>Ga0074045_10000160_pt1 | contig 60694 bp, 47 predicted proteins | sample BogForMeECP23OM2_FD_94442 | JGI IMG/M metagenome (GOLD analysis project Ga0074045, IMG submission 94442) | Bog forest soil microbial communities from Calvert Island, British Columbia, Canada - Bog Forest MetaG ECP23OM2 | ecosystem: Environmental > Terrestrial > Soil > Wetlands ... | reverse complement strand
GCTGCGCTGATCGGCCTCAGCGTGCTAGCGGGAAGCCCCAGAGACGCGTACGGGATGGCGCGTTACGCGTTGCCGCACATGCATCGAGGCACGCTGAAAGTTGGCGATGACGCTCCGGATGCGCGATTGGTCGCTCTCGATGGAACTTCGTTGTTTCATATTCGTGAGAGGACGGCCGGGCGCCCGCTGGTGCTGGTGTTCGGCAGCTTTACTTGACCGCCGTTTCGTCGCCAGGTTGGCGACATCGAGCAGATCTACGACGATTACAAGGACCATGCTGATTTTCTCACGATCTACGTGCGCGAAGCTCATCCGACCGATGAGTGGCAAATGAAAAGCAACGAAAAAGAAAAAGATAACGTTTGCTACGCACAACCTAAAACGCTAGCGCAAAGGGTGGCCATCGCCAACGATTTCACCCAGCGATTCAAGTTCACGGCGCCCTTCGGCATCGATGAAATGAACAACGCGGCGAACGATGCGTATGCCGCATGGCCAGAGCGTCTATACGTAATCGACGAAAATGGGCGCATCTCCTACAAAGGGGGTATGGGGCCGTTTCACTACGAACCGAAGGAGGTGCGTGAGTGGCTGGCCCAACGCTTCGGCGAGGTGAAGCATCCAGCCCCTCCTCCCAGTTCGGGCACTCCGGCAGCGCCCACGGCTCCGGCCGATCCGGCCAGCGTGCCGCAACCAGATAAAAAGAGTTAAACTTCCCGGCGGTCCCGTGGAACCAACGAAAAGATTCCCACTTACCCAATCAAACGATCGCGCAAGACGGGTCGGGCTGGCAAGAGCGTTATCGAAGCTGGGCTATTGCTCGAGAGCGCAGGCTTTCGCCATGATCCGCGAAGGAAAAGTGCGGCTGAACGGCGGAGTCTCGCGAAATCCAGAAACCCCGGTGCGGCTGGGGATTGATCGGATTGCAGTGGCTGGGCAGAGGATCGCTGCGGCAGAGAAAATTTATCTGATGCTGAACAAGCCGCGCGGAATTGTGACGACTGCGTCGGACGAGCGGGGACGGGACACCGTTTATTCGCTATTGCCGCGCGGGATGCCATGGATCGCGCCGGTTGGGCGGCTCGACAAAGCCAGCGAAGGGTTATTGCTGCTGACGAACGATTCGGCGTGGGCAGCGCGGGTGAGTGACCCGGCGACGCACCTTGCTAAGACGTATCACGTACAGATCGGGGCTCGGGCTAGCGATGAAATCCTAGGGAAACTCACGCGCGGGATAGCCACGGAAAAAGGAGAGTTGTTGCGTGCGAAAAACACAGACATTCTACGAGCGGGCAAAAAGAATTGTTGGATGGAAATTGTTCTCGAGGAAGGCAAGAATCGCCAGATCCGGCGGATGTTCCACGGGCTAGGCGTAGAAGTGCTGCGATTGATTCGCGTCTCGATCGGGTCGATCGAGCTGGGTGACCTGGCGAAAGGCGCATGCCGAGCGCTGCGCCCCGAGGAGAAAAGTCAATTAGACGAACAGATGCGAACCGCAGGCAGCTGATTATTTCGTGGGTTCCAGTTCGCTGGTGCCGTAGAGCGGGGAATCTTTCGGAATGGGCACATCCCAAATATAGTGATTGAACCAATCGAGGTTGGTCTGCTGCAGGGCGAGCAGCGACTTTGGTTTGTTGATTCCGTGTCCGAATCCCGTGTACAGGATCAAACGCACAGGAACGTGTTCGTCCCGCAACCCGCGGTAAAGTTCGAAACTGTTGGGGACGGGAACGCGTTTATCGTTACTCCCCTGCTGGATGAGCGTGGGTGTTTTCGCCTGTTTGATGGTGGTAATGGGAGATGTCTTGGCGTAGACCTCCGGATCATCCCAAGGCGTAGCACGGAGGTATTGCAGCGTAAACGGTGTGATATCGGTGTTCGCGTAGTACGTCGTCCAGTCGCTGATGCCTGCGCCGACAGATATGGCCTTGAAGCGGTCCGTATGTGTCGTGAGAAAGGCCGAAATGTAGCCTCCTTCCGACCAACCCATGGCGCCCATCCGAGAAGGGTCAACCATCCCTTTGCTGATCAGGGAATCCACGCCGCTCATCACATCCCACATGTCGCCGACACCGAGGTTACGAACATTGAGCGCACGGAATTCCGCACCGTAGCCCGCGCTGCCGCGATAGTTCGGTTCCAGCACAAGCGAGCCTTTGGAAAGAAACGTGTGAATCGGATAGGCATACTCGTCGGGCGAAAGCATGGGCTCTGAAGTGCCGCTGGGCCCTCCGTGAATGACGACCAGCAGCGGATACTTGCGCGCGGGATCGTAATCGGCCGGCTTGTGGAGAATGCCCTCGATCGCGCGGCCGTCCGTGCTTTTCCAGGAAACGACCTCGACCGTCCCGAGTTTCCAATCTTTCACTTGTTCGGTGATGTCGGTGAGTTTTTGCGGAGCAAATGGTGTGGTGGCGGAATAGTACAACTCAGTCATGTGCGTGGGGTCTTCGGCGATGAAGGCGAGCGATTTGAAATCAGGCGTGAAGGAGACTTGCTCGAGGAGAAGATTGTCGGGCGAAGTGATGCGCTCTATGTTGAGTGTGGAAGGGTTCAGTCGATACACGTGCGCACTGGTTTTCACGTCAGCCCCAAAATAGATGCCGTCGGAGCCCCAATCGATCGCTTGGATATCTTCATCGAATTTTGGAGTGAGGTCGCGTACATCTGCAGGGGTGCTGGCCGCTTTGGCAAGCACGGCGGCAATGTCGACGGCACCGATATGCGTATTTCCATAGTAGTAGTAAGGCTGCGCAAGCGAGGTGGCAAAGGCCAACTGCTTGCCATCCGGTGAAAACATTGGAAAAGAGTCCGGACCAGGAAGAGCGACAATTTTAGAGACCGCGTTGTTGTGCGCAAGGTCCAACAGATATATGTCCTCCTCCACGCGAAAGGCGAGAAGCGGATTGTGCGTGGCGCTGAATGCCACGCGGGTACCATCTGGGGACCAGGCAAAGGAAGTGACGTTCAAGGAAGGATCGGTTGTAATTTGCCGGGCAGCAACGGGCAGAAAATTTATTGTCGCGGCCGTTACATCTACCAGCCAGAGTTGCTCCTGCCGGTAGTCCTTCTCGATTACGTCGTAGTCGCTGTATTTCTCCTTGCGATCCTTGCTGGATTTAGATTCGGGGGGATTGGCGGTGAAAAGAATCGATTTGCCGTCCTTCGACCAATGGAAATCGTCGACGTCAGTTTGCGATTTGGTAAGTTGCCAGGCTTCTCCACCATCGGGGGAAATAATCCAGATCTGTTTTTCAGCAGGTTTGCCGTCAGGCGTGGATTCCTCTTGCTTGCTGTCTTTCGACTCTGCCTTCTTTTCCGCTGTGGGCGGAGGTTCGATGGCGTTGAATTCGCGCTCGGAGGTAAAGGCGATCCAGCGCCCGTCGGGTGACCATTCCGCCGAACCGGCTGACTTTCGTGCCCGCGTGAGTTGAATCGACCTACGGCTGGAAAGGTTGACGAGCCAGAGCTGGGTAAGAAATTCGTTGTCCTGCCAATTCGTTTCGCGAAGGCCATAGGCGACAAAGCGGCCGTCGGGCGAGGCTTTTACGGAATCAAGGAGCTTCAGACTAAGCCCTTCCTCGAGCGTTGCGATGCGCTTGGCTTGCGCGAATAGTGCAGTGGGAATCGTCATAGCGAGCAGTGAAGCGATGGCGAGTTTCCGCAGCCGATTCATGGATGTCCCCCCGGAAAGGATTGAGTGTATATGGAGATCTGTGATTTTAAGTAGGGAGAGACAGTTTTGCCTGGCACCCGGGCACAAAGCAAGGGGGCCAAGCGGACCAGCTTCCACACGGGATCACGCTCATCCAGCGGGAGCTAGCTGCAAACCTAGTAGGTGCATCCGTCGGAAGGCAAGTGCCAGCACCTCGTTTTCGCACAACTGGAACGAGTTACTTCTTTGACTCGAGAATCTCGCGGCCGTTCGTTGGTTGAATGGGACGAGCGTCATGCGGGTAGAGCTTGGCAAATGCTGCGACCTGCTCAGTGGAAAGGGTTGGATGGCTCTTGAGGACATACCAGGTCACTGCTTCGCTGCAGGGTGGGGTGGTGAGGGAACCTGTAAAGGTGTAGTAGCCGTGTTCCTTGGGGAGCAACTCTTCGAGGTTCACCGAGACGGAGGGAACATCCAGAGCCTTTTCCTTTTCAGCAGGAATATTCTTCCACAGGCTTTCGATCATCGAGTTGGCAGAGCCTTCCTGGAAGAGAATGGCGACCACCGCCAGGTGCCCCTGATCGTCGGAATGAACGAGGTGGGCGACAAGCGGGAAGGCCTTGCCGTCAATGTGTTCTTCGCTCGGATGGTGAAAATGAAATTGCTTTAGTGTGTAGGTCTTATCACCGATGGTGACGGTGCTACCGGGAGGGTAGTTGATCTGTACGGTGTGGCCATTGTCGATGATATTCAGCGGAGAGGCCAGGTAGTCGAATTTCAGGGCAGGTAGGTCTTCCTTCTTCGCGTGCGCGATGTTGATAGGGGATTGGGCATGGCCCAACGCGCAGGTCGCATAGGCCGGATCCAGTTTGCCCCAGTGACCAGGATCTTCTGGACCAGAATAAGACCAGTGAGGCGGATGGGCTTCTTGCGCGAGGCTAACAGTAGGCAAACTGACAAGACCCAAGGTGGACACGCACAAGGCAGTCCCGAAAACCGAAAGAACTTTCATTTAAATCCTCCCCAGCGTAATTTGGCTCAGCAAGTACTGGTTGGCGGGACCATGACCGCGTATTCTAGCACCCGTTTGGCGAATAAAACCCGCAGTAGGTATCAGGAAAACTACGGAGGCCGGCCCTCGACTAGGTTTTGCGCCGCCAGAGAGTCTCCTGGAATATCCCCGAGAGGATCGTTGACAAGTGGTGGCCGGTTTGGGATACACTCTAGCCGGTTAGCGACGGGCTATTTAGAAGAAAGGGCTTGTATTAAGAAGATTGCCAGTGGGATCCAGGATGTGTCGCTCAGATTGGCAAAGCGCTTTGAGAGAGACCAACCACTGACTGCAAACGCTATCGCGGAGTAAACTGGAGCTTTTTATGAGTGTGCTACCGAATGTGGTTCATTCGCAGTCCCTGCCCGATGGTCAGTCCGGAAAATTACTGAACTTTACGCGTGAACAGGTGCGATGGGAATGGATGAGCATGACGGTAACGCGCCTTGCTCCCGCCGAAACTTACTCTGCGCAGACGGAAGGTGAAGAAGCGGCGTTCGTAATTCTGGGTGGTCGCTGCTATGCCGACTGGGGTTCCGGGGTAACGCAGATTGGTTCGCGGAAGACTGTTTTCGACGGACTACCCTATGCGGTCTATCTTCCTACCGGAAACTCGGTTCAGTTTAAGGCAGAGACCTTCGTCGAGATTGCAGAATGCCGCGTCCCCTCACGTTTGAAACTCCAGCCAAGGCTGATACGACCCGAGGATGTTGTGAGCGGTTTCCGTGGCGGAGGAAACGCTTCACGGCAGATCGTAGATATCATTCGGCCGGATTTCCCGGCGGATAAATTGGTGGTGATCGAGGTTTATACCCCGGCGGGGAACTGGTCGAGTTTTCCTCCCCACAAGCATGACGTGCACAATCCGCCGACGGAGGTGGACTTGGATGAAATCTACTATTACCGGATCGATCGGCCGCGCGAGGGGTTTGCACTTCAACGGCTTTACTCTCCGGACAAAACCCGGGATGAGACTGTGCGCACGCAGGATGGCGACGCGGTGCTGGTGCGCTCGGGCTATCACCCGGTGGTAGCGGGCCCGGGATACAACGTTTACTATTTGAATTTTCTTGCGGGAACTTCTCGGACGCTCTTAGTAACGGAAGATCCAAATCACGTTTGGCTCAAAGAGACGTGGAAAGAGATCGATCCTCGCCTGCCGATGGTGCGCTAGTTCAGGGGAAAACGCGAACTATGGGGCAAGCCAACCGCAGGAAGCTCTGCCCGCCGGGTCAATAAGCGCTTAGTTGGAGAAACGGCTTCCCGCTGGTACTCGCCGCTATTCTGCGGCATGCTAGTGGGCAATTCCGTTCGCGATGCCGAAGGAGTGTAGTCCGATGAAACGCCGTCTAACCGCCGCCCAGGCTCTAGTGACCCATCTACAAAATCAATATTCCGAGCGCGATGGGAAGGAATACCGCTTTATCCAGGGCTGTTTCGGTATTTTCGGACACGGCAACGTTGGCGGTATCGGCCAAGCGCTCGAGCAGGATTCCACGCTGCGGTATTACCTCTGTCGAAATGAACAAGCGATGGTTCACACTGCGGCGGCATTCGCCAAAGCTACGTTTCGCAAACAGACTCTGGCTTGCACTTCCTCGATTGGGCCCGGCGCGACCAATATGATTACTGGCGCAGCGCTAGCAACCATCAACCGCTTGCCTGTTTTGCTATTGCCGGGAGATATTTTTGCGCGACGAAATGTTGCGCCGGTGTTGCAGCAACTAGAATCCTCCGCTTCGCAAGATCTTTCTGTGAACGATTGCTTCAAGCCGGTGTCCAGATACTGGGATCGCATACAGAGGCCGGAGCAGATTCTTACTTCTCTGCCGGAGGTGATGAGGGTGCTCACTTCGCCGGTGGAAACTGGGACGGTGACGCTCTGCCTGCCGCAGGATGTGCAAACAGAGGCATTCGACTACCCCGAGGAATTTTTCGATAAGCGTGTATGGTCGATACAGCGGACCAGGTGCGACCAGGAGCTTCTGAAGCGCGCAGCCGGCTGGATCCGTGCGGCGAGGCAGCCAGTGATTGTGGCCGGTGGCGGAGTTCTGTATTCAGAAGCATTCGCGGCGTTAGCAAGGTTTGCAGAGGCGACCGGCATTCCCGTCACTGAGACGCAGGCCGGGAAAGGCGCGTTGCCGTTCGATCATCCGCAGGAACTTGGGGCGATCGGTGTAACCGGAACCCCGGGCGCGAATATTCTGGCGCGTGAAGCGGACCTGGTAATCGGGATCGGGACAAGATACAGCGACTTCACGAGTGCTTCGAAAACGGCGTTCCAAAATCCTGCGGTGCGCTTCATCAATCTGAATGTGGCGGAATTTGATGCGTTCAAGCATTCTGCGATGCCACTGGTAGGGGACGCGAAGTCCACGCTCGAGGAGTTGCTCGAAGCGGTGACAGGCTATGGCGTGGGCGCAGAGTATCGCAGCCGAATCGCGACGTTTCGCGCGGAATGGGAAAGAGAAGTCGATCGAATTTATGGGATACGGAAAGCCCCGCCCATCAGCCAGGGCGAAGTGATTGGTGCGGTGAATCAAATCGCGGAAGCAAACGACGTGATCATCAACGCAGCCGGAAGCATGCCCGGTGACTTGCACAAATTGTGGCGCACGAAGAAGCCGGGTGGGTATCACATGGAATATGGCTATTCCTGCATGGGTTACGAGATAGCGGGCGGCTTAGGGATCAAGATGGCTAACCCCGAGCGGGAAGTCTACGTCTTGGTGGGCGATGGTTCTTATTTGATGATGGCGCAGGAAATCGTGACCTCGGTGCAAGAGGGGTACAAGCTGACTATCGTGCTGCTGGATAACCATGGGTTCTCGAGTATTGGCGGACTCAGCCGAAGCCTTGGGAATGACGGTATGGGGACAAATTACCGTTTTCGACGCGGGAAGAACTACGACGGCGAACTGTTGCCGGTAGACTTTGCCGCAAATGCTGCGAGCCTTGGAGCCCGCGCGGTAAGCGCACGGACACATGACCAGTTGGTTTCCGCTTTGGCAGCAGCGAAAGAGGAAAAACAGACAAACGTTATTGTTGTGGAGACTTCCTATGAGGAGCGCGTTCCCGGATATGAATCGTGGTGGGATGTGCCGATTGCAGAAGTCTCGGAGCGGGAATCGGTACGGAATGCCCGGAGGAGCTACGAGGAAGCACGAACGAAAGAACGGATTTTCCACTAGGTTTGGCGACGGAGCGGCTCAGAGGGTCTAAACAAGGAAAGAGGTCAGGGTGGAGACAACCACAGGGGCAGTGCAAGCGGGGACAGTTGGGCAACCTCATCTAAAACGCGTCCTGGGCCTTGGAGACCTGATCTATTACGGCGTCATTTTAACTTCGCCGATTGCGGCCGTACCACTGTTTGGAGAAGCGCAAGTCCTCTCGCACGGCCACGCAACGGCGACGATGCTGTTGGCGATGGTGGCGATGTCGGTAACGGCGATCAGCTTTGGGCGCATGGCGTTCGTTTATCCCTCGGCAGGATCGGTTTACACCTACGTCAGTCGAGGACTCAATCCGCATCTAGGGTTTGTGGTCGGCTGGGCGATGTTTCTCGAATATCTGTTCCAGCCGGTGCAGAACGCATTGTATGCGGTGCTGGCGATCCAGAGAATGGTGCCAAGGATCCCTTTTGCGGTGTTGGCATTGCTGACGGTTGGATTGATCACGCTGATGACCGTGCAAGGAATCAAGTTCACCGCTCGGACCAACGAAATTTTGCTGGGCTTCATGGTCTTGGTCACCACCGTGTTTTTGGTACAAGCGTTCCGCTACATCGTACTGCATGAACAGTTTAGCGGGTTGTTTTCGATAAAACCGGTCTACAATCCCGCGACGTTTAATTTGCGCGGATTGGCGGCGGGAACTTCCCTTGCGGCACTGGTGTTTATCGGGTTCGATGGCGTATCGATTCTGGCCGAAGAGGTAAAAAATCCGAAACGCAACGTATTGCTGGCAACTGTGCTCGTGGTTATTTTTACGGGGTTGTTCAGTGGGCTACAAGTTTACTTAGCGCAACGTGTATGGCCAGACTACACGACCATGCAGAACCCGGAGACGGCGTTTATGGACGTGGCGCGACAAGCCAGTGGGCCACTGCTGTTTGCGGCATATGGCCTGATGCTGCTGGTTTCAAGCATCGCTTGCGGCCTCGCAGGACACGTCGGTGCGGCGCGGCTCCTCTACAGCATGGGTCGCGATGACGTATTACCAAAGAAGATATTTGGATATCTGAGCCCCATCAAGGCTAACCCGACCTACAACATATGGATTGTGGGCGGACTGGCCTACGTTGCGGTGTTGACGATTCCGTGGGAACTTGCGGCGGAGGTAGTTACCTTCGGAGCGTTGATCGCGTTCATGGGCGTGAACCTGTCGGCGTTGAAGCATTTCTGGTTCTCGCCGGAAGCGATAGGAAAACGCAATTTTTTTATGGATGCCATCGTGCCGGGTTTTGGACTGATTTTCTGTTTTGTATTGTTGCTCAGCTTGCAGTCATGGACCAAGTACGCAGGCATTGTCTGGTTAGTGATTGGAACGGCCTACGTTGCCTATACGACCAGGGGATTCCGGGTACGGCCGCGGATGTTCGATTTCAGCGAGACGTAGAATGAGGCGATTCGGAATAAGCGAGAACGCGTGAACTGCGCAGCCGCTTTCCGTTACCGGAAGAAGACGATTACGCCTTGGCGGCTGATCGCAGTTGATGGACAACTCCTTATGCCGGTGAACACTTTGTTCTCGATAAGAATATCCTTGACAAGGTTACTAAACGTGTTTAGTTTGGCGGAGCCATAAAGTAAGCGCGTTCAGTAGGCCAACCGCACTTCCATTGCGCGAGTGGCTGCACCAACGGTAGCAAAGGCACTGAATATCCGACCGGGCATCCGTCCGTGGGTCAGCGTTGGCCACGAGAGTTTCTCCGTAAATCTCTAGGAGGACGGCTTCAAGCGGGAGATTCATTACTCCCGCGGTCTTGCCATGCCCACCGGGTTGCACGCGCGCTCGAGGGGATGTTCTTGGGACGATCATGAAACGCGGCAAATCTATTCGGGACTCACCCGATCTTCCTCGAGAAACTCTCTTGGATTGGTACCGCCAAATGTGTCAGATCCGGGCCTTTGAACTGGAGATTCTCGCTCTTCAGAAAGCCGGACTGCTCCCGGGGACAGCGCACCTCTATATCGGCATGGAAGCTATTGCGGTGGGGGCCTGCGCGGCCATGAAAAGTGATGACCTTCTGACCAGCACTCATCGCGGCCACGGGCACGCTATTGCCCGTGGCTTGGATCTCGGCCGAATGATGGCCGAAGTCTTGGGCCGGTCAGACGGTTGCTGCCGAGGTAAGGGAGGCAGCATGCATATTGCAGACATTCGTCTAGGCATGCTGGGTGCGGACGGCATTGTCGGTGGGGGCATTCCAGTGGCGGTGGGCGCTGGACTGGGTACCCGGTTAAAGGGAGGACACTCGGTCGTGTTTTGCTTCTTTGGAGAGGGTGCGTGCAACCAAGGCTCTTTTCATGAATCCTTGAACATGGCAGCGATCTATCGTCTCCCGGTGGTGTTTATTTGCGAAAACAACTTATGGGCGCTCAGCGCGGCATTTCTGGAGACTTCAGCCGTCGGGAGCGTTGCCGACCGAGCTGGGTCGTATAAAATACCTGGCGAGCAGGTGGACGGGAACGATGTAGAAGCCGTTTTCACTGCCGCCTACAAGGCTGCCTCACGAGCGCAAAAAGGGCTGGGGCCTTCCCTCCTTGAGTGCGTGAGTTATCGGTGGGAGGGACACTCGATCTTCACGCGGGTGGAAATTCGGCCGCAACAGGAAATTGCGAAATGGAAGCGAAAGGACCCCATCGAGCGCTTTCGTGGCCATCTGCTGAGGCGGGGAATTGCCACCTCAAACTTGTTGCAGCAAATTGATCTTGAAGTGGAAGCCTCGCTCGACAGAGCGGCTCAATTTGCGAAGAATAGCCCCCCACCGGATCGCGGCACAGCCTTTGAAGATGTTTATTCGTGAGCCTCCGATGAGAACACTTTCTTACCTGGAAGCTCTAAACGAAGCTCTCAAAGAAGAGATGCACCGCGATGGGCTCGTGTTTGTGATGGGCGAGGACGTCGGCAAGATGGGTGGGTTATTCAAGGTGACCCAAGGACTCTTGGAGGCGTTTGGTCCGCAACGGGTCATCGACACCCCCATCTCGGAGGCGGCTATTGCTGGCGCCGGGGTAGGATCAGCCCTGGTAGGTGCGCGTCCGATCATCGAGTTTCAGTTTCTAGATTTCATTACGATTGCAATGGATCAAATTGTTAACCACGCGGCCAAGCTCCGCTATATGACGGGCGGTATGGTATCCCTGCCACTAGTCGTCAGAGCACCCGTTTGTGGGGGAATCGGGCTGGGAGCCCAGCATTCTCAATCGCTTGAAGCTTGGTTTATCCACGTCCCCGGCATTAAGGTCGTGATGCCGTCGACACCGGCCGACGCCAAGGGCCTGCTGAAGAGTGCAATTCGGGATAACAATCCCATTCTTTTCTTGGAGCATCGGCTTTTGTACGCGCAATCCGGGCCGGTACCAGAAGGAACGGAATACCTAGTGCCGCTGGGAGTCGCGGACATCAAACGCTCCGGCACCGACATCACTGTCGTCGCGACGGGGCGCACTGTCCCTTTGGCGCTAACAGCTGCGGCGAGCTTGGCTGTCCAAGGAATTGAAGTCGAGGTGATTGACCCGCGCACACTCAAACCTCTGGACGCGGCCACAATTGTTCGGTCCGTCAGGAAGACGAACCGTCTGGTCATCGTGAATGATGGTTGGCGAACTTGTGGTTTTGCCGCAGAACTGATGGCAGTCATCATGGAAGAAAGCTTCTTTGATCTTGCCGCTCCAATCCAACGAGTTTGCACAGCGGATGTACCTATGCCTGTCGCCACACCTCTCGAGAAGGCGGTGATGGTGTCCGAAGAGGATATTGCCACGGCTTGTCGCATAGCTGTTGCGGCTTGAGCTAGGGTGCCACGAAGTCCCCACGAGCGGATGGAGGCCCAAGAGTGAGAGCACTCATTAAGACTGGTCCCGGGGAAGAAGACCTCGAACTGAAGAACTGGCTGGAGCCTTCGCCAGCTCCAGACCAAGTAAAACTGAAGATCGCGGCCGCGGGAATTTGTGGCACGGATATACACATCATCAAAGGAGAGTGGCCTTCAAATCCTCCGGTCGTGCTGGGGCACGAGTTCTGCGGCACCGTTGTCGAGACGGGCACGCAGGTCCGTAGCTTTGGGATCGGGGATCGCGTCGTGGCCTCAAACCCTGCCCAGACCTGCGGCAAGTGCTTTCATTGCCGCGCGGGAAATCCCTTCATGTGTATGCATAGGGTTTCCGCAGGTTACATGATTGACGGGGCCTTTGCCGAGTATATCTGCATCAGTGAGCAACGTTGCCATCGCTTACCCGACCACGTTTCATTCCGGAAGGCGGCCCTCGGAGAACCGCTTTCGGTAGCGGTTCACGCGGTAATCGAACGAACAACGGTTCATGCCGGTGACCTGGTGCTGATTGCTGGACCGGGCGCTGTGGGGCTGCTGACCATGCTGGTCGCGAAGTTAGAAGGCGCACGTGTCCTGATAGCCGGAATCGCAAAAGATCGCTCGAGACTTGCGGTCGCGAAATCCCTGGGGGCCGACGTCGTCATAGACAGTTCGAGTGAAGACTTGCTGGGAATTGTCAACCGGCTGAGCGACGGTGAAGGCGCCGACTTGGTCTATGAGTGCTCGGGCGTTGCTCGTTCCCTTGACTTGTGCTGGGCAGCAGTGCGGAGAGAAGGAACGCTAGCCCAGGTGGGCATCTACCCGTCCCGCATCGAGACGGACTTCAACAAAGTGGTCATGAAAGAACTGACCGTCATCGGTTCGTTTGGCTACGTTTGGAGCTCCTGGCGCCGCAGTATCCAGCTGCTCAGCGAAGGGAGAGTCGAAGCCGAAGCATTAATTTCGCACGAAGTCTCACTCAACCAATTTAAGGAAGCATTTCGCATCACGCAGGATGGCACGGCTATGAAAGTGATTTTCAACATCGGGATGACGTAAAGTCCGAGGGCTTGCGCGGCCACAGCCGATGCTGTGCGCCAAACAGTTTCGGAACTTCGCGCAACCACAGGAGTGCCTATTCGAACCGTTTTCGAGATCGCATTTTTGTTTTTGCTTGATGACAGTTTCACAAATTCTGGAGCGACCAATGAAGAACAGGTATGCGAATTTGCCAGAGCGATTCAGTGGCCAGGTCGCCATTGTGGTCGGTGGGGCACAGGGGATTGGCAAAGCCATTGCCGCCCGACTCGCTCATGAGGGCGCACACGTGGTGATCGTGGACATTGATCGGCTGATGTTGCGCCGCACGTCGCGCGAATTGGCCGAGGCCTGCGGGAGTGTCCGGACTGCCGTATGTGATGTGCGCAACCGGCGGCAAGTGGAGCGAACTGTCGAGAGCGTCGCGCGCCGGTACCGTCGCGTCGACATTCTGATGTATGTCGCGGGAACCGCAAAAAGTGTGTCGTTCATCAACACCAGTGAGGCGTTATGGGATCGAACGATGGATACAAATTTAAAGGGAGCATTTCTCGTCGCGCGTTCCGTGGTGCGCCACATGATCAAACAAAGAAGGGGGAAACTGGTCTTCATGGCGTCAACAAACAGTTGGGATGCGGAAGCGGAACTGGCTCCCTACAATGCATCGAAAGCCGGTATTTACCTGCTAGCAAAAACTCTGGCGCGTGAACTTGGAGGATACGGCATTCAATCGAATTCGGTCGGCCCAGGCTTGATCCGCACGCGCTTGACGGAACGCTTGTTAACTGATAGTAAATTCATGCGGAAATACAAGAATTTGATTCCAGCTGGCCGGGTGGGCGAGCCGGAAGACATCGCCGGACCGGCTTTGTTTTTGGCATCGCGTGACGCGGACTATGTTAGTGGTGTGTTGTTGTTCGTCGACGGCGGACAGTTAGCGTGAACCGTGAATCCTAAATTGACTTTCCGCGGACGATCGATTGCCATCGAAAGGAAGTCCCCATGCGAACAGTAATCAAGACTTCAACTGCCCCGCTTCCCGTCGGCGTGTATTCGCAAGCCATCGTGACCGACGGTTTTGTTTTCGTCGCGGGTCAGGCTGCCATTAATCCGGAAACGAACCTGATGGAACTGGGCGACATTCGATCCGAGACGGAACGCACGCTCAAGAACATCCAAGCAATTCTTGTTGCCGCGGGGAGTTCTCTCGAGCACATTGTTCGTATGGGTGTTTTCCTCTCCGACCTCAATGACTTTGCAACGATGAACGAAGTTTTTCAGAGGTTTTTCCCATCGGGTCCGCCTGCGCGAACCACTGTTGGCGTACAACTGCCGAAAATTAAGATTGAAATCGATTGCATCGCACGAGTGAGTGAACCCGGCAAGACGTAGCCGGGAGTATTCTGACGGATGCGACAACGCACTTCTTCGCGTTCTCGAACCGTTCCGGACGCCCTCGAGCGATTCGGGTCGGATGACCACTTAGGATGCCTCCCTTGCACTTTCGAGAATTATCAACGCCGGCTCTGACCATCGATCTCGACGTCCTCGAACGCAACCTCGACAGGATGGCGCGTTCTTGCCGTGAACAAGGCGTGGGCCTCCGTCCGCACACCAAGACTCATAAAACACCGGAAGTTGCACGTATGCAGATCGAGCGGGGCGCCGTGGGCCTTACCGTCGCCAAAGTGGGTGAGGCAGAGGTGATGGCCGCTGCGGGCCTGGATAACATTCTCATCGCCTATCCGATTTTCGGCCGGGAAAAGTTCGATCGGATTGCGACCCTGGCACGGGACCGAACCATTCTGGTTTCTCTCGACAGTGCGCTCACTGCAGAAGGGTTGTCGCGCGCCGTAATCGACAAGGGCACGACCGTGGGTGTTTTGGTCGAATTCGACTCGGGCTTCCACCGTTGTGGCATTGTGCCCGGTCCGGCCTGCGTCGCGCTTGCGCGGACAATCGAGGCGTTGCGGGGCTTGAAATTTCGCGGGCTGATGACCTTCTTCGGAAATGTTTGGGGAACCGAAGCGGAAAGAAGAATCGAATCGAAGCAGGCGGCGGAACAAGTTCACCGCGCGCTTGAAGCGTTTCGCGAGGCGCGCATGCCCTTGGAAGTCAATTCCGGCGGCTCCACCCCTTCGGCTCAATTTGCCAAGGAGATTTCCGGGCTGACCGAGATCCGTCCAGGAAGTTACGTGTACAACGATTTGAACACTTTGTATCAAGGCGCTTGCCTCTTGGAGGACTGCGCATCGCGGGTTGTGACCACGGTCGTCTCCACGGCTGTGCCGGGACGCGCCATTGTTGACGCGGGGTCGAAAACCTTCTCCTCAGACCTCTTGAGTTCAGGACCCCGGACAGGCCACGGCCTCGTGGTCGAGGCGCCTGATGCGCCATTGATTAAATTGAATGAGGAGCACGGCTATTTGGACATTACGAAATCCTCACGCAGTTTCCATGTGGGTGATGTCCTCACCGTTGTGCCCAACCACGTTTGCACCTGTATCAACATGCATGACCAAGCCTTTCTCTTGCGCAAGGACGAATTGGTAGGGAGCTGGCGCATCAAAGCACGAGGCAAAACATGCTAGCCGGGGTTCGAACACGGTGTGTTGGGAAGGCTGCGTATCTCTGCAGCTCCGGTAGATAAAGCCTTATTTCGCGTGATATGGAGGAAAATATGGGACCGGAAGTTGTTGCAGACTATGCCTGCGAGATTGGCGAAAACCCTATTTGGCACACCGTCGAAAAAGCCCTGTATTGGTGCGACATCCCGGCCGGCCGCATCTACCGGTTCTTGCCAGAGCAGGGAAAGCATGAACTGTTTTATCAGGGCGACCTCGTGGGCGGGTTTACGGTCCAAACGGATGGAAGTCTCTTGCTTTTCATGGCCAGTGGCTCCGTGAAGATCTTGCGGGCCGGAAAACTCGTCACGGTGCTAGATGAAATTGCAGATGAGCGGAACAGCCGCTTTAACGACGTGATTGCTGACCCGGAGGGCCGGGTCTTTTGTGGGACCATGGCCACTGCCGAGCGCCCCGGCCGGCTCTATCGGCTGGATACTTCTTCAAAGCTCACCCTACTACTTGAAGGCATCGGATGTTCAAACGGACTCGGGTTCACGCCGGACTTGAATCAGCTGTACTACACAGACTCGTTCGCACACACGATTTACATCTTCGATTACGACCGCAATTCTGGAGCAATCTCCAACCAGCGAGTGTTCGTCGAAGTCCCGGAAGAGGATGGCTTGCCCGACGGCTTGACGGTGGATTCGATGGGCTACATCTGGTCCGCGCGGTGGGATGGCAGCTCGATCGTGCGCTACACTCCTGAAGGAAAGCTCGACCGACGTATTGTCCTCCCAGCAAAAAAAATAACGAGTTTAGTGTTCGGTGGTGAGGATCTCAAGGACATCTACATTACCAGCGCGGGCGGAGAAAAGAGACCAACGGAGGGCGCTGGAGGCGCTGGCGCACTATTTAGGCTCCGCCAGGAAATTCGAGGAACACCGGAGTTCTGCTCTAGGATTGGCTTGTGAGAGTCACCCGAGCGGGTTTCTCAGTCCCCAATCAGGTAACAGCGGGAATTGTACCTGGTAACGGGTCGGACCTGGTCTTGGGGATAACCCCAGCAACGAAGGTGCGGTTGCAGTAACCGAATTTGAATAAACTCTGTGAACGAGGGGATCGTTGAGTATGAAAGAACTTGAAGGTGACGGCGCGTTAAAAGTAGATGAGGTGGAATACCACGGATGGCGGAAGGCATTCAGGATTTCAAATGACACGGTAGAGCTTATCGTCCTGACCGAAGCAGGACCTCGGATTCTTTTTTACGGCTTCCGGGGAGAACCCAATGAATTCCACGAAGTACCGGAGCATGCTGGGAAGACTGGCGGCGCGGACTATCGCAGCTATGGCGGTCACCGGCTTTGGGTGTCGCCGGAGGTAGAGCGTACCTACTATCCAGACAACGTCCCCGTGTCCATTCAAAGGCACAAGAACGCCTTTGTTTTTGCCGCTCCTGTCGAATCCTCACATCCCGGAACAAATTTACAAAAAGATGTCGAAATCGAGCTCGATGAAACGGCGACACATGTCACCTTAACTCATCGGATTCGTAATCTTGGAAAGCAAGCCACGGAGCTAGCACCCTGGGCGCTCTCGGTCATGGCGGAGGGGGGAAAGGCCATCCTGCCACTTCCGCCCAAAGCGCCCGTCAGCAAGGACAAGTTGTTGCCCGAAGGCATTCTGGCCCTTTGGTCGTACACCGATTTAGCAGATCGCCGATGGGAAATTGGCTCGCAATACATACAACTTCACCAGAACAAGAATCCGACCGGCAGGTTTAAGGAGCAAATGGTGGGAATCTTCAACCCATCCGGTTGGGGTGCTTACTTCAGGCGAGGGCATTTATTCCTCAAGATGGCCGAGGTGCAGAGAAATGCAAGGTACCCTGACTTCGGCTGTAACTTCGAACTCTATACAGACCCAGACTCTCTAGAGTTGGAGACTCTCGGGCCCCTTTGCAACCTGGAACCGGGACAAACCACCCAGCACAAGGAAGAATGGTGGCTCTTTAAAGGTATCTCTGCGGGAGATGGCGATACCTGGGTCGACAGCGTCATTCGTCCGGTGTTGGAAGCGACGACTCATCGACCTGCACTTGGTGAATAGCAGACAGTTTGCGACCGCTTGTCGCTGTTAGGAAAGGTGAAGCGACCGGCATCGGACGTTGGCATGTGTGCAAGATGGCCACGGTTCGGGTCGTGCGTAAGGGGACGATTGGTGGCCATGTCAAATGTTCCGGCATCGAGTGAAAACGTTCCCCAATTGCGTCGCACCCTGGGTTTATTCGACCTGATTCTTTATGGCTTGATTGTCATACAACCGACGGCGCCGATGCCCGTCTATGGAGTCATGAGCGTCCGTTCGAACGGACATGCGATCACGGCCGTGCTGATCGCAATGGTGGCCATGCTCTTTACCGCTTTGAGCTACGGTAAAATGGCTCGCGCCTATCCAAGCGCTGGATCTGCTTTTACCTACGTTGGCCGCGAAATCCATCCGGTACTTGGATTCATCACGGGATGGAGCATGGCCATGGACTACATTCTGAACCCGCTCATCTGTACCATTTTGTCGAGCAAGTGTGCACTCATTTTCTTTCCCAACATCCCTTACACCGTGTGGGTTTTTGCCTTCATCCTCTTGTTCACGATCTATAATTTGCAAGGAATCGAGACATCCGCGAGGATAAACACCCTGCTAGCTGCCGCGATGGGTATTGTCATCATCGTGTTCTTGGTTGCTGCCGCGCGATACATCGGACTCATCCCCCACGCCGGTTTGCACTTTTTCATTCGTCCTTTTTATGATCCAGATACATTTTCAATCCGCGCCGTGCTGGGAGGGACGTCGCTCGCTGTACTCACTTATATCGGCTTCGATGGCATTTCCACCTTGTCCGAAGAAGCCAAAAATCCACGCCGCAATATCCTGCTGGCGACGGTGCTGGTCTGTCTTCTTACCGGCTTGCTCGCGGGTGTCGAAGTCTATGCCGCCCAATTGGTGTGGCCCGGTGCGCAACCTTTCCCGGATGTTGACACAGCATTTGTTCACGTCGCGGGCCGCGCTGGCGGACCGTGGCTCCTCACGCTGATCAATATCACCCTACTCGTTGCAACCGTCGGTTCTGGGATGGGTTCCCAACTGGGTGCAGCCCGGCTGCTCTATGCGATGGGCAGGAGCAACGCGATCCCGAAATCTTTCTTCGGTGCGATCGAACCGAAACACCGCATTCCCCGTAATAATGTTTTAGCCGTCGGAGCCGTTGCCCTTGTCGGGTCCATGGTGATGAGCTTTGAGCGCGGGGTAGAACTACTGAACTTTGGCGCGTTACTAGCCTTTATGGGCGTAAACGCTTCAGCCTTTTTCCACTATTACTTGCGGGAAACCAACAAAACGGTACTGAACTTCATCATGCCCGTTGCAGGTTTCCTCATCTGCCTCTTGCTCTGGATCAGTCTCAGTTGGCACGCCAAGCTGCTCGGCATGGCTTGGATGACAGCCGGGATTGCTTACGGGGCCTACAATACTCGCGGATTTCGGACCGGCTTTGCGGACTTCGCTGTTCCGTCGTCGAACGAACCGTAGGCTCTAGGCCAACAGGTGGCTACGCAGTAACAAAGGCGCTCCCGTGATAGCGAGCCATTGCAACGCCAACGAGCGCTGAACCTCTTCGGTGGCTTCGCACGGGCCGATCTCAGAAGCAAGAGCCGCCCCCCGAATCACAATCACAATTCGATTCTTGTTTGCATCAGAACTAGCCGACTGTCTCGCCTGGTGTTCGAACTCCTCCCATCGACGGACTGTTCTCCCTTGGTCCGCCCCGGGTTCTGCTACGCGCTGGGTGTTCGAAGGATTCGGGCATCCGGGGGTTGCTTTGAGATGGTCGCAAGGCGGTTGGATGAATACGGCTCATCGCGAAGAAAAAACGGTAGAAAGAGTGGACCAGGTCCCGAAAGCAGATCTGATTGAGGCGGGCTTTTACGAATCTCTCGGCGAGAACTTCCGGAACCGACATAATTCTACCCGTCTCGCGACTAGGGCCCACTAGGATCAACTAGCGGGGCCACTCACCCAGAAGTGCGGGGAACCGGCACGCTCCCGGTTCGCACAGAGGGACGTAACTTTCCGGTTGTCTTGTGTTCGCGCTAGAAGTTCAATTTCAACGACAGCTGGCCAATGCGCGGCGAAGCGGCCCCAGGCACATAGCCAAAAGTACTCGACGCCGGGGCGCCCGACGAGGTAAAGCCGGTAATCCCGCCCGGTGTTAAGAACTGAGCGTGATTGAAAATGTTGAAGAACTCGGCGCGGAATTGTAGGTTGAAGCGTTCGGTGATTGCGGTGTTCTTGAGCAGGGCAAAATCCCAATTGTTGATCCCGGGTCCACCGAAAAAGCGCCGATCGGCCGTGCCTTCAAAGCCCAACGCGGACGGCCCAAACGCTGCCGGATTGAAGTACCGCCCTCCTGTTTTTCGTGGGTTGCTGATGCCGATTGGTTGACCAGTTAAACTTGGAGTGTCCACAGCGAGCGTAATCGGCCCGCCAAAACTAGTCCCAAGCAGGGATCGGTCATCCGTCTCCACCAGGGTAACCGGTAGACCAGTAGCAAAGCGGGTGATTCCGCTGATGCCCCATCCATTCGTCAACATCTTAGGCCCCCCCAATTTGTCGATGGGGAGTTGGTAAGTATAACTAACGACGAAATTTTCAAATTGGTTAAACGCAGAAAGTCCTCGGCTGAGTCTTGGGTTGATCGGATTAAACTGCTCGCCGTAGCCAGAACCAATGTCTAGCGATTTGCTAAAGGTGTAACCGAGCAGTAACTGCAAGCGGCCGCTGGTGTGTCGGTAGTTGATCTGCGCGGAGTTGTAGGAAGAATACCCCGCAGTCCTGAAATAAGAATTGTTAGCAAATGGAGTGATTGGCGTTCCGTTCGGTAGGACGACTCCCGGGAAATTCTGGCGCGTCCCAATTACTAGTTGTCCAGTAGCGCTAGTATAAATCGTGTTTTCGCCGCTGGGCCCGCACGTGGGGGTGCCCGGCATAACCTCGCTGGACTGGCTCAAACCAAGACACACAGCCGGGCTTCCGGGATTCGAAGACTCGGAAGAGAGTAACCTGTGCCCCTGCGTACCTACGTAACTTATCGTCAACAAATCTGATCGGGTGATCTGGTGTTCGATGGAAAGTTCGTAGTTCTCTGCGTAAGGGACCCGATTCTTGTTGTAAAAACCAGGCGAGCTACCGATCGTCCCAAAAACGGAATAGAAATCAGTTAGATAAGTATAGGGGAATCCCGTAGCAGGATTATTAGCAGAGAAGTTTAGTGGCGGGTTTGGCGCCGGAAACAGGTTGCTGCACGGGCTGGTACCGCAGTTTCCAGCCGCTCTCGGAATGAAAGGGGCTGCAAAACTCGGCTGCGTTTGGCTCGCGTAGTTTCCGAATGGAGCGTCGCCAATTTCATTGAAGTCCGTGGCACCTTCAAAGCCGGTGTAGAACATGCCCCAAGCAACGCGAACGCTCGTATCCCCGGGCTTGCCCAGGATTTTGCCGAGCATTCCTTCATGATCTCCAAACGAATAGGCAAGCCCCAGTCGAGGAGCAAAATTATTCCAACGGGTCGGCGCTAGCGTGGCGGGAACACCCGGATCACCCGGAAAAACCCAGCCTCGGGGAGAACCTTGGAAAACGATCGACTGCTCTCCTGGAATCAGCGTTTCGATCTGATTGTGCTGTACTTTCCATGGCGCAGAGACTTCCCACCGCAATCCAAAGTTAATCGTCAAATTCGGTTTCACGCGCCAGCTATCCTGGCCATACATGCCCAAATAGTAATTGCTACCGTAGGAGGGGTAGGACTGGCCTTGGATGAACTGGGTGGGAGCGCCTAGCAGAAAATCGACGAAGTCACTCCCTGTTTCGCTGGCATTACCGTTGAAATTACCACCGAAGAGAAAGTTGCCATTCGCGGCGTTATCAATCAAAGCTTCCTCGAGTTTGTCGTAGTGAAACTCGCCCCCAACTTTGATGGTATGGGTGCCGATGACTTTGCTGTAATTGTCCACCACCTGGTAGATGTTTTCGATGAGACCGTTCGGACGGCTCGGCACACCGATGGAAAAGTTATTAAAGTCAACCTCCGGGACGCCCTCGAGACTTGGCGCACCCACGTAAATGCCGGGTGCCTTGTTCGCACCCGAAGTGAACCCCAGACTAGCAAGAGTAACTCCCGCCCCACCCTGGGGTTGATTGAATAGCGTGTTCAAACGGAAATACCCTAATCGAAAATCATTTACGGCCGCTGAACTGAACGTCTTGGTATCCCCGAGGACAAGAGTATTGGTCTTGCCGTGCCCATCGATGCTAAACCCCGGATAGAGAGTTGCAGTCGAAGGCCAGTAGGGATCAATGCGGTTGTAATCGTCGAAGTAGTAGTACGCCGTCAGTAGCCCAAACCTCGAATTGGCATCCAGACGCCCGCTGGTTTTGTTGTCCGTGAGGTTTGTCGACTCGGAACTATTCGAATAGGTTCCCGTGCCGGTGGCTGGATTAATCGTGCCGGGTGTTGCTGGCAGAATGTAGTGCAGCAGTTTTGCAGAGATTGGATTGAAGGCGCTTGGCGACAAATTCGCGTTCGGAAGCACACATTGGGTATTGCTCGTGCAGTTCGGCGTGTAATAGGGTTCACCACTGGTAACGGTATAACCCAACTGATTGGTTAATGACTGCGCCCAACCGGGCCCATTCACTGTGGTTCCGATTAAGCTGCTGGCTATCCCCGACAGATTTCCCGATTCGGTAGCCGCACTGGGGGCACCGACAATCAGTTGGGTAGTCGCTTGGACGAGTCGATTTCCCTGGTAATCCACGAAGAAAAAGATTTTGTCCCGCTTGATCGGACCGCCGAAGGTGCCCCCAAATTGATTCTGGTGGTAGGCGCCTCGTTGGCCGGCTGCAAAGAAGTTCGCGGCGTCGAAATCCGTGTTCCGCAAGAACTCAAACGCATTGCCATGGTATTGGTTCGTGCCGGATTTGGTCACCACGTTGATCTGCCCGCCCGCGTAATTACCATACTCAGCGTCATAATTATTTGTCAGAATACGAAACTCCGCGATCGAATCGAGATTGGGAATTGCGCCGGCGCCTGAGAACCCGGTTTCTTGTACCAGGATTCCGTTCAAGATGAAACCATTTGACGCTTCGCGCATGCCATTAACGGAGAGCGCACCAGAGTTCAGACTGCCGGATACAAGCGGCGCAGCGAAGCCCGCGGATATGAACGGCCCAGCGAAGGCTCCCGTCATCTCCGAGGCTTGCGAGACGACGCCTGGTTGCAATGCCAGCAAATCGGTATAACTGCGGCTGACCAGCGGCACGTCGGTCATCTCTTTGCCGGTAATCACCTCACCCATCTGAGTGGTTTGGGTGTCGACGTGCAATGCCGAGCTGGAAACCTCGACCATCTCGCTCGCTTGTCCAACCACCAGTTTCACGTCAACCACCAATGCTTGGTTCACATCCAAAACCAATCCGGTCTGGGAGTACGCCTTAAAACCTACCTGCTGCACTTCAATCCTGTAGTTTCCGAGAGGAATCGATTGGAAGGAATAAAATCCCTGCGCGTTGGTCGTCTGCGTAGTCGCCACCCCCGTATCCACGTTGATCGCCGTTACGGTAGCGCCGACGACGATTGCTCCGCTCGCATCGGTGACGGTCCCCGAAATGCTAGCTGTCACACCAGCATGAACTATTCCAGCAGCAAATAATACGGCAAGCAGAACCGCTAGACAGGCGCCAAATCCCTTGCGGGAAAGGCGACGACACAGTGTCCTCATACGAATTCACCCCCTCGTTCGAAATGAAAGCATCCTGCGCCCACTTGAAAATCGCGGTCGTTAAGAATCTCTGGATTGTGGACGCTCCTACAGTGGCCGGATCCTTGGTTTGGTTATCACCCCGATCTGAGATCAAAAGGAGAACATGAATCTTATAGGAACCACCCCTCTTACCCTCTGGCCACAAAACGCTTTTATTTCAATCTATGACTGAATGTCAAGCACTTTGAGAATGTTTGATAAACCATTTGTCATAGCGCTTAGCCATATCTAGCCAGCTCCTGCGACAGGACAACCGCCGCCTTGCGGCTCATCGAAATCGTGTTCTGACCCCAGCCCGAACTTACGGCCACTCGATTTTCCGCAACATCACAAACGAGAGCGTATGGCTGAAGCGTCACTTTTCCAATTGGCTGCTCAGAGGCTTCGCTCCGTCCCCGTCGTCAGTGTTCTTGGGGCGAGTGTTCAACTCGAGCACCGCCTGTAACCCCTCGGGTATGGCGAAATCGTGGGCTTTTCTAAACTCAGAAATTTCCGTTAAGGTCCCAAAACCGCGGATGCTTTCTTGGACCGTTACGGCTCGCGCCCCAGTAAGGCACCCAAAAATGGTCGCGTCCACGAGTGAAGCCTCATGATAGAGCCCAAAAGCGAGGCCTGCTGTAAACGCGTCTCCCGCACCCACAGTGTCTGCGGCGGTAACCTTGAATCCGGGAAGCCTCCGCGCTGTCTTTCCGTCTGCGACGAAAGCGCCTTTTTCGCCTAGAGTGATGACAACTCTTTCGAGGCCGAAAAATTCTCGCAACCCCCGAGCAAGCTGGCCGGGTTCTTGCTGTGAGTTCCCCAACGCGCCGAGGAGCGTGCTGGCTTCGTTCTCGTTTGGAACGAGCAGGTCAACTCCGGCAAGGTCGCTAGAATGCAAAGCCTCCGCCGGACCTGGCGTCAGGATCGTAAATGCCCCGAGCGACTTAGCCAACCGCGCCGCATAGAGTGCAGTAGTGATCGGAATCTCCAGGGTAATGACCACTAGCTTTGCCTGAGAGAGAATGGGCTCGGCCCGGTCAACGTCTTCACGAGAGAACTCCGCATTCGCCCCCATTGCCGTGGTCATGGCTGGGATGCCCTCTGGATTGATCATGACGAAACCGCAGCCGGTTGCGGTCTTCTGGCTGCGAGTAAGGTAGGGAAGCGCAACCCCCGCTTCAGCCATCCAGGACGCTCCACTATCGCCCAATCGATCTTGTCCCACCTTCCCCACAAAATGGGTTGGCAATCCCAAGCGTGCGCAAGCGATGGCCTGATGAGAGCCCTTCCCGCCGTCTAGCGCTTCCTGGAAGTCCCAGCCCAATACAGTCTCATCGGCTGTGGGGAAATGCGAGACACGCATGAACAATCCTTGAACGTGACTGCCAACGACAACTACCCCTTTTCTTTGCATAACAGGCCTCGTATGGTTAAATGCCCAGCGGAGGGCATGCCGCAGTTGCAGCGTCCACCGTTACCACACAATCAGCATGTTCCTGAACGTAGGTCACAGGGATCTCCGGGCTAACATTGCCGAACAAGAGGATGCGTATAACTGTTTGTTTCCACGCACCTGTTTCGCTGTAGAGCCGGAGTCGGCGTGCGGCGAGCAACTCGCGCATTCCGACGGTGATCACCATGGGCGGGATAACATCAGAACAGCCCCCCGCACCTCGCTGGCTTAGCGCAATCAGCGTGTCTTCATTCAAGTGGAGGACTCGCGTAGTACAGTTCCGGAATTCTTCTTTGCTGACTCGGTACCAAGGAGAACGGGGTGGCTCGTTGAACGCGATGTGGCCACGGTAACCAATGCCTCCGTACACCGTATCAATCCCGCCCACCTGTTTTATTTCCTCCGCCATGGCATCGAGCCGGGAGATGTTAGGAAAGTGTCGTTGCTCGAGGGGCACTCTGCGATTGGAATCGATAGAACCGTAAAAGTTCCGGTTCATCCAACCTTGATAGCTATAGGGATGATCCAACGGAAGGTGGCGCCCTTGCCAATCCAGGTGATCGTCCATGTGGAAAACATGCAGATTTTTCAGATCGATCCGCTCTCGATTCACGCCATCCGCAAAAATGGGATATTGCCCACGTGGCCCACAGGGAAGGATCCAACGCGTCGGTCTATTCGCCTCGTTGTTGCGTTTAACCTCATCCAACATCGTGGCGGCAATGTCCTCGTAGACGTCGGAGGGTTTCGGCAGCACTCTTAACTTCACCTTCGCATGCCGATGGCTGGGCAATTCCTCTGCCGGGATCTTGCACCACTCAAATAACTGTTGAGAACTTTCGTAAGCAGACATCGAAGCTGCCTTGCAGGCTCAATCGCTTTACATCAGGATGGCCATTTTTCGGAAGATGGGGAGTTCATGGATCCTCATGCCCGCCCAATCGAAATTCCACCCGGCCCTAAGCGAATGGTCAGTTTGCACCGTCGGAGCTTGCTCATTGGGATCTAAAAACCGCTCTAGTAAACATGTTTATGTTGATTACCCGAGGTTGTCAAGGCTTGCTAGTCCGAACGGTCCAAACCAGTGGTGCCGCAACCAAAGCTAAGGTATCAAGTGAGTCGTTTGTTGCTTCGCTTGCAGTCATGGACCAAGTACGCGGGTATTCTCTGAGCAAGGAAGGAATTCCGGGTATGGCCGCGGATGTTCGATTTCAGCGAGACGTAGAATGATGCGATGGAAATAAAAGGAGAGCGCGTGAAATGCGCAGCCGCTTTCCTTTACCGGAAGCAGCCGATTACGCTTTGGCAGGCGATCCCAGTTGATGGACCACACCTTTTAGATATTCGAGGCTGGCTCGGACGCTGTCCTTCGGCGGAATGGTGGTATGACCAAACTTCACATCCTGCTCGACGACAGACCAACCGGAATAGCCGTTTTTGAGTAAGGTCTTGAAGAATGCGGGAAAGTCGATATCCCCACTGCCGATGACGGTGAACACTTTGTTCTCGATGGCTTTTTCAAACGTCCATTTGTTGCGACGCGCCTCTCTAAGGACCGCATTGTTGCAGTCCTTGATATGGACGAACCGCAGCTTGTTCTTGTACTTCTCGGCTTCCTTCCCCGCATCACCATGACCGTAAACGCAGTGGCCGGTGTCGAGGCATAGACCAATGTTGGTATGCGAAGTTGCATCGAAGAAGAGCTCGCATTCTTCAGGTGTTTCTACGTAGGTGGCGACGTGCGGGTGAAAGACGAGATCCAGACCAAATTCGTTGGCAACTTTTTCGGCCTCAGCAACGATTTTGCCGACGTGCTTCCACTGTGCCCCCGTTAGCGTGGGGCAGCCGGGATCGTAAACGCGGCCGGAATAGGCGTTACGCTCAGGTGACTGGTCGTCGGCCATGACGAGAAAGGGCGCCTTCAGCGTGGCCAACAAATTCCCAACTTTGCCAATGCGCTCGATGACTGCCTCGCCTGCCGAAGGGTCGGTCATCTTTACCGGCACAAAGGAGGCCAACAATTTCAATCTGCGCTTTTCAAGCGCGGCTTCGAGCACTCTCGGGTCGGTTGGAAAAAAGCCGTATGGCCCGAGTTCAGTGCCCGTATAGCCAGCTTCGACCATTTCGTCCATCATTTTTTCATAGGATTGCTCCCAGGATGGGCCAGGATAATCGAGCACACCCCAACTGTCGGGAGCGGCACCGAATAGAAAGCGATCAGCTAGTCCACTCATGTTTGTCCTCCTTCTCAAAAAGCAAAATCGCGGATAGATCTATTGCTGCCATGGGTCGAGAACCACCTTCATGGATTCCGGTTCGATGGCCTTCTGCATTGCCGAGGCGACATCCTGCAGAGCGAATCGATGGGTAACAACTTCGTGGAGTGGATAATGTTTCATGTAGCGCGCCATCTGACGCATTCCGGGGCCGTACGCCGCGGGCTCTTCGCCGCTCACACCGAGGATACGCACGTTTTTCGCGCACAGGTGGCGGTGAGGGCTAAGTGGAATTTCGCCCAGATCAGAAAAATTTCCGGCCTCGACCAGCAGACCACTGACGCGGAGCATTTCCAGTCCTTCGGGAACTGCTTCGGGAACTCCGGCACATTCAATGACCATGTCGGCGCCGCGACCGTGGGTGAGATCCTTAACGGTCTTGAGGCGCTCCTGCTGCGTGGTCTTCCCGGCGTGGATGACGTGGTCGGCTCCGAGGCGCGCGGCAAAGTTCAGGCGGTAGTCGGAAAGATCAACGGCAATGATCGTGCCCGCGCCAAGCATCCGGGCTTTCATCAAGAAGCACAAGCCTAGCGGGCCGACGCCCAAGACGACCACCGTGTCATCGAAGCGGAAAGATTCATTGGGAAATGCGGACATCTGCTTGGCACGGTCCAGACCGACCGACACTGCGAAAATTTCCGCGAGGACTGCGATCTCCGAAGGCAAGTCATCTGGGACTTTCACCAGAAAACTGCCGGGAATGATGTACATGTACTGGGACCAACCGCCAAACAGATGCGGAGGATTTTTGGCACTAAGCAGGTTGCCGTAATCGCGTGTATTTTCGCAGCAACAATAAGGGAAATCGTGGCGGCAGTAGTAACATTCGCCGCAGGAAACATTTGCGCCAACAACGACACGATCGCCAATTTCAAGAGGAATGCCAGCAAAATCGGTGTATTTTCCATTGCCGCCGATTGCCGCCACAGTGCCGACATTTTCGTGGCCTTGAATCAGGGGAAATTCCAGCTTGCGCGCACCGTATTGCGTAGTGAAGCCCTGAAACGTGTGCTTATCCGTGCCACAAATACCGGATAGTTCCATCCTCACAAGGACGCAGCCCGGCTTAGGGTCTGGCAACGGATACTCGCGCAATTCGTATTGACCAGGTTTGACGAGAGTTGCTGCCAGCACTGACTGTGAGCCCATAACCGTACCCTTTTGATCTTAATACTGAATGGCGAGCGCTTTCTCGACTCTGGCAGCTTCGTAAATCGAATGCAATATCTTCATATCGCGCAAGCCCTGCACTCCGTCCGGTTCGATCGGTCGTTTCTTCTGAATGGCTTCGGCAAACGCATCGATTTCCGGCGAGAACTCGTCGACAACCTTGAATTTTTTCTCGAACCAGCGGCCACTGATCCTTCCTGTCAGCACCCTTGGCTCATCAAACGGAAATGCAGGTGCTAAAGACAGCCAGCCTTTGGTGCCTTGAATGAAAATGAAGGAGGATAAAACCGAGCCGTAACTGGAACTGCCTTGAAGAATCATTCCTGAGGGAAATTGCAAGCGAAAGGTGATTCCCTCTTCGACTTCCTGAAAGCGTGTTTTATCCTTGCGCCAGGCTCGGGCGCTAACCTCGACGGGATCTTCTCCAGCGATCCAACGGCAGGTATTTGTGCAATAGACGCCCAGATCCATGAGCGGACCGCCGCCTGCCAGGCGTGCGTCGAGCAGCCAACCCAGCGAAGCTCCCGGGATATGGAGTTCGCTGAAGGCGGTGTGGATGAGATCCAGCCGGCCGAGCGCGCCATCCTGGACCAGCCTCTTCACGTAGAGCGCGCTCGGTTCAAAGTATTTTCGATAGGCAGTCATAAGACGCACGCCGTTGGCGCGGCACGCTTCGACGATCGCTTCGGCTTCGGCAACGGTGGCAGCAAGGGGCTTTTCGCAAAGAACGTGTTTGCCAAGTTGCGCGGCTAGGACGCACAGCTCGCGGTGGGTACCTTGCGGCGTGGCAACGTAGACGGCGGAAATCTCCTGGTTCGATAGGCACTTGGCGTAATCGGCGACGCTGTAAGCGGCTTTGGCTTTGAACTGCTTCGCGTAGGCTTCTGTTTTCTTTCTGTCGCGGCCGATTACGGCAACGAGCTCGGCCCGTTTACAGTTTTTAAATGCCGGCAGAACGGAGCTTTTGGCAATGCTGCCGAGTCCCACGACGGCGTATCCGATTTTTCGATTTGCCATGAAGGCTTGCTCTCCCGTGGATCGTTCGTCTGGCGGACTTAGCTTTCGCGGTCAGCGCGACCAAGCTTCTGGTTGCGAATGGCCTTGTGATCGAGGCCGCGGAGTTCATCGATGTTTTCAAGTACCTTGTGAATCGCATCGGCAATGGTATCGACATCCTCTGTGCTACCCAAGAACAACTGGTGCATGAACCACACCGCTTCGCTATACGCCGCGCGATCGGCTTCCGGACAGGAGTACATATTCCTAAGGTCCAGAGGCTTCTCACGCCCCCAGTTCAATGCCGGAAAATCGTCCGGGTCCAGGGGAAAGAGCGAGCTCTTGTATACGGGCTCATAGAAAAGCCCGTCGCAGGGCACGCCTTCCAGTTGCAGAGCGGCAACGAAATTGGCGCGTGGAATGTCTCGGGCCTTCTCCGAGAAATATTTAACGACGTAGCCGTATGGGGCGAGGCGCGTGATTCGAGGCTCGGGCGGGAAGAGGCCGATCGCCGGTGTTCCCCTCAAGCGCGATTCGAAATGCTTCATATTTCTTTCGCGGGTGGCGGCTTGTTCGGGCAAACGATCCAGTTGTGGGCCGAGTACTGCGGCCTGAAACTCGCCCAGGCGATAGTTGAAGCCGACAATGCGGTGATGGAACTGATCGGTAAGGCTGGCGCGACCGGCGTTGATGTAGCTTTGCACGCGCTCGATGTATTCGAGATTGTTGCTGATGACGATGCCGCCTTCGCCGCTGGTGATCAGCTTGCTCGATTGAAAACTGAACGCGCCAAGGTCGCCCATCGAGCCCGCGCCTTTTGCGTTCCACATGCCACCGTGCGCGTGGGCGCAGTCTTCGATGACTTTTAATTGATGCTTGGCGGCGATACGCAAAATTTCGTCCATATCGGCAAAGCGCATTCCAAGGTGCACGGGAAGAATTGCTTTCGTTTTTGGGGTAATGGCTTTTTCGATCAATCTTGCGTCCAGACAGTAGGTATCCGGATCGATATCAACAAAAACGGGAACGGCGTTTAAGAGCAGGACCGGACCGACGGTGCCTTCCCAGGTATAGGCGGGGGCAATCACTTCATCGCCCGGACGAATATCGATCGCTTTGAGCGCCGCTTGGATGGCAACGGTCCCTGTATTCACGCATTGCGCGTATTTCGCGGTGTGAGTTTCTGCGAACTTTTTCGCAAAGGAATTAGCATACTTGCCAGGAAAGGGTTGGCCGCCCCATTTGGTGCTTGTCAAAACGTCTTCGAGGGCTTCCGCTTCGGCGTTTGTCGACAAGGGCCAAGCGGTGAACGGAGTCTTGCGTAAGGGTTCGCCGCCGGTAATCGCTAGTTTTCCCACGAGGTGATTCTCCGATATGAGACTCTAAAAAGTGAAGGATATCTCATGCGTTTTCGACCAAGGAGAGACAAGAGAGATTCCTCGAAGCTTTGCAGCCTCACGGAATTTTGGAGAAAAAGCAGCGCTCGCCAGCTTCCCCACTTTTACAATTCTGGCGGGTGCTAAACCGCCTGAAGCACGTCCAAGTGAAACGAAAACATCATTCCTGCTAAGCGCTTTTAATTCAGCACGTACCTTTTGTCAAGCGCTTTCTGACACTTGGCCACATGCTGGAGCAATAGCGGTTTGAAACTAACCACTTACCGTGCATGAATTGATTCAACACAGTAGTGAAGCGTTTTAAATGCCATGAATGGCGGCGAAGCGGGTGCGGAAATCCCTGGCACCACCCGGGGCCCTCAAGCAGATCCTTCTCGCTTTATTCACTGCGGCGCCCGGCTTGCAGCCTAAAGCCGCAGGACTCGCGCACCCGCAGTTCCGGCAGCAATTTGCGGAGCACGCTGGGGCCGGATTTCCCGGCGATTCGGTCCAGGAGAAGCTCAGCGGCTTCAAATCCCAACTGGTACTTCGGCAGTTCGACGGTTGTCAATCGGGGGCGGAAAATCCCCAGCCAGGGGTAGTCATCGAAGCTGACCAAACCGAAGTCTTCCGGGCAACGCAATCCCATCTCTTCCGCGGCCTTCAAAAAGCCGACCGTCATCAGGTAGTTTGCGACATAGACTCCGTCCGGGCGGTGGGAGAGCAACAGGTTCCCTGCCCGGTAACCGGACTCGATGCGGTAGTCCCCTTCAATGACCAAGGCCGGATCGAAGGGCAATTTGTGGTCCTTCAGAGCGTCGCGAAAACCCTCCCATCGCGCCTTACCATTGCTGACCTTCATCGGCCCTCCAATCAGGCCGACCCGTTTCCTGCCCGCGCGGGCTAGATGCGAAACTGCTTCGTAGGCACCCTTGTAATCGTCCGTAATGATGGCGTCTTTCGAGATTTTGGGATACGTTCGCATAACCAAGACAATGGGAACCTTCATTTCCTGAATCATCTGGTTTATCGGCGAGGAGAGTTCGCACATGGCTTTCGTCAGCAAAATGCCATCGACACGTTTGGACAGCAGCAGCTCAAGTGCGCTTTCTTCTTTGACCTGCGTGTCATCACTATTGCAGAGCAGCAGATTGTAGCCATGTTTTTGAGCCGCGTCCTCGGCCCCGCGCACAACCATCGGGAAAAAGGGATTGACGATATCCGGAACAACCATCCCAATCGTATGCGTCTTCTGTTTTGCCAAGCTACGCGCCAAGAGGTTCGGTCGGTAATTCAGTTTGCGAATGGCCGCTTCAACTCGCTCTCGAAGCTTCTTACCGACGTGAGCCTTGTTGTTTACGACCGCCGAGACTGTAAAAACGGACACTTTCGATTCGCGGGCCACATCGTAGATGCTTGCCGTCCTGCTACTGTTTTTTAACGGACCCTTTTTTCGGTTGTTGGCCATGGGAAATGCCGTGAGTGTACCTTATCCCGGGCGATGCAGAAAACGATAAGTTAAACGCGCTAGGGCTTGCGATCACCTTGCCAGGCTCTAAGCGATTAGCCACAGGCCACTTATTCTCCGTCTGCCCTCTGCGACCGGTCTAGCCATCTGAACTGGTGCGGCCATTCTGGTGTTGGCGACGACCGCTCCGTCTATGGATTTCTTGCCATTTTGCCCTCCAAATATTGGCCATTCTGCCGCAAACAGCAATGCCAGCAACCGTCCAGGAACGAGGCCAGCTCCATTTCTTTGAGAAATTTGTTTTAATTCCATAGTCAAAGCGCTAAGATTTTTGGCGGAGAATGCAAATGGCCAAGCTGGGGATTGGCGTGCTGGGCGTGGGCGAGATGGGCCGGAGGCATGCCGAGAATCTGCGCCATCGTGTGCCCAACGCCAGACTGATCGCTGTCGCCGACGTTGCCGGAGCCAGAGCCAGACAAGTCGCCGATGAACTAGAGATAGAGCATTCTTTCGCCAGCTTGGAAGAAATGCTGTTGCACAAAGAAATTCAGAGCGTCTTGATTGCTACGCCCGACAAGTTTCATGGGCAAGCGATTCGCGCTGCGGCCGCAGCCGGAAAAGATATTCTTTGCGAGAAACCCCTGGCGCTCACTCTTGAGGATGCCCATGCGGCCCTCAAGGAAATCGAACGCGGCAAAGTTCGCTTGCAGGTTGGCTTTATGCGCCGCTACGATCCGGCCTACCTGGCTGCGTTCCAGCGAATCGAAGCTGGGGAGATCGGCACTGCGCTGATCTTTAAATCCGTCGGGCGCGATAAAGATGAACCGCCGATCGCCGCCTACCAGTCAGGCGTAAACGGAATGGTATTTTACAACAGTACGATTCATGATTTCGATCTGGCACGTTGGATCATGCACGACGAAGTCACCGAAGTTCATGCCTACACCACCGTAGCAATCCGTCCGGAAGTCGCAAAATACCATGACGTGGTGGCCAGCGTAGTGAACTTGAAATTCGCCCATGGCGGTATTGGAAATGTGGAATCCTATGTGCAAGCGGTTTACGGTTACGACGTACGCACCGAAATTGTGGGATCGAAAGGCTCGATTTTTGTGGGAAGTCTTCGCCAGACCCCAGTAACTTTCCTCACAAGTCATGGCGGCAACCAGATCCTCGCGGACCATTTTCTCAGCAGGTTCGCGGATGCCTATCTTGCTGAGGTTTGCGACTTCGTTCAAACAATTTTGGCCGATAAGGAGCCCAGAGTTACCGGTCAAGACGGCCTGAAGGCCCTTGAAATCGCGGTGGCAGCGGAAAAATCGCATCTGCAGGCCCGTGCCTGCGCCGTGCTTTCCGCAGCGGTTGCCAAGTAACCAAGCGGAACACAGCTGGAGGAGAGATGGCAGATTCACGCGTCGGCGAAACCTACAAAAGTCCATTGTTTGAAATGACCCAAACTACACGCACCTGTCTCTGGAACGATTCTGCTTCGATTCAGGAGCTTACCTATTCGATCGAGCATGGGGCGGTCGGAGCCACTTGCAATCCCGTCATTGTGCTTGGGGTGCTCAAGAAAGAGATGGCAGTGTGGAAAGATCGCATCCTGTCACTGGTAGCGGAGATGCCGACGGCCACCGAAGACGAAATCGGGTGGCAATTGGTACGGGAGATTTCAGCGAAAAGTGCCAGCTTGTTAAAACCGATTTACGATCGAGAGCGGGGGCGCAACGGAAGACTGTCGATTCAAACCGACCCGCGACTGTTCAACAACAGTGCCGCCATCGTCGAACAAGCCGAACAATTCAACCGGATTGCACCAAACATGATCGTGAAAATACCGGCCACCAGTGCGGGTATTCCAGCGATCGAAGAGGCCACCTATCGCGGGATTAGCATCAATGCGACGGTTTCTTTTACCTTGCCGCAGTGTGTGGCCGTCGCTGAAGCAGTGGAACGCGGTTTAGCAAAAAGAGAGAAGGAAGGCAAGGATAGTTCCACGATGGGACCGGTGTGCACCATCATGGTCGGCCGAATGGATGACTGGCTCAAAGTGGTAGCGGAAAGGGAAAATATTTCTGTGGATCCTGGCTATTTCGAATGGGCCGGAGTGGCCATTTTTAAGAAAGCCTACAAACTTTTCCGAGAACGCGGCTACCGTATCCGCTTGCTTTCAGCGGCATTTCGGAATCACATGCACTGGAGCGAGTTTATCGGGGGGGATGTGGTGATTTCTCCACCCTATTCGTGGCAAGTCCGCTTGAACGCAAGCGGAATAGCAGTGGAGCCCCGAATCGATGTTCCGGTCGACCCCAAAATTGTACGGCAACTTGCGGACAAATTTATGGAATTTCGGCGTGCGTACGAAGAAAATGGTCTGGCAGTAAAAGAATTCGATTCTTTTGGGGCGACGCGGCGGACCCTGCGCCAGTTCATCGGAGCGTGTCACGACCTCGATTCCGTCGTGCGCGATTTCCAAATCCCCAATCCCGACGCGGGGTAAGCCTCATTTGTTGAAATAATACGTCCAGCTCAGACTTGCGTAGGATTTTAGTGGAACACCCACGATGCATTCAATCGGGCAGGGTGCAGCTTGGAAAGGAATCGTTTCAGTTGTCTGGCCGGTGTAGCCATGAGCGATCAGAAAGTTCACGGCAACGGACATCCGATTTTCCAAGAAGGGTCGGAGAACCGCCCCGCGAACTTCTGTCACCGGCAATCCCACAAATCCATCGCCGAGGGGTTTGGCTCTAACGAACTCGAATTCTCCACGGGCTTCGAGCCCTAAAGGCAGATGATTTTCTGAAGCGACCGCATCCCAAATCATGCGTGGCGCTTCGGGCACGGGCTGGCCGGTTTGCGTGTCCCGGGCATCGGCTTGGGCAAAGGAAATATAGATAGCACCGTGCGTGAAATTTCTTTGAAGTGAAACCGCAACCACACGATTGAGCGAAGGGCCGACGTCCTCCGCAAGACCTGTGTCGGGATCAATCTTTGCCAGTTCCTGGGAGTTGGAAGTGCGTCTCAAGGTAAGATTCAGCTGCGTTTGTTTGATGACTTTGGAAATTCTGAGCTGATAGGCACGCGATGGGGCGAGCAGCGTAGGTTGCCCCATCCCGGTGCCAATACGAGGATCTTCTGTGTGAAACGCCTCGCCATAACTAAAAGCCACTGTCGGAAGAAACGGGCGATTGGGAGGAAGAAAGGTAAGCGTGGCTTTTGGAAGGCTAAGGGAAGCCAATTTGTCGAAAGAATTGAAAGGATTGATCAGATCCTGATTGTTCATCCAGACCTCTTCCTGCCGAACACCCACGTCGTAGTGAAGATATTTACTGGCAGTACCGTCGAGTGAAACGAACGGCTCAACAAAAGAAAGGGTCAGGTTGTTGCTGGCGACCGGATGGAAAATGCCATCGTCTTCGAGGTGCTGTAGATCTAAATCTCGCGGCGCATCTCTGCGGAGATCAACGCCGGCAAGAACGGCAACCCACGGGCGAATGCTCTGCATGTAGGCGGCCTCCCCTCCTTCGACGTTTCGCGTTTCGCTCTGCTGAATCAGGCCCTGGCCAAAATTTGAGCGCAGCTGAAGTGCGTAATTCCGAAAGAATGCCGAGAAAGACATTTGCTTTTGTTTGCTTACCTTCCAGTTGTCCGTGGCCACAAAAAGAAAGTTGTGGGTGGTATCGGATTGTCGATTGTCGATGGTATCGCCAGGAACAGGGACACCAACGGGAATGAGTCCTGGCACGTAGGAAAAACCGTAATAGCCAATCCCAAAAAACGTTAACTGATGCTGCCCGAACTTAAATTCGCGAGACCCATTCAATTTATATTGCTGCCGATGCTCCAGACGATCCAGAAATCCATTGCCGAAAGAAAACTCCCCTGCGATCCACGCATTCGTTTGCGGATTCGCGGGACTCCAACCGGCCATGATATCCAGGTCGCGATAATCTCCCGTCAACTGAACAAAATCATTGAAGCGCGGCCGCGGCACGTAAATCGCAGCAAGATCGATTGAATGATTTCCCTCGCGAACGTTAAATGCACCGCCATCAACCGTTACACCCTCAATGACTGGGGTAATCAAAAAATTCGGGTCCGAGTAGCCGTTGCCGTGCGCATTTGCCGGAAGATTATTCGGGACAAGGAAGTTGCTGATCTGAAAAAATTGCGCGATAGGTTCGCCGTGATCACCGGCCACGCCCGGGGCAAAATATTGGGGCGCTTTGATTCCACCCGAAGCAGTTTCGATGGGCAGCCCTGGGATCGAGATTGGTGCGCCGGGACGACCCGGGTTCGCGTCCAGTACCTGATCGTGGATCACAACCGTCTGGGCGGGATCGGGAGTCAGCGAGGAGGGTGCGGATGCCACCACCGTAATCGATTGCAGGACAGAGGCCAACTGTAAAAATTGGACACTAATTTCTTTCTGTTGGCCGACAGCCAGAGAAATATCCACAATCACGGTGACAAAAGTTTCAGATTCTCCCTTCAATTGGTATTCCCCCGCGTCAACTCCATCAATATGGAAACTCCCCTTCGCGTCGCTGATCGTTTCGCGAATTAACGCTCCTGCGGAATTGATGAGTTTCAGATGCGCCCCAGCAACGGGGACACTTTGGGGATCGAGAATTGTTCCTGCAATTTTGCCCGGTTCAGCGCCTGCCAAAACGGTGGAAGAACCGAGGATGCAGGAGGCGCAAAACACAATTCGCGCCAGGGATCTGAACCTGGACAATGTTGGAATAGCCTACTCTCCAGAACGCCTAGCCAAGAGTTTCGTCGCCTAATCTCACGGATAAACGTTGTAACACGATTCTTAAATTAGTGCTACTTAGAGCGCAAAGTGTAAGATCCTTCTGCGAGTTGCACCTCGCCGGCAAAAACAGTAGCGAGACTATTCTGCGCTATAGTGTTTTGCAGAATTGTTCGGCGAGGTTCGGTAGCGAGGAGCAATTTTGCTATGGCCAAGTTGACAAGAACTGGAGTCTCCCTCGAGCGGGGATTGCTTGAACAGTTTGACCGATTGATAACGGCTCGGGGCTACAAAAATCGTTCCGAGGCCATCCGTGATTTGATTCGCGAGAGCCTGGTATCAGAGGAGATTGACAAGAACCGTCCGGTCGTTGCCACTCTTTCCTTAATTTATGACCACCACAGTCCGAACCTATCGGACAAACTGAATAAGATCCAGCATCACTCCCACGGAAAGGTCATGGCCGCTACCCATGTGCATCTGGACAGAGACAACTGCTTGGAAGTGGTGATCATGAAAGGAAGAAGTGGAGAGATCAAGCATCTCGCAGATCACATGATTGCGATGCGCGGAGTAAAACACGGCAAATTGGTCCTAACAACGACAGGAAAGGACTTGCAATAGACTTCTCTCCTGCATTTACAATTTCTTGCACAAATCGGCCATCGTACTTGGAAAAATCGAATGACCGATTTAACGAATAATTCGTGCTCTCAGTGATTTGGTTTCAACTCCAATTTAAAACAGTAGGCGTATTCCCCAGCGGGCTCGGCAGGAACCTGAAGGTGCAAGCCATCTGTCTTCTGTTCGTAGTTGAGGGGTCCATCGTGACCGAGCATCGTGACCGAGGCGATCGTGAAGTTTCCCAGTCCCGTGCGATCGAGCGAATGAATCACCGCTTCGCCATTTTTCGGCCAGCCCATCTCAATTACATAGAGGGCGCTGCCCTTGCTCGTGAAGCGAAAGTCCTCCGAAGTGAAAGGTTTGGCTTCGCTATCGTGGAATGCACCTTCCACAATCGCGGTAGGGCCTTCGCCGTATTTGGTCCAAGGACGGGTGCCGTAAATCGCCTCACCATTCAGCCTAAGCCAAGCACCGATTTCGCGCAGGGTAGTTTGTATTTGCTCCGGGATAGTCCCGTCGGACCGCGGGCCGATGTTCACAAGCAGATTCCCATTCTTGCTGACGATATCGATCAATTGATGAACGATCATCTGTGCCGATTTGAAACTATCATCTTCGATATAGCCCCAGGATTTGTTGCTGATCGAGGTGTCCGTTTGCCAGTACAGCGGACGAATGCCGGATAATTGCCCCCGCTCAATATCCAGAACTGCGGAATGGTCTTCGATGGCGCTGTCTTTGTAATTGATGACGGGCACTTTTCCTTCTCGAGCCGCGTGGTTGTAGTAGAAAGCTGCGAATCTCGCCACGTGCCTGCGGGCGCTCGGCTGCCCAATCCACCAATCGAAATACATAATGTCGGGATTGTATTTTTCCACAATTTCGGTGTCGCGTGCGAGCCAGTCGTCGAGATATTCGTTGCTGAGATAGGTCCAATCCTGAAGCAGAGTTTTCTTTCCGTCGAGCCAGGCATGCGCAGGTCCATAAAAGGCAGCGTAGTGCGGATCGTTAACGTCGCTGTCGAGCTTGCGACCGTTGTTCATAAAAAAATCGTGTTCGATACGATGAGAAGAAGCGCCCAGACGTAGACCTCGTTCCCGCAGAGCTTTCGCGAGTTCGCCGTAAACGTCCCGATGGGGCCCCATTTTCACGGCTGTCCAATCGGAGAGGCCGCTATCGTACATCGCGAAGCCGTCGTGATGTTCAAAAACAGGGATAACGTAGTTCGCGCCCGAATCCTTGAATAACGCTGCCCACTTTACGGGATCAAACTGCGCAGCCGTGAAGCGCGGAATAAAATCTTTGTAGCCAAAGTGCATCAGAGAACCGTAGGTGGCCAGCTCGTGCTTATATTCGTCAGAGCCTTCCTGATACATGTTACGCGGATACCACTCGTTGCCAAACGCCGGCACGGAATAGACACCCCAGTGGATGAAGATTCCGAACTTGGCATCTTTGTACCAATTGGGAGTTTCGTACATCCGGAGGGACTCCCAGTCTGCGCTATACGGGCCTGCACTAACCGTGCGATTCAGTTGTGTCAGAAGCTCCTTGCGCGCGTCATCGTATTTCGCGCTTCCGTTTTGCCAAGCTTTGTCTATTTGCTCTGCAGTTTCACCGGCAGTAGGCTTCATGCTGGCCGGGGTTTCCTGGCTGACCGCCGATGAGGGAACCACAGCGAAAAAACCGACAAAGACGAGCAATTTCCCTTTCCTCTGCATCGCTCAAATCTCCTCTGCGTGAACCCAGAATGAGGCGAACTCTCCAGGGTGCGAACAAAAAATGAGCCCACTCTATCGAAGACGCCTTCAACCAAGCGAATAAACCTTACTAGCTACGCCACCAAGAATCATGTCCTGTTCGGAAACAGAAAGCGGCCTGAGAAATTCCTTTAGCGTGCAAAACCACTTCTTCGGTGTACTGGCGAGAAGGCAGACAGGCCAATCTGACCCAACCATCAAGCGTCTGGCCCCAAAAGCTCCAAGCACCACGTCTAAATAAGGTCGTAGGTCAGCGATTTGCCAGTGCTTCCAGTCCGCTTCTGTCACGAGACCGGATAGTTTGCAGAACACATTTTCGCGTCGCGCAAGCGATTGTAAGTTCGTTCGCCAGGGTTCGATTTCGCCGGCGCGAATTCGTGGCTTGCCAATGTGGTCCAGGACAAAGATCTGTGATGGGTGACGATCGACAAAGGAGATTGCGGCAGGAAGGTGTTTCTCATAAATCAAAATGTCGTAGACCAGAGAATATCTTTTCAACAATCCGATTCCACTGTTGAAGTCATCTCTCAGAATAAATTGATCGTCCAGCTCATCCTGGATTACATGGCGAAGGCCCTTCAATTTTGTATAGCCTTTCAGCCGTTCGAGAACTTCTAGAAACTCGGCCGTGGCGATCGGCGCCCATCCAACAACTCCCCGGATAAACTCAAACTCTTCTGCAAAGTCCAAGAGGAAACGTGTTTCGGCAAGGGTCTGCCGCGTTTGCACGGCAACGGTTCCCTGAATCCCGGATTCCACAAGCTCAGGCCTTAGATTCTCTGGGAGGTAATCTCTGGCCAGCAAACTCATATCTTCTCCAATCCAACCATATTCGCTTTTATCGTAACGCCAGAGGTGATGGTGAGAGTCGATTGGTTCACTCATTGCCAATGATTCCTGACAATCGCAAGATACTTCTTGGCATTGGCCGTAATCGCGTTTTGTTTTTCCGGGCTACACGCATCACCGTCGATCAAGTCCGCACCGACGCCCAGGGCAAACGCACCTGCCGAAAGAAACTCAGCGGCGGTAGCAAGGGAAACTCCTCCAGTCGGAATGAGTTCAATTTGAGGAAGAGGGGCCTTTAGCGATTTCAGATAGTTCGCTCCGCCCATCGATCCGCAGGGAAAAACCTTCACCGCATCGGCACCAGCTTCCCACGCGCTCAGCACTTCGGTCGGGGTAAGCGCGCCTGGGAAAATAGGAATCGCATATCGGTGACAGAGTTCAATCGTCGGGAGCTTGAGGGCAGGGCTGACAACAAATTGCGCGCCGGCAAGAATGCAGGAACGCGCGGTTTCTGGATCGAGAACCGTTCCGGCGCCGATCAGCACCTGTTCTCCAAAGGTCTCGACCAATTGTCGAATCACTTCAACCGCACCTGGCACGGTCATGGTTATTTCTAGAATCGGTATCCCGCCTTCGTGGACAGCGTGGGCGATCGCAATAGCGTCTTCGTGCCTGCGCGCCCGCAAGACTGGAATAATCCTGGTCTCACGGATGCGTCGTAGGGTCTCGGCCTTTGACATCGTTTACGTTCCCGCGCTAACGCTGAACTCGCGCGGTGCCTCCCTTCATCAACCGCAACACTTCCGCCAAAGCGCCCATACTCGTGTCTCCCGGGGTGGTCATTGCTAAGGCGCCGTGCGCACAACCGCAGTCCACAGCCCACTGCGGGCCTTGGCCTTGCAAAAATCCATAAATCAGGCCTGACGCAAAGGAATCCCCGCCTCCAACTCGATCGAAGATTTCAAGATTCGGGAATTGCTTGGCTTCAAAGAAAGAGCCAGCGTGGTAACAAATGGCTCCCCAATCATTCACGGTTGCGGTTTTTGCATTTCGAAGAGTTGTGGCAACAACCTTCAGGTTTCGATAACGTGAGATCACTTCATGAATCATATTGCGGAAACAGGCGGAGTTGAGATCGGAAAGATTTTCGTCGACCCCAGCGATCTCAAATCCCAAAGCCGAAGTAAAATCCTCTTCATTCCCCAACATCACGTCGACCAGCGGAGCTAGTTCGCGATTGACTTCCATTGCCCGCTTTTTGCCACCAATCGATTTCCAGAGCGATTCTCGGTAATTTAAATCGTAGGAAATGACGGCACCGTGCCTTTTTGCCGATTCCATCGCTTCCCGCGCCACCAAGGGAGTCGTCTCTGAAAGTGCAGTGAAGATTCCGCCTGTGTGAAACCAGCGCGTGCCTTGCTTCGCAAAAATGAGTTCCCAATCAATTCGACCGGGCTTCAATTGAGAAGCGGCAGTGTGGCCGCGATCAGAGCATCCGACTGCCGCGCGCACTCCAAATCCGCGCTCGGTAAAGTTCAGCCCGTTACGCACCGCGCGACCAACACCGTCGCAGCCCACCCACTGCAGATGAGAAAGATCAACACCGCCTTGGAGCATGAGGTCTTCGATCAACCTGCCAACGGGATTGTCGGCAAGTGCAGTTACATGAGCGGTGCGCTGGCCAAAGCATCGTCGTAAACCCCGGGCGACGTTATATTCGCCCCCGCCCTCCCATGCCTGGAACGTGCGTGTCGTTGCAACGCGTCCGTCGCCGGGGTCCAGGCGAAGCATGACTTCTCCCAAACTGATCAGGTCCCAACGGCACTCTTCCGGTTTCCGCGCAATGATCAGTGGTTTGCCTGCCACCTGATTGCCCGTTGAGGTCATTGATTTACCCCGCTAGCCAGGATCCCACCATCCACGGCAATCAGTTGACCGGTGACAAATCCGCTGGCTTCCGATGCAAGAAATACTGCCGCTCCAATCAGTTCTTCCGATTTGCCGTACCGGCCCATGGGAGTGCGTAACAGGAACTCCCGACCCCGTTCGGTTCCCTCAAGTAAATTGGCATTCATATCCGTTCGGAAGACTCCGGGGACAATGGCGTTCACGAGAACGCCATGCCGCGACCATTCGATTGCCAATGATTTTGTGAGTGACGCCACTCCCGATTTACTTGCGCTGTAGGCGGCCACTTCAAAGAGTCCAAGCAGCGACCCAAGGGAAGCGATGTTAATAATTCGTCCCGCCCCCTGCTTCAGCATCACTTCTCCAAAGACCTGGCAACCGCGCAGTGTTCCTGTCAGGTTCGTTTCAAGGATATCGTTCCAGTCCTCTTCCCTCATTTCTAACGTTGGCACTTTGCGTGTGACGCCGGCGGCATTGACGAGGATGTCTACGGTAGCGAAGGCGTTTAGAATCGACTCGCGCATTTTAAGCAGCGATTCTCTATCTCGCACGTCGGCCCGAACACGTAAGGTTTTGCGCCCTTTAGCCTCGAGCTCCGATGCCGTTTTATCCACCAACGCTTGTCTGCGTGCCGATACCACAACATCCGCTCCGGCATCGGCAAGTCCCAGGGCTATGGTGTGACCGAGACCGCTCGTGCCACCTAAAACCACTGCAGTTTTGCCTTGAAGACTGAATAGCGATGAAGTCATCTAAAAAGGAGAGCCCTTTCCGGCAGGGGAACGCACCGGCACTGTGACCCGCATGGATCTATTTTAATATGCACGAAAATCGACAGCGTTTACTGTGACGCATAGTATCACAGCAGTTTCGAGCCTATCTGGAATTTGGCGAAAATGCGCCGAGGCTAGTCGCGTGGATCTGGCGCTTGCCATTAGTCATCATGAAACGCCGCGCTTCTAGGAAATAAAATCTTCTTGCGCCTTCAGCTCCCACGGGTCGGACAAACCCCAGCCAACTATTCGACCATTTGGAGATTCAGAGCGATGCGCACTCCGTTGACAACCACCTGACTATGATCGATTAACTCTTGATTGGTGATATCCGCATCAACAAATTTGCGCGCCAGTCCCTTGGGCACGATAAACTCCACGGCCTCGGATCGCTCTTTCCCCCCCATCAGTGTGGAAAAGAGATTCACAACCGAAAAATCATAAAGATCAAAGGTCGCTTCTTCGGGCGAGGCCGCAAGAATGTCCTTCAATTTTGGCGCGAGGAAAAGGTCGAAGGTTTGTGCCGCCCGTTTATAAATCGAGGACTTCTCGGCATCAAAATGCAAAGGATTGCGGAGTGTCATTTGCAGTGCCAACTCCTTATTGACGACCACAAATGCAGGCGGGTCGTAGGCAACAAATTGAAACTGGGATTGGCCCAGCACGGAGAGCCCCTCCAGTTGCTGCTTATATTGAACTTGGAGCTTTTCGGCGTCGGCGGCAGTGGCCGCCGGTTTGGCTTTGGACAGGTCTGGTTTTGGGGTACTTGCACCAGCACCCACCGGACCCGTGAGGCCATTCGAGGAACCAGACAGCAAATTGGGACTTCCATGGTTTAGCCGACTCACCGCTGTCGATGAAGCGGCGGAAGAAGAGGCATCCGGCTTTGTTGGCTTGGTTCGCGGCAATGTTTCAACGACAAACGGCTCCTTGTCGAGCAGCGAAAGGCCGAACTCTTTTCCACCCAGAAAAATTTGTGACTCGTCGAGGATCTTCTGGCGATCCTGGTCATTCGTTGCCTGGGCCAGGCGGAATGCGTTTTTTGTTCCCATCACCACGACCAGAATTTCCTTGCCTTCATAGTCGGCGGACTTGTCGTTCGTGCGGGTGTGGTAAGACACTTCAAAACCAATGGCATCGCAGGCGATATCGGGCGAAATCGTTTGGGTCACGGTGACCAGAATTGGCAGAAGGACATCCTCGAACGTTCTTGCTGCTCGCTCATTTCTTGTGAATCTCTCGGCATTGTATGCCGCGTTGTAATTGCCGGTAATCTTGAGCACGGTGCGATCCTGGAACTTGACGAATTCCAGCCCGCGCGAATCCGCTTCGGCCTGCTTCGCTGGTTCTAAACCGACATATTTGCTGATGTAGAGCGGAAAAGGGAAACGCATTCGTGCAATGCTTTGATGCAAACTCTTCAGCTCTGGAAAATATTGCTTTTCGAGTGCTTTCAGATCGGGATCACGGATTTCGTTTGGGCTGATTTGCGCCGAAGCCGCGCCGTTTATCAGTAAAAGGAAAATCAGGGTAATGGCACACAAAGACACACAAGTAACAACCGATGGGCGCATCAAGTTCATCCTCAAATTTTAACATCGACTACTTAGTGGTGTACTGAGACCCTGGCCGTCCGGGCGGTTGATACGCGGGCTGGGCGATCGCACGGGCGAACGCAATGACCGCCTTGATCTCCCCCGGAGACAATGTCTTCCCGTACGGAGGCATCATCGCAGACTTGCCGAGCGCACTGCCACCCAGGGTGATGATGTTCTGCATAAACTCGTCGCTCTCTTGATTCAACTTTTCGCCGTCATTCAACAGTGGAGGTTGCGGAGTCAGATTGCTGCGGTTTGAAGGCCCGGCTGGCGAAGCGTCCGCATGGCACCACACACAATATTGATAAAAGACCCGCTTCCCTTGCGATTCCTGGTAGCCCAGCTTGACTACTTTCGTGCCGTCGCTCCAGTCGGCTTCCGTGTCATAGGTGCCGAAGGCCTCGTCTGGCTTTACAGCCGCCGCCTTCTTGCAGCCAGAAAGCAGCGGCACACCAAGTAGGCCAACCAGGAACATGGCGGTCAGCTGCATTTTGGATTTCATCGGCCGGCTCCTTGCACGAGCGGAGTCGCAACGGTAGCGGTAGCGGTAGTTCCTGGCTTAATCCCTGCGCGCAGGGTCATCAAGTACGCGGTAAGCGCATGGATCTCGTCATCGGTGAAGTTACGCTGCGGCTCGATGCTGTCCGGCTGCAAGGCCTGCGGATTGCGCAGCCAAGCTTCGATCCACGCGGGTGTCAACCAGTTTCCGGCATTATTCAGATTTGGTCCCACATATCCTCCGCCGCTGCCGATCGTGTGACAAGACTGGCACTGGAATTTCACTTCGTAGAGTTGCTTGCCAAGTGCCGCCGCGGCAGGCGAATATTTTTGTGGATCGATGCTGTCAGGATTTACCCCGGGCTTTTGCACTGCCATCGATAAATATTCCGCGACCGTCATCGCTTCCTTGTCGGTCATGTTGAACTGGGGCATGCGCAAAACGAGCGTCGGCCGAATCGTTTGCGGATTCTTCAGGAAATCGGCAATCCACTTTTTCTGCGCACGGCTCCCCTCATAGGAGAGATCGGGAGCCAACGTCCCGCCAACTCCATTGAATCTGTGGCAGGCGTAGCATTTATAGCGCTCGTAGACTTCGGCGAAGTCACCCATTGCCTGGAAGCTGGGATCTTTCTTCGGCACCACCAGATGCTGTAGCGTGCTGGTGGGTTTCGGCCCAGTCTGGCTGAGCAGCGCCGTGGTCACCGCATCCAGATCGGCTTGGTTCCAACTGTACTGGGGCATACGAGCCGCGGGATTGACCGATAGTGGGTCCTGCAATTTCGTTTGGATATACGCAGGCAGGTTGTGGGCTATCGTGGATTTACCGAACTCAAGCTCGGAGGCGTTCTTGGCGCCGAGCGCGGTTAGGTCCGGCCCAAAGTCTTTCTGGGGCGAGCTTCCCTCGATCTGATGACAGCTGGCGCAGCCCTTTTCGAGGAAAAGCCGTTTGCCATTTTTGATCTCATTTTCAGTCGCTACACCAAGTTGAGGGACGCCCGCGAGCAGATCCGAGTCCGTCAATTTGTTCATGACGTAGTGCGACACTTTATAGAGATCGTCGTCGCTCCACCCGTAGCGGGGCATGTTGTTGTGTGGCAAATATCCCTGAGGATTGCGCAACCATGCCACTAGCCATTGTTCGTTTACCTTGCTGCCAACTTTGGTCAGCTCCGGGCCGACATTTCCGCCGATCAGCTTCGTCTCACCTGCGCGGGTGACGGCCAGCGGATGACAAGTCGTGCACATCATTTGACGAAAGCGTACTTCCGCTTGGCTCATGAGGTCCGGCTTCTTGCTCCATAGAGCGACCACAGCAGGATTAATTTTATATTCTTCAATCGGCTTCGCCTTTTGCGCGCTCAAATATCCGGAAAGCGCCAGAAGTTCCTCTTCTTTCAGGCGAAACTTCGGCATGCGCGATTCGTCGCCGCTCTCATATCCATTTACGGTCACGTTTCCGTCTTTATCCAAAACCGTGCGCGGTTCCTTCAGCCATTTGTAGATCCACTGGCGCGAAACCTTATATCCCAGGCTCGAAAGGTCCGGCCCGAGACTCGAGCGGTCAAGATTCGAAAGTCGGTGACACGCCTGGCAGTTCAACCGCGACAGCAATTCACGCCCACGGGTCAATTGCGGCGTCTCATTTAAATCGGCCTGATGGCAACTGCCGCAGGATGCCTCGAGAAAGTGCGCGGGCAAAATCGGCTGTTCCCAGGCAAGTGTGGTCTCGTGGGCCTCAGCGACCTCGGTGGCCGGCCCCTGGCCGCGATGACAAATCGTGCAGCCCCAGTCACGAGGGCTGTGAGGAATGGGCGGATGCGCGCGGAACGGTTGGGGCACCGAGGCATCTGCCAAGCTCGGCTGTGTCATTCCCTGATGGCAGGTGCCGCAGCGATCCACGACGTTCATACCCGGAATCCAAGCCTGATCGATGTTGGGGTTGTAATCGGCGAGCAATCGCTTGGTGTCAGGCCGCCCTTGCGCGAATCGAACGAAGGAGCGTTTGTAGTGTTTCCATTCCGCGCGAAAATCTTTCAGCGGAGAAATCGCCAGAGCGGCTACGCACGTCACAGTGGAAATTGCAAAAACCAGTCGCACTCGGTGCGAAAGTTTGCCCATGTCCTCAGCCGACATGAGTCCTCCAAGGCCACACCCAGGACCAGCCCGGGCCGCGGAAAAATGTCCCCACAACTGTCAGTGCAATTGCCGTCAAGAGAAACCAGGTCATCACCCACCAAGACAGTGGTTTGTTACGCAGGGCGCTCATCAGTCCCGTGGTAGCTCTTGAAAAATACGAGGCAACCAGCAGCGCGGCAACAATTGCTGTAGGAACAATGATCGTCCAGGCGTCGACGAAGGCCAGCAGCGCGAGCAAAGCGGCAATTACGATCAATGAAATCGTAAACTTTTTGATACCTTGCTCAATCCACATGGGTTTAGCTTCCACGTTTACATGGAAATAAGGAATCACCACCAATGCCAGCAGGATCAGGGTGGGAATTAGAATTCCGGCAACAAATGGCGGGAAGAAATGCAGCAGTTCCTGCAAACCCAGGAAATACCAGGGTGCTTTCGCAGGATTTGGCGTGAGCAGCGGATTGGCAAGTTGTTCAAGCGGAGCATCCCAGAACAGCGCAACGATGACCATGGCCACAATCAAGACTTCGAACACGATCGCTTCCCGCACCAGAAGGTGCGGATAGCTCATTACCTGTGGCCCACGGTGGTCCTTTACCTTCGCCGAGACGTTGCGGGTAATGAAAACGATGCGGCGCGGTTCTTCCTTGGCGTTCGAACTGAAACCGGGCTGAATTTTAGTCTCTTCCATCGTCGTCCTTCGACTTTACAGTCAAACCGCCATCCTTCTGGACACGCCAGAAGTGGATTCCAATAAAAAGAACCGCCAGCAAAGGGAGGATCACAACGTGCAGAACGTAGAATCTTAGCAAGGCGTTTTCTCCGACAATATTCCCCCCCAGTGTCACGAAGCGCACCTTGCTGCCGATAACCGGCATCGCGGAAATAATGTTGGTTCCGACCGTCACGGCCCAGAATGCCAGCTGATCCCACGGCAGCAGATAGCCTGTGTAACTGAGGAACAGGGTCAGCAGCAAAAGCACGACGCCAATGACCCAATTGAATTCATGGGGCGGTTTGTAGCCGCCGCGATAAAACACATGAAACAAGTGCGCGAAAACCAGGAGAACCATCAGGTGTGCGCCGATGCGGTGCATGTTGCGGAGGAATACTCCATTCGACACGACAAACCGCAAGTCTTTCATGTCGTGGTATGCCTTTGGCGCTGCGGGATGGTAGTAAAACATCAGCAGCACGCCGGTGATCACCAGGATTAGGAACAGAAGAAAGGAGAGCGATCCCAGATAGTAGGCTGCTCGCACTCGCAGCGACTTTTCTCGTACCTTGACCGGTAGCCAGTGAAGAAATAGATTTCCGAACACGGCAATGCTGCGGGTTCGATTGGTCAGTGCAGGACCGCGTCGGAAAATTGATTTCCAGACTCTTGATTGGCGAATAGTTTCGAGTGCGTTGGGTATAGAAGTCACTATAGTGTCCTCAGGCCTTCAGTACCTGGTCGGTCTTGATCGTCTGCAGCTTGTCTACCAGTAGTTCGCCGTCAGCGGTGAGCGTAATCGAGTAGTGCGGGAGCGGCCGGGGGGCTGGACCTTCGATCTTCTTGCCCTCAGGAGTGAATTTGCTGCCGTGGCAAGGGCAGGCGATCATGTTGGCCTCCGCTTTCCACTGCGTAACGCATCCAAGATGCGTGCATACCGCGGAAACAGCATAGAAACCGCCGGGCGTGCGGACGATGTAGACTTGTTGATCCTGCAGGAAGGTTACCGAGTCCAGTGGGTAGAGATCCGGATTTCCCGCACGGAATGTGGTCGCCGGCTCAAACAAAACATTCGGGGAAAAATATTGGTAAGTCAACGCGCCCGCGCCCAATCCCGCGACACCCAATGCTCCGAGGGTAATCTCCCCAAGAAAATCCCGTCGCGAGACTGCCGTGGCCGCCTGCGGCTTAGCGGGTTGCATGCCGTCGATTGATTTCGCCTCACTCATGGTCGTAGCACGATCTCCTCTCGTTCACTGCCTCCCTGCTCTTCATCAAATACTTCAAAGGCTTCCATTGAAATCGTGTGTGCTGGACACCGTTCTGCGCACAGGCCGCAGCGAATACAAATCGTTTCATCCTTCACCATCACAGATCCTTCGGTCTTATTCAGTTCATCGGGCGCAACATGTTGCAGATCGATGGGGCGCAATTCTTGTTCTGCTGCCAGGCGTTCCATGTCTTGTTCCGTGAACGCAAACTCCTTCAATGGAACAAGCGACAGGCAACTCTCTGGGCAAACGTCAACACACCCGCCGCACAGAATGCATTCGGTTCCGTTGGCTTCGTCGCCTTCAAAAATCGTATTGACCCAGCATCGCAAACAGCGGCTGGCCTCTGTGCGAGCTTCCGCTTCCGTGTACCCGGTTTCGACTTCCGCTATTCCCGTGCGGCGATCGATCGGCAGCACGGGAACAGCAAGTCGCGAATATTCGTCATAGTGCGCGGCCATCTCGTGATGATCTAAAACGGTAATCTGCACGTATTTCGATTTGGGCTTCCACTCAGCCCCGCGCAGGAACTTATGAATCTCAACCGCAGCCTTTTTGCCGTCGGCCACGGCATTGATGATCAAGCGCGGACCAAAAGCAATATCTCCGGCTGCGAAAACTCCCGGGGCTGTGGTCATCAGCGTCGCCGGATTAATCTTTAGTATGCCTTGCCGCGTAGTTTCGATTCCGTCATCCGGCTTCAGAAAAGAAACATCAGAGGATTGACCAATTGCCAGAATCACCGTGTCACACGGAATGACAAACTCGGTTCCTTCGGCAAACTTGGGATTGAAGCGCTTGTTTTCGTCAAACACCGAAATACACTTGGTCACTTCCAATCCGGTCAGCTTGCCCTTTTCCCCCACAAACTGTTTTGGCCCTAGCGATGGCCGCAGTTGCATTCCTTCGAGAAGACCCTCATGAATTTCTTCTTCCGCCGCAGGCATCTCTGCACGCGATTCCAGGCAGACCAACTGCACTTCGCGAGCGCCCATCCGGAGCGCGGCGCGAGAGACGTCCATGAATTCCTTCATGGCTACGTCCATTTCGCTAGAAGTCAGTTCATTCGGCAGGCCAAGTTCGGTCATCTTCTGCTGTTCGCGCATGGCGGAACGCGCGACGTCGATGGCCACGTTTCCACCGCCAATCACCACAACCTTTTTGCCAACTTCAAACCGGTAGCCCAGGTTGACATTCAGCAGGAAATCAATTCCCTTCACCACGCCGTCCAGTTCGCTCCCGGGCAAATTCAAGTCGCGGCTACGATGTAGGCCAAACGCCATCAAAACCGATTTGTAGCCCTGCTGGCGCAAATCTTCGAGAGTGAAATCGCGGCCCAACCGGGCACCGAGTTTCAGTTCGGGCCCGAGTTCGAGAATCTCTCGAATCTGTGCGTTCAACACGTCGCGCGGCAGGCGGTACTCCGGAATGCCTAGATGCATCATTCCGCCGGGCACGGCTGCGGCTTCGAAAATCGTTACCGGGTAACCAAGCAGCGCCAAGTCATGCGCCGCGGACATGCCTGCCGGACCAGAGCCGATCACGGCAACCTTCTCGGTGTATTTCGGGCGCGGCTTATCGGAGAAGACATCGATGGGATTCCTCGATTCCGGTCCGAACCGTTCGGTGATAAAGCGTTTCAAAGCACGGATTGAAATGGGCAGGTCAAACTGTCCACGGCGGCAAGCGGGTTCGCATGGGTGACCACACACGCGCCCGCAAATGGAGGCAAAGGGATTAGGCATCCGGGCATACCGGTAGGCGTCTTCGTATTTCCCTTCTGCAATCAGCGCGACATATCGCCCGGCCTGGGTATGAACCGGACATGCCTGCATGCATGGAAAATTCGATTCGAGCCATTCCAAGTCGACGAGTTTTGTCCGCGCTGTCACCGTTTGTCCCGGAGTGAGGAAGTTATTTCTTTACGATGAGGTCTGCGGATGCGCCGCTGGCGGTTACTTCCACGGCCTGCGTCGTCACCTTTCCGTCTTCACTCCAGGTCTTTAGTGTGTATTTGCCGGCTGGAACGTTCTTGATTTCGTAATTGCCACTCTTGTCTGTTACGGCAAAATATGGAGTCGGTGACACAAAAATGTATCCGTTCATTTCCGGGTGAACGTTACAGAGGAGAGAAACCACGCCAGGATCATTGAACTCGAACGACTTCTTCTCGCCCTTGGGCCAAGTACCGAGGTTATGCGCCAGCTTCTTGTTGCCGCCGACACTCGGCCAGTACACGTTGTGGCCGACTGGATCACTGTTCAAGAACTCCACAGTCGTGCCCACCTGGACGGCGGTAACATGCGGAGTGAACGTCATCTTGGCTTGGTCGACGACCGGCTTGGTTACTGGCGCATCGAACTTCTTATCGGGAATGGCGTCGACATAGACGACGATACTTTCCGCTGACTTTAACCCCTGAACGGAAACCTTACCTTTGATGTCACCGGCAAAGCTTGCCCCGGCTACGAGCACAACTGCACCGCAAACTGCTGCTGCTTTGGCTGCCATTGGACGTAACTTCATTTTGCACCTACTCTTCCTTTAGATTTTTCTTGATCAAACTGATCCGTACCGAACACTTCTTAGAACGCGTAATCGATCCCAGTCACGAACGTGTTCGGTCGGTAGTACAGGGGAATCCCGTTGCTGTCGACACCGTACGAGGCCGGCTGCCAGGCGCGTGTGTATTCGCCAAGAATCTTGATGTTTGCGCGAACGAGAATCTGGAAGCCGGGTCGGAAATCGTTACGAGTCTGGTAGCGAGAAGCTAAATTGATGTAATCGGAGGGAGAGTTCACGAAGTCATAGCGCATGGTAGCGATCAACCACGGAAAGATCCAGTAATTGGCTGCGACGAATCCGCCGGTAAAGGTGACGGCAGGGGCCTTCAGGAATGTATTTTCTACGGTGTTGACGTAGTGGTTGTTGTCGTGCCCTACGAGTCCCACCGCATAAATCTCAAATTTGCTGCGATAGCGGAACCTGAGGTCGCCGCCTACGCGGTAGAACGGCTCATTGATTGTTCCGAGGAAAGGAAATTCTGTGCTTCCAAAGTTCTGCTGGTTTTTCCCGTAGTAGTAAAACGCGCCAAGCCGGATCGAAGTGTGATCGTGCGGACCTGTTGGCCCGGCTGCCTGGATCGCGTTGCGACTTTCCTTATCCCGCTCCAAATTGAATTTGTAGGAGGTTCGCAGATAGACATCTTTGGTGTTGCGTGTGACTTCAGCCTTATCGCCGCCGTAAGCGGCATTGGTTCCATCGACGTAGGCTACGCTCCAGGTAAAATTACCGTTGTTCGGATAGCCACCGAACTCGATGCCTCTTTGCGGCGCACCAAAAATAAAAGGGTTGTTCGCCGTTTGGCAGGGCACGGGCTGCGGCGTGCCGGTGCAGGAGGATTGCGCTAGGGTCCCCTCGCCAAATACGTCGTATCCAGATAAATAAGGGGTACGCGCCTGAGTGAAAGGAAGATCGAGTTCAAACTGCCCAAAGCGAACATTCAGGGCGTTTTTGGGTAGGTGGAAGATATGGCCGAGATCGTTGTATTTGAGGTAAGCGTCGCCCAATCCGCCATTTGCTCCCGAACCACCGGCAGAAATGTCGTCGTCAACCCAGAACGATAGATTGGGACCGAAGCTTCCGGCGCTGATGATCGTAAAGGTGTTCGGAACAAATAAATCCGTGCGCGGAATATACCCTAACGCTTCAACAGGCTGAGGCTGGTTCGAGTTAAAGTTGAAGTTGCCCTCGTAGCGAAAGGAGATTGGAATTGTTCCGGGTATTTCGCCGGGGTAGATAGCCTCGGGAAAGGCTTCCTTCTGGGCCTTCGACCCCAGCATGACGGGTTCCTGCTTTACGAAGGCGTCGTCGTCGGTCGGAAACTTGAAGCCGTTTTTTCTGAACTTTTCCCCAAAGTCATTTAGCTCGGGAAACATGTTATGACAGGTGGAACACGAGGTCTGGTACTTCCTCGTGAATGCCGGAATTGCTTTGCTTGTTGGAACAATAAGAAACAATGACAACACCGCAAGACTTATTCCCACCAGTGAGAACACAGTGGACCAGTTTGGATCTCTCGTCTTCATTTTGTTAAATCCAAGCCTTTCCTCTAAGAAAGTCTCTTGTTTGTGATAGTTGAACTAGCAATTCGTGCAAAAGTGAAGCTATCTTGGAAGGAAGGACACAGACGGGCAGTGACATTAATCACTTCTCCCTGTGACGGGCGTCACGATCCACGGGTTGTTGATTGAGAAGCTTGTGGTTGGGGGCTTTCACTACGACGCGCTAGCCAGCAGGATGCATCGCGAGCGGATGGGGCTGGCGCGCGGTTCGCATAGAAGCAACCTGCGCGTGGCCATTCACTGGACCGAAGACTTAAACAGATTGTCGCAGCCTGAGGCGTTCATTGGCCGGTTTCGATAAAGTGCAGTGCCGCGCCGATCATCCGACCGAGACGGGCGAACAGATGTGGACGCAGTACCATTTAAACGTAAACGATGTCCTCTGAATGACACTCTCATGTGTCGCTATCTGACAATCCGGCTCGATTGGCTCATTTTACAAATTGGGGCGTCTCTCCATTTGACCAGGGATCATAGGTGACACAGAGGTGAATGCGATCTCGGACCGTTGGGTGATCGAAGAACACAAACACGTCCACCGGATTTGGATTCGGCTCGACAAAAACCATTTCGCCATACTTCTGAAAGGAACGCGCGCAGGCCTGCCCTGCGTCCGGGACAATTCCGTGCGTGACCTCCAGCCCATACACATCAGCCTGATTCTCGATGTACCGGCTGAAGCTGTTCCCTGCTGTGGTAGCGACTATGCCAAAAATACTTACAATCAACAGGAGAGCAGGCAAAGACGCCCAGTCTTCCACGCCACGAATGTCCCAGCGCGCACCCCTCTTTGCCAGCAACCAGCCGATCGACTGCTGCCCCAGATAGAACAGCACAAACAGTGTGGCGGCGAGAAAGAAAAAGCCCTTCACGAGGTGACCTAGGACGTAGTGCCCCAGCTCGTGGCCGAAATCGCTTAGCACCTCGTCATCGGTTTCCTGGGCTAGCGTGGTGTCCCAGATGATGATGCGCTTGGACGCGCCGAATCCGTTGACCGAAGCGTTTGTCGCGATGGTCTTGTCGCTCGCTTTCATCCAAAACATGCGCTCGACAGGAATCTCTTGTCCCGCCCGTCGGCTGACTTCCTGCAACTTTGGGATCAGCCGTGGCGCTTTCGAGGCGAGCGGTTCGTACTTGTTAAACAGCGGGTCGATGACATACGGCGAGGCGAACATCATCAATAACAGAAGCGGCAGGGAGCTGATCCAGAAATACAGCCACCAGCGTTGTACGCTCCGGCGAATGATCGCATACAGCAGCCACACCAGCAGACTTCCGAAGAAGAAGGTCAGCAACAACGACTTTCCCCAATCGCCGAACCATGAGCCCCAGGATTGGACAGAAATGCCGTAGCGCAGCAGCAGCGACTGCCCGAACAGGTCCAGGGGTAATTGGAGCAGCGAGATCGCCAGAACCAGTAGCGGTGTGAAAATCAGTGCCTGAACAAATCGGCGCGAGGTGGCACGCTCTGCGCAATCGCGAAATTTCACGGCCCACTTCGCCTGAAGAATCAACCAAAAAACAAAAATTCCATAGAACGTTGAAATGACGCGAATCGCAAGGCGCGTTTGGTAAAGTCTGTGCGCCTTGCGATACAAGTCCGGAGACAGTGTGTAGGCGCTAATTCGCAGAGGAGCGGCGCTCGTTGGCGGGGTCGCAACAGTCGCGGCTTGTCCGAGTGATGGAACAGAAGCCGGCGTCTGCGGCACAGCCGAGGCCAGCGGCAGTAGTGCACCCAGGAGCGTGCTCGCCAAAATCCAGCGCAACCAGGCACTGTATCTGATGTGGCTTTTCATGACGAACAGGACTATACCTCAGTATCGCTAAGTCCCAATGACCTGAGAAATCCGCCTAGTACTCGTTTGTAACACAAAAAAGAGCATCCATACGGTGAAGACAAATCCATCGAGATGCACAACGGCACTGAGCTTCTGGCAAGGAGTGCGTGTCGCTTGGGCCACTTTTCTCTCTATTTTCTTAGTATTGTTTTCCGCACTCACAGTCTGATCGGCAAGAAAGTGCAAGATTGAATGCTGCGGCTGACTCTCTTACCATACAATATCTGTCAGAAACGCTGTTCGAACATAGCTTGAGGAGGTCAAAACAAAATGCCAGACGACGCGCGTCTGCCCAAGGATCCCTGTCGGAGACACTTTTTTCAGGGTGTTCTTTCCACTGTAGCCTTTGGAGTTGCAGTACAAACTGGAATCGAACTAGCTACTGCTCCGAAGCTTAGCGCTCAAACCAATCTAAGTCCCGATGCGGCTTTGCAAGAATTGCTCGCAGGCAACCAACGGTTCGCTGCAAATCAGCTGACGTCGATTGCGCACGACCTGACCATCCTGAAGGAGCATACAGTGGATAAGCAGGAGCCATTTGCGGCGGTGCTCGCCTGCGCCGATTCTCGCGTACCTGTGGAACTTGTCTTCGACCAGACGATAGGCCACCTCTTTGTCACCCGAGTTGCAGGTAACATCGTGACACCAGAGATTATTGCGAGCCTTGAATACGGAGTTGCTGTTCTCGGAGTCAAGACTCTTCTCGTGCTTGGCCATAGCAGCTGTGGAGCGGTAAAGGCAGCGATGAAAGCCGATACGGTTCCCGGACAAATCAGCTCGTTGTACCCACACCTGCGACAGGCCGTCGAACAGTCTGGCGGCAATTTAGACAAAGCAATCGAGGGCAATGCAAAAATTCAGGCCGAATTGCTGCGCACTTCCTCAACTGTCATCCGCGATACTCTTAAATCTGGCAAACTGAGGGTGGAAGCTGGAGTATATGATCTGGCTACTGGCAAAGTCTCTTTGAGCTAAAACGTAGAAGTCCGAAACCGAATCCCAGGAAAAGTAGGTGGTGAGACTGAACTCATCCCCAAACTCGTCGCACTGTTTCCGTAACCAGTTCCAACTTGGCCCACTGACAGTCCTCGGTGAGAAGGTTTCCTTCCGCTGTCGAAGCAAAACCGCACTGGGGGCTAAGTGCCAGATTTTCGATAGCTACATATTTCGACGCTTCTTCGATTCGCCTTCTGAGCACATCCGGATCCTCCATGCGCGGGACTTTTGTGCTGATGAGGCCCAGCACCACCGTTTTGCCCTCGGGCACAAAACGCAGGGGTTCAAACGTACCCGATCGCTCGTCATCATATTCCAGAAGGAACCGGTCAACCGCCAACGACCCGAACAATTTCTCGGCTATGGCGTCATAGCCGCCTTCGGCGTACCAGTGGCTGCGGTTGTTTCCTCGACATAGATGAATGCCTAGTGTCGCCCCGCCCTCCTGCCCCGCCAGGAAGCAGGCGTTGTCCGCGCGTATCGCTTCATCGAGGGCGGTGACCGGATCGACTCTTAGTTCCGTCTTGATCCAGGTCCGCCATTTGGGATCCATGTAGTAGCTGTAGCGCGGCGCATCGATCTGGATGTAGGTGACGCCGGCTAAAGAAAGCTCCTTCATCTCGCTTTTCATAATCTCCACAATGTCCCACAGCAGTTCCGAATGATCCTTGTAAACCTTGTCCGTGACGCCGCTCTTAAAAGAAATGGCGGGAAATTGCGTTGCACTTGGCAAGGTCATCTTGATTGGCAACGGGCTATTGGCTTTCAAGAACGGCAATTCGTGTCCTGTGAGTCGATGCAGTTGACGGAGTTTGCCTGTAACGATCCCGGTCACGCGGCTGACGTGAGCGAGGGCGGCTTGTCCTGCGTGCCAGCTTCGCCCAACAGCATCCCTCATGTCGAACCCTTCGACCGCGTCTGTGAAATCGCTCATGAAATTCCGCCGTCGGAACTCGCCATCCGTGGCAGCGTCAAATCCGAGCTCTTTTTGTTTGGCAAGAACGCGCAGGATATGCTGGTCCTCTATCTCTCGCAGCAGCTCTGGACTCATAGTTCGCCTTGCTTCGAGCAATTGAGCGGGACGGAGAAGACTGCCGATGTGATCTGCTCTGAGGAAAGCGGCCATACGATTAGTCTTCTCGGTGTGCCGGGCGAATAGCACTATCGTTTGCAATTTATCACGAGCAATGAACCATGGCGTAAGGTCACATTCTCCCCACATGGCCAGATACAGTTGGTTCCGTGTGATACCAAGCCTAAATTCGGCTGCGTAGCCAGCCGAGCAAACGGATGAAGAGCAGCCAAGCAAAATAACTTGCGTCGCCCTGATCGTGGCTCTCTGATTAAATACATCTATTTTGTCCGATTAGCCGAAATGATCAACTAGCAGTCCGCGCGATCTGCGCACGCGTTCCACAATCCATCCGCCAGATCTTCTCGTGATGCCTTCGAGCAACTCGATCCAAGATCGCTACGTCGTTCCTGCTGTCTTCGAAAAGGCGCCCGACTTGCCTGCATTCAGTAACGTCTGCGCGTCGATACGTCCGAAAAGTTCAATCAGTTTTGCAACCACGCCGGTCCATCCGGTCTGGTGGCTGGCCCCCAGGCCCGCACCGTTATCGCCGTGGAAGTACTCGTAAAATAGAATGTAATCCTTCCAATGCGGATCAGTTTGGAATTTCTCCGTGCCTCCGTACACTGGTCGCCGGCCGGATTTGTCTCGCAGGAAGATCCGTTCCAGACGATTGGCTATTTCGTGGGCGACCTCGAACAGATTCATCAATTTACCCGAGCCGGTAGGACACTCGATCTTGAAGGTGTCGCCATAGTAGAGGTAGTAAGACAGCAGTGAACGGATCAGCAGTGCATTCACAGGCATCCAAATGGGACCACGCCAGTTGGAATTGCCACCGAACATGCCGGTATCGGATTCCGCCGGGAGATAATTCACCTTATATTCCTGTCCCCCCACTTCGACAACATAGGGATGGTCGGCATGGTAGCGGGAGATTGCTCGGATCCCATAGGCACTCAGAAATTCGTTTTCGTCTAGCATGCGTGTCAGAATCCGGCGCAACCTGTCCTGATTGACCAGCGCAGCGATGCCGCGCTCGGCATACCCCAAATGACCGGGCCCGGTTGCATGGATACTGTCGCGTAGTTCGGGCATCCGTTCCAGACGTTCCCTTAGCATTTTCGTCACTCGCGGTGTCCGTTCGCGTTGCCAAGGTTCGACGACGGTGGTGGCGCACAAGGGCAGCAGTCCCACCAGGGAACGAACCTTGAGCCGTCGAGCACTACCGTCGGGGAGACGCAGGACGTCGTAGTAAAAACCGTCCTCTTCGTCCCACATGCCGCCCGGTCCGGTCTGATTCATGGCGCGAGCGATCCAGATGAAATGCTCCGCAAACTTCAGGGCCATGTCTTCGTAAAACGGATCGTGGGCAGCCAACTCGACGGCAATCTCTAGCATGTTTTGGGCGAACATGGAGACCCACGCGGTACCGTCGGCCTGCTCGAGGCTGCCACCAGTTGGCAGCGGAGCGCTGCGGTCGAAGACACCGATGTTGTCCAGTCCGAGGAAGCCACCCTCAAAGAGATTCTTGCCGAATCGATCTTTACGGTTCACCCACCAACTGAAGTTCAGCAGTAGCTTGGCAAAGGACCGCTTGAGGAACTCAAGGTCACCTTGGCCTTTCAAGGCCTGCTCTGTCCGATAAAGGAAGATCGTCGCCCAGGCATGCACCGGCGGATTGACGTCGCTGAAGTTCCACTCGTAGGCCGGAATCTGGCCGGTCGGATGAAGAAAGAACTCCTGCAGCATCAGGTCGAGCTGTTCTTTGGCAAATTCAGGATCGACCGTGGAGAGCGCGATGGTGTGGAACGCCAAATCCCAAGCGGCAAACCACGGATACTCCCATTTGTCGGGCATCGAGATGATGTGTTGGTTCACCATATGGAACCACTCGCTGTTGCGCATAAGTCGTGCAGCGGGCTTCATCGGATCGACACCGTGTTCCTCAAGCCATTTGTCCACGTCGAAGAAGAAAAACTGCTTGCTCCAGAGCATCCCTGCCAGCGCCTGGCGCATGACCCGGGCCTCATCTTCGCTGACCCGGCCTGGGGTTATGGACTTGTAGAACTCATCGGCCTCGCGCTGTCGAATCTGTATCATCTCGGCAAAACCCTCGAAGGGATCACCGATCGCCGCGGGCGCCGCGTCACTCAGCCGCAGACGGATAATCGCTGTCTTTCCGGCAGCCACGTGTAATTGATAGTGTGCCGCAGATTTAGTTCCAGTTTTCTCGGGGTTTACGGTGTTTTGATCTCCTTGAACGACAAAGTTGTTGATCCCATCCTTCACGTAGCGACAGGCATTTACGGTGCCGAAGAGCCGTTCGTTGTTGGTCTCGTTTTCCGTGAACAGCAGTGGGACTTCTCCCTCGCAGTAAAGGTAACGTTCACCAAGGTCGGCATGTGCTGCTCTGATGACCTGACGGCCTTTCTGGCCAGGGCATTGCTTCAAGGATGGCCTGGGTGTAGCTGGCCACCAGGTCCAAGTGTTGCGAAACCATAATGTCGGCAGGACGTGCAGTGTGGCCGGCTCAGGCCCACGATTACTCACGCTAATTTGGATGAGAATGTCTTCCGGCGTCTGTTTGGCATATTCCACGAAGACATCGAAGTAGCGATCTTCGTTGAAGACCCCAGTATCCAACAGCTCGTATTCCATGTCGCCGCGATTGCGCCGCTTGTTCGTCTCAATCAAATCGCGATAGGGAAACGCCCCTTGCGGATACTTGTACAGATACTTCATGTAGGAATGTGTCGGCGTACTGTCGAGATAGAAGTAGTATTCCTTCACGTCTTCGCCGTGATTGGCCTCGCTGTTTGTGAGACCAAACATGCGTTCTTTCAGGATGGGATCCTTTCCATTCCACAGGGCCACGCTGAAGCACAGCAACTGCTGACCATCGCTGATACCGGCAAGGCCATCCTCGCCCCAGTGGTAGGCGCGCGATCGCGCCTGGTCATGGGTGAAGTAATCCCAGGCATTGCCATCCTGACTGTAATCCTCGCGAACCGTACCCCATTGCCGCTCACTCAAATAGGGGCCCCATTTTCTCCAAGCCTTCTTTCCGCTGCCAACCTTCTGCTCGAGTCTGAGGGTTTCGAGCGTGCTTGCCTCTTGCAGTCTCGTTAATTCTGGATTTTGCGGCATCTTGCACTCTCCTCTTGGACCAATTTGCATTAGATGAGTCGCCAGCGTGGAAATTTCGAAGGAGCTCTCGAGGTACGCAGGCAATGATCCTCGAACCTCACACTCCCAGCACATGGTTTTGGCTGGTTCTCGCGAGGTATTGAAGCGGTGGGTCGCATACTTACACTGCAAAAATGACCGTTCCCTTGCCAGATCACCGATGCGAATGACAGATCGCCAAAGAACCCTGGAGATTCTGCGCTTCTCGTCTACGGAATGTAATTGTCAAAAGTAACAGTATGCTGCGCCCAGGAGAGCCTTGCGAATCTCCTCGCGAACTCCAATCTCTCTGGAATTGAGTCCCGGGAAAGGACGAGTAGCCATCTCGCGGCTTGCAACTCCTTACGGCACCGTAAAGAATGAGGGGGAACGCGTGGACGTTCCCTCCTTGGACCTGAGCGACTTGGGGGTGGTGGGGTTGTTGTCGTCAGCCCGAAATGTTTGCAGCAACGATCACCAGTTCCGGCTTCTCACGATTCTGGCTGATCTGAATCTCCATCGGATACGACCAAGCTCGTCTTCCATAAAGTGGCTGGTAGTTATTTCCTATACCAGATAGATTGAGTTGAGCGCATCGATTGGAATTAACCATCCCCGTTTTGGCTTCTTGCGTGCTACCGATGCGCAACGTTATCTCGCTTTGGCCGATCGTTTTGACAGTGTATTCACCGGCCGGATAGGCGCGGTCGCCCACCACAAAGT
>Ga0074045_10000158_pt1 | contig 61572 bp, 50 predicted proteins | sample BogForMeECP23OM2_FD_94442 | JGI IMG/M metagenome (GOLD analysis project Ga0074045, IMG submission 94442) | Bog forest soil microbial communities from Calvert Island, British Columbia, Canada - Bog Forest MetaG ECP23OM2 | ecosystem: Environmental > Terrestrial > Soil > Wetlands ... | reverse complement strand
TCTGCCATCCCTATCCTCTCCGCCGCATGGGCGTCGTTACCTAAGGCAAGAGCCGGATGCGGTAGTGCCGCTTGTCCGGATCCGTGGAGGGGGTCATGAGCAATCGTGATCCCTACTCCGACTCCGTATCATTACCAGGAATTATTCCTTGATGCTGTCCAAGGCACCGGATTGTTTCAGTGCGATCAATTGCTGCAGAGAAAGATCCTTGAACCCGTGGCTGCGCACTTTCTCGATGAATCCCGAGGTTATCCCCATGACCTTCGCGGAAATAGCGTCGCCAGGATCTACCTTGAAACCGGCAGCCAGCAGTTTTTTGAGGTAGTCCGCGGTAACGCCTTGCACCTTCATCCCAATCAATTCATCCGTATCAGGATGTACGCCCAGCGCCCGAATACTCTCGACGTATTCGGGAGTCACACCTTGTACTTTCAGGCTAATGACATCGTCCGTATCAGTTTTCAAATCTAGTTTGCGCATTTCCTGTACGTATTCAGGTGTAACGCCTTGAACTTTCATCTCGATGATTTTGTCCCCTTCGGTCTTCAAGCCAAGGTCGTGCAGCTTTTTGAGATATTCCGGAGTTACGCCCTGAATTTTCATGCCGATCAGTTCATCGGTACCTAGTTTTTGTCCGCCCGCATCGCGCATAGTACGAATATAGTCAGGTGTGATGCCTTGTATTTTCATGCCAACCAGTTCGTCGGCATTCGCTCTCAAGCCAAGCTCGTGGATTTCTTTCACGTATTCCGGAGTTACGCCCTGAATTTTTAGTGCGATGAGTTCATCGACCGTCAAATTCTCCAGGCCTGCTGCCTTCATGCCATCGATGTAGCCGGATGATGGCGCTTGTGGAGCGGTTGGCGCGACCGGTGCAGATTGCGGGGCTGGCGGAGGCACGGGCGGGATCGCTGGCAGCGGAGAGAGAACTGGTTTTGCGGCCGATAGCGCCGCGGGCGCCGGCGCCGGCACGGGTGATACGAGCGGAAGCGTCGCCACGCTCGCGAGGACCCTCGGCGCTGGCTCAAGTACGGGGGGAGTGGGAGGCGCTGGAACAACCTGTAGCAGAACGCGCAAAGACTGTTGTTGCGCTTGGACATTGCGCGCTGCGCCAAAGAATGCGCCTCCGGCCAGTAGCGATGCGCAGAGGCAAAGTATGCCCATGGAAAGATCTGCGCGTCGAATTGTGCCGCTGTGACTGCGGACTCCGAGCACCCGAGCCACACGCGCGGCCAAGGGATGACTGTGGGCAGCCATCAACAGGCGCGGGGAAGTGCGTCCCCCGGCCAGGCGAGCCAGTGCGTGAGCATATGCCAGCGGATTGCCGCAAAGGGAAACTGCCATATCATCGCAGCAATTCTCCCGCTCTTCGCGAACCCGATTGTTCAGCCACCAGACCGCTGGGTGATAGAACAAGAAGGTCTCAACGGCAACCTGGAATAAATTCACGAGAGAGTCGTAGCGTTTGATGTGCGCCAGCTCGTGGGCAATAATCGAGGAAAGTTGCTCTGCGCTCAAGCCTGTTAATGCAGTGATGGGGATTAGAATTGTTGGCCGCAACCAGCCTGCGGCAGCCGGCGCATCCAGCCGGGAGCACTCGCAGAAAAGCACCATACGCTGCAATCCTAATTTGCGCTTGAGATTTAAACACAGCGCCAGCAGATCTTCGCTCACCTGCCGTGATTCGCGGCGCCGCAACTGTTCGACCAGGAGAACTCCTCCAGCAGAGCGCACACTAAAAATAATGACCCCTGCAAACCACAGTTCCACCAGCCAGAAACAAAACTTAAGCGTGTTTTGTGGTTGGGTTGTCTCCGCTGGATGCGCTCTGAAGATCGCGGATGCTCCGCCCTGAACTACTTCAACGTTCCCGACTAGCGTTGAAGATACGAGTTGATGCCCCGCTGATCGCAGCGTGAAATAGGTTACCGCGGGCGCTGCGCCCATTAGCACGACTATCGCCAAGCCACCCACGTAACGCGACTGCGCCGTTCTGCTCGTCGCCATTCCTGCGTAGGCGATCGCCGCGAGTGCTGTGCCTTGCCAGAGAAAATGCAGCAAGGTCAGGGCGATCAAGCGCGTCAGCTCGGGTGAAATCAGTTGAGCGAGAAGGTTCATCGAAGTTTCCTTTCATATTCCTCCAACAACCGCCGCAATTCTCCCATCTCTTCCTTGCTGGCCTTGTGCCCAGCTAGGGCGTGCATCATCAATTCGCTGGCAGAGCCGTCAAAGACGCGTTGCAGAACATCGACCGCAAATTGTTGTTTGGTTTTTTCCGCCGGTTGCACCGCTTCATAAACGTGTGCGCGATTCGCCTCATTGCGCCTTACCACGCCCTTGACGGTCATAATCTGCATGAGCTTTAAGACGCTGGTGTAGCCCATTGCTCGCTTTTCATTTAACTTTTCGCAGACTTCGCGAACCGTGGAAGGTCCGTGTTCCCAAAGAACCTGGAGGATTTCCAGTTCCGAAGCGGTTGGTTTCTGAAGTTCGTGGGTGGCCATGACCGGAGGCTACTACGAAGGCGTTCGTAGTGTCAACGAAATTCTTCGTACATCGTCCGCAAGTCACCTTCGGCCCTTTCCCGGGATCGCAATTGACACAAAAGGCCAAGCAAAGCAGCAGACTACGCGGCATGCGAATCTCTTCCCTGTGCTTGTTGGCTGTAGTTTTGTTTCCATCTCGTACTTTCGCACAGGCACCCGTCTTCGAGTTCGAGCAGCTAGAGAGCTCCATCAACTTCCACGTGAAAGCCTCGACGACCCTTGCGGGCAAATTTGATAAATGGACCGCCTCCTTGACATTTGCGTCTCCCGACGAAACGACGGGCGTGTTGGACATTAAGATCGAAGCGGCCAGCGTGGATACCGGGAGCGGCCTGAAAAATAGCAAGCTAAAGAGCAAAGATTTTTTCGACGTCGAGCAGAATCCAATCATTTCGTTCAAATCTACCAAGATCGTGAAAACCGGCCATAACACCTACGAGGTGGATGGTGATTTCACGATTCGCGGCCTATCCAATCCGGAAAAGCTGAAGCCGACGGTTTCTGGCAAAGGAGGCGGCACCGGCGAGATCAACGGGACGATGGTTTTCAACCGGAAGGACTATGGGATGAACAAGGGAATTCCGTTCATCAAGATTGCCGATCACGTCGACGTAGGTTTCCATCTGAAGGCAAAGCATGTCAGCGGGCCTCCTCTCGAACTGAAGGACTAGTTAGCCGCAAGGCCCCTCTCACAGTGAATCGCTTACGCCTGCACTTCTATTTTGAGACGATGTTCGCGGCGTTGGCAGTGAGGATAAACGCAGTCGCCGCATCCACGACGTATTCGTGTTCGTACCAGAGGAACGGCCAGGCTTCGTCGAGCTCTGGAAAGTCGGGCTTCACAATGGTTACCCCAGGGATCATGCCCCCTGGAATAAAGGTGTAATCCGCACGATTGTTGCCGTAGCCGATAAGCTTCGATTGCGTTCCCACTCCCGACACATAGGAAATGTTTGAGACAGGATGCGTCCCGAGCAAATAGTCGAGGCCGCGCAGAATGTACTCTGTGCCGATGATATCTGGAAACGCGGTGTGCAAAAAATAGGCGTGGATCGCAAATCCCGCGACAGTTTCCGAACCGCCCCAGGTTCCCGTAGCGATTGGTACACCGTATGGATTTTTGGAAACAGTGGCGTCTAGTTTGGATTTATACGCTTTAGTTGAGGCCGCGAGCGCGATCTTGAATTCCGAGTCCATTAGCGGAATGGCACGCACCGCAATCCAGCCGAGAGTCTCGAAGCGCTCCTGAATTGTGGGAAGAAGGTCCTTTAAACGGGCGCGGTAAGGAGCTCCTCCATTTGTTGCGATTAAAAGTTCCACTGCGGCTTTGGTTTCTTCATCGCCTAGTTCGCCGCCAGTGGTGTTGAAAGAATGGAACAGTGCAGGAGGTTGTTTATGTTCTTGGTCCCACACGCGAAAGGCGGTTTCCAGACATTGGTTGGCCAGTTTGTCATTGAACCCACGCAATGCACGGCTTGCCGCAGCAAGCGCAGAGGCAACATCGTAGTTTAGCGGCGTGATGTGCGTCGTGAATGCCCAGCGATCGTCGGGAACCCCCGAATAGAGGCCATTCGTTTCCAGTGTATTGAGCCGCTCGGTGTAAATTCGACCGTCAGTTTTGGAGGCAGCATCCCCCAGGTGTGTGTACTCCTCAAGCGTCGGTTCGATGATGCCGGGAATGGCGTGACCGAACGCTTTGTCCTCGGCAAGCAGCAGAGTCACACCGTGCTGAATCTGCTGGGGAATGTCCGGGCTGCCATCGGGCTTATGGATCTGCACTGAACGAGCCGTTTCATCAACCGTAGTGTCGTCGCCAGTATCACCAAAAATCTCCTTGGCGAGAGTCAGGTCGGTGATCACGCGTGTTTGCGTTTGTGTGCGCAGATCAAAATCGTCAGCATCGTACCATCCGCCGACGTTAATACCAGGAATGTGCTCACCGGGTGCAAAAGGGGAATCGGTGGCGGGACCCATTGCATAGCCATCGAAATGGGTGTAATTCACAGGAGCCTGGCGCGCATCATCCAAATGCGAAGCGCCGTGCCAGATGCGGTAGCCTTCGCGCACTTTGACATGATCCATCTGCTCAGCAAGATAGATGTCCAGTGAGGGATGCCAAATGTTTTCACCCGCGGCGCAATTTGGAACGGAGCATTCACGTGGCCTGCGTATTCGATTGCGTAAATCCCCGGCTCGTGAACGCTGGAAAAATCGAATTGAGCGTATTGATAGCGCAACCATTTTCCCCACGATTTAATTTCGCCTCGGAAGGCTTCTCGATATTCGCCATCGGAAGCTAGCCGCAGCACGCGTGCGCTCTTAGGTACTTTGTAGAGCGGATCGAGCTCGAGAACGACAATTTTGTCGCGACCTGGCGTGTAGCCCACCTGGTTGTAGGCAACGACCGGCGGACGAGTCCAACCTTGAATCACGTTCGGATAAACGTGCCACACGACAACGTCTTTTGTTTTACCTGCTGGAATCAGTGTGCGAACCACAAACCAACCGTTCTGCGCTTTGTTGCGGCCGTCATACAGCATGAGCGGACCGCCATCGGAGCTGATCGCGACGCGAGTTAGAGGATCCTCGGGCGCGAGCACGATGCGCTGGCCAATGCCGAGGGGAAGTGGTTGCGCGAAGCCGTCCGAATCCATTTTCATTGGGCCGTCCGGATGACGAGGAAAGATGCCTGGCTCATCGTTGAGCAAGAATGATTTACCGAAATAGCTCGACGGCAGGAACTCTAGGTTAAAGCCGGCTTTTCCGTTCAGTGCCTTTGGCAGCGGTTGATCAAGCTGCACGGCCAGGCGAAAACCATTCGCTTCGGGCTGAATTTCAACGCGATACCGCAAATCGTGGTCTGGATATTCGCAAGAAACGGCTAACCCGTTTGGGTCAGGCCCTCTCGTCCGGCCTTTGAATTCAGGAATGGGATCCCACTGCTCTGGAGTTGGCGACAAACGAACATCGCCGTTCGTCGCAATGCGTTGTTCGTGGAGGATAATCTCGAGACCGCTCATTTTCTGGTCACCGAACACGCGGTGATATTCGTTGTGAAACAGAAGGATCGTCAGGCCATGCGTGTCGAGGGTGTCTTGCGGGGTCAATTGAAGATCGGAACCGAAGAGTGATAGCACCGCGCAAGACAACAAGAATCGCCATACAAATGTTGTGAAATGAAGTTTTGCTCTTCACGGACGAGTCCATGAGTAGTTCTATACCACTTCATGGGAAGGACGGCTAGTGACGAAACCAAGCAATCGAAAAACTATTTTGCTCAGGAGTTCAGAGATTCAGTCGGATCTTTTTGAAGAGCACGGTCGAACTGGGCAATCACTCGTTTGCGCGTGAAGTACAACAGGCACCAGGCGCCCACGGGAAAGGTGAAAATCACGAATGATACGGCGAGCAACTGTTTTAATGATTCGAGGGAGGAGACATATTCTTCGCGAATGGCAAAGGTCTCATAGGGACGAAAGGCGATGACCAAAGAAGAGAAGAGAAGAGCGAAAGCTGCCCAAAGAAGGGCGCTGCGACGCGCCCAGGGTTTCAGTTGAAACAAGCCAATGCTGGTCCGGATGCTCAGGGCAATCAGTAGCGGCGGTATCAGGGCGAACGTGAAGAATGAGACTGGATGGGCCTGATAGCTGTGGTTGCCATGACTGTCTGCAGGCAGGTTCACCGTGGAGAGAAAGAACCAGCCCCAAACCAACAAAGCAGAGAACCCACCCAGAATTCCGAGGGTTGCTGCGGCGGTTACACCCGCGGAGCGGATTTGCTCAACGGGATTTTGAGTAGAAATTTCCGTCATCGTGTTTGCCTTGGGCATCTTGATCAAAGCACAGTGGGACGGGAATGAGTAGAGTACGCCCGCAGAACGCGTATCGAAATCAATACTTGACGTTCGCTTTATTTTCGCCTAAAGTTTCTTCTTGATTTCTGAAACGGAGGCTTTATGGCCCTGACGAAACGCCAGAAGGAAGTTCTCGATTACTTGGTTTCCTTTGAAACGCGGCACGGCTATGCGCCCAGTTTTGAAGAGATCGGTAAAGGGATGAAGCTTACCTCATTGGCTACGGTGCACAAACACATCAGCACGCTTGAGAAAAAAGGATTCATCCGGCGTGGCTACAACCAGAGCCGGTCGATCGAGATTGTGCAATTGCCGAAATCGGTGAAGGAACAGGTAATCGAGCGGCGGGTGCAGGAATTGCCTCTGGTGGGAAGAATCGCGGCGGGCCGGCCCCTGGAAGCAGTGGAAGAGCGCGAAACAATTTCCTTGGGAGACTTTGCTCGCGGTGGCAATTCGTTTGTTTTGCAAGTTAAAGGTAGCTCGATGATTGAAGATCACATCATGGACGGCGATTTCGTCGTCTGCGAACAGACCCAAGTGGCCAATGCAGGCGACATTGTAGTGGCTTTATTGGCAGGCGAAGAAGCGACGCTAAAGCGTTTTTATCGCGAAGGTTCGGGAAAGATTCGGCTGCAACCCGCGAATTCAGAGATGGCGCCGATTCTGGTGCCTGCAGGCGATGTGAAGATTCAAGGCCGCGTCATCGGTGTTCTGCGCAAATACTAAACGATAAAGATTCTCGCTATGGGGCAGCACAAAACCCATTCGCACTTCAATCCCGAAGTGCCGAAGCGGGACCGCAGTTCGCGATGGCAGGTTCCGGTGACGGTCAAAACCCGACTGTCGAGATCTGAGACCATCCCTTCCACTTTCGGGCAACCTCTAGAAGGACTGCGCCGGCCGCCCCACCGAGATGTGGCCTCGCGATGGCACACTGGATCCTCCGCGAACTGTGGCAATTTTGTGGAGTTAGTCAGTGAAACCTTCCATGTCCCCCCGACTCGGAGGAGCAAGATGAGTAATGCAGCGGTGTTGCAGGCGGAAAAGGCACATGCCTTTCGAGCCCTTCATGCGCGCGACGGAGCCTTCATCATTCCCAATCCGTGGGATGCCGCTACCGCGCGCTTGCTGGCTCACTCCGGTTTTGAGGCTTTAGCCACCACGAGCCTGGGGCATGCTCTCTCAGTCGGGCGACTGGACAATATGCTTGGCCGTGAGGAAACGCTGGCGAATGCGTCCGCGATTGCGTCGGCCACAATCCTGCCTTTGAGCGCCGATCTCCAGAATGGTTTTGGAGACACCCCAGAATTGGTTGCCGAAACCATCAGGCTCGCCGCCGCCGCAGGAGTTGTTGGCGGCTCCATTGAAGACGCAACCGGACGACAGAGCCAGCCAATCTACGAATTGGAACATGCAGTTGATCGAATCCGAGGGGCGGTAGCTGCGGCACGCTCGATGCCTTTTCCCTTTACGCTAACCGCGCGTGCCGAAAATTACCTGCACGGTCGGCCAGATAGGAGAGACACCATCAAGCGCCTACAGGCATATCAAGAGGCAGGTGCCGATGTTCTGTACGCACCGGGTTTAGCAAGCAAGGATGATATTGCTAGCGTCGTTCATTCCGTGGACCGCCCGGTAAATGTGCTCATGGGACTGCCAGGGCTGCAACTGAGTTTAGCCGAACTTTCAGCGCTTGGTGTGAAGCGCGTCAGCGTTGGCAGCGCACTCTGTCGTGCTGCTCTTGGCGCGTTTCTTCGGGGCGTACACGAGATGCGCGAGAGGGGTACGTTCAGTTTTGCCGCAGCCGCCGCCAGATCAGAGGAATTCATTGACATCTTCAAAGAATGATTCGAGCCCGTCAACTTCCGGATGGCCATACTGAGGACCATATCTTAAAGAATGTTCACCGCCCGGGCGGCTAACAAGACGACGATCGTCAGCGAAATCAAGGATTGCAGCATTGTCACCCCTTTGGCCCAGCGCGAGAGGACTGCCGTGTCGGTCGGGGAAAAAGCGGTGCTGGTGTTAAATGCGAGGAATAGGTAATCCATGAATTGCGGCGTCCACAATGGATCAGTTCCTTCACGCCGGGTCAACATCTGTGGGAACAAAAACGAGCTATTCAGGCCGTCACTGGTTTTATCTCGGCCTGTAGGCCCACCCGCGTCCAGCTTCCAATACCACAATGCAAATACGATCACGTTAGTTACCCAAAGAATGCTAGCGGAACGTAAGAGCTCCTCGGGAGCTTGGCTGTGATTGGGAATACCTTCTATCAGGATAATCAGCGAAGCAATCATTGCTAGGGTGATCAAGGTGTTTGCCGTGAACGTCAAAATCCTGGAGATATCATAGCGGCGCTTGCGGTTGGATATGACGATGGGAACCATCAACATGGCCATGATTCCGAATAAACCCCATCCGGGTCCCACGGAAAGCGATTCCGGCAAGGCGAAGTAAACTCCAGACGCTGCCAGCATTGCGACAAGTGCGGGCCAACGTGGTTCCACTTTAACTGTCTTCGGCATAAGTGGTCTCGAGGACTCAAAGTTCGAGAGAAAGTCTAATACAGTTTTGAGTCCGGCTCCTATAGTCTTGGCAATCTGCCTGGTCTGAGCCTTGCCCCCTGTAAAAATCTTCAGAGATGAGCTGCTTTCGTGAAACAATGGAAAACTTCATACCGAATGGGAGCCGACCGCCAGGTGGCAAGACAAAAGAATCGACCCATCCGCAAATTACTCGCCGCCAATCGTAGCGAGATTGCCATTCGCATCTTTCGTGCAGCGAATGAACTGGGACTGCGCACTGTGGCGATCTATTCGCAAGAGGATCGCCTCGCTCTGCATCGGTTCAAAGCTGACGAAGCCTACCAGGTGGGAGTCGGCAAGGGCCCGGTCCAGGCGTATCTCGATATCCCGGGAATTATTGCGACTGCGAAAGAGCACGAGGTCGATGCAATCCATCCGGGCTACGGGTTTTTATCTGAGAATCCCGCATTTGCGCGGGCTTGCGCCAAGGCTGGGCTGAAATTTGTTGGACCGACGCCTGAGCTCTTGGAATTGCTGGGAGATAAAATAGCCGCAAGGCGCTTGGCCATTCAAGCAGGAGTGCCAGTGCTGCCGGGAACGGATAAAGCCGTTGGGTCACCGGAAGAAGCGCACCGGATTGCGCGGGAAATCGGTTATCCCGTCATCGTCAAGGCGTCGATGGGTGGCGGGGGGCGCGGGATGCGCGTGGTGCAGGATGCTGAACAGCTTTCCAGGCGATTAGAGGAGGCACAGGGCGAAGCGAAATCCACTTTCGGTGACGCTTCAGTGTTCTTGGAAAAGTATTTGCCGCGAGCGCGCCACATTGAAGTGCAGATTATCGGAGATGAGCACGGCAATTTATTGCACTTGCATGAACGCGATTGTTCTGTGCAGCGGCGCCATCAGAAGATTGTCGAGGTGGCCCCGGCGTGCAACTTGCCTGCAAAAGTCCGCGCCGAACTCTGCGATGCGGCCGTGCAGATCGCGCGAACTGCGAATTATCGCAACGCTGGTACGGTTGAATTTTTGTACGACGTGGATTCCACCCAATGGTTTTTCATCGAAGTGAATCCGCGTATTCAGGTGGAGCACACCGTAACGGAAATGGTCACGGGGCTGGACTTGGTGCGGGCACAGATCCTGATTGCGCAAGGCGAGAAACTGCACAGAGAGCCACTGGCTTTTCCAGAACAAGACAAAGTGCCGTTGTATGGAGCCGCACTGCAATGTCGCGTAACGACCGAAGATCCGGAAAAGCATTTTGCACCCGACTATGGAAAAATTTCGACATACCGTTCGCCGGCTGGATTCGGCATTCGATTGGATGGCGGCACGGCTTATTCGGGAGCGGTTCTGGCGGCCTACTACGATTCGCTGCTGGTGAAGGTCACGGCCTGGGGCCGCGATCTGAACGAGGCATGCCAAAGGATGGATCGTTCGCTGCGCGAATTCCGGATTCGCGGTGTGAAGACGAATATCCCGTTTCTCGAAAATGTCGTGAACCATGCGCAGTTTCGCACTGGGATCGTCACCACTTCCTTTCTGGATGATTCGCCCGAATTGCTCCGCTTCAGCAGCCGGGCAGATCGAGCCACGAAGCTGCTTTCCTACGTTGGCGAAGTCATTTTGAATGGCGACCCAGAAGTGAAGGGGAAGCAGCTACCGCAAGTTTTTGAGAAAGCTGTGCTGCCCAAAGTGCCAGGGATTGCCCCGCCACCTGGTTCGCGGCAATTGCTCAAAAAGCTTGGAGCGAAGAAATTTGCCGCCTGGGTTCGCAAAGAAAAGCGATTGTTGTTGACCGACACGACCTTCCGCGATGCGCACCAATCTTTGATAGCCACCCGCGTGCGAACTCATGAGCTGCTGGCAACCGCGGATGCCATTGCGCAACGATTGCCGAACCTGTTCAGCCTGGAAATGTGGGGCGGTGCCACATTCGATACTTCCTTACGCTTTTTGCATGAAGATCCGTGGCAAAGATTACGGGAACTCCGCACGCGCGTGCCGAATATTTGTTTCCAGATGTTACTGCGCGGGGCGAACGCGGTCGGTTATACGTCCTATCCCGACAATGTAATTTTTGATTTTGTGCGCGAATCCTACGAGCAGGGCATCGATATCTTCCGCATCTTTGATTCACTAAACTCTATTGAGAACATGCGCGTTTCGATCGATGCGGTGCTCGAAACCGGGGCAGTCTGCGAGCCAGCCATTTGTTATACCGGCGACATTCTGGATAAGAGCCGGACCAAATATTCGCTGAAATACTACCTCCGTATGGCCAAGCATTTGGAAAAACTTGGCGCGCATTTTTTGGCGATCAAAGATATGGCGGGATTGTGCAAGCCGTATGCCGCATTCACGCTCGTGAAAGAGTTGCGCGAGGAAGTGGGCATCCCGATCCACTTTCACACCCACGACACCAGCGGGATTAACTCAGCGTCCCTTCTGAAGGCCTGCGAAGCGGGCGTGGACGTTGCAGACGCAGCAATCGCTGCGATGAGTGGCGGTACCAGTCAGCCGAATCTCAACTCCACCGTGGAAGCGTTGCGCAACACGCCGCGCGACACGCAGTTGAACATGGAAGCGTTGAACGAGTGCTCCGATTATTGGGAAACCGTGCGGAGCTACTACCTGCCGTTCGATTCAGGACCAAAGGCCGGTTCCGCGCGACTCTACAAGCATGAAATTCCAGGCGGACAATTCACGAATTTGCGGGAACAAGCAGAGGCAATGGGGTTGGGCCACCGCTGGCGCGAAGTGGAGAAGACTTACGCGGACGTCAATCTACTATTCGGCGACATAGTAAAGGTTACTCCGTCGAGCAAAGTTGTCGGCGACATGACGTTGTTTCTCTTGGCTAACGAAATGAATGCAATCGACCTGCTGGAACTGGACGAACATCACGACATTTCGCTGCCCAACTCGGTGGTAGAGATGTTTTCTGGAGCACTGGGAGTTCCACCAGGGGGCTGGCCAAGGAGACTGCAGAAAATTATTTTACGTGGCCGGGCACCGGGGAAGGGCAGGCCCAGCGCCAGCCTCGCACCCGTGGATTGGGATTTGCAGCGAGCGGAACTGGAGAAAAAGATCGGCCACCCCGTGCGGCGCGACGCGATGTTGAGCTATTTGCTGTATCCAGAAGTGTTTTTGAAATATGACAAGTTCCGGCAGACCTACTCGGATGTCAGCGTTTTGCCAACTCCAGCATTTTTCTATGGGCTGAAGCCTGCCGAAGAGATCACGATCGACATCGAAGCCGGCAAAACGATAATCGTTAAATTTTTGACGATCGGCGAAGCTCATCCGGATGGCACGAGAACACTGTTCTTCGAATTGAACGGCCAACCACGCGAAGTGACGGTGAGGGACCGCGCACTGCGGGTCGTCGAGCGCAGTCATCCTAAAGTTGATCCCGAAGATCCGGGCCATGTGGGAGCACCGACCGCTGGTTTGGTCAGCGGCATCGCCGTGCAACTAAACCACGCTGTAGAGCGAGGTGCTAAACTGCTGACACTGGAAGCGATGAAAATGCAATCTAACATTTATGCGCCGATCACTGGGCGCATCACCAAAGTGCTCGTCACTCCCGGCCAGCACGTAGAAGCCAAGGATCTGCTGGTAACGATTGCTCCGTGAGCGGACCGAACCTTATCAAGCACGAACAATTTCCTTCGCGCTTTTTGCGCAATCAGCGCGACCTGATTGTCTATCTCCCGCCGGGCTACCATGAACAGCGGCAGCGACAATTTCCCGTGTTATTTCTGCATGACGGGCAAAACTTGTTTGATGGTGCGACTTCTTTTATTCCCGGGATGGATTGGCACGTAGGGCAGACAGCCGACCACTGCATTTCTGATGGTCGCGTGGAGCCACTGATCATTGTGGGAATCTACAACGCTGGCAAGCACAGGCTGCAGGAATATACTCCGACGCGTATACCGAGGCTTGGGGGCGGTCGAGCGAGCCGCTACGCGCGATTTCTGATCGAAGAAGTGCGTCCATTTATGGAGGGTAATTATCGCTTGCTCGGTGGCCCGGAAAATACCGGCATAGGCGGCTCTTCGCTGGGTGGACTGGTGTCCCTTTTCCTGGGGCTTCGCATGCCCCAGGTGTTTGGAAGAATTGCTGCGCTATCCCCTTCGATCTGGTGGAATCAGCGAGTGATTTTGCGCTTTGCAGAAGCCGCCCCAGTCGATCCGCGTCCACGCATTTGGTTGGACATCGGTACTCGGGAAGGCGGGCGCATTGTGGAAGACGTTGAGCGTTTCCGGGACGTTCTCCTTCGTATGGGTTGGCGTGGGGGGCAGGATCTCCACTATGAACGGGTGGTTGGCGCCGAACATAACGAAGCGGCCTGGGCGGCGCGGGTCGGCCCCTTTTTGCAATTTCTCTTTCCTGCCGGTGGAAGCCGGGTATAATTCGCGAAGTTTCGCTCCGCGGCGGGGAAAAGGACCTTTCCTGTTTCACACTTGGGGATAGCGAATGTCTGCGAGCAGGCCCATCACCATCCTTTGTGTGACCTCCTATGAAAAGGGGCAGGAGTTTCTGCGGACCTGCAAAAGCCTCGGGTGCACGGTTCTTCTGCTCACGCTTGAAAAATTGCGGAACGGGGATTGGCCTCGCGAGTGCATCGATGAAATGTTTTTCACCCCGGGAGAACTTCCGCTAGACGAATTAATGCCTGCGGTGAGCTATGCCGCTCGTTCGCGCCACATCGATCGCATTGTTGCGCTGGACGAGTTCGATCTGGAGAATGTTGCCGCCCTCCGTGAACACCTGCGTTTGCCGGGCATGGGGCAAACCACGATGCGCTACTTCCGCGACAAGCTCGCGATGCGCGCCCAGGCGGAAGAAACCGGCGTGCTCGTCCCTGAATTTGTGCACGTGCTGAACCACGAAGACCTGATCGAATTCATGTCGCACGTTCCCTCTCCATGGCTGTTGAAGCCGCGCTCGCAAGCTTCCGGCATCGGGTTGAAGAAAATTCACTCGGCCGCTGAGTTGTGGCCCTGGCTTGAAAAATTAGGAGATCAGCAATCGCATTATTTGCTCGAGCAATTTATTCCTGGCCGCGTCTATCATGTGGACGGAATCGTCTCGGAGAGCCAGGTCTTGTTTGCGGAAGCACACGCGTATGGTGCGCCGCCGCTTGATGTCTCGCACGAGGGCGGAGTGTTCACGACGAGAACCATGCCGCGGGATTCTCCCGAGGTCCTTGTCTTGAAGGATATTCACCAAAGATTGGTTGGCGGGCTTCGACTTGTCCGCGGCGTGACACATGCGGAATTTCTCAAAGCGCATTGCGACAACCGCTTTTATTTTATTGAGATCGCCGCGCGCGTTGGCGGAGCTTACATTTCCAACGTTGTTGAGAATGCAACCGGGGTGAACCTGTGGCGAGAATGGGCGCATCTGGAAGTCGGAGCCGGGAAACAGCCCTACCAGTTGCCGCAGATTCGCGATGACTATTCCGGGGTGATCGTCTCACTTGCACGCCAGGAACAGCCGGATACTTCTGCATACACCGACTCAGAAATCGTCTATCGCGTGAACAAATTCCATCACGCAGGCTTCGTTCTAAAAGCTTCCGCCCCAGAGCGTATCGAGGAATTGCTTTTCAGCTACGAAAAAAGATTTGTGACTGATTTCCTTGCCCGTGAACCTGTACCGGAGCGTCCAAGTTCGTGATCGGTGAAGGTTTTCCACACCTCGGACCATTGGGACAGGTCACACCCTGTTCCTCGGTCTAGTTACTTTCAAGCACCGATTTCATATACTTTATTTGCGACGCCCATCCCCGCGGACTATCTTTTCTTTACCCCGGGCCGGAAATCTGCGTGGGGTGTGCTGTCCCTTGGGGAGGTCCGATGTGGGGTAATAAGAAGCCGGAAACGCCACAACCTGCGCAACCGGAAGTAAAAACAGAAGTAAAAACAGAAGTAAAAACTTTATCGAATAATCCGCCGCCGAAACCTTCTGCGGCTACCTGGGAGGGAGCAACCGCAATGAGTACTGATGCGATGAGACCGTTAGGGGCGACCGCGGACCGCGCGACTGCGCGGCTGGGGCCGAGCCTGCACGTGAAAGGCGAAATCTCTGGTAACGAAGACCTGCTGATCGAAGGATCGGTCGAGGGCCTCGTGCAACTGGACGAGCGCAAGCTGACCGTTGGCGCCACAGCCAAACTGACGGCCGACATTATCGCTCGCGAAGTGGTGGTCTATGGAAGCGTGAAAGGGAATCTTCGCGCCAAGGATCGCATAGAGATTAAGAAGGACGGATCTGTGAATGGCGATTTGACGACCGCGCGCATCATGATCGAAGACGGCGCGTACTTCAAAGGCTCCATCGAGATCGACAAGTCTGCTGAGAAGGAATCGGGAGCGGCTGCGTTTGCGCGGTCTGCCTCGACACCGGCTGCGGCTGGCGTTGGTCCGAAAACGATCTAACTTTTCGCAACGATTAGAGAAATCTGCGGCGCAGGTCGTTTCGGCCTGCGCCCTTATTATGTACGCCGCGCATGTTCGGCAGCTAACGGGTGAAAGTCCCGTCCCAACCTGATGGAGGTGAAGGGTAGCGAAGCGCAAGGACGTCACCGTGAGGGGGGGGCTGAAGGAAGCGTGGAGCAAAGATACGGGCCGATGGACAAGAACTGGATTTGAGGCCTACGGCGTCGGACGAGCGAGCATATGATCGCGAAGTCCGTATCCATCAAGGACGCTGGTGGTAAATCCGGCGGTCCCGTATCGAAAGCAGTCGTCGCGGGAGATCTGCTGCACGTCTCGGATTCGGGACTGAGCGTGAAGTAATTCACGCTGATCCTGCAGCAGAAGTCAGCAGCGGGCGTAGTACTCACGGAAGTGAGGAAGGCCCAAACAGTGAGAGCGAGCAGTAGAACGCCGAACTCACGGGTGGCACTGCGCCAGCCAATCAGCTTCGGCTGAGTTTTGCAGGTTCAGAAGACGGTGAAGCCGAAACGGAAACCTGCCGAGCGGCGAAGCCCTTGTGGCGAACGACGCCTCGAACCTCGGCCCGCAAGGGCTCAACTCGCTGAACCGCCGTATGCGGACCCGCCTGTACGGCGGTGTGGGAGGGGCGAGCAGGTGACTGCTCCCCCTATCCCGATTTGTCGACATGTTGCTCACAAGTGAATCAATCGGGCAATAGGGCGACCGGAAAGCAGGCCATCGTTACCTGCAAAGAGTTGGATATCCTGACCATGTTTACCCCGCCTGTTACCTCTATTGCACAGCAACTTGTTCTCCCGTGAGACCATATTTCCTGGATGCCGTCTTCTACCAAAAGTAGTTTCGTTTAGCTTAGCCTAGAACCTTTTCCTTCCGTGTTTCATCGAAAGATGGGTACTCTTGTGTCATCCGAAATGGAATCCCGTGTCACAGTTTTGCGCTCTTCGCGAGGGGATTATGAATACCCGCAAACTTGGTGACTCCGATTTACACATCACACCGGTGGGGATCGGCTCTTGGGCGATTGGCGGCGCAGGCTGGGCGTATTCCTGGGGCCAACAAAATGATGGAGATTCCATAGCGGCGATTCACCGGGGGCTGGAACTTGGCGTAAACTGGATCGATACCGCTGCCGTGTACGGATTGGGTCACTCCGAAAAAGTCGTCGCTCGGGCGCTGAAGAGCTGGACCGGAGCTAAGCCATATGTCTTTACCAAATGTATTTTGACGTGGGATGGCACGGGCCAAATTACACCAACGTTCTCGACGCAGTCGATCCGCAAAGAATGCGAAGACAGCTTGCAACGCTTGCAGGTTCCCGCCATTGACTTGCATCAGATCCATTGGCCTCCGCAAGACAATGGTCCTGCCCTGGAAGAAGCGTGGCTAACCCTCGCCGATCTGCAAAAAGAAGGAAAAGTGCGTTGGATCGGTGTTTCCAATTTCAATGTGTCACACCTCAAGCGTTCGCAGAAAATCGCTGCGGTCACGTCACTGCAGCCGCCGTACTCGATTCTTCGCCGCCAGATTGAGCAGGATGTTCTCCCCTATTGCGAAGAGCAGGGGATTGGCGTGATTGTTTACGCGCCTATGTTTTCAGGAATGCTGGCCGGCGCCATGACGCGAGAACGTGCCGCTGCGCTGCCCGCCGATGATTTCCGCAGCCGGAATCCGGAATACAAAGAGCCAAAACTCTCGCAGAATCTTGCCTTGGTTGACAAGCTGAAGAAAATCGGGGCTCGCCACAACCGAAATGCAGGTGAAGTTGCCATCGCCTGGACCCTCCACAACCCAGCAGTAACCGGGGCGATTGTTGGTTCACGCAGTGCAAAACAAGCCGAGGGCGTGATGCTCGCAGGAGAATTCCACCTGACTAAATCGGAAATTAGAGAGATCGAAACGGCGTCGTCGCAGATTGCAAAAACGAAAGCAGTATCTTGATCACTAACTCCTTAACAAAGGAAGAAAAAACCAATGGATCTGGGATTGAAAGGAAGGACAGCCGTTGTCACCGGTTCGACTGCGGGAATCGGCTTCGCGATTGCCTCGGTATTTGCGCAGGAGGGAGCCGAAGTAGTTGTAAACGGTCGCTCGGCGGAACGCCTCAATGATGCAGTCAAAAAAATACAGGAGCAGACCAAGAGCAGATTGGTTCGTGGCGTGGTGGCGGATTTGGGAACACACGCGGGCATACACTCTTTCCAAAAACAAGTCGCAACAACGGACATTCTTGTGAACAACCTTGGTATTTTCGAAGCCAAGCCTTTTCTGGAAATTCCAGACGAGGATTGGTTTCGCTTTTTCGAAGTAAACGTGATGAGCGGTATCCGCCTGACCAGGCACTATCTGCCGGGCATGGTTGCGGGCAAATGGGGCCGCGTGATTTTCATTTCCAGCGAGTCTGGTCAACAAACCCCGACGGAAATGGTGCATTACGGCATGACCAAGACCGCTCAGGTTGCCGTGGCCCGCGGTATAGCCCAATCAGTTGCGGCAACGGGTGTCACTGCGAATTCAATTCTCGTGGGCCCAACAGCATCGGAGGGCGTCGGAACCTTCCTCAAGAGCGTGGCAGTGCAGCAGAAAGTCTCAGTGGAGGAAATCGAAAAACAGTTTTTTACTGCTGTTCGGCCTTCTTCCTTGCTAAAGCGTTTTGAAACTCCTGAGGAAGTGGCCGCGGTCGTCGCATTTGTCGCCAGTTCGCAAGCTGCGACAATCAATGGCGCTGCCGTCCGAGCCGAGGGAGGCGTAGTTCAGAGTATTTTGTAGTCGATCGAAATGAACTAGGCCCTCAGATAATCCCCGCGCCAGTTTTGCACCATTTGCTTGATCGTCTTGCGGTCGCCCACTTTGTCGGTCAGAACTTTACGCGCCAGTCCAGGCAATTCTCCATCGCCTGCAAAACGTAACCCGACTAGTTGTTCTTTCGTAAATTCGCCAATGCGCGACTTGAGATCGTCGGGCAAGAGCTTCTCCAAACGCAACCGCTCTTCCAAGCGGATGACGCGATCCTGCACCGTCAGTGCGAAAATCCGGGAGTAGAACATCAGTAGCACTAGCGCCGCAGCTGTCAGTATGTTGATTAACCCATTGACCGTCCAGCCTAGATGTACCCACTGGTAGATGGACCAACCGAAATTTAGCAACAGCGCAGGCACAACAAACCCGTGATAACCCCCCACCCACTTTGTGTGATGTGCAAAACTCTGTTCATCCGCCATCGCTCTTCCTCCTTGCTCCTATTTTGCGATTCGAAAACCTACACTTCGGTACAGTTACCACCTCGCAGCCTACGCGGTTTTGCGGATTCCATCCAGTGAAAAGCAGTGCATAATCACGGAATGGCAGTTGAGGTTCGATGCTACCAGGAGGATGTTATGTCCAATCTTAGTCTTGCGAGAATCATGTATGGCAGCAGCGAATTTTCCGCTGCATCTGCCTCAATAGATCCTCGTCCTTCCCGGTTGCAGTCCTCCTCCAATCTTTATACCCCGACAAACTGGATGAGTAAGTTGTTCTCCGCCTTGCTTGCTCACAGAACTGAGAACCCGAACGAATCCACGAAAACGTTCTAAGCTTCCTCAGTTCTTCGTCAATTCATCTTTAAATACGGTCCCGTTTTTCATTACGAATTCCACGCGTTCTAGTTCGTGGATGTCCTTCAGTGGATTTTCCCGGACAGCGATGATATCTGCATAGGCGCCTGACGCCAGGACACCAATCTCTCCCTTGCCATCGAGCATTTCTGCCGCGCAAGAAGTTGCGGCATGAAACGCGTCGGAATTCGTCATTCCCAACGAGACGAGTCGACCAAATTCCTGAGCCATCGGTTCCTGCCAGGGAATCCCGCCCATATCCGTGCCGTACACAATTTTCAGGTGCGCGTTTAAGGCTTTCTTGAACGTCGTTTCGTGCACCGCTGCACGGAGGCGGTCGCGTTTCCCCGCGGGCGTGTCTTCCGGCGCCCAATCGCCGTAATAAGCCGCCAGCGTCGGGCAGTACCAAGTTCCTTGCCGGGCCATCTGCTCGATTTGCAGGTCGGTCATCTCCAGGCCATGTTCGATTGAGTCACATCCGCCGTCCAGAGCGCGCTGCAAACCAATCCCGTTATACGCGTGGCACGCCACTTTTTTATTCCACCCGTGGGTTTCATCGACGATGGCTTTCAATTCATCTACTGTGAGTGTCGGTTGGGAAAATAGTTTGCCATCTTTGTCCACCCATGAGCGGAACGTCATGTACACCTTGATCCAGTCCGCCCCATGATCGAGTTGCTCGCGAGTCGCTTTGCGCGCTTCCACAGGGCCATCGACAATTTGCACACCCTTCGGCATTATCAGTTCGGGTGCGTAGCCTACGAGACTATAGCCGCCGGTCGAAGAAATCGCGCGCGTGGCTCCAAAGATGCGAGGTCCGGGAATCGTACCTTCCTCGATAGCTTGTTTTATTTCAATGTCTCCATAGCCTGCGCCTTCGGTTTCCAGATCGCGGATGGTGGTGAAGCCCTGCTCAAGTGCGCGTTTTGCCGCATACGTCGCACGCGCCGCCCGCAGCGCGATACCCGCCTTCAGAATGTTCGCGTCGTAGCCGCCCTTGGCGGGGTCTTCTCCCCAGAGAAATAGATGCGTATGTGCGTCGATCAATCCCGGCAACACCGTGAACCCGGTGAGATCGATCACTTTGGCATCTTTTGGAATTGCAGTGGAAGCGTCTGTGATTTTCTCGATGCGTTCGCCGCGGACAAAAATCAATTGATTGCGTCGCACTGTGTCGTTTTGCCCGTCGATCATGTTTCCCGCCCGAATCACAGTCAATGGAGCTTGCGAGGAAGTTTGTGACCGCGATTCAGTCGACACCATCATTGCCAAAAACAAGACTATTAGTGCTGTACGCAGTTGCATAAATCCTCCGCTTAATAATTCCGCCGTAGAGTTTATCCGAGTGCTCGTTCGGGTAGTGCCAATTCTTAGGTACCCAGCAGGTTTGATTGAATGCGGTGCAATCCTTGCTCATCGGCCCACAGGCTGAGTGGAATCGCCGATAAGTCATCGACGAGTGGAACCGCGTTGCCATCCTTGGTCAGATCAATCGAGCGCAGATAGCGTTTGCACGTCTGGCAGGATTCCACACGGATGTGCGCAAACTGTTCGGAGACGAACACGGGAAGCTTTTGTTCATCCTCTTCACCGCAAAACGCACAAAGGATTCGGCGGAATTCCCACTCCTGCGAACAAAATGCGCACTGCAGGAACCGCTTACCGCCGTCACCTACCTGGCGTAACACAGAAAGTAATGGCAGGGAATTACAATGCGGGCAGCGGCACATGGTCATCGCCAGATTAGGGGGCAACATCGCACTTGTTATAAATTCGGCATACGGCTGCAAACAGGCTCTGCACAAAAACTCTTTCAAGGGATTTTCAGGTGCCTTCTCGCCTTGCGCGGATTCCTTTGTAACTTCGCTGATCCCTTTCTTCCAAAATCCCTCCAACAATTGCGACCAGTCAGATTCTTTCAGAGACAAAAGGCTGTGCGCTTCCGATGCCAAAGGAGCGGGCGCCGAATTTTGGACCAGAGAAAGAAAGTCACCGAACGATTGCAATACCGGCGGCAGGTTTAATTCAGATCGAAATTGTCCCTGGGCGGGCACTCCTGGCCACCTGCCCCAGTTTTTGGGAATGTCGTCATAAAACCTTTGTTGGAATGCGGCGATCTTTCGATAAAACGTCAGAATCTCAGATGCAAACGTCAGCCTTTCCGAGAGAACTACGGCACGTGCGAGCCTGGCGGGGTAGTTGACCTTAGTCGCCGGGAGGAAGGTCATTGGAGGTAGAAGCTTCTCCCACGATTTCTTTATACCAACCGGGGTGATAACGTTTCGCAAACGCTAATGAAACGTCGCCGCGAATAACAGAGCCGAAGGCGCCACGTTCTGCGAAAACTCCCATGTAGACGTGGATCATAAAATTGCCGATCGTAAGTAACGCCGTCGCCGCATGCACCAAAACCGCAATGTAGCGGACCCAACGCAAACTCCAGGGAATCGACTCCGTGAACCACAGCACGAGTCCGGAAGCAAGCAGCAACAATCCCCCGAAAAAGAAACTCCAGAACAGGGCCTTTTGCCCGGCGTTGTAACGACCCGCAGGGGGCATTTTGTCGTCGCGATTGGTAATGTAATATGGCAGCGCTTTCCACCATTCATGATCCACTGCTTCAAAATGCATCTGGGGCGCCCACATTCCAAACATGTAGCCAACCGCCACCGTGAAGACCAATCCCATCCATGGATGAAACATGCGGGAAATTTGCCCGCCGCCAAAAACCGCGGCGATCCAATACAGCCATGGCGTCCAGAACGCCAAACCGGTGCACAGCAAATAAATGTAGGAGCCGGCCGCGATCCAATGAACTAGCCGCTCCCGAAATGTGTAGCGGAGCACGTGATTGTGGGGAATTAATTGTTCCTGGTGACTCATGGCCGCTTTCCTTCGCGCAGAATCAAATCCTCTTCCTCGCGCGCCTTCGGGCCGAATCGTAGGTAATGAATGAACAGCCCTGCCAAACCACCCACAATTGCCAAATTGCCCAGCCACTTCAGCGGATGCTTCCACAATTTCACGGCCAGTGGAATTTGCGGATTGCTAGGCAACCCCCCGTACAATTCTGGATTGTCCGCATCATGCAAAACGTAAATCACGTTTGTCCCACCGACGCCCGGTGGATCATAAACGCCTGCATGAGCAAATCCAGAAACATCACGCAACTGTTTTGCGCGTGTCTCCGCCAAATCTTTCATGTCATCCTTTGTACCAAAATGCAAACAGCCCGTTGGGCATGACTTGATGCAAGCCGGCTCCAATCCTTCACTCACGCGATCTGCGCAAAGCGTGCATTTGTACACGCGCTTGGTTTCCGTGTTGAATTTCGGAATGTTGAACGGGCAGCCGGTAATGCAATAGCCGCAACCAATGCAGTTGCTCTGCTGAAAATCCACGATCCCATTCGAGTACTGCACGATGGCGCCATCGGCGGGGCAGGCTTCCAGGCACCCGGGGTCGGCGCAGTGCATGCACTGATGTTTTCGCATCAACCACTGCAAACTATTGTCTTCGCGCTCGTGTTCGTTAAACAGAATCAAATTCCAATAATTCCAGCGCGTTTCCGGCATCGTCTGGTAAGTATTATCAAAAACGGTCGGCGAGAATGGCATGCTGTTCCATTCTACGCACGCCACTTCACAAGCCTTGCACCCGATACAAGTCGTTGTGTCGACAAGCTTACAGACCTGCAGGTCCCTTTGCGTGTCTCTTCCGGGAATGGATCCAGCGTGCGCTGAGATTTTTTGCACGCGTAGTGTCGCTTGGCTCATCCGGCTCTCCTACGCTTTCTCAACCTTCACGAGGAATCCTTTGAATTCCGGCGTGAACGCATTTGGATCGATAACCGTGGGTGAAAGTAGATTCGCCAGTGTCTTCGCGGTTTTTCCTTCGTCTTCGGCGATCCCGCGATATCCCCAATGAATCGGAATTCCGATCTGATAAATTTTCTGACCATCGATGATCATCGGCTTGATGCGTTTAGTGACCATCGCTTTTGCAATGTAGCTACCGCGCGCGCTAGACACTTTTAACGTTTCCCCGCCATGTATACCCAGCTCGTTCGCCATTTCCGCCGAAATTTCTATGAACGGCTCAGGGACCAATTGCACGTTCATTGGATTATTCTTCGTCCAGTAGTGATAGTGCTCGGTAAGCCGAAACGTAGTGCAAACGACGTTGAAGCCTTCTTGTACGGTTCCGTATTTGTCGTCCGGCGTGCTGTAGCGTTTGACGACGGGATTGTGGGTTTGCTTCGGATGAAATAGATTATCTATCGGGCTTTCCATCGGCTCGTAAAATTCCGGGAACGGGCCGTCGGCGAACGCCCCTAGCGGTCCAAAAAGACGGCCCACTCCTTCAGGGTTCATGATGAACGGACCCATGTGCTCCGAGGGTTTGGAATCGGTCTTGAAGTCCGGCACGTCATTGCCCACCCATTTTTGGGCACTCTCACTCCACCAGACCTGCTTGCGCGCGGGATCCCAGGGTTTGCCTTCGTTATTGCACGAAGCGCGGTTGTAGAGGACGCGTCGGTTCGCCGGCCAGCAGAAAGCCCAGTTTTGATGAACGCCCATGCCCGATGGATCGCTCGGATCGCGTCGCGCTGTCATGTTCCCCGCCTCTGTAAACGCGCCCGAATAGATCCAATTGCCGCACATCGTAGTGCCGTCATCTTTCAACCAGGCAAATCCGGGAAGTTGCTGATTGGCTTTCAATTGCTGCTTGGTAACTGGATCTTCGACATCGACAAGTGTTTTGCCGTTGATTTCCTTCAGTACTTCCGCCAAGGAAGGATTCAGGGGATCGGTGTAGCCCCAAGTCGCTTTCAGAATCGGGTCGGGGAATCTTCCGCCTTCCTTCTGATACAGCTCGCGCAGTTTCAAGAAAATCTGCGCCACGATTCCGTGATCGAGACGGCATCCCTCTGGCAAGGGTAACGCCGCATTTTTCCATTGCAGCCAACGGGCCGAATTTGTAAATGTCCCATCTTTTTCAGCGAAACCGGCGCAGGGCAAGCGGTAGACGGTAGTCTGAATGGCTTTCATTTCGTCGGTGCTAATTCCCGGCGATTTCCAGAACTCGCTGGTTTCATCTGGGTAAATCTCGCCAACCACCAGCCAGTCTGCCTTTTTCAATGCATCAATGTTTTTCTTTGAGTCTGGGCCGATTGCCACGCCGTTCATGCCGAAGGCAAACAGGCCCTTCACTGTACCGGTGTACATATGATCCCACAAGTTTACCCAGGAATAGTTGCGATCCACCTTGGGGAGAAAGTCGTAGGCCCATCCGTTTTCCTTGGTGGCTGCGTCACCGTAAAAAGCCTTAAGCAGGCTGGCCGCAAATTTTGGCGTGTTGCTGTAATAATTGAAGGACTCCCAGCCTGGGCCGCGCGAAGTTTCCGGAGTGATGCGATCCATCCATCCTTGAAAAGAGCCGTCTGCGGGCGTCGGAACCTTCAGGTAGCCCGGCAAAGTGTCGAATACACCCGCCATGTCCGTTGCGCCCTGGATATTGGAATGGCCCCGCAAGGCATTTACCCCGCCGCCGGCGCGGCCCACATTGCCCATGAGCAATTGCAGAATTGCCGCAGTTCGAATGATTTGCGTACCGAAGCTGTGATGGGTCCAGCCGACCGCATAGATGACGGTGGCGGCCTTCTTGGTATCCCCGTCTTTGCGGATGGAAGTGAAAAGTTCAGCTGCTTTCAAAAACTGTTCTTTGGAGATTCCCGTGATACGCTCAACCATTTCCGGTGTGTATCTTGAATAGTGCTTGCGCAATTGTTGGAAGACGCAGTTCGGATTCTGGAGGGTGAGGTCACTCTCAATTTTTGTGGGTAGCGATGGAAGCGGCGGTGGAGCGGCTGGCTGCCCCGGCTTCGAGGGCGCTGGATGGACCATCTTGCCACCGGAACCGGCGTAATTCCACGTGGAGCGATCGTAGGTTTTTTTGGCCTCGTCGAAACCTGAGAAAACTCCATCATCGCCGGGCAATCTAAATTCATCATTCACCAAGAAGGCGGCGTTAGTGTAGTTCAGCAGATAATCTTTGGCGATTCGATTATTTTCGATGGCATAGCGGATCAGTCCGCCAAGGAATGCGATATCCGTGCCAGCTCGGATCTGAAGGAAAAGATCGGAAACCGAGGCCGTCCGCGTGTACCGGGGATCGACTACGACTATTTTTGCATTGCGATTGCGCTTCGCTTCGATGGCCCACTTGAATCCGCAAGGATGGTTTTCGGCGGGATTGCCGCCCATGATCAGCATCATGTCGGCATTCTTGATGTCGACCCAGCCATTCGTCATCGCGCCCCGTCCGAATGTTGGTCCCAAACTTGAGACCGTGGGGCCGTGTCAAACTCTGGCCTGGTTTTCCAGGTGCACTACCCCTAGGGAGCGCATTGACTTCACAACCAGATAATTAAACTCATTTGTATCGGTGCAGCCGCCAGTCCAGGCGATGGATTCGCAGCGATTGACGCGATGCCCGGCAGAATCCGTTTCAATAAACGTGTCGTCTCTGGTTTTCTTCACTTTCTGGGCAATTTCCAAAATGGCCTGATCCCAACTGATGTCTTCCCATTCCGTACGACCCGGCCGGCGCACCTGGGGCTTCACGATGCGACGGGCATTTAAAATATCCTGTTCAAGGGATGAGCCTTTCGGGCATAGAGTTCCGCGGTTGATCGGGTGATCGGGGTCTCCCTCTACGTGGACAACTTGAGGCGTCACGTTTTTCGCGCGATCGCCGATCGTGTAAATGATCACTCCGCAGCTGACCGAGCAATAGGGGCACGTCGACCGAGTCTCGCTGGCTTGAGCTATTTTCAGGCTGCGGAGTTCCGCATAGGCGGGCTGCAAGTCGAAACCAAATACCGTCGCCGCCGTACCCCCGATTGTAGCTAGTTTAAGGAAATCTCGGCGTGTAGCTCCCATCTCCCCCCCCCGGGAAACTATCGGTAATGCTCTCAGATAATCCTGTTTATTATTAATTACCAAATAAGTCAATACAGGCCTGTACCGTGTCTGTACCGACAGGTGGGGTAACGGAGTCACTTGCTTCAATCTGGATGCTTTGGGCGTAGAACGTAGAAATGGGTACGTTATTTTAAACTAAAACGATGGTCTTCGCGTGCCGCAGCAGTTCCTCCCGGAACTTCGGATGCGCGATATTGATCAGCGCCAGGGCACGCTCTCGGGTCGATTTTCCCCGTAAATTGACGCACCCATATTCCGTGACAATGTATTCCACGTCCATTCGAGTATCCGTGGCCATTTGCACCCTTGGAACAATAGAGGAGATGGTTCCATTTTTGGCCGACGACTTCAGCCCGATAAAGGATTTTCCTCCCCTTGAAAAAGAGGCGCCTTTTACGAAATCGAACTGCCCTCCAGACCCGCTGTACTGGGTGCCATTGATGTACTCGCCGTTTACTTGCCCATAAAGGTCAATTTCAATCGCGGTGTTCACGCTCATTAGGTTATCGTGCTGTGCGATGACGTGAATATCGTTTACATAACTCGACGCATAGCTCTCCATCGATGGATTGTCGTTCATGAATTGGTAGACCTCGTCATCACCCATGGCAAACGTAAAAACGTGTTTTCGAGGATGAATTGTTTTCTTTCTTCCATTGGCCACGCCGTCGCGGACCAGGCGAACGAACGCATGGCTGAATAGTTCTGAATGAATGCCCAGATCATTGCGATCGGCCAGGTGCAAAGCAACGGCGTTGGGCAGGTTTCCGATGCCCAGTTGAAGCGTGGCGCCGTCCGGAATTTGATCCGCGATCAGTTTCCCGATTTTCATCGCGTCCTCATCCGGATCCTTGTAGGGTATTTGCACCAGTGGCGCATGGTTCTCGACGACAGCATCCACCTCTGAAATGTGAACCAAGGAGTCACCGAACACCCGCGGCATGTTCTTATTCACTTCCACAATGGCATGGTCGCAGTGACGGAGGACTGTCGAAGCATAATCGTTGTTCGTGCCCAAGCTAAAATGGCCGGAAGCATCCATCGGCGAGACGGTTACAACAAACGTATTTACGCGGATGTGTTCCGTCAACGCCCGCGGAATGTTCGAAAAATTGATAGGCACATAGCTGAGGTATTTCCTCCCCTCTGCTCTTTGCTGCTTGACGATCTTCCTATCGGGATCGCCCATGAAGAAACAACGGGCGTCGACCTTGGCAAGCACCTCGGGCCGGATTAGCGTTTCCTCGCTGTATTTCATGGAGTGCTGGTAGTAGAGATTCAGATCCTCAAGCTCATCTGCCAAAATCCGATCCGCAATCGCTCGAGCCAGTCCTCCCGGCATCCCCACAGCCAGCGCAAGCACGAGCGTGCTGCCATTCGCGATGTCCTTCACGGCGTTTGCCGCTGTGGTGAGCTTTGCTGCATATTCCTGCTGAGGTCTTTGGTGTCCCATAAATCCCCATTCGGTAAGCGAGAGAGTTGAGTAAATTGCGGGGAACTCGCCCGCTATTGTCACCGTAGGGTCGCCTACAAGAAGTTAGTTTTGCAAGGGCGCGCGACACGCCATTTTGCATGTCTCGAATTTGGGTTAATTGGCAACCCCCGTACTAAAGTCCCGTGTAACCTAAGCCGCACCAGGGTAAGAATTTCGCGCTGAAATAGGCGTTTCTACCCAGAATAGGAGGATAGACGTAAGGCAACGGCTGCCGGCGCGCGCCTGCACGAAAGTGGCGCATTCGCAGCCCGGGTGCTGACGGTTACAACATTATGCATGGTGCTCAAACGCGAGATGTCGCAGGCCCGCAGGCTGTTTCCCTTAGCGCCTCTGCCCGAATATTGCGTGACTCATTGTTGTTTTGCGGCGTGATCGCTGGGATCTCGCTACTCGCGGCCTGGTTGCTTCCCAAAGGCTACACCCTCGCGTTCCTTGGCGATGGGATGCAGGTTGGACTGGTTGCCGCTGCGACTTATCTTTCGCTTCGCAATGCCCTCAGAAGCCACTCCGCTGTGCGGGCATTTTGGTTCTTGGTCTCTATGGGTGCGGGGATGTGGTTGGCAAGCCTTCTCTTGTGGTCGGTTTACGAACTATGGCTGCGCCGCGAAGTTCCTGACATTCCGATCGCGGACATTCTACTTTTTGTGAAGCTGGTCCCGCTCAGCGCCGCAATAGCACTAGGTCCCCACAAATCGCCCGATTCCCGTTTTCGCGCTTTTGGTTTGCTGGATGTTTGCATTCTGATTGTATACGCGCTTTATCTATACGCCTTTTGCGTGTTTGCATACGCTCTGATCCCCGGTGCCACAGGTATCTACAATTATCAGTTTGATTTAGCCGATGCGATCGGGAATCAGATATTTGCCCTCGTGGCCGCCATCGCTTTGCTCCGCGTTCAAGGGCCTTGGCGCGATCTTTATCGCGTTTATTTTCTTGCCGCCGCCGGTTACGCTTTGTCCTCGGACATTGCTAACGCGGCTATTGATCAGGGACGCTACTACAGCGGAAGTTTCTTTGATGTTCCGTTGACTCTTTCGCTTGCTGCCCTGGTCGCGTTTACCTGGCAAGGACAAAAAGCTCTGGCGGACGCTCACCGAGATGGTTCCCTTGTGGGGGTAGAGGAAAAGACGGCTCCCCTCGGATTTCTCTCCTCGCAATTTGCGATGATTGTTACTCTCTCCACTCCGGCCATTGGTTTATGGCTGTTGACTCGCGATTCTTCACCACAGATTTTTTCATTTCGCCTGACGATCACTCTGGTCACAATTTTCGCTCTCACGCTTCTTCTCTCACTCAAGCAGCATTTTCTGACTACCAGCCTAATTGGATCCCTGCAAAAGCTGTCGAACACCTACGCCAGTATTAATCGCTTCAAGAATCAGCTCACCCAGAACGAAAAGCTGGCTGTGCTCGGTGAATCCGTCGCCCACGTTGCGAATCAGATCAAGAGTGCTATGGCAGTCATTCGTGAGCGCTCACAATTGCTCACACTGCACCCCCATTCTGAATCGCGAATTCAATCCATGGCCATGAAGATCGCCCAGTACGCGCATCGTACCGATGCATTGGTAGAAAATATGCTGCGCTTTGCCAAGGAGACCTCGCTTCAGTTGGCTCCGTTGGAACTAAAGCCACTAATTGAAAGCACGCTGCAACTCGGCCGGACCTCAAAGCTCACCAATGTTCAGGTTGCCCTCAAGCAATCGGAAAATGTACCCAGGATATTGGGTGATTCCAGCCAATTGCTCCATGTCTTCTTGCAGATTATATCGAATGCCGTGGATGCCTTGGAGGAGGTGGGCGGAGGATCACTCGATATTTCTATCGATTCCCTGGGCTCGCAGGTGCGTGTTGAGTTCGCGGATTCCGGTCCCGGCATCAAGGAACCGGAACACGTATTTGAGCCTTTCTATACGACGAAACCAGTTGGAAAGGGAACGGGCCTCGGTTTGAGCACCTGTTACGGCATCATTCAAAAACATGAGGGAGAAATTGCCTGTAATAACCGTATCGAAGGTGGCGCGGTCTTTACCGTTCTCCTGCCAGTCGTTCCGGAGGCTTCGCGATACGTACTGGAAAACTCTCCGGTGATGGCGGAAGGTACTCGATGACCCTGACTCCTGCCAAGAAACTTTATCTCTTCCTCTCCATTTTTATTCTCGTTTTGCATCTGGTCGTCGCGAGTATTGCAAAGCCTTCCTTCCCGCTGACCATATTTGGCGATGCTGTTCCGTGTGTTTTGCTGGTCTTTGCCGTTTTGGTTTTCGCGGGAAACGTCCGAAAAAGTCAGGGCACCCTCGCGCTGTTCTGGAAATTGTTTGCTGCGGGTTTGTTTACGATGCTGCTCTCAGAATCGTACTGGTTTTACTTCGATTCCATGCGCCGCCACGGCAACCCCAGCCCCGTTCTGGGTGACTGTCTTTTCTTACTTGCACATGTCTTTTTTCTCTTTGCCCTGGCACTGAGGCCTCACGCTGCGGCCGCAGGACACGATTTACGAATCCGCCGGTTGGATTTTGCCCTTCTTACGCTCTGGTGGTTTGCGCTGTATGGTTACTTTGCGCTGCCATGGCAAATTCTGGTTCGGGATTTCTCGAAATACAATCCCGCCTACTATGTGCTCGCCTTGATTCAGCATTTTATTCTTGCGCTCGCACTGATCTTTTTGGCCGTCCGGAAGAAGGGTTCCTGGCGATTTTTTTACCTCCAATTCTTGGGCGCTATCGTCCTAATCGGCCTTGGGAATCTGTTGTTGAGTGTCTATATTGATCGCGGCCTCTATTATGCGGGGAGTTTTTTCGATACACCGTTCTTTCTATCCCTTGTTGCGTTCACATTCTCGGGCTGTTACGGCAGTCGACTAGAGCCTTCCGAGGAAGTAAACGCGGACCGGGAGTTAACGCAGAGCGTTTGGACCGCACGAATCGCCATGCTCGCCGTACTTTCACTTCCGTTGGTGGCGTTGTTTGGATTTTATGAATCCAACGTTCCCACTTCCGTCGCGGCTTTTCGCCTGCGGCTTGTTTTTGGGGCCATGTTCTTCCTGGGCGCTTTGGCGTTCTGGAAATTGAATCTTCTTGCTCGAGAGCTGGCGCACCTTGTTAATTTGACCCATGCGTCAATCGAAAATCTGAAATCAGTTCAGAGCCGCATTACCCAATCGCAGAAATTCGCCGCTCTGGGTCGCCTGGCCGCCGGCGCAACTCATGAGATAAGCAACCCACTCACTGCGATTCTTGGCTATTCGGAATTGCTCGCAGATATTCCCGCTCTCTCCGCTGACGACCGAGAGAATGCGCAAGTAATCCAGCAGCAAGTCCATAGGGCGCAGTCTGCGGTAAACAGTCTTCGAAACTCCCTGAGAGGTCCGGCCGAACCGCACCCGATTGCAGCTCAAAACCCCCAAATGTGAGCCTTCGAGGTTCCCGAGGGTCTTATTGTGCGGTATTGCCCTGCAAATGGTGGGCACCCGTACGCCGTCGAATCTGCCAATCCGTCATTTTTCTCCCATAATTCGGTTCCCTCAGCTAAAATGGCAGAAGTAACGATTTTCTGAAGGAATCATCGATACTTATAAGTCTCCAGGCACGTAATACCCAACGAAGAGCTTCCGAACAAGGAGTTGAGCGGGCGAATGGCAACAACACCCAAAACACTGAAGCCAGATTTGTCTGCTCTGCGAATCACCGACACCAAACGCAAGCAGACAAGCTCCGGCAAACGATGGCTTTGGGCCGCTATCCCCATAGTAATGCTGGGCTTACTGGGAGCGGCATCGCTTGCGTTTCGTAATCGCAAGCCGGAAGTGGAGGTGGTAACTGCGCTCAAACCGTCCACAGCTCCGACCGGCGTTCTAAACGCCAGCGGCTATATCACGCCGCGTCGCCGGGCGACGATCGCCGCCAAAATTACCGGCCGCGTCGTGGGGGTTTATTTTGATGAAGGCACACGAGTTCAACAAGGACAGCTTCTGGCCAAGCTCGACGATTCCGATGCGCTGCGCAATCTGGAATCGGCCAAGGCAGATCGCGACGCTTCGCAAGCGGCGATCGCCGATTATCAAGTTCAGTTAAAGAATGCGGAAATTGAGCTTCACCGCGCACAGCAACTTGTGAGAGAGGGCGTTCAGACGCAGCAGTATCTAGATTCGGCAGTGATGAATGCGGACAGTCTCCGTGCGAAGATTGAATTGGCGAAACAGAATGTCGCGGCGGCAGTTTCACGTATTGCGGTTGCGCAACAGGCCGTCGACAATTGTGTGATCACCGCGCCATTTGCGGGCATTGCGGTTAGTAAGGATGCGCAAGTAGGAGAAATGGTGTCACCTGTTTCCGCTGGAGGCGGCTTCACCCGTACGGGGATTGCAACCATCGTTGATCTGCACTCCAACGAGGTGGAAGTCGACGTCGGCGAATCGTATATCGCGAAAGTAAAACAGGATCAGGCGGTGAATGCAGTGCTGGACGCGTATCCAGATGTGATTTTGCCCGGCAAGGTCCGCACCGTAATTCCTACTGCCGACCGCCAAAAAGCCACAGTAAAAGTTCGCATTTCGTTCACGGAACCGGATCACCTCAAGCTGCGGGATCCGGCGATCGATCCACGCATTCTTCCGGACATGGGAGTGAAGGTGACCTTCCTGGAAGAGGAACCGAAAGCCAAGACGGCAGAAGTGAAAAAGAACGAGCCGGCAATCGTTGCCGTGATACCACAGAGCGCGATTCACGTCGATGGCAACACTAAGTTTGTATATGTAGTGAAAGGCGGAATTTTGGAGCGTCATGCGGTCACGCTTGGAGCAGCCCGGAGTACCGACGTCGAAATTCTCGCCGGCATTCAGCCCGGTGTGCAAGTGCTGACAAAAGGTCCAGATGGTCTGAGCGATGGGGAAGCAGTACAGCTAAAACAATAGGAGTCAATCCATGGTGAAAGTCGACGGAAGTGGCGGCAAGAGCCTGATTCAAGTACGCGACCTCGATAAGACCTACCGTCGCGCGGGCGAGGAAATTCACGTTCTGCAGGGCTTGAACCTGGACGTGGAGTCCGGCGAGTTTGTGGCGTTCATGGGACCCAGCGGTTCGGGTAAGACGACACTCTTGAATTTGCTCGGTGGATTGGACGTGCCGACGCGCGGAAGCATCACGGTTGCTGGCGACGAAGTGACCAACATGTCGGCAAGTTCTTTGACCCGATGGCGAGCGCGGCACGTAGGGTTCATCTTTCAGATGTACAACTTGATTCCGGTGCTCAATGCATTTCAGAACGTGGAATTGCCCTTGCTGCTGACGAAGCTTTCCAAGGCGGAACGCCGTGCGCACGTGGAAACTGCGCTTTCCGTGGTGGGGCTCGCAGATCGCATGAATCACTTCCCGCGGCAGCTCTCCGGCGGTCAAGAGCAGCGCGTTACGATTGCTCGCGCCATCGTTTCCGATCCCACGTTCCTGCTGTGCGACGAGCCGACCGGAGACCTCGATCGCAAGAGCGCAGGCGAAATCATGGCGTTAATTGAGGAACTGGTGGAGCACCACAACAAGACCGTTCTTATGGTGACCCACGATCCTCTAATAGCTGCCCGCGCGCATACCACGTTGCACCTCGATAAAGGCGTGCTAGTTGAAGGAAAAATGTCTCAGGCTGCGCCGGCCGGGAGCTTCGCATGAAATTTGCTCGCATTATTTTTGCAAATCTGCTTCGGAAGAAAGTTCGCCTGCTGCTGACGCTGGGCTCGTTTGCTGTGGCGCTATTCCTGTTTGCCTTTCTGGCCGTTGTGAGAGACGCGTTCGGGCGAGGTGCCGACGTAGCGGGTGCCGACCGTTTGGTGGTGATTAACCGCACCTCGATCATCAACACTATCCCACTTTCCTACCGAGACAAAATCCTGCGTATTCCGGGCGTCAAATGTATCACTCACAACAATTGGTTCGGTGGCATTTATCAGGACGAAAAGAATTTCTTTCCGCAATTCGTGATTGACGCCGAAAATCAGCGCCAGGTTTTTCCCGAGCTCGTCGTGCCGGACGATCAATGGGCCGCTTTTTTGAAGGATCGTGAGGGAGCCATTGTTGGGGCCCGCACGGCCGAACGTTTTCACTGGAAAATCGGCGATCGAATTCCCATCAAAACCACTCTGTATGGTGGAGGTTCATGGGAATTTAATATCGTCGGTATTTATCATGGCGCGCAGCCCAAGGACGATGAGACGCAATTTTGGTTTCAGTGGGACTATTTCGAAGAAAGAATTCCGCAGGCAATCAAGGGTCAAGTCGGTTGGTATGTGCTCCGTTTGAATAGTCCGGACGATGCGGTCGCCGTATCCAAAGCCATCGATGATGAGTTCGCAAACTCCACTTCTGAAACAAAAACACAAACGGAATCCGCATTCGCGGCCAATTGGGTAAAGCAATTCGGTAACATCAAATTCCTGATTCTCTCAATTGGCACGGTCGTCTTTTTCACATTATTGCTGGTTACCGGCAACACTATGGCGATTTCCGTCAGAGAACGTACTTCCGAGCTCGCGGTTTTCAAGGCCATCGGATTTTCTGACCGCGCCGTGCTTTTCTTTGTTCTAGCTGAATCTCTGATTATCGCGCTGATCGGAGGATTGGCCGGTTTATTTTTCGCTGTTCTGGCGGTTCCAGCGTTGGGCCGGGCGCTAAACGGCTTACTTCCTAGTCTCGTTCTTTCGAAACCGATTTTGGGCCTCGGATTAGTCCTTGCGATTGTCGTCGGGCTGATTAGCGGGATGCTTCCGGGCATCATGGCCATGCGCATGCGTGTCGTCAGCGCTCTGCGGAGGGTCTAACTGTGGCGATTCCTCTTATCTATAACGTTCGCAGCGTTCGTGCTCGCTGGACATCCACAATCGTGGCGGTACTCGGCATCGCTGGAACAGTCGGCGTTTTCGTGGCGATGCTTTCCCTCGCGCATGGATTCAAAGCCACGCTTGTCGCTTCTGGTTCGCCCGGCAACGCGTTGATCATGCGCGCGGGTTCCTCCTCGGAAATGATGGGTGGTGTCACTCTGGAATCGGTGAAGATCATTCAAGACGGACCAGGGATTGCCCGCGATGCCAGCGGTCCGCTGGTCACACAAGAGGTTGTCGGAGTCATGCCTGTGCCATTGATCAGCACCGGAACCGATGCCAATGTGCAGATACGCGGGGTGGGTGCAAATGTTCTGGATATTCGAAAGTTCGTCAAAATTTCCGAGGGCCGCATGTTTAGTCCTGGTCTTACGGAACTGGTCGCCGGCAAGAATGCTTCGAAAACATACGCGGGTCTGACACTCGGCAATACCATTGATATGGCCGGGGGCCATTGGAAGGTGGTCGGCATTTTCGACGCGGGTGGATCTGCCTTTGACTCCGAAATCTGGTGCGACTCGCATGTACTCAACGACATTCTCAAGCGTCCGGCGAATATATTTCAATCGGTGACGGTTCATATGGAATCCCCAGATTCGTTCCGCGCTTTAAAGGATTCGCTGACGTCCGATCCGCGGTTGAACGTCGACGTTACGCGCGAGATTGATTACTACGCCAAGCAATCCACAACGATGACCAAGCTCATCACGATTCTCGGCGGGCTCGTGGCAATCATTATGGCCGTCGGCGCGGTCTTTGGCGCATTGAATACCATGTATTCCGCCGTTGCCGAACGTGGGCGGGAAATTGCAACCATGCGCGCGCTGGGTTTCAACGCCGGAGCCGTCGTGTTCTCGTTCTTGGTGGAGGCTCTGCTCATTTCCTTGATCGGAGGAATTATCGGATGTCTCGTAGTTCTCCCGCTCAACGGGCTTACGACCAGCACGATGAACTTTCAAACATTTTCGAGCATCGCTTTCGCCTTCAAAATTACGCCACCCCTCTTGTTGCAGGGCATTCTCTTTGCTTTGGTTATGGGTGTAATCGGTGGGCTGCTGCCGGCCGTTCGCGCGGCCAGCCTGCCCGTAGCGACGGCGCTGCGCGAGCTGTAAAAGATCCCTTCCACAGATTCGGGACAAGCAAGAGCGACTGTGCCACTGAAGTTAAAAGTTTTGTTCTTCGATCCGACGAGTCGCCGCGTTGTAATCGCAATACCTGACCCACTTTGGCCTCACAACGAAATACGTGATGCCGGGCCACTTTTCTCGCGCCGGCCCATCCGTGAATTTCGCAAAATAGATCTTCTTGTATTGTGCAAGCGGCTCGCCTGCGAGCTCCTCGGCGATCCCTTCGTACTGAACGGTAACTTCAGTGCTGCAACCAATTACAAGGGCAACCCGCGGATTTTTTTTGATGTTCGGATATTTACGCGAACTCTTCACAGTGTCAAAAACCAATTCCAACTTTGGCGTTGCTACGATGCCCATCAATGCGGCCTCGGGAGTGCCATCTTCAGCAACTGTTGCCAGTACACCCAATCTCTCGCCATCCAAAAACTCGAATACTTCATTCAGGTTCATACCGTTGAGCTCTCCTTCCTACAAAAAAAAGCGCTCGACTGTAGCGCCCCTGAACAACTTCTATTCTTGTCTGAGAACCGCTAGTTCGCTGCAGCAGGTTCCTTGGTCGCCGACACGTCTGTCTCTGTCACGCCCAATCTGCCGGTGCCGCGATAACGAACTACCAGCAGCGTCAAATCGTCTGCCTGTCGGGCCCCTCGCGCAAAATTCTCCACGGACTCCAGAACGACTTTCTGTATTTCATCGAGTGCGAGTTCACCCTTGCCATGTAGCACGCCACAGAGCCGTGCTACTCCGTAGAGTTCTTCTTCCGGGTCCATGGCTTCCGTGACGCCATCGCTAAACAGCACTAGCGTGTCGTTCGGCTCTAATTGGAGCCTGGTGGTTGTGTATTCCGCTTCAGGAACCAATCCCACAGGGAAAGAACCTTCCGTGAAGGCTTCTTCGACTGCTTCTTTGCGCAGCAAAATTGGCGAAGGATGCCCTGCGTTGATATAATCCAGGCATCCATCCATATCTACAATTCCGAAGAACATCGTTGCGTAGCGTCCTACTTCCGCGTGATCACACAGGAAGCGACTAACATGATTGAACACGCGCGCGGGGTCGGTTCCCAAGCTCATGCCAGAGAGTGCACCTTGTAGCATGGTGGTCAGCAAAGCCGCGCCCAACCCTTTCCCGCTTACATCCGCTAGCAAGAACGCTGTGCGCTTCTCGTCAATCGGAAACACATCGAAGTAATCGCCTCCCACGGACAAGCAGGGAAAATTAACGCCAGAAACGGCTAGGTGCGGGTAATCGCGGAAATTTTTCGGCAAAAGAGCTTGTTGAATATCGCGCGCGATTCCAATTTCCTGTTCGAGACGTTGCCGCTCGCGTTCCCGTTCCACCAAGCGAGCGTTATCGAGAATGCTGGCCGCGTCAGCCGCCAACGCATCCAGGATTTGTCGATCCAGCTTCGTAAATGCGGTCGGCCGTTTGGAATCGAGATACAGAACGCCAAGAAATTCTCCACGTTTCATATTGACCGCGGAGCCCTCGCTGCTGGCACGCGATGTAGCGTAGAGAGGAATCACCACCACCGCGCGCAATCCTTGTGACACGATGCTGGCTGCTGCCTGCAGGTTCATTTCTGCCTGCGCCAAATCTTCAGTGATGACCGCCGATTGCTGCTTGATTGCCAGTTGAATGGCGGTGCCGCTGGGGGTGATGCTCTCGGGCGGCAAACGCTGGCCACCGCTGCGCCGGGCTAACCGCACTTTCATGTTTTCGGTCTTGCCTTCTTCAGCTTCGAGCAACAACCCGCGATCCGCGTCGGTGACAGCGACCGCGTGATCGATCATCTTAGCAAGCACGGAATCAAGCGGCAGTTGCGAGTGCAACAGAGAAGTGGCTTCCAGCAGTAGATTCAATTTGCGCAACCCGCCGCCGGTAGACTCGGCGCTGGTCATGTGGTCGATGCGCGTCAACAATTGTGGAATCGATTCATCCGACGTTCCTGTCGCGGAGCGATACACCATCTGGTAGGAATCTTCGAGGCCGAAGGTGACTACGTCGCCGTCGTCCAGGGCGCGGGTTTCCACTTTTTCGCCGTTGACGAATAAGCCGCGCCGCTGTCCACGATCTTCGATGTAGTAGCGGTTGGCTTCCATGACGATTGCCGCGCAATTGCGAGAAATGCGCCGGTCCGTCAATTGCAGATGGTTCCCGGTTTCCGACCCACGTCCGATCAGGAAAGGAACCTGCGAGATACGCACGTACTTGCGCGCCCCATCGGGCGAAATAACTTCGAGGACGGCTTCAATTTGCGACAACGTTTCGGTCATGCCTGCAGGCTCCGCTAAACCGCGCATTGTAGCACGCGTTCTCTATCTTATGCTCGATTCAGACTATTTTTACCAGCCGGCTAGCAGTACCATGCGCAAAATCGCAATGATTCGATTTTTCCCTTGCTTCCAATGGACCGCTCCAGAACAATAGTGCGCTACCGTCGCAACTTTGTTTAACGCAAAGGACCATTTGCATGCATTATGCAGCGTTTTGCGGGATTTTTTTTTCTTCGGGTGAGCTCTCTCACGCCGATCCAGTCGTACCTATTCTGATTGCTTCGATTTTCATCACATTAGGCGCGGCGCTCGGGGGCTTGATGATGAAGTGGATCAAGCAGCCCTCGGTGCTTGGCGAACTGCTTGTCGGCCTTTTGGCGGGTAATCTGGGCTACTACTTTGGCAATCCTGTTCTCACCGTGCTTCGTGAGGGCGACAATCTTTCCCGTATTTCCGCGATGGCTCTCGGCGGGCCTTATAGCGTGGCGGATGCTACTCACAAATTGTTGCCGCCCAGTCCGCACACCGACCTGATTGCCTCGCTGCTTTCATCGCCCAACGGTCTCAGCTATCTCAACATATATGCGTTCATTGATGTGGTTTCGCGCCTGGCCATCTTGATCCTGCTTTTCCTCGTTGGCCTTGAGATCAGTCTGGTCGAGATGCGGCGCGTAGGCAAATCTGCCACTTACGTCGCGATCCTCGGGATCATTCTCCCGATGCTTCTCGGTATGGGCACAATGAAGTTGCTTCATCCCGACGGCACCCTTGCTGCTAACCTATTTATTGGCGGAATTCTTACGGCAACTAGTGTTGGTATTACGGCGCGAGTGCTGCGCGATCTTGGGAAAGAGACGACGGAAGAAGCGCGTGTGATTCTTGGCGCCGCGGTGATCGACGATGTGCTCTGTCTGATCATTCTTGCCGTTGTCAGCGGGCTCGCCGTTACCGGGACGATCAGTATCTCCTCGATCGCTATGACCACCGGCAAAGCTGCGTTATTTCTGGTGGCCTCGCTTGGTGTGGGGATTTGGCTTATGCCGAAGCTGGTTCGCCGCCTCAACACCTACGGCGTGAAAAATCTCAAACTGCTCTTCGGCGTGAGCTTCGCTTTTCTTCTCGCATGGCTAGCCAACGTGGCTGAACTTGCCACTATCGTGGGTGCGTTTGCCGCGGGCATGGTGCTGAACAGTTTCTTCGACCGCGAAGTGGAGGGTGCTTCGCTGCACGAATTGCTCTCGCCGGTTGAATCGCTTGTGGTGCCTCTGTTTTTCGTATGGATGGGAATCCAGGTGAAACTGGAGACGATGGCGAACAAGGATGTTTTGCTCGCCGGACTTCTGCTTACGATCGTGGCCGTTGTTGGCAAGGTGGCTTCTGGTTGGGGTTGCCCACCAACGATGAATCGTCTGGCTGTAGGCTTTGGCATGATGCCGCGCGGTGAAGTTGGCCTGATTTTCGCTGGAATCGGGAAGGGGATTGGAGTTGTCGACGAAGGACTGTTTTCCGCGGTGGTATTGCTCGTGATGGTGACTACTGTTCTCGCTCCGATTTTACTTCGCGCTACGCTCGGCGCTGGGCCAGTGACCGCTACAGCTGCTCCGGCGTCGGGGGGGCATCACTAACTGTTTTTGACTTTTGGAGAACCGGGAATTTTGAAATTTATTATGCTAGCGGTTCGAGGCCAACCGCCGGCTCACATATTCCCGCACATACCCTTCGAATGTGGTGTCCAGACGATTTGTGACTTCACCATTGCCGCCACGACCGACTGCGTTCCCGGCAATCTCCTTGACCCCAATTACATTGCGATTCGTCGAAGTGATAAACATTTCGTCCGCGCTCAACAGATCGTCCACATGCAAAGTTTGTTCGCCAACACTGGTCCCTGCTTCTGAAGCAATTTCCATCAATATGCCGCGGGTTACGCCTTCCAGGCAGCCTGAGCTGAGTGGCGGGGTCAGCACCTTGCCGTTCTTCACAATAAAAATATTCGCGGCAGTACATTCGCTGACTTCGCCTCGCTCATTGAGCATCACCACCTCGTCAAAGCCTTCGCGATGCGCTTCGCTCGCGGCCCAAACGCTGTTCAACCAGGAAATGGTCTTCACTCCCGCCAGCGGAGACGCTGCGTGCCTCCCGTGTTCCCGCACACTCAGCCGCGCCGCGTCTGGATATTTTGGCAAGTCAGCGGTTGTAATCACGAGATCCACTTCCGGCATCTGTTCCTCGCTCTTCCACATGCCGGGACTGTTCCACACTAGGTAAATCCGCGCACAACCTTCGTTTACTTTATTCGCGCGGATCACTTCCTGCAAATTCACGCGAACCTTTGCTCCAGAATAAGTGAGCGGCAGGCGCGTTATCCCTGCGTCTTTCTCCATTCGTCGCCAATGCCGCTCGTAGGCGAAAGCTTCGCCCTGGACGATTCTGACCGTAGTAAATAGTCCCCAGCCGCAAATCAGTCCAGCTTGCCCTGGCGACCACCGAGTCTTCTCGACTGGCTTCAATTCCTGGTTATGGAATAAAAATCGATGTATCACGTCTCCACCTGTCTCTAAGTCTTTCGATTGCCTGCGTTTCGCGGCCGGGCATTCGCTTCCGGCATTGTACCCAATTGACCCGCTACGCAGGAAATTGGGTCTGCGGGACACCGCTTCCTGAAGTGTGCTGCCGGCCCTTGCCGAATTTGCGTAATCGTGCGACAAGTGAAACGCTATGACTACACTCATTGATACACCCACTTCGAAGTTCAAAGCTCTGACCCGGCTGGTCGGCAACACGCCACTTCTTGCGATTCAGTTTCGCTACCACGGCCGTGATCGCGTACTCTACGCGAAATCCGAATACTTGAGCCTTACGGGAAGCATCAAGGACCGTATGGCGCTGGGCATTCTGCAGAAGGCCTACGCCGAAGGCAAGATCGAGCCGGGCTATACGATCGCCGAGGCCACCAGCGGCAACACGGGTATTGCGTTTGCCGCTATCGGACGCATGCTTGGCCATCCGGTCAAAATTTTCATGCCGGATTGGATGAGCCAGGAGCGTGTGCAACTGATCAAGAGTTATGGCGCGGAAATTATTCTGGTCAGCAAAGATGATGGTGGATTTCTCGGTTCAATCGAGCATTGTGAAGATTTCGCCGCCTCAAATAAAAACGTATTTTTGCCGCGGCAATTCTCGAATCCGGCGAATACCGATGCGCATGCGGAAACCACAGGCCCGGAGATTTGGTCGCAAATGCTATCGGTCGGCAGGCGTCCTCGGGCGTTCGTCTCTGGTGTTGGTACAGGCGGCACGGTGATGGGCGTTGCAAAATTCCTACGTCAGCGCGACGCTTCGATTCGCATTCACCCGGTTGAGCCGGCGGAGTCGCCGACGCTCTCGACGGGCTGCAAGATCGGCAACCATCGCATTCAAGGAATCTCCGACGAATTTATTCCGGAAATCCTGCAACTCAAGCAGCTCGACAAAGTGATTGCGATCAACGACGGCGACGCCATTCTCATGGCCCAAAAACTTGCCTGCAGTCTCGGCCTCGCCGTAGGAATTTCGTCTGGGTGTAACTTCTTGGCAGCCTTGCAGGTGCTCGAGACTTTTGATGAAGACGTGGCAGTCGTCACTATCTTCTGCGATGACAACAGAAAATATCTAAGCACCGCACTGACGAAGCAAGAACCTGTGCATTCCAGCTATCTGTCACCACAGGTGGAATTGCTTGCAGTTGGTACCGTGGGGCGAGTCTGCGAATCTTGTCAATAATTTCAGAGAGCCGACCTGAATATTCAATCCCTGGTTTCGGGCATCGGGATTAGAAATCCGGTGGCAAGTAAGTACTCATGCAGGTAGCTGAGCGGCTTGGCCGGATGCAAATTTTCCGCAGTGATCATTCCATCTGTGACCTCCCAAGTCCATCCGGTGATGGAAGCAGCTTTTAGCCACCCTTCCAGGTCGGCTACCGACATGGGGAACACGCCAAGCCTGACATTTAGGCGAAACAGCCGCGCGATTCCCTCCAGAAGACTGCCTTCCAGATCGCTATAATCGTCACCTATAGCGCGCACGAAAAGGGAAAGACCCACCGCAAAATAGATTCGACCATTTGTAAAGCGGCTCACGAAAGCGCTCATTTTATAAAGCTCGCGCTCCCTGAACACGAGCACACCGCTGCCGAGTCTTCGCAGTTGGCCCACGTGCTCGGTAATCTCTCTCGCCGTCAATGACTCGAATCCGTTTGCGGTGGGCGCGACTGTCAAAGTAAATAATCCGATGGAGCCTTTGTTCTTTTCCGACTCTTCCTTGGGCAATGTTGCTAGCGTATCCTCAATCATTTCCTGATGATATTTCTCGGCCAAATCAAATCGTCCCGGGGCCATGACTACAGCTTTCTTATAAAGCAGCTCGGTGGGCGGCACCAAATTCCCATCGACAGGAAAGATCACTGCCTCGGCCAGTCCGCCGCTAATGAGACTGGCCTGCACGAAGGTCGCATCCCAATTGGCGAACACCGGGCCAGTGAGCTCCACGCAATCGATTTCAATACGACTCAGTGAAAGATCGTCCGCTAAACTTCTCAAGAATTCTTCGACGCTGCCGCGGTGGTGATACGTGCCATAGATCAGGTTCACACCCAACACGCCGACGGCTGCCTGCTGCTGAAGGTTTGAATCGTCGCGCAGATTCACATGCAAAATGACATCGTTTACAGGACCGCCTGGCGTCGTCTGAAAGCGCAGCCCGAGCCACCCGTGGCATTCGTTGTTTCCTGCAAAATTCCGAGCGGAAACTGTATCCACAAACGAAATGAAGGTTGTTGTTGCACCTCGCGTCGTCTCTAACTGAGTGAGAAGCTCTTTCCACTCCTGTTCCAACATGGCCCGCAGGCGTTCCAGGGAAACGTATCGCGTTCCGGCGCCGTATAAATGGTCGCTGACTTCTTTGTCGTAGGCAGAGATGGTCTTCGCGACCGTGCCAGAGGCAGCACCAACCTGCAGAAACCAGCGGGCTACTTCCTGCCCCGCCCCAATTTCTGCGAAGGAACCAAAAATCGTGGGATCCAAATTGATTGATAGTGCTTTCTGATGGGTATCGATTTTATCGCCGCTTGGCATTGCTCACTCCAAAGAGTTGGCAATGTACCACACAGCGACGGGGCTGTCGGCCGGTAGAAAATTGTGAGTTGCGCTGAAGGTCGCTTTCCGCTGGCCGCCTCTCGTACCATTACGAACCTAACTTTCTTTGCCCCAACCTAGTATGTGCGCCACCTGGCGCAGTCTTCTTTCGAAATGGGCCTAAGCGTATCGCACGAGGATCCCCGCTGATGGTTATGGGGCTGGCGCAAGGCGGGGGGGGGGGTGCCGATGCCGCCTCGCCGAACCGAACAGCGTGCCGCCGAGAGCATTTCCGGTGATTGCGGGGTCTTCCAAAATTAGGCAAAGTCCTGAATAGAATCGGCCAAAGCTTCCGCTAACGGTGCTCCTTCGGGACATATTCGCCGCCGGCTCCGCGTTCCCAAATGCGATCGACAACGCGTTCGGGATTCTTCCGACGGAACGTCTCTGCGATGTAACAGTTCCAGCAGACCGGCAAATAGTTCTGAAAAATCTTTGGCAAGTCTTCCGCGGGTACTTCATTCCATTGCACAATCGAACGATCCGGTCCGAGCAACGCAGGATGGCGTTCATGCCAATGGATTTCGCCGAAGGGCTTTTGGCAATAGGCGCAAGATTTACCTTCGTACCATTCGTCCACCATATTCCACACCAGGCACAGATCTGGGTCCGCCTTAATCTCTGCCAGGCATTCCTGCCCGCAGGAAGCGCGTTCCGGCCAGCGCGAACATTGGTCGAGCTTCAGGCTGGGCCTACGATATATCGCTTCCCGCGCAAGCCTCGTTAGATCGATATGCACAGCTGCGGGTTGCTTCGTCTCAGGGCACTTTACAACGCGCTTGCCGCGGTAGCGGATGGAAGACCCAAGCGCGATCGCCAACCCAAATGACAAGCCCGCAAGGACCAGAACTTCGAAGAGCTTCAAAATTGTATGGGGTGGAAACATAGCCACCTCCTTCCCGGCCATTTCTATGCCAGGTACTCCAATTGGGTAAAGAGCAGGGCCGATTCCAATTCAAGATATTTATGGAGATTTGTGGAAGCTTGAAACCAAAGGAATTAGAGACTTTAGGACTGGCAGGACTCACTCGCCAAAACTATAGTAGCGATTTCACTCAGCATTGCTGCGCGATCTAACGCCCGCCTAGCGTAGAAAAAAGAGATCAATAGTGGGAAAACCGGCACTCCTAAAATCGAAGGATGGGGCGCTCGAAGGCAACAAGGGCGTAGTGGCATACTGCCACTACGCCCTCCCGTGAGGCACAACAAACCAAGTCGAACTACGCGATGGCTTAGACCAAGCCCTGGTCCAACATCGCGTCGGCGACCTTTAGGAATCCAGCGATGTTTGCCCCATACACCAAGTTTCCGGGCTTGCCGTATTTCTCTGCCGTATCGTACGCATTCTTGTGAATCGCGATCATGATCTTGTGCAGACGATCGTCCACTTCCTCGCGGCTCCAATTCAAGCGAATCGAGTTCTGCACCATTTCCAGACCACTGGTCGCCACGCCACCGGCATTGGCTGCCTTTGCCGGGCCGTACAAAATCCCGGCTTGCAAGAACATTCTTGTAGCGTCGAGAGTGCTTGGCATATTCGCGCCTTCTGCGACAAGCTTGCAACCATTCATCAACAACGTAGCTGCATCCTTCGCGTTGATTTCATTCTGTGTGGCGCTCGGGAAAGCGCAATCGCACTGGATTGCCCAGAGTGGGTTGAATTCCATCAAGGAATTCATGGGAATGTACTTTGCGGACTTGAACTTGTCGGCGTATTCCTTGATGCGGCCGCGCTTCTCGTTCTTTAATTGCATGAGCCATGCCAACTTTTCGCGGCTGATCCCCTCGGGATCATGAATCACTCCGTTTGAATCAGACATGCCGACGACTTTGGCATTGAAGTCCAGCAGCTTTTCCGCGGTGTATTGCGAGACATTGCCGCTGCCGGAGACAACGCACAATTTGCCTTCCAGCGTGTCCTTGCGGCTCTTCAGCATCTCCAATGCGAAGTAGACACAGCCGTAGCCAGTTGCTTCCGGGCGAATCAGCGAGCCACCCCAGCCGGGACCTTTTCCCGTTAATACACCAGTGAACTGATTGGCTAGTCTCTTGTATTGACCAAACAAGAAGCCGATTTCGCGGCCACCTACGCCGATATCGCCTGCAGGCACGTCCGTGTTGGGCCCGATGTGTCGGAATAGTTCTGACATGAAGCTCTGGCAGAAGCGCATCACCTCTTCGTCGCTCTTGCCCTTTGGATCAAAATCCGAACCGCCTTTTCCGCCGCCCATTGGCAGTGTGGTCAGCGAATTCTTTAACACCTGTTCGAACGCGAGGAACTTTAGAATTCCCAGGTTGACCGTGGGGTGGAAACGCAGTCCACCCTTATACGGACCAATGGCGCTGCTCATCTCAATTCGGAATCCACGATTTACCTGCACGTGACCATCATCATCCGCCCACGGTACGCGAAACATCACGACCCGTTCCGGTTCCACAAAGCGCTCTAGGAGCCGCGCCTTCTGATATTCAGGATGCTTTGCCAGCACGGGACTCAACGTGTCCAACACTTCCTGCACAGCCTGATGGAACTCCAGTTCCTCCGGATTTTTTGTCCGAACAAGATTCAGCACTTCGCTCACATAATCGGCAGGTGCCTTGGTGACTGTCGTCCCAAGCGTAATGGTACCCATAGGTTTGTCCTCCTCAATAGAGTCATGAAGGCCAAGAAAGACGCCGGCGAGATCCGGCGTGCGAGGTTGGTCGAAAGCGAAATTATTAGACGCTATAAGGGGATCAGATACAGTGCGCGCCATCACGCGGGCATGTTTACGCGGGCAGCTTCCAATGTAATTAGCATTCTGCTCTGCAGGACTGCTTGCTCCCTATTGTTGGCGATTTGTGCTAGTGACCCAGAAATTTCTCCAGCTTCGAGATCTCTGCATCCGCAAGATCGAAATACTTTTGTGCATTAGCGAGATCCTGCGCCCTTAAAGCAGAGTTTGCTTTTACCAAGTAGGCCTTCATCCGTTCTTGCGATGAAGCGATGTCTCCCCGCAATCCGTAGCCCGACGCCTGCTGTTGCTGTCGCAAAGTATCGAGACTTTGCGAAACCGTCGCTCCGCGAACGTTTAATTTGTCCGCTTCGTCTTCGACCTTGGCAATTTCCTCCGGTGAAGGGCCGGCAGGAACCGGCGGAGAAGTCGGAGGCACCGTCAGAGAATTTCCCGCAGCCGGGGGACTTGCAGGTTTCCGCGCTTGAGTGCGGGAAATATCCGCGTTGCCATTCGACGAAGCATTGATATTTCCGGTCGGGGTCTGGATGGAAACGTTTCCTTCGGGGTCAACCTTGATGCTTCCTTTATCGCTTTGCAGCGATACTCCGCCCGCGCCGGTGGAGATAGATACGTTCGGTAGGGTGTCCGGGGTAGGTGCGGGAGTTGTCGAGGGGGCGTTGCTGGTATCTGAATTGGGTGGAAACGCGGATTTATTCGGGTCGGCATGGGTGAACACTTTGCGGGGAATGTAAATCCCCGCAGAGATGATCGCACTAATGCCTACAAGCGCCCCGATGGCGACCCACAATCCTCTATTGGAAGAAGATCGTGGCGCACTGGGCGGAGGTTGGGGGACGGGCGGCGCTGGCTGCGTTGCGGGCACTGTTGCGACCGGTGTCGGCGGCGGCGGAGTCACCGGCTTTGGCATTTTTGTTGGCGGATTAGCCGCAAGTGCTCGAATCGCCCCCGTCTCCACTAGCGTCTCGTCTGCGCAATGTGCCTGCGGCGTCGGTGTAAGCGTCGTCGCCGATCGGGGAAGTGGCTCGAGCGGCACACTCTTCAACGCCGCGCGAAATGCGTCGGCGGATTGAAACCGCTGTGCGGGATCTTTCGCCATGGCGATCATAATGATCTCGTTCAAAGAAGTCGGCAAATCGGAACGCCACGAAATGGGTGGCTCCGCCACTTCATTCAGGTGAGCCGTCATCAATGAATACTGGGAATCGCCTTTGAATGGCAGTTTCCCTGTCAGCAGCTCGTAGAGTGAAACCCCGAACGAATAGATATCCGATCGCTGATCAGCACTTTCCCCGCGTACCTGTTCAGGTGGCATGTAATTCAAAGACCCGAGCGTGGTACCCGTGGAAGTGAGCGATCCATCGGTTGCCGAGCGTGCAATGCCGAAATCCATCAATTTTACCACGCCCTGCGGCGTCAGCATCATGTTGGCCGGCTTGATATCGCGATGGATGATGTTCTGCTTATGCGCGTAGCTCAGCGCTGACAAGACCTGGTCGGAATAATCCACAGCTTCGGCCGTGGAAATAGGCGCGCGAGACATCCGGTTGGCCAGCGTCTCTCCCTCCACGAATTCCATAATCATCACCAACTGATTGTTATAGGTCAGTGCAGTCCGCAGGGAAGCAATGTTCGGATGGTTTAGTGAAGCCAACAGGCGAATCTCTCGCAGGAAACGGTCGGCCAGGCTCTGGTGCGAGGTAAGATCGGGCAACAGAATTTTCATCGCTTCTACGCGATCAGAAATTACGTTACGCACCTTGTAGACTTTACCCATGCCGCCCAGACCCAGCACGGAAAGAATTTCGTAGTCGCCAATGTGTTGACCGATTGTGAATTCAGCTGCCATGCGCCCTCCTAGTACTTAGAGACAATTCGACAAGCGGACTGACCCTGTGGTTCGACCAACGCATCAGAAAACAAACGAGCCCGCACTAAGCTGAAACAGTGTGCGGGCCCGGGATAATTCTCATTGCCCACAGCTTATGGACTCTTTACCGTGTCTCCCACCTTCGGTGTACCAGAGCCGCTGAACGTTGCAGTCGCAGAATCGCTATCCGTCTCGGTGACCATGGCTTCACCAATCTTGTCTTCAACCGATTTGATCACCTTGCCGGTGGCTGGGTCTTTTATCGTACGCACTTGGCGACTGATGACCAGCTTGTCGCCGACGTGGACCCCCGTTTTGCTGCCAACGTTTAGGATCAGAGTGCTTCCGGAAACATCGGCGACCAATCCGCTGATTTCCACCTTTACGGTTTGAACTTTATCTGCTCCGGCATCAAGTTGGTTCGCCGTGTCATCGACAGCCTTGTGCGTCGCTTCTCCCAAGATAGTTGCTCCAAAGTTGCTGCTGCCCATATCCAGCCCGCCACCTCCGCCCGACCATCCACTGCCTCCGCCTCCGAGCAATGAAGTACTGCCGCGTTCGGATTCACCCGTACCCGTGACAGCGACCATGATTTCCGCCGTGCTAGTGTTGATCATGCGGGCGGTAATGCCCACGATTGCCTTCGATTTGCTGGTGCCAATTCCTCCGATACCGTATTTGCCCAGTCCGTAGCCGCCGCCACCAACCTTGGTATGTTGGTCGTCGCGTCCGAACTGGGTGATCGAGCCGATAATAATCGCGTCCACCCCAAGCACCTTGCCTATTTTCGCCGCTGTCGTCGCATCAGCGCGGTCGCTATTCGAAAAGTTTTGTTCCGCCAGAATCTTGTCCAGTGCAGCGCGTTCAATCACCCGGTACTTGCCGTCCTGCACCAGTTTCTGGACGAGCATGTCCGAAATGCCTCTCCCAACGTCCTGGTCGGAGCCAAAAATCTGCGCCACCGTAGTTTTTACCGTGCCGTAATCAAAGTTCATGACGGCGACGCGCTTCGTTGCAGCTGAAGAGGCAGCGGGGGCAGCGGGCGCGGCAGTTTGCGCTTCGACAGCCACTGCGCAAAATGTTGCTACAAGCAAGACGACGGCTATGCAACGGAGCCGGCTGTTCGTCATTGGAGACTCCTTACGGGCAATCAGACTCATACTGCACTGATTTATTCCCCTAAACTTCCGCTATCTTAATGAAGGGATGTGCTCACGGCAATCAGAATTCCGGGACGAGTGTTGCCCTGGCAACTGTAGGTAGCATTTCGCTGAGCGGATTCGGCTGTCCACCCAAGCTTTTGCCCAGGTGCCAGGTTCAGACGTTTGCATCGGCAAGAGCTATTCTGGATCGTCGAAAAACTTGGCGGTGGCGGTATGGGTATGGTCTACATAGCGGAAGACACGCGTCTTGATCGATTTGTTGCGGTGTTTTCGTCGGTACTGACTAATCAAGCCGGCCAATGTCCCAATATCTTTGTCACTGCACGTGGCCACGCAAGAATTTTGGATTGGCAAAGCGGTGATCGGTCCTTTTCTCTATAGCGTCCGGCTCCATCATGCTCTCGTGTCAACGCTTTCGTTGACAAAACTGCGCCTAACTCCTAAACTTGTACTTTGTCTTTTTAGGGAAAGGTGTGGCTGATTGCAATGAGGACGTACGTGGCGAAAGGTGAAGAAGCAGTCGCTCTCAAAGCGGGCGCGAACTGGTTTGTGGTGGACGCGACCAACCAAGTATTGGGCCGCCTGGCGACCAAAGTCGCTCGCATGTTGATCGGGAAGGACAAGGCCTCTTTTACTCCTTACCTCGACTCTGGCGACCATGTCGTTGTCATTAACGCTGACAAAATCAAGCTGACTGGCAACAAGGTCGAGCAGAAGGTTTACTATTCGCACAGCGGTTACCCAGGCGGACTGAAGGAAGTTCCGGCCAAACGTGTGCGCGAGAACAAGCCCGATTGGATGATTCGCGAGGCAGTTCTCGGCATGTTGCCAAAGAACAAGCTACGCGCTCGCCGCGCCAAGAAACTGCGCATCTATCGCGATGCCGCAGGTTTGGCTCGTCACGCCGGCCAAAAGCCGCAAGCCATTACGTTATAAGGATTTTCGGAGCACCTTGAATCTTCAGGGCGGCTCCTGGTAGTTACCACGTAGGTGTTGTTCCTTTCTAGGCAGTGCCTTGCAGGGAGCCATCCGATCGTGAAGTTTAGCAGAGAGGGCGGATTACTCTCTTTATCAGGCATTTGAGGAGGAGCATTGAGTATTGTCGAATCGCCCGCAACGGGCAAAGCAACGTGGTTCTACGGGACCGGACGCCGCAAAGAGTCAGTGGCCCGGGTTTTCCTGAAGGCTGGCACGGGTCAATTCACTGTGAATGGCCGCACCGTGAAATCATATTTTCCGAATCATGCCTGGGAGCATGATGCAACCGAGCCGCTGAAGTTCACGAGTCTGACCGATCAGGTTGACGTCGTGGTTACCGCCAAGGGCGGTGGCGTGGGTGGACAGTCTGGAGCCGTGCGCATGGGTCTTTCGCGCGCGATCATCAAGTTCAATCCGGAACTGCAACCACCACTTCGCAAGAACGGATTTTTGACGCGCGATTCCCGTATGAAGGAACGCAAGAAGTACGGTCAGAAAGGTGCGCGCAAGCGCTTCCAGTTCACCAAGCGGTAAAGAGCTGGGCGTCACGAGTTTGTAGCGGCCCTGTCTTTACGGCGGTCCACTACTTAGGCTCTGGAATTTCGGCTAACCCTGAAGTTCCAAGATCATGGCCGGCAAGAAGCCGGCAAGAGGCTGCTGCGAGATCCCGATGTAGGTGGCTTTAGCCTGGCCGACCAACAAAAGGTGGTCTCGAAAAAACAGCTATCTACTAGGAGGAATAGTGGCAGTAGAAATCACCATGAAAGAACTGCTGGAGGCCGGAGTTCACTTTGGTCACCAGACTCGACGTTGGAACCCCAAGATGAAGGAGTATATCTTTGGAGAGCGCAACGGCATTCACATCATTGATTTGCAGAAAACGTTGAAGATGTTCCGCGAAGCCAGTCGCTTCGTCAGTGAAATTTCTTCACATGGAAGAACCGTTTTGTTTGTTGGCACTAAGCGTCAAGCGCAGGATGCCATCGCCGAAGAAGCCAAGCGCTGTGGTGCCTTCTTCGTGAATCACCGCTGGTTGGGTGGTACGCTGACCAACTGGTCCACGCTGCAAAAGTCCATCAAACGCCTGAAACTTCTTCAGGCGATGACTGAGGATGGGCGTATGGAGCAGCTCTCCAAGAAAGAGCGCGCTCGCCTGGATCGTGAAATGAAGCATCTCTTCCAAAACCTTGAAGGCATTGTGAATATGACGCAGTTGCCGGATGCCATGTTCGTAGTTGACTCCAACGCCGAAGAAATTGGGGTCAAGGAAGCGCGCCGCATGGGCATTCCCGTGGTCAGCGTGGTCGACACCAATTGCGACCCGGACATGGTTGACTGGATTATCCCGGGCAACGATGACGCATTGCGGGCCATCCGTTTGTTCACCACCAAGATCGCAGACTCCGTTGCCGAGGGCCGCGCGGCGTATGAGCAGTCCCAGGTTGCCCATCAGAAGGCGGTCGCGGATCAGACTCAGGACAGTGTCGAGTATGTCGATACCAGCGCTTACGAACAGTACGAGAAGCAGGAGGGTGATTTCGTCGATCCGGCTGATGTTCCTGTAGAACCCGTCGTTGCTGAGCCACTAGAAGCCCCGGACGCTGCGTCCGTTGCCGTTGAGGTTCCTCACGAAGCGGAAGCCGCCAAGTAACTGCGACGGTTCTAAATTCAAGTGGCCCGGCGCTGAGTGCATCTCCGACGCCGGGCCATTTTTCTGAAATCAAATCGGACGTTCAGGCCGCACAAAAAAGAGAGAAAAGGATGAGTACATCTAAGCCAGTTATGGAAATCCCAGCCAAGCTTGTGAAAGAACTGCGAGAGAAGACCAACGCGGGATTCAGCGATTGCCGCGCTGCGCTCGTGGAAGCTAACGGAGACGTCGAAAAGGCAGTCGACGTTTTGCGCAAGAAGGGGCAGGCTTCTGCCGCGAAAAAGGCCACGCGCGAAGCGACCGAAGGGCTCATCGGGCACTACATTCATGCCGGTGGAAAAATCGGCGTGATCGTTGAGATTAACTGCGAGAGCGACTTCGTTGCTCGCACAGAAGCGTTCAAGCAACTCTGTCACGATGTCGCGATGCACATCGCTGCTGTCGATCCGCGCTACGTTCGCCGCGAGGACGTGACCGCGGGAATGCTCGAGCGCGAGCGTGAGATCTACAGCGCTCAGGCGCGGGCCACTGGCAAGCCAGAACCCGTCATTCAGAAGATCGTCACTGGTAAAATGGAAAAGTTCTACGAAGAAAGCTGCTTATATGAACAGCATTTTATCAAGGACGAAACCCAAACCATCGGTGAAATGATTACGCAAGCCATCGCCAAGCTCGGCGAGAATATCGCCATTCGCCGCTTCTCTCGCTTCAAGGTAGGAGAAGTCAGCGGCGCATCTGCTGCCAACTCAAATGAACTCTCCGTCCCCGAAGTGGACAAAGCCTAACTAAGCTGGTACAAAACGAGGTGTTCCTCCCAGAGTGTCCCGCTAAGTCCGGGGCATTTGCTTTTCTCTGGGCTCTCTGCGTCACTATCTCCGCGACCGCTGTACTAGACTCCCGCGAGAGGATGTTTTCGTCCGCACACGCCGATCCCGTCGATTTTTGTTACAATTCCACTGCTTTGTTTCAGCCATCGGAGACACATGGCAAGCTCATTGAAAGCGCCTAAGAAAAGTTCAAAAAAACGTACTGCCTATCGCCGCATCCTTCTCAAACTATCCGGCGAGTCCATGCAGGGAGCCCAAGGCTTCGGCATCGATGGCCAAACCATTTACACCATTGCCAAAGAACTGCGGGAAGTCAATGAACTCGGCGTACAAATCGCCATCATGGTTGGCGGCGGCAATATTTTTCGTGGGGCCCGGCAAAAAGGTTTCGAGATCGATCGCGCCACAGGCGATTACATGGGCATGCTCGCCACTGTTTTGAATGCACTGGCACTGCAGGATGCGCTTGAAAAGGTGGGCGTTCATACTCGTGTGCAGAGTGCCATCGAAATGCATCAGGTTTGCGAGCCGTTCATCCGCCGCAAAGCTACGCGGCATCTTGAAAAGGGCCGCGTGGTGATTTTTGCTGCGGGCACCGGCAATCCGTATTTTTCAACGGACACCGCTGCTGCACTTCGCGCCATGGAAATCAAAGCCGACGTGATACTGAAGGCCACTCGCGTGGACGGAATCTACGACGCTGATCCCGAACAGGTGAGCAACGCAAAATTCTTTGCCGATATCACCTATCGCGAGGTACTACACCAAAATCTAAAGGTGATGGATGCGACCGCTATTTCGCTCTGCATGGACAACGGTATGCCCATCGTTATATTCAATATGAATAAGCCGGGGAACATCCGCCGCGCGGTTCTTGGGGAACGCGTAGGTTCAACCGTTTCACCAGCGTGAGACAGTTTTCAGTTATACCTTTTGAGTAATGCGTACAGAATTGAGGGTGCGTACTGGATAGCGTACGGTTAAATTTCGGAAGCGCGACGTTATACTTATAAATCTTGATGAAAACTTCGACTCGCCAGGGCAATCTAGAACTAATGACGGGCAACTTAAAAGCTTAGTTTTCTGAGGATAGAAAAATGACCATGATAACGACAACAAAAGACGCGTCCCTTGCCGCAAAAACGCGCATGGAAAAAGCGGTCGAAGATTTTCGCAAGGAGTTGGCCACCGTTCGCACCGGCCGCGCCAATGCCGGAATTCTCGAGCAGGTTCGCGTGGAATATCACGGTACCCCTATGCCGGTAAATCAGTTGGGCAATATCACCATTCCTGATGCCACGATGCTCCTCATTACTCCATGGGATCCCAGCGTCGCTGCTCTTATCGACAAGGCCATCCGCACTTCTGATCTTGGCCTTAACCCCAGCACAGATGGCAAGGTTGTTCGTGTGCCCATGCCCGCTCCGACCGAAGAGCGGCGCAAGGAACTCGTGAAGCAGATGCACAAAATGCTGGAGAATCACCGCACTGCAGTTCGAAATATTCGCCGCGACATCAAGGAGGCCATCGACAAATTGGAGAAAGATAAGAAGATCAGTCAGGATGAGCAGAAGCGCGCTTTGGAAGAACTGGAAAAGATCTCTCACTCTGAAACAAAGAAGATTGAAGACCTCGCGGTCTCCAAAGAAAAAGAAGTCATGGAGTTCCGCTAGAAAATGCGAGGAAGCCTGCAGTTTTCAGTCGAGAGTGTAGCGTTCAAAGCCTCATTTGGAGGAAGGCTTATTATCGTTACTGCGCCGCGGCGTTTCTCACGCCCGCTTCGCGATCCAGCACAAAATACTGTGCTTGATCATTCTGCACCGCTTGCGCAAACGCGTTGTAATCCGCTGCACGATCCGCTCCAACCTCTCTCCGCAAGAAGTGTATGCGCCGCGTAGCGGACAGCGTCTCCCCAGTCAATACATACTTTGACAAATACGTCGCGTAATCCCGCTCCACTGCTGTTCCCGCGGGCGTTTGTGCAATCGTTCCCACTGGTAACTGCAGCGTCATCTGCGTATCAACATCCAGTGGCGTCCCTAGTTCAATACTTTCCGCCGAAGTTTTCGCACTCGTGTCCGGCAAACCGATCTGTGGCAGCAACGCAGGAATGCGCACCGGCTTCTTCGCCCAATCCACAAACTTGTGCTGCGTCAATTCATATTCGATCGCGAACGGCTCTTTCGTCGCCATCGGGTCGGACACATCCACTGTCGTGATCACCCCGCGGAATCCATCCGAGAGGGCCAGCAGTCCAGCCACGTCTTTCCATTTCTCTTTAGGCGTCTGGTGAAAGGCCACTCGGAGCAGCAATTCGTTGTCCCCTCGCAGGGTGTATTTCACTCTGGCAGTAAGTTTTCCATTATCACCCAATGTTGCTGCGATGGTGACTTTCTGAAAGGCCGCGAACGGCAGGCCCTCAGGCAGTGTTAGCCAGGTGTAGATATCATCGTCACTGCTGTGCTGGGACAGACTCAGCACTTCTTTCCCGCGGAACTGCGCGGGGATTAACCCGAAAGGCGCAACCTCTCGGCTTGGGTCCAGAGCGGTGGATTTGTTTGGCTCCGTAACGATGACAAATACGTGTTGGAATGCCGAGGGGCGAGGGTATTCCTTTGCTTTTCGCTCACCCACATAGAAAACATCGTAAGTTTGCGGGTAAGCCAGTCGCGCAAACTGCGAAAGCAAGAAGCACTTCTCATTTGGAGTGGCATAGCCGGATTCGAAGATATCTCTTACCGGGCGGATCCGGAAACCCATGCTATCTACTGGGAGGTCGGCAGTCTTCAACTGCTGCGAGACTATTGCATAGATGGCATGAATCTTTTCTTCAGGTGATTTCGGTGGGCGCTCCATCGAATCCAATCGCTTCGCTGCGTCCATACGATCTAGTTCGGTCCATTGCGGGTAAACACTTGCGATTTTGCGCGCCATATCTTCCCAATTTCGGAAGCTCGAGACGATTACATCTGGTGATGGTGAGCCCTCCACCTCCTGGCTTGGTGGTAACTTTTGATCAAAAAGAATCTTCCACACGAATATTGAACGAACGCCGCTTTCCCCCTCTGTTCTCTTGAACGAAGTCGCAGGGACGGCGGTATAAACAACAGGAGCTGTGTAGCTCGACCTCACCATGCTTGCTGAATTCAAATCTCCCGGCAAGTTCAGTTCGTAATGTTCCTCCTGCACCTGCCCTGATCGGTCAAACGTATGTTCTACCCAAAATTCCGGTGCCAAAGGATGATGAGTGGTCATCGTAATTACGCGGTAGTCGAGCGAATCCCCTTCATGCAATCCCAGAATGCGGACCGCTTTTACGCGGACATCTTGGTAGGCCGGATATTTTTCAACTGCAGGATTTGGTGCATCGGTAACGGCGCTTGGCAAAACATCCGATGTACCGCCGTTTGCGTGCGTGATTCGCGCCATGGAGATTTCAACCTGCTGAAAGGACCGGTTGTAGTCGAACGTCAATTGGCCGAACTCTCGCACGCCCATTGCATCGTTCAGTCTGACGATGGTGTGTACCTCTTTTCGCGAATCACCATTAGATTCAAAGCGAACATTTGTTTCCAGAACCTCGATTTGAAAAGGGAAGGGCTCTTTCTCGGACGTTTTACCAAGTTTTGCGGATTTATCCCGCTTAGTCTCAGGTGCTTGCGCGAAAGCCGCACCAGTAGCAAGAAGAAATAGCCAAGCAATGGCAGCGCCGCGAGCAATCTTCAAACAGGAAGTCACCCTGAGAGTTTAGGATCACTTTCTACCACCGTAAAGCCATGGGTTCTCGACAGTTGCTCAACCCGCAATGTGAAACCCAATCCCCCTGCGGGCGTCTAAGAGCATGCTACAGTCAAGAACTGCGCTTTCCACCGAGACTAGGGAGAACTTAGCGAATGAAGAATCACAAAGTGGGTTTGACGTTTCTAGCCATGCTTTTGGGCGGCATCCCCATCACGCGAGCCAATGACGCACCCAACAAGCCTGCAGGCCCCGATACCGATGGCACCAAGGCCGCTCTGGTCAAAATCGCTGGCGAAGGTGAGATGGATTCTCACGCATTTCGATACCTCACCGAACTGAGCGACGAAATCGGCGGCCGCGTCACCGGCGGGCCCCAAGCCCAGAAGGCGATCGAGTGGGGTGTCGCTAAGATGAACGCCATCGGCCTCAAAAATGTTCGCGCCGAGAGATGGACGATGTGGAAAGGTTGGACTCGTGGCACTGCTCAGGCTGAGTTAATAGCGCCCCTCCACCACACGTTGTCGATTGACGCGATGGGGTGGACCGGTTCTACGCCTGCAGGTGGGGCAAATGGCGAAGTTGTCACCGCCAATCTTTTCGACCTCGACGGCGAGCTAAAGAACACGTCGCGATTCAGCGGTAAGATCGTAATAATGAAGCCGGAAGGGGAGCCCAAGAAAAACTTCATGCGGATCTTTGCGCAATTCGGCGATTTCCTGAACGCAGTGCAAAAGGCCGGAGCCATCGCCGTGATCGGCGGCCAGGGCGGTTTTCCGGCTGAGGGGATGCACCTTACACACACGGGGATCCTCGGTTTCGCCGTCGACTTCCCCATTCCCGTCGTGGATATGACTCGCGAAGATCAAGGCCAGATTGAGCGTTACCTCGCTGCCGGAAAGCCGGTTCGCATGCACATCAACGTGCAGAATACGTTCACGAACGGCTCCGTCGAAAGCGCCAACGTCGTTGGCGAAATTGTTGGCCGCGAACATCCCGAAGAAATTGTAGTGGTCGGTGCGCACCTAGATTCCTGGGATCTAAGTGAGGGCAGCACCGACAACGGCACCGGCACGACCAGCGTTCTCGGTGCTGCAGAAGCCATTATCCGCAGTGGCGCAGTTCCGCGCCGCACGATACGCTTCGTACTCTTTACCGGCGAGGAGCAAGGCCTGCTTGGATCCCTCGCTTACGTGAAACAACATCAATCGGAAATGAAGAATCACATCGGCGACATCGTTCTCGACATCGGTCAGGGCCCGGTAAAAGAGTTTCAGCTTGGCGGACGCAACGATTTAGTTGCGGCATTTCAGCCATTCGTAGATTCGCTTGAGAACATCAGGGAAATTAAAGTCACCGACAAAACGGAATTTGGCACCGACACTGGCCCGTTTATCCTGGCGGGGCTCCCAGGAATCAACCTTGACCAGGATTCACCTGATTATAAATACACGCATCACTCCGCTGCCGATGCTTTGGAGGCCGTGCAGCCCAATATTCTGGCTCAAAATGCGACGATCATGGCCATGACCGCATTTTGGCTGGCCGACCGCCCGGACCGCTTTGCCTATCCATGGCCGGCTGAGCGCACCGCCAAGATGCTGCGCGAAAAAGGTGATTACGACATGCTTAAAGCATTCAATCTATGGACTTTCGGGGATCTTGGCGCGGAAGCGTCAAAACAATGACTATTCGCTACGCTGGCGATAAGGAAGCGTAGCTGGGAAGAGAAAGAGTGGAAGGGAGTGTGGGAGTTGACGAGCACCATTCTTGCCATTCTCGACTTTTCCACACCCTTTTCCTCAGCTCTGCTTTGAAAGTTGTTTGACAGAGTGCCCTGTCTTCTCTATACTTTATGTTTCGTCAGGGGTAATTCCCCTAGTTGTAGAGCCATCCTGATACTAGGGTGGGTAGTTGGAAGGGAATTCTTCGGTCCCGGAACAGGTTCGGCGGAATGGGACAGAAGAGCGGCCGGAATGGGACGCCAGTCCCGAAAAGCCGAGTAAGCCTCTCCGAATAGGAACCAGGAGTTAAGTTCTGCTCTCTTGGCACGCCCGCGGAGTTTCTTGCTGGTAGTTCTCCGGATTCGCAGTGCACCTTTCATCGGATGTGTGCTCTCGCGTATTTTTGTGCGCGCGCGTCGAGAGCCTTCGCCATGCGTTTGCGCGCCAAGCACGGGGGATCGCGAATTCAGTTTCATCGCGATTCGCCGAACGAAAAAGAGGATTACTGTGCCGACGTTTTCACAGCTTGTACGGATGGGTAGAGAAGGAATCATCTCGAAGACCAAGTCGCCTGCTTTGATGGGCTGCCCGGAAAAGCGCGGTGTTTGCATTCGTGTGTACACCCAAACCCCGAAGAAGCCCAACTCCGCGTTGCGCAAAGTGGCTCGCGTACGTTTGACCAATGCCGTCGAAGTCACCACGTATATTCCCGGCATCGGCCACAACCTGCAGGAGCACTCGATCGTGCTGGTGCGAGGCGGCCGCGTGAAGGATCTGCCAGGCGTTCGTTACCACATTGTTCGCGGCACGCTCGACGCGGCTGGTGTTGAGAATCGTAAGCAGGGCCGCTCGAAGTACGGCGCCAAGCGTCCCAAAGCCGGTGCAGCGGCCAAGTAGGGGTTATTCCAATTTTTGAAATTGAAGGAGCGGTGAAGAATGTCTCGTAAAGGAATAGTGAATCGTCGAGTCCAAGCTACCGACCCGGTTTACGCCAGCGATATCGTTGAGAAGTTCATTTGCTCGATGATGTGGGAAGGCAAGAAGAGCACCGCGCAGCGAGTGTTTTATGGGGCGATGGATCAGGTCGCAAAGAAGACCAACGACGATGCCTTGAAAGTTTTCAAGAAGGCGCTCGAAAACGTGAAGCCTTTGCTGGAAGTAAAGACGCGGCGGGTTGGTGGTGCGAACTACCAAGTGCCGGTAGAAGTCAGCCCGTTCCGTCGCCAGTCGCTGGCTATTCGTTGGCTCTTGCAGTATTCGCGCGAACGGGCCGGTAAGACCATGATCGACAAGCTTGCGGACGAAGTGATCGACGCTGCCAATTCACGCGGTGGCGCCATCAAGAAGAAGGAAGACGTCCACCGTATGGCCGAAGCCAACAAGGCTTTCGCGCACTATCGCTGGTAATCAATCGAAACTAGGCAGGTGCCGGGCTTTGGCCCGACATGAAGTAGCGCAGCAAGAAAAAACGTAGGGCAGTGAGCAGTAGCCAGGGGAGAAAAGGTTTTCTAGGGACTCATGACTCGGTTATTCAAACTCGAAGATACGCGCAACATTGGAATCATGGCGCACATCGACGCGGGCAAAACCACATCGACGGAACGCATCTTGTTCTATACCGGCGTGACGTACAAAATCGGTTCCGTGGACGAAGGTACTGCCACCATGGACTGGATGGAGCAGGAGCGGGAGCGCGGTATCACGATCACCAGCGCGGCAACAACCGCGAGTTGGGACCGCTTTGGCAAGAAGTATCGCGTCAACATCATCGACACACCCGGCCACGTAGACTTCACCGTTGAAGTCGAACGCTCTTTGCGTGTCCTCGACGGGGCCGTTTGTGTGTTTGACTCCGTTGCCGGTGTTCAGCCGCAATCGGAAACCGTCTGGCGTCAGGCCGACAAGTATCGCGTGCCACGCATCTGCTTCGTAAACAAAATGGATCGTATGGGCGCGGATTTTGACCACGTGATCCGCACCATCCGCGCGCGCCTTGGCGCACATCCAGTGCCTCTGCAATTCCCTCTTGGGCGCGAAGACAATTTCATCGGCATTATAGACTTCATTGAACAGAAAGTCATCGTCTGGCTGGAAGAAACGCTCGGTGCGAAATACGAAATTTTTGAAGTCGAAAAACTCTGGGACGCCGCGTTTGTTGCCAGTCGTCCCGACATCGGCGCTGCCCTCAAGGGCTCCGCGATCGACAAGGTTTTCTATGACGAGCATCGCAGCAAGATGGTCGAATACATCGCAGAACACGATGACGGTGTTCTCGACAAGTATTTGACGGAAGGCACGCTTTCCGTTGAGGAAATGCGCAAGTCCGTCCGCAAGTCCACCTTGAACCTGAAGATCGTTCCCGTGCTTGCCGGATCCGCCTTCAAGAACAAGGGCATTCAGCCTTTGCTCGACGCGGTTGTTGATTATTTGCCCTCGCCGATTGATGTGCTTCCTGTCGAAGGCACGAACCCTGAAAACGACGAGACCGTTCTTCGTCGTCCCGCGGACGACCAGCCGTTTGCCGCTCTCGCCTTTAAAATTATGTCCGACCCGTTCGTTGGGCATGTCACCTACATCCGCGTCTATTCTGGTGTGCTGAAGTCGGGCAGCTACGTCATGAACTCGGCCAAGGGTTCCCGCGAGCGCATCAGCCGCTTGCTGCAGATGCACGCCAACAAGCGTGAAGAGATTCAGGGAATTTATGCCGGTGACATTTGCGCCTGCGTCGGTCTGAAGAACGTCAATACCGGCGATACGCTCTGCGACGAACAAAACCAGATCATTCTTGAATCCATCGATTTCCCAACTCCCGTCATTTCCGTCGCGATCGAACCGAAGACCAAGGCCGACCAGGACAAACTGGGCGTCGCCATGCAGCGCCTTGCACAGGAAGATCCGACCTTCCGTGTTTCCACCGAGCCCGATACCGGACAAACCTTGATTTCCGGAATGGGCGAATTGCATTTGGAAATCATCGTTGACCGAATGCTGCGCGAATATAATGTGCAGGCAAATGTCGGCCGTCCCCAAGTTGCCTACCGCGAAACGATTCGCAAGAAGGCCCTAGCCGAAGGCAAATACATCAAGCAGACCGGTGGTAAGGGTCAGTACGGACACTGCAAAATTGAGTTGCATCCGCTACCCAGCTCCGATCACGAAAATATGAAGGAACTCTCCACCGACGATCTGGACGAACTTGCCAAGTCTGTTACCGGTAGCACGCCGGGCAAGTGGAAGTTTGACAAGGAACACCGTTTCTTGTTTATCGACAAGATTGTTGGCGGCTCGATTCCCCGTGAATTCATCGCTCCTATCGAAGCAGGCATCCGCGAAGCGTTGGACAACGGCATACTAGCTGGATTCACGATGGTGGACGTTGCTGTGGTTCTCGTCGATGGGAGCTACCACGACGTCGACTCGAATGAAATGGCGTTCAAGATCGCCGGTTCCATGGCCTACAAGGAAGCTTGCGCCAAGGCCAAACCGGTTTTGCTTGAACCGATCATGAAGGTCGAAGTTGTCGTTCCCGAAGAATACATGCCGCAGGTTTTCGGCGACTTGAACTCGCGCCGTTCCGCGATCCAAGGTACGGAAAATCGCGCGGGCAGCAACGTCATTCGCGTCGAAGTTCCTCTCGCTCAGATGTTTGGCTATGCGACGGACTTGCGCAGCCGCACCCAGGGACGCGCCACATTCACCATGCACTTCTCGCATTACGCGGAATTGCCCACGGCGCTTGCCGAAGAAGTCATCAAGAAGCATCGCGGCGAAAAGTAGTTCGCGAGTTTAGTTGTAGCGTTTTTGGTAGAGATTTTTGTAAAAGAATTCGAAGAGGAGCAAACGAGGCAATGGCCAAGGAAAAGTTTGAGCGGACAAAGCCACACGTCAACATTGGCACGATCGGTCACATTGACCATGGCAAGACGACGTTGACGGCGGCAATCACGAAGGTACTGTCGAAGCACAATCC
>Ga0074045_10000157_pt1 | contig 61589 bp, 51 predicted proteins | sample BogForMeECP23OM2_FD_94442 | JGI IMG/M metagenome (GOLD analysis project Ga0074045, IMG submission 94442) | Bog forest soil microbial communities from Calvert Island, British Columbia, Canada - Bog Forest MetaG ECP23OM2 | ecosystem: Environmental > Terrestrial > Soil > Wetlands ... | reverse complement strand
GAAGAAGATCGGGCAGAGGCGAATTATGCGGCGTTGCAGGAAAATTTGGGGAGGTTGAAGAGGATGAAGGATCAGGATGGGAAGGCGTTGACGGTGGAGACGCTGCCAATGCCTGCGCCGGTTTATTTTGATGGGCAGAGGTTGCCGGCGAGTTATGCGAATTTTTATATTGCGAATGGGATTGTGATTGTGCCGACGTTTAATGATGCGAAGGATCGGGTGGCGCTGAGTGCCTTGGCGAAATTGTTTCCTGGGAGAGAGGTTGTTGGGATACATTGCCGGGATTTGGTTTTGGGTTTGGGGACGTTGCATTGCATGACGCAGCAGGAGCCGGCGGGTGAGTAGTGATTGGTGACTGGTGAAAGGCAAAGAGAAGCTAGCTTAACGCGGAGACGCTAAGAGCGCAGAGAAGAATAGAGGAGGGATTGATGAGTGGGATGCTTGGGATGATTGCTTTTTTGCAGGAGCGGATGGTGATTGTGGAGTGGCAGAGGGGGTTGATTGGGTGGTTGGTGATTGGGTTGTTGGCGGGGTGGTTGGCGGGGAAGGTGGCGCGGGGGCGGGGATTTGGGTGTATTGGAGATGTTTTGATTGGGTTGGTCGGGTCGGTGATTGGCGGGTGGATATTTACGAAGCTGGGGATTGTGCACGCGAATACGTTTTTGTTTTCGTTGGCGGCGGCGACGGTGGGGGCGGTGTTGCTGGTGTCGATCGCGCATCTGTTTTTTGGGGATAAGAACTAGATTTATTCGTTCAGTTGTGACCGTATCCCATTGGTCGCAGCGGGGTTTGAGTATTGCCGTGGTCCCTCCACTCCGGCCCGCAAAGGCGGCGGGCCTCCGGTCGGGATGACAATTCTAAGAAAGATTGAAAAGTGACCGGTCTAAAGACCGGGCACTACATGAAGAGGAAGGCGGGCTCTACGGGGGGTCGGAAAAAACCGCACCCTGGAAACCGCAGGCCCTTCGGCTTCGCTCTGGAGTGAACGTGCGGCACCCAGGGAATTCAGAGATTTAGGATTTGGGGTAGTTGGGGTCGGCTTTTACTTCTTTGATTTGGTTGGTGTGGCGTTCGCTGTGGGCGGCGATTAAGAGGATGAATTCGTAGGCGTCCCATTTCTGGCCGTTGGGGCTGTCGGCGGCGTGATCGCGGAGGCCGGTGGTGGTCTTGAGATAGTCCTCGGTTTTGGCGCGGCTTTCGACGAAGTGGTCGATGGAACCTTGGGGCGAGCCGAAACGGTTGGAGGGCTTGATGGCGTCGGGGGCCTGGAATTTGGTTTTGCGCTCGGGGACGTTGGCGATGATGCCGGCATCGATGGCAGCGGTGTCGCGACCGGGGACGGCAGGGGCTTTCATGACGCCGTTTTCGACGGAGCCGCGGATGTAGTCTTCAGCGGCGGCGATGTGTTCCATGCATTCGGCGATGGACCAGCGATCGGGAGCGGATTTGAAATTCCATTGAGCGGGGGAGAGGTCTTTTACGGCGTCGAGGACGTCTTTTTTGGTGGATTCGAGATAGGCCAGGGCTTTGTCTTTTTCGGCTTGGGAAATGTCCTGAGCGCGCGCTGGGATGGCGAAGAGCAGCGAGCAGATTAGTGCTAGCGCGATGGTGCAGTTTTTTTGCATGGTGGTTCCCTTCCCTTTTCGGATTTTTCGATGTGGCGGTTTGGTTCCTTGGTAGGGGTGCGTTTGGGCGAGTAGGAATATAGCAGGGATTTTGTGGAATGGGGAGAGGGTTGGGGGAAAAAGAAGGATTTACCACAGAGAGCACAGAGGTCACGGAGAAGAGTTGGGGACGCACGAAAGAAAAACCCAAACACTCAAAACCGGAGGGTGCGGCACCCAGAGTTGAGAAGAGGCGGCGTAAAGCCGCCCCTACATGTGGTGCGGGAGCGGGGGGAGATGCGGTGTGGTACGATTTAGAGTTGGTTTGGAGAGAGAAGGGCTAATTGAGCAAGAGCAAACAATCATTGACGGTGATCCCCCTCGGGGGACTTGGCGAATTCGGAATGAACATGATGGCGTTCCGGTTCGGCGACGACATTTTGGTGGTGGACGCAGGAATGATGTTCCCGGAGTCGGAATTGCTGGGCGTGGACCTGGTGATTCCGGACATCACGTATTTGAAGCAGAACCGGAACCATGTGCGGGCAATCGTGCTGACGCACGGACATGAGGACCACATCGGGGCGCTGCCGTACATTTTGCGCGATTTGAATGTGCCGATTTATGGGACGCGCTTCACGCTTGCGCTGGTGAAAAAGCGGCTGGCGGAAGCGGGGCTGCTGGATTCGGCGAAACTGTTTGAGGCGGTGCCGGGGCGGCTGGTGGAACTGGGGCCGTTTGAGGTGGAGTTCATTCCGGTGACGCACAGCACGATTGATTGCGTGGCGCTGGCGATCCGGACTCCGGTGGGAGTGGTGATTCATTCGGGCGATTTTAAGATTGATCAGACGCCGGTGGATCATTACCAGTTTGATTTGCACGCGTTCGCGCGGTATGGGAACGAAGGCGTGCTCGCCCTGTTCAGCGATTCGACGAACGTCGAGCGGCCGGGATTTACGCCGTCCGAGCGGGTGGTGGCGCCGCGGATCGAGGAGCTGACGCGGTCGGCGCCGAAGCGCGTGGTGCTGACGTGCTTTGCGTCGTCGGTACACCGGATCCAGCAGGTGATTGATATTGCGGACCGGGTGGGGCGGAAGGTGGCGTTTGTCGGGCGCAGCATGGTGGACAACGTGGAAATTGCGCACGACCTGGGATATTTGCAGATACCAGACGGGATGGTGGTGCGGCCGCAGGACATACGGAGTTTTGAGCCGCGGAAGTTGATCGTGATTGCGAGCGGGTCGCAGGCGGAGCCGATGTCGTCGATGTCGCGGATTGCGGTGGACAATCACCGGTTTGTGACGATTGATGAGAATGACACGGTGATTTTGTCGGCGAGGATTATTCCCGGGAATGAGAAGGCGATTTTCCGGATGCTGGATCATATGTTCCGGCGGCGGGCGCTGGTGTATTACGACAATTCGGCGGGCCCGATTCACGTTTCGGGACATGCGAGCCAGGAAGAGCAGAAATTGCTGCTGCAACTGGTGAAGCCGAAATATTTTATTCCGGTGCATGGAGAGTACCGGCATTTGTTCCGGCACGCGGCGCTGGCGCACCAGTTGGGCGTGGTGAGCGGAGAGATCATGCTGCTGGAAGATGGGAAGTGCGTGGAGTTCACGGAGGATGGGGCGTTCCGGAGGGATCCGGTGCCGGCGGGGCGAGTGCTGGTGGATTCCGGATCGCTGGAAGAGATTGAAGAGGTGGTGGTGCGCGACCGGAAGCATTTGTCGGAAGAAGGGGTGGTGATTCCGATTATCGCGATTGACAAGCATACCGGGAGGGTGGAATCGGCGCCGGAGATCGTTACGCGGGGATTGATGAGCGAGAATGGGAACGATATGCTGGAGGGCGCGCGGCAGGTGGTGGCGCGGACGGTGGAGAATTCGAATCTGGAGGAGCGGGCAGATTGGTCGGTGATCAAGGAAAAGATTCGGATCGATTTGAAGAGGTATATTAATAAGCAGACGTCGAAGAGGCCGTTGATTTTGCCGGTGATTTTGGAAGTGTAGGGATGGTGGGCGGCGGCCAGTGGCCGGTGAAGAGGGGAAAAGATAGCGCAGAGGATGCGCAGAAGAGAAAAATGCTGATGGGGCAAATCCCCGAGATGAGGCGTTAAGTGGCCTGGAATTGATTTTTGAAATTTGATTGGGTCGCTGTCTAAGAGTTGCATTGAAGCATGAAGCAGGTTTGTTAGAGCGGCAAGTAAACCACAGTATTTTCCCATTCTTGCGCGCCCGAAGCCGCCCACATTAGGAGCAGATCTTCCGCCACAACCTTCACGCGCATCCGCTGAGGAATGACAATAATTCCTGGAGAGTTCTGCTGGAGGATAAACCGGCGAAAACGGGCCGGCATGGTGTTCCGGTCGTGAGTTACCAGAAGTCTCCCTGATTCAGCAGCAATGCGAAGGACTTCGGGATCGGCTAGACGGTCCAATCCAGCAATTCTGTGAGTTTGAAAATCAATCGAAGCCTCAAGTCGAAGTACTCCCTCGACGATCGCCGCGGAGAGATTTACCTCCGCGAGATACTTAACTTTCATTTTTGTTTTTGTGAGGCCAAAGTGCGCTTGGCTTGTTCAAGCCGGCGGTACAGCAAGGGATTTTCTGCGCGGGAAATTTCGCGCATCTTTTCCGCTTCCCGCTCGCCTTCGGCGAGATATGCGTCGATTTCCGTGCGGTTGGCCAGATAGTACGCAAGTGAGCCATGGACTTGTTCCAAAGTGAGGGTCGGATAGGATTCGAGGATGCCTTCGGCGGAATTGCCATCGAGGAATCCGTAAACGATGGAATCCAGGGAGACACGGCTGTCGATGACGTAGTAGCCGGTGCCGCGCTTTTCGATGTAGTCCTTGGCCATGGTGGTTCCTTGGACTTAGCTTAGCAGAAATGCGGGGGTTAACCGGCAAGTAGGCTAGAATCAAACGGGTTATGGGAGAGATGGAAACTAGCGTGGTGAATAGCGGCGGGGCGGCGGGGCCGGAGAGTCCGGTGGGGGCGACGCGGGCGACATTCGTTTTTATTATTGTTACGGTGACGCTGGATTTTCTGGCGTTTGGGATTATTGCGCCGGTTTTGCCGAACCTGATTATTCACTTTGAGGGCGGCAACATGGCGCGGGCGGCGGCGGTGACCGGGTATTTCGGGTTCGCGTGGGCCACGATGCAGTTTTTGTTTTCGCCGGTGCTGGGGGCGTGGAGCGACCGGTTCGGGCGGCGACCGGTGATTTTGATTTCGTGTTTGGGGCTGGGACTGGATTACATATTTATGGCGTTGGCGCCGACGCTGCGGTGGCTGTTTGTGGGACGGATCATTTCGGGGATTACGACGTCGAACGTGTCCACGGCGTTTGCGTATATCGCGGATGTGACTCCGGCGGAGGAACGCGCGAAGAAATATGGGTTGCTGGGCGCGGCGTTTGGATTGGGGTTTGTGATTGGGCCGGCGGTGGGAGGATTGCTGGGACATTACAGTTTACGGGCTCCGTTCTGGGCGGCGGCGGCGTTGAGTTTGGCGAATTTTCTGTACGGGTTATTTGTGTTGCCGGAGTCGCTGCCCGCGGAGAAGCGGGCGAAATCGGCATGGCACATGGCGAATCCCTTGGGATCGCTGACGTTGTTGCGATCGAATGTGGTGCTTTCCGGATTGGCGGTGGTGACGGTGCTGTACTACCTGGCGCACCAGGCTTTGCCGAGCGTGTTTGTGCTGTACACGGAATATCGGTATGGATGGAGCGAGCGGACGGTGGGGATTGCGCTGGGGGCGGTGGGAGTTTGCGTGGCGGCGGTGTCGGGCGGAATGGTGGGGCCGTACGTGAAGAGGTTTGGAGAGCGATGGAGCCTGACGTCGGGATTATTTTTTGGGGTACTGGGATTTGCGGGATTTGCGATGGCGCCGCGGGGATGGTCGTTTCTGGCGGCGGTGCCGTTTATTGCGCTGTGGGGAGTGGCTGGTCCGGCGATGCAGTCGTTGATGTCGCAGCAGGTGGATGCTTCGGCGCAGGGAAAATTGCAGGGAGCGATTAATTCGCTGCGAGCGTTGACGGGGATGGCGGGGCCGCTGCTGTTTACGCAGGTGTTTGCGGCGGCGATTGCGCCGTCGGCGCGGGTGTACTTGCCGGGGGCGCCTTATTATTTGGGGGCGGCGTTGCTGGTGGGGAGCTTGTTTTTGGCGATTTGGGTTATGCGGGGAGTGGTGAGGAAGAGCGGCTTCAGCGGCTAAAGCCGGGATGATTTTGTGACGTTTACGGCATGACTAAGGTCATGCCCTCCCGCCATAGTAGGGTTTTCACAGTGACTCCAGTGAAGGAGAAACCCAAGAGCACAGCCCCTTCGAAGCTCAGGGTAAACAGGGATGGTTGTGCTACGGGCCGTGCGCGGCGAGGGGTTACGGAACGGGAGCTGGCGAGGGGCGCGCGGTGTTCATGGCCAGGGCGGCCAGGCGCTGGCGGGCGGGGTCGAGAGCGGGATTGAGGGCGAGAGCGCGTTGGTATTCTTCGGTGGCGGAGGCGGTTGCCCCGGAGCGTTCGAAGTTGGCGCCGAGGGCGAAGTGGACCTGGTCGGCGTGTTCCCAGTTGGGATCCAGTTGAAGAATCTTGTGCAGTTGGGAATTGGAATCGGCCAGGCGATTGGCACTGGCTAGCGCGCTGGCCAACGACTGGCGCATGACCAAGGAATCGGGTTGGAGCTGTAGAGCGCGCTGAAGAACTTCCACGGCGTGGGCTGAATCGCCGGCGCGTTGTAGGGAAATTCCCCATTTATCGAGGACCAGGACATTGGCAGGCTGCAACTTTGCGGCGTGCTGAAATGCGTTTGCGGCGCGCTGCCACTGGTGGGCTTGGCCGGAGGCGTCGCCAAGGCGGATCCAGGCTGCAAAATCGTTGGGGGCGCGATCGGCGGCAGACTGCAGCTCGGAGAAGGCGGCTTCGGATCTCTGGTTGGAGGCGGCGAGGGCGGCGAGTTGAAGAAGGTAGGCGGACTGGTTGGGATCGAGGGTGGAGGCGTGTTCGTAAGCTTCGCGGGCGTGCTGCCAGTCGTGCTGGAGAGTGTAGACCTTGGCGAGATTGACCCAGGAGATGAGGTAGTCGGGATAGAGGCGGATGGCTTCTTGCAGGTGAGGGATGGCCGCGTCGTATTGGCCTTTGTCGGTGAGATACCAGGCGGCGTTGAGCTGACCGAGCGTGTAATTGGGATTAAGCTGCAGGGCGTTGAGGATGTGTTCTATGGCGGGATCGAGTTCGCCGCGGTCGTATTCGGCGGAGGCCAGCTGGGCTTGGACGACGTAGGAGTTCGGCGACTTCAGGACAGCATCGGAGAGCAAGGAATAATTGTCGTGGAAGAGGGCGATGCGGCGCTGGGTCTGCAGGAGGTAGAAGGCGAAGATGGCTGCGAGAGCAACGCCAAGAGCCAGGCGCGAGGAAAATGTACGGAGGCAGGAATAAATGGCGATGCCGAGGCTGGCGGCGAGGATGGAGAAGCCGACGGAGGGGATGTAAAGATACCGTTCGGTGAAGAAATTGATGGCGACGGAATTGAGGCTGAGCGCCGGAGCGAGGGTGAGAGCAAACCAACACAAGGCAAAGGAGAGCAGCGGGCGGGAGTTTCGAAAATAGAGGAAAGCAGCGAGGAGAAGGATTCCTGTGAGGAAGCCGGCGAGGGCCAACAGGGTGAAGGTGGTGGTGAGGGGAAAAGCGTAGAAATAGTTCATGTGGATGGGAACGAGGAGTTTGCCGACGTAACGAACGAAGACGGCGGGAATGGCGAAGAAGAGCTGCATGGGGGAGAGCACGGCGCGCTCGGTATTGGGGTGCGGGGAAAAGCCTCCGAGGGCGGTGATGCGCGCGGCGAGATAGATGACGAGGGCCACGAAGAATGGGGAAAGTTGCAGCGCGAGAGAGCGAAGAACGATGGGGCGCACGCGCGGAAACAGAAACTCGTAACAAACGAGGATGCCGGGAAACAGAAGAGCGGGCTCTTTACTGAAGAGCGCGGCGAGAAAGAGAAGGGCGGCGAGAAGGATCGAGCGAATGGGAGACGGAGAAAACCGGGCGCGACGGTAAAAGAGCATGGCGAGGAGCAGGAAGAGGGCACATTGGAGTTCGGGAAGTGCAGCGATCCAGGCAACGGGCTCGGTATGGATGGGATGCAGAGCGAACCAGAGGGCGGACCAAAAGGCGAGCACCGAGGAGCCGAAGGAAGCGATCAGGAGATAGAGGAGGGAGACGACGGCGGCGTTCAGGAGAACGTTGACGAGATGCCAGGCGAGGGGATGCGGACCAAAGAGGCGGTACTCGGCGGTGTAGGTGAGCGGTTGCAAGGGCCGATAATAATTGCTGGCGGATTCGGCATTCTGCTTGCTTTTGTGAGCGAATGCCCAAACGTCGCCGGTGAAAGCTCGGCCGAGGTCCTTGCCTTCCAGAACCAGGGAATTTTGGAGGATCTGGAGCTTGTCGTCGGTAACGAACTCGTTGCGGAGAGTGGGGGCGTAGAAGGCGATGGAAAGGAGGATAAGGAAAGCGAGGTGAAAGCGGTTCCAGGATGGCGGAGCGGGCGCTGCGATGGGAGCCGATAGAGGAGCGAGGCTCTCGGGCATGCTTGGCGATATGGCCTTTTTTCGCTTTTTGGGCAAGGTCTTCCAGATGCAGAGCTAGTGATTATTTTGTGACGACGAGAGGATTTTAGCGCAGGGGTGGAGGAAAAGGAAAATAGGGGGAAGGACCGCAGGAAAGAGATGGGCAGTGAGAGCTGAGAGGATGGGATAACCCACGGTCGCAGCCCCTTCGAAGCTCAGGGTAAACAGGGATGGCTGTGGCGCGGGCTGGTGGAGATTATGGAGTGGGGGCGGGCGAAGAGCGACTCGGGTTCATGGTCAGTGCAGCGAGGCGTTGGCGAGCGGGATCGAGGGCGGGATTGATAGCCAGGGCGCGCTGATATTCTTCGGCGGCGGAGGAGGGGGAGCCGGAGCGTTCGAGGTTGACGGCCAGGGCGAAGTGGACTTGGTCGGCGTGTTCCCACGTGGGATTCAATTCCAAGATTCTGCGCAGTTGGGCGTTGGCCTCGGGCAGACGGTTGTCGCCGGCCAGCGCGGCAGCCAGAGATTGCCGGATGAGCAAGGCATCGGGTTGGCGCTGCAGGGCGCGTTCGAGAACTCCGACGGCCTGGGCCGATTTGCCGGCGCGTTGCAAAGCAATTCCCCATTTATCGAGGACGAGGAGATTGGCGGGCTGCAAGGCTGCGGCGTGCTGGAACGCATCCGCAGATCGTTGCCACTGACCGGCTTGCCCGGCGGCGTCACCTAGCCGGATCCAGGCGGCAAAATCGGAGGGAACGCGATCGGCGGCTGATTGGAGTTCGTTGATGGCCTCGGCTTTTGCGTTGGAGTCGGCCAGGGAGGCCAGCTGAGTGAATAGGGCCGATTGCACCGGATCGATTGTTGCGGCGTGCTGGTAGGCTTCGCGGGCAAGAGCCCAGTTGTGCTGGAGGGTGTAGATCTTGGCGAGATTGACCCAGGTGGGCACGTACTCGGGGTAGCGGCGGATGGCCTCCTGGAGCTCAAGGATCGCCGCGTCGTAGTCCCCTTTCTTGGCGAGATACAAGCCTGAGTTGATACGGCCGAGGACGTAATTGGGATTGATTTGGATGGCGCGGCGGACATGAATCAGCGCGTTATCAATATCGCCCCGATCGTAATAGGCGCCGCCGAGTTGGCCTTGAACGACGTAGGAGTTGGGAGATTCGGGTTCCGTGGTGGAGAGCAGAGTGTAGTTGTCGTGAAAAACGGCGATGCGACGCTCGGTCTGCACAAGGAAGAAAGCGAAGAGGGCGACGAACGCGGCACAGAGCGCATAGCGGACGGGAGGGGCGGAGAACCTTGAGTACAAGGCGAGGCCGGCGCCGGCGATGACAATGGCGAAGCCCATGGAGGGAATGTACAGGTAGCGCTCTGTAAAGAAATTGATGGCGACGGTATTGAGGCTGAGGGCCGGGGCCAGAGTGAACACAAACCAGCAGAGCGCGAAAGAGATGATGGGGCGGATGGAACGGAAATAAAAAGCCGCGAAGGCCATGAGCAGGGCGCTGAGGAAGCCGGCGGCGGCCCAGAGCGTCAGGGTGGTGGTGATCGGGAACTCGTAAAAATAGTTCATGTGGATGGGGACGAGGAGTTTGCCGATGTAGCGGGCGAAGATGGGAGGAATTGCGAAGAAAAGATTCAGGACGGAAAGGTGGGGGCGCTCGGTACTGGGGCGGGGAGCGAAACCACCGAGGGCGGAGGTGCGCGCGTAAAAATAGATGGCGAAAGCAACGAGAATGGGAGCGAATCGCGAGGCCAGGGGGACGAGGTCAGCTCGCGAAGTGCGGGCATAGAAAAACTCGTAGCAGAGGAGAATGACGGGAAAGAGCAGAGCCGCTTCCTTGCTGAAAAGGGCGCCGAGAAAGAAAAGAGCGCCAAGGAAGATGGGAACGAGAGGAGCAGCGGCCGACCGCGCGCGGTGGTAACAGAGCATGGCGAGGAGCAAGAAAATGGCGCATTGCAGTTCGGGGAGGGCGGCGATCCAGGCGACGGGTTCCGTGTGCATGGGATGGAAGGCGAACCAGAAGGCGGACCAGAAAGCGAGAGTGGGAGTGCCGAGGGAAGAGACCAGCAGATAAACCAGGGCGACCACGGCGGAGTTCAGGAGGACGTTAACGAGATGCCAGCCAATGGGATGCTCGCCAAAGAGCTGGTACTCCGCGGCATAGACGAGAAATTGCAAAGGCCGATAGTAGTTGGTGCCGACGTTGGTTTTCGTCTTGGTCTGACGAGCAAAGTCCCAGACCTCTCCCGTGAAGACCTGGCTAAGGTTCTTGCCTTCGAGAACGACGGGATTCTGGAGGATTTGCAGCTTGTCGTCGGTGACGAACTCGTTGCGGAGGGTGGGGGCGTAGAGGGCGAGGGAGAGGAGGATGAGGATGGAGAGATGGAGCCAGTTGGTGCGGCGGGGGGCGGCGGGGAGGGATGGAGAGGTCAGGCTGGGTGGCGGCGCGCCGATAGTGTCGGGCGAGGAGATTTGCTGAGATTTTTTGTGTTTTCTGGACAAGGTGTTGGGTGCCGGGCGAGACGAGTGTTCGCGGCGGCAGGGACAGTTTAGCGTAAGAGGGAAAGGAAAGGAAAATCGCGGTGAGGAAAACGGGGTGGCTCGGCAGTTAGATTTGTGGTACGTTCCGCGGAAGGAAGACCAAGGGAGGAGGGCCCCTTGATTCGGAAAATAGTGGTAGCGGTTGCATGTTCAGGAGTTTTCGCCGGTATGCTGTTGGCTCAGGAGTGCAAGGCGAAGTTCGCTGTGGAGTATACGGATGGGCAGCACATGCAATCCGGGCTGACTCCGGACCAGAGAAAGTATTGGGAGACGGAGGGAGCCAAGAAATTGAAAGGGATGTGCCTGGACTTCGCGAAGCCGGACTACCTGATCGTGTGGTCGGTGGGAGTCTCCGGGAAGGAACTTGCGGAGAGCGGGGTCGGAAATTTCAATCGGGCGAGGGAAACCGGGGAAGCGAGCACTTCGGTGAATCAGGCTTCCTCCAACAAAATGTCGACGACCGACTCCCGTTGGGTGGACTCGACGGTGTTTGTCATGGCGTCTTCGGCAGTACGCGCCAAAGCAGATTATATGATTCTTGATCTTTCGAAAAACCCAGCATCGGTGATCCGAATGGGCCAGGGCTATCGGGATTTGCCTTCCGGAATGGGCGTCGCCAGCGGGCATGGAGAGAAGATCAACTCACAGGATTTGTCCTCAACCATTCCCGATCCGGCGGCGGCACTGGAGAATGCGTTGAAGTGGCTTAAGAAGGAAAAAAAACTGTTGGCAGGTTTGGAGACATTTTCATGGGCGGGGAATTTGGCGCTTGAGGTGCTGATTCCCTGCCCTGTTTTTTGGGAGGTGGCTGGATACTGGGCTTGCCGGCAGGATGCCGGCGCTACCGGGGGTATGCTTGGGGATTGAGGGGAGGAGGGCCCCTGGGATATTGGGAAATGCGATGGGGTGGATTGGGTTTGTTGATTCTGGGGACGCGGGAGTGTAGGCTTGGTTCCCGCGCTGGGGTGACCGACCTAAAGGTCGGCCACTACATTTGGGGCGGCCGCCTGCGGCGGACGGGCCCCACGTCAAATTAGGAGGAATCCCATGGCTACGGCGATCTCTGTGATTGAACCGAAGGTAAAGATTTCGGCTACGAAGCTATTGATTGGTGGGAAGTGGGTGGAGGCAGCTTCCGGGAAGACGTTTCCGACGATTAATCCTTCGACGGGCGAGGTGATTACGCAGGTGGCGGAGGCGGACGCGGCCGATGTGGACAAGGCGGTAGCAGCGGCGCGGGCGGCGTTTGAAAAGGGCGCGTGGCGGAAGATGTCGGCATCGGCGCGCGGCGTGCTGATGAACAAGCTGGCGGATTTGATTGAGAAGCACGCGGAAGAGCTGGCGGAACTGGAATCGCTGGACAACGGGAAACCATACCAGGTGGCGCTGGCGGCGGATCTGCCGCTGACGATTGCGTGTTACCGGTATTACGCGGGATGGGCGGACAAGATTCAGGGGAAGACGATCCCGGTGCAGGGGCGGTACTTCACGTACACGAAGCATGAGCCGGTGGGCGTGGTGGGACAAATCATTCCGTGGAATTTCCCACTGCTGATGCAGGCTTGGAAATTGGGGCCGGCGCTGGCGGCGGGTTGCACGGTGGTGATGAAGCCGGCGGAGCAGACTCCGTTGACGGCGCTGCGGGTGGGCGAGTTGATGCTGGAAGCGGGATTCCCGTATGGCGTGGTGAATTTGCTGCCGGGTTATGGACCGACGGCGGGGGCGGCGATTGCGCGGCACATGGATGTGGATAAGGTGGCGTTCACGGGGTCGACGGAAGTGGGCCACTTGATCATGCGGGCGGCGGCCGATTCGAATTTGAAGCGGGTGACGCTGGAGCTGGGCGGGAAGAGCCCGAACATTGTTTTTGCGGATGCGGACATGGATCAGGCGGTTGAGGGGTCGCACCAGGCGCTGTTCTTCAATCAGGGGCAGTGCTGTTGCGCGGGGTCGCGGCTGTTTGTGGAGGAGAAGTGCCACGACGAGTTCGTGACGAAGAGCGTGGAGCGGGCGAAGCGGCGGACGGTGGGCAATCCGTTCGACAAGAGCACCGAACAGGGACCGCAGGTGGACCAGGAGCAGTTTAATAAGGTGATGAGATACATCGAGTCCGGGAAACAGGACAAGGCCAAGCTGCTGACGGGCGGAAATCGCGTTGGCGACAAAGGCTATTTCATCGAGCCGACGGTGTTCGGCGACGTGCAGGACGATATGAAGATTGCGAAGGAAGAGATCTTTGGGCCGGTGATGGCGATTTTGAAGTTCAAGGATCTTTCGGAGGTGGTGGAGCGTGCGAACAAGTCGCTGTATGGATTGGCTGCGGCGGTTTGGACCAAGGACATCACCAAGGCTCATGCGATTGCGGATGGCGTGCGAGCGGGAACGGTATGGGTGAATTGCTATGACGTGTTTGACGCCGCGGCGCCGTTTGGCGGGTTCAAGCAGTCTGGGCTTGGACGGGAGTTGGGCGAGTATGGGTTGGCGAATTATACGGAGGTTAAGACGGTTACGGTGAAGCTTTAGGAGAGCCGTTAGCCTACAGCCGACGGCTTACAGTTAAAGAGCTAAGAGAAGAGGCGGCCTAAAGCCGCCCCTACACAAGAAGAGTTGAAGAAGATAGGATGAGTTGGAGAAAGGGGTCCAGTTTGCTGGGCCCCTACTTTTTTATGGCGATACTGGTGCGGCAATATGAGGGAAAGGATTTTGCGCGGCTGCATAAGCTGGACCAGGTGTGTTTTCCACCGGGGATTTCTTATAGCAGGTGGTCGCTGCATTATTACTTGAGTTTGCCGGGGGCGGTTTGTTTGGTGGCGGAGGAGGGGAAGCGGCTGGCGGGATTTATTCTGGCGGAGGAGAACCCGCCGCTGGGACATATTATTACGTTGGATGTGGCGGAATCGTTCCGGCGGCGCGGGGTGGGAACGATGCTGCTGAACGAGATGGAAGAGCATTTTGTGTTTCAGGGGGTGCATTCGGTGCTGCTGGAAACGTCGGTGGAGAATGCCAGCGGGATTGCGTTCTGGAAGCGGCACGGCTATCGTACGGAAGCCATGGTGAAAAAATATTATTTGGGGAAGATTGACGCGTATGAGATGAGGAAAAAGTTGAAGGAAAGTGACGAGTGACGAGTGCCGAGTGGCGAGAGAAGATAAGGACAACGCAGAGGCGCAGAGGGCGCTGAGGAGGCGCGGAAAAGAGGGCGGCGTAAAGCCGCCCCTACGCTGGGAGGGAAAAACTGCACCCTGAACGGCGCAGGGTGCGGCACCCAGCTATAAAGGCAGGAGAAACCCAAGAGCACAGGCAGGAATGCCTGTGCTACCTGACAGGAGAGATGAGTGAGCGACTACTTACTTAGTGTGATTTTGGGAGTGGTGGAGGGGTTGACGGAGTTTTTGCCGGTTAGTTCTACGGCGCATCTGCGCATTTCGGAGGCGCTAATGCACCTTCACTATCCGCAGATCAGTCTTGAGGACCCCTACTGGAAGATGTACACGATTGTGATTCAGTTGGGGGCGATTTTGACGTTGCCGATCTATTTTCGGGAGCGGATTGCGAAGTTTTTGAGCACGTTTCCGAAGGGCGAGCGGGGCGACCGGACGATTGTGACGCATCCCTTGAGCCTGGTGATGATTGCGTTTGTGGTTACGGCGATACCGGCGTTTTTGATGACGAAGATCATTGGGAAGCATTTGGAGAGTTTGTACATTATCGGGAGCGCGCTGTTGATTGGCGGAATTGTGATGTGGTTTGTGGATGCGCGGAGTTCGAAGGCGGAGGCGGCGGGGGAGAAATCGGCGGGCGGGGTGATTCACACGTGGCATATGGAGGATATGAGTTTGGGGCAGGCGGTGTGGATTGGGGCGTGCCAGATATTGTCGGCGGTGTTTCCGGGGACTTCGCGGTCGATGTCGACGATTGCGGGAGGGCAGTTGGCGGGGATGTCGCGGGCATCGGCGCTGGAGTTTTCGTTTTTTCTTTCGATACCGACGATGGTGGCGGCTACTTGCTATGACTTGTTGAAGTCGGTGGTGGGAAAGCATGGAGATGGGATTGCGGTGTCGCATATTGACGGGCATGGGTGGATTGTGTTGGGGATTGGGTTTGTGGTGTCGTTTGTGGTGGCTTATGGGACGGTGGCTTGGTTTATGGGGTATGTGCGGCGGAGGGGGTTTGCGCCGTTTGCGATTTATCGGATTATTTTGGGGGTTTTGGTTTTGTATTTTGCTTCGCGGATCGGATGAGGAGTAGAGGAAGATTTAACGCAGAACGCACAGAGGTTCCACAGAGGTCGCAGAGAAACTTGCACAATTGGAGAAATCTGACGTGAATAAACATCATCGTCCAGGCGGAGCTATGTGCGTTTTATTGGGTTTTGCGTTGATTGGGTTGGGGATACCGCAGGGACTTGGAGCTGGAACAATTCCCTCCCCTGAAGATGGAGCCAGGGTGGACGCGCTTGTTGAGGCAGAGATGCGCGCCGAAAAGATTCCCGGGTTGGGGATGGCCGTGCTGCGCGATGGAAAGGTGGTGAAGGCCCAGGGGTATGGGCTGGCGAATGTGGAATTGAATGTTCCAGTGAAGGCGGAGACAATTTTTCAGACGGGGTCGGTGGGGAAGCAGTTTACGGCGACCGCGGTGATGATGCTTGTGGAAGAGGGGAAAGTTGGGCTGGACGATAAGTTGAGCAAGTACCTGGCGGGAACGCCAGCGCCGTGGAAGGACGTCAGCGTGCGGAATCTGCTGACGCACACTTCGGGGATTGCGGATTACACGGACCAGGAGTACACGAAGGCAGGCGGGCTGATCAATTTGCGCGGGGATTATACGGAAGAGGAGTTGTACCAGAAGCTGGTGCAGCTGCCGATGAATTTCGAGCCGGGGACGCAGTGGAAGTACAGCAATTCCGGGTACGTACTGTTGGGATTTCTGATCCGCAAGGTGACCGGAGAATTCTACGGGGATTTTCTGCAGGAGCGGATTTTCCGGCCGCTGGGGATGAGCGCGACGCGGATTATCAGCGAGCGGGATATTGTGGAGAACCGGGCTAGCGGTTATGAACTGGTGCAAGGTGAGATCAAGAATCAGGAGTGGGTTTCGGCGACGCTGAATACCACGGCGGATGGGGCACTGTACACGAATGTGGTGGATCTGGGGAAGTGGGACGGGGCGTTGTATACGGAGAAGCTGGTGAAGAAGTCGAGTTTGGCGCAGATGTGGACTCCGGTGACGTTGAAGAGTGGGAAGACGTATCCGTATGGATTTGGGTGGTTCCTGGGTGGGGTGAATGGGCATCGGTTGGTGGAGCACGACGGGGCTTGGCAGGGATTCACGATGAATATTTCACGGTATGTGGATGACGAGTTGACGGTGATTGTGATGACGAATCTAGATGAGGAGCATTCGCAGCCGGCAAAGATCGCGCATGGGGTGGCAGGAATGTATGTGCCGGCGTTGAAGGAGAAAGAGAAAGGACTAACGCAGAGGTAGCAGAGGGAAAACCCCAGGGCGAGCAGAAGGCGCTCGCCCTGCGCTACAGATGGCGGGATTTGGGTTTGGAAACTTGGATGAAGATGGGCTTGTGCGGGGGACGGGGTTTGTTATGATTTGGACGTTCCTCGTGAGCAGGGGCACCAGCGCCGCTTCCTGTTCTGCGACACAACGGAATTGTTGTGCTCGTCAGTAAATACTCAGCCTTCCCCGGCTAGAAAATGGACCGTCTCCGAAGGCGGTTCCTACATGGCCAGAGCGCCCGCCACGATCGGCGGCCGCACCATTGGCACGAGCTGAGGAGAATCTAGTGCGCTTTCTGACACCTACGGAAAATAAACGGCTCAATGAGCTGATTGGATTTGTGTGCATCATGGCCGCCATTCTGGTGGCGTTTGCGCTGTTGACGTATAACCCGCGGGATGCGGCGTTCAATGTGAGCGCGGCGGGCGGAGAGGATCACCTGACGCACAACTGGATGGGGCCGGTGGGTGCGTATTCGGCGGACCTGATGTTCCAGTTGTTTGGGTTCGCAGCGTTTCTGCTGCCGGTGGCGCTGGGGATATTGGGTTACCGATGGTGCCGGAGCCATGCGATTGATTCGCAGGCGGCGACGCTGTCGGGATACGTGCTGCTGATGTTGTCGCTCCCTTCCCTGTTTTCGCTTGCACATATGCCAGACGTGCGCGGCGCGGTGCCCGCGGGCGGAGCGCTGGGGACGCTGGTGTCGCACGGACTGCGAACCGGCTTCAATTTCGGTGGGGCGCTGCTGGTGGCGATCGCGCTGTTTGTGGTGGCGCTGTTTATGACCACGAGATTTTCGTTCAGCGGGGCGCATGCGTGGGCGAGCAGCCATAAGGGGCCGCTGGGGAAGATCGAGAAGCTGGGAATTTTGCAGCGGGCGCAAGCGCGCTGGCAGGACTGGCGGGAAGAGCGCGAGCAGGAGCGGATGCGGCGCGAGGTGGAAGAGCGGCGCATCAGCGGGCGGAAGGCGGTGGCGCCGCAAATGATGGGCAAGGAAGAGCCGAAGAGCATCAAGCTGGAAGATTTGAGCGACATTTTCAAAGGCAAGAAGGGCCCGGCGGTGGCGGAGAAGGACGAGGAAGAAGAAGAGGAGACGGGGCACAAGGCGCCGATACTGGTGCTGAATCCGGAGAAGGCCGCGGCCGAAACTGCGGGCAAAGCGAAAAAGGGCGAGCCGAAGATTGCCAAGGGGAATGCGAGTTACAAGCTGCCGTCGATCAATTTGCTGCGGCAGGGCGAGGGCAGCGAGAAGCTGGACGAAGACGAGTTGAAGATGCGGGCGCGGGCGATTGAGGAGAAGTGCCACGAATTTGACGTGGAAGGGCGGGTGACGCAGATCAATCCGGGGCCGGTGGTGACGACGTTTGAGTTCAAGCCGGAAGCGGGGATCAAGTACAGCCGGATTATCGGGTTGACGGAGGATTTGTGCCTGGCGCTGAAGGCGGAATCGATTCTGATCGAACGGATCCCGGGAAAATCGACGATTGGGATTGAGGTGCCAAACGATCGCAGGGAGACGATTGCGCTGCGGGAGATTATCGAGGCGCCGGAGTTTGCCAATTCACCGAACAAATTGACGCTGGCGATGGGGCGGGATTTGCACGGGCGGATCCGGGTGACGGATCTGGCGTCGATGCCGCACTTGCTGATTGCGGGTTCGACGGGCACCGGCAAGAGCGTGTTCATCAATTCGCTGATGATGTCGATTTTGTACAAGGCGACGCCGGACGAAGTGAAGATGGTGCTGGTAGATCCGAAGCGGCTGGAGTTGAATTTGTACGAGGGGATTCCGCATTTGATCGCGCCGGTGGTAACGGATCCGAAGGTGGCGTCGAATGTGTTGCGGAATGCGACGCGGGAGATGGAGAACCGGTTGAAGCTGCTGGCGCAGCGCGGGGTGCGGAACATCGACCAGTACAACCGGACCTTCCAGAAGCAGCAATCGCTTTCGTTGTTTGAGAATGTGGAGGAGAGCGAGCACAAGCCGCTTCCCTATTTGATCATCATCATTGACGAGTTGGCGGATTTGATGATGGTGGACACGAACAATGTTGAGGAGTCGATCACGCGACTGGCGCAGATGGCGCGCGCGGTGGGGATCCACTTGATTTTGGCAACGCAGCGGCCTTCGGTGGATGTGATTACCGGATTGATCAAGGCGAACTTCCCTGCGCGGATTTCTTTCCGGGTGGCCAGCAAGGTGGATTCGCGGACGATTCTGGATTCAAATGGGTCGGAATCGTTGCTGGGCAAGGGCGACATGCTGTATTTGCCGGCGGGATCGGCGAGATTGCACCGGATTCATGGGCCGCTGGTTACGGAGGATGAGATTACGGGAGTTTGCGATTTCTGGCGGCAGCAGGCGCAGGCGAAGTATAACGAGGCGCTGCTGGAGGCGCCGAAGGAAGATGATGGGAAGGCATTGGGTGGTGCGAATTCGAAGGGCGGCGGTGGTGGTTCGGAAAGCGCTGGCGAGACGGCTGGCGGCGAGGAGATTGATGACGCGCTGTTCCAGGATGCGGTTCGGATTTGCTGCGAGATGGGGCGGGCGTCGACCTCGACTTTGCAGCGGCGTTTGCGGATTGGGTATGGGCGGGCGGCGCATTTGATTGATCTGATGGAGAAGGATGGAATTGTGGGGCCGCCGGATGGGACGCGTCCGAGAGAGGTGTTGAAGGGACGGAGTTGGATGAAGGAGTTTGATGATGCGCATGGGGAGTGATGGATGGCGTCGTGTAGAAGGACGCGAGGATGTGAATTGCGATCGAGGTTAACAGCGAGCAGGAAGCGAAGAGCGACGGTGGACGGCCTCTACCGAGTTTGATTCGCGGGATAGTTTAAATTTTTCCTACACAAATTTACGTTTGCGGATGGATTTGGGTCGTGGTGTGCGCGATTTCTTCCTGACGCAGGAAGAAGAAAGGATTACGCAGAGACGCGGCGAGCGCTGAGGGGTGCAGAGAAGAGAAAATCCGCACCCTGAAAGACGCAGGGTGCGGCACCCAATTAAGAGGGGAACACAGACTAAAGCCGATGCTACTCGGGGGCACTGCTTGGGCGTGGGTGCGGGGTCAGGAGTGGGATTCGAGGAATTTGCCGAGGAGGGTGGCGGCGTGTTCGCAGATTTTGCGGTCGTCAGGACCGAAGGCGGCCAGGAAGTGGGAGTCGATGTCGAGTTCGCCGACGACTTTGCCGCGGACGAAGACGGGGACGACGATTTCGGATTTGGTTTCGAGGGAGCAGGCGAGATAGCGGGAGTCGGCGTTGACGTCGTCGACAATGATGGTTTTTCCGCTGGAGGCCGCGGCGCCGCAGATGCCCTGGTTGAGAGGGATGCGGGTATGGGGAGTCATGGTGCCTTTGAAGGGGCCGAGGACGAGGATGTTTCCGCCTTCCTTTTCGAGCATGTAGAAGCCAACCCAGTTGTATTTGGTTAACTTTTCGTGGAGCAGGGCGACGATGGATTTCATCAGGGCTTCGCCGGAAGTGGCGGAATTGGTTAGGGCGTCGAGTTCGGGAAGAAGGTTGGAGGATTGCGGCGTTGTGGTGGTCATTGGAGTGAAGGTATTTTAGCGTGACGGAGGGTTGGGGGCAAAATCGGGAGAGGGAAAAGCGGGGAGGTAGGGGGACATTTTGGTTGGGGTGGGTGGCGGATTCGGGAGTTGGGTGACTGGGTTGCAACCGCAAAAGCGGTTGCTGGGCTAACCTTCGGCAGGCTCAGGGCAGGCCGCACCCGAAAGTAGGAGCGGAGCGCTCGCCGCGGCGGCGGTCACTACAAAGGCAAGAAGGAGCGCGAAAGATTTTGCGATCTTTGGCGGAGAATTGACACGCCTGCGAGCGGCCACTAAACTACTAAAGTTGAGTTGCCGGGGTAGCTCATTGGTAGAGCGCCGCCCTGAAAAGGCGGGCGTAGCCAGTTCGATTCTGGCCCCCGGCACCAGATTTGTCTTTTCTTGTCGTTGCGACTATCGCTTTCTCCAGCAGCTTCAATTTGTGCCCCCCGATCGCGCTTGACTACTTCACATATTGTGAAGTAGCATAGGCCAGTGCACATTGTGACGCGCAAGCATCTGAGTGAGGCCATGCAGGAGTATCCAGATGCTGCGAATGAGATCAAGGCATGGGTCGCTATAGTTGAAGGCGTCCGATGGCACAATTTTGCGGAAGTTCGGCTCATGTTTCGGGATGCCGACTACATCAACGGATACGTGGTGTTTAACATCCGGCGAAACCGCTACAGGCTCATCACTGTCATTCACTATGCGAAGACAACAGATGAGAAACGGACCGAAGGACACGTCTACATTCGCTCCTTCCTGACGCACAAGGAGTACAACGATCCCCGGAAATGGGATCGGAGATTTGGTGCAAAATGAATACAGTTCTCGCAGACCCGGCGAAAATGATTGCGAAGGGTGCCCCCCACGTCATACACAATGACAAGGAACTGGGAGTGTATACAAGCGCCCTCTTCCAATTGACAGCTCTGGAGGACCCCTCTGCCGCAGAAATGGAAGCAATCGAACTTCTGACCTTACTCGTGGAACGCTACGAGCAAGCGCACTATGCAATTCCCGACGCGGATGCAGTATCCGTCGTGCGGTTTCTCATCGAACAGCAGGGCCTCACGCAACGTGATTTAACGCCGGAATTCGGATCGGAAAGTGCCGTTTCCATGTTTCTCGCCGGACAACGGAAGCTGACGCTTGAGCAGGTTCGCAAATTAAGTTCACGATTCAAACTTCCTGCTGACGTCTTCATTCGAAGAAAGTAGCAAGTGCCGCAGACGAAGATCCTTCCCCGTTCCTCCGACTTGGCAGTTACGCGGCAGCCAACCGTCAGAAATGGATTGGGAGAGGTTCGATCCAATTCTCTCTCCGGGCACCGCCGCTGCTGCCACGTCCCCTTGAAATTCCGGGGAAGTGCACCCTATTGTCCGCGGCTCCCTGGATCGCTTTTCAAGCTCCGCGAGAAGAGACCGGTTAAGACGGAAGGTAGGTAGGGAGATGCGCAAAGAGGTGAAGGCTGGGAGTTCACAAATTGGGCGAGGGAGCCCACGAGGGAGCAGGCGTAACGGCAGGTTTGTTGAGAGGGAGTCAGACTCAGCGTGGCGTTGACCCTGCCGCAAACTTGCGAAACTGAGGGATGGGCTCTCCGCTCTGAGTTGGTGGAGTGGTCTCGAGTCGGTTGCAGGCTTGCTCCACAGCTCTGGAGAGAGCCCCGCAGAATTCGCCACTGAGGATATTTACGTCCAGCGCGATGGCCTTCAGACCAGAATTGCGCAGCAGGGAAACGTATCCCCAACGATTATTCGAATCCGTCATCAATTCCAGCCGTAATTCCCAGGAGGGGTCGTCGATTCCAGTTTCTGACCAGGTAAGCACCAATTTTCCGTCTGGTTCATAGGCCAGCGGGAGGAAGGAACTCGGCGCGAACCCGTTTGGGTGCATCATCTGGAACCGGATTCCATCAAACCCGACGGGCTCGAGAGTGGCCTGGAGCACGCGACAGATCATTTGAAATTGATTGCAATGCTTGAGCGACTCCGTGGCACGCCGAACTGCCACATGGTTTGCCACGATTTGCCGGCGGTGAGTTGCTCGCTGCATCAGGGAGAGCACCTCGTCAAATTCGCCGTATCGTAATTGCTGGACGCCTACCAGCACAGCCAAGCCGGTCAACCCGAGGACCAGAGCGATGGTCGATCTTTGATGGAGCAGCACGAGGCTCATAAACCCAAAAGCCGCGGTAACCGCATAGAGGAGAAGCACCGCCTCACGCTGCGAAAGCCCGCGCTTGAGCAGCTTGTGGTGCACATGATCGCCATCGCCCTTGAACAGCGGTTTGCGTCCGAGGAATCTCCGAACGACCGCGAGAAAGACGTCGAGTATGGGCAATCCGAGAGAGACGATGGGAATGGCCACAGCCACCATCGTGGGAGCTTTTTGCGCACCCACCAGCGCCATTTCGCTGAGCATGAATCCAATAAACAGGCTTCCGGAATCCCCCAGAAATATTGTGGCCGGGTTGAAGTTAAAGCGCAGAAAGCCCAGAATCGCTCCCGCCAAGGCGATGGAGAGGCAACACATGATTGGGTTGGCGGAATGCAGAGAGATCATGAACACGACGATGGTGGAAAAAAATGCCGATCCCGCGGCCAGCCCGTCCAAACCGTCGATCAAGTTGAAGGCGTTGGTAATGAGGAGCACCCAGAGTATGGTGAGCGGCAATGCAATGAAGGATTGAATCGAATGGTCCGCGGAACCCAGGCCAAAGCGATTGATGCCGTATCCGCCGGTGAAGAGCAGGACGGCTGCCCCAGCCTCCACCAGAAACTTCCAGTAGGGACCAACGCCCCTCAGGTCGTCGTACAGCCCCAAGAGAAAGACAATGAATGCTGGTCCCAGCAGGGTAGCAATCGACTTCGCTGATAGAACAATCGGCAAACCGAACCATCGAGGGATGGAAATGACCATCGCGATGGTGATCGCAAAAGACACGAAGATGGCGACTCCGCCTATCCGAGGCAGCGGAACCGTATGAACGTGCCGATCGAGCCGCGGCGCTTCCAACCAGCCGTGGAAGCGCGCCAGGTCGCGGACCAGCCGGGTGGCCAGCAGCGAGAGCAAACAGCACAAAAGGAAGACGCTGGAATATAGGGCGATCATGAACCTTGGGAAAACTGCGCGAGAAATCTGACCTGTTATTTTCTGTTTTCGGATGAGTCTCAGAGGGGTTTGAAATCGAACTTTGCTTTGCTGCCAGCCTTCGCCGGCGCCTGCGCCAACGAATGGCCGCGACGCGAATTGCAATTCAGCAACTCTCGATAGACCGCGATGATTTGGCGGCTGATTTCCACATCAGAGAATTCGTTCACGACTCGCGCACGGCCCGTCGCGCCCATCCGTGCCCTAAGACGCTGATCCTGCGATAGATTAAGGATGGCCGCCGCGATCGCCCCCGAATCCCGCGCGGGAATAAGGAAGCCGTTCTCGCCGTGCCGCACCACCTCCGAGCAGCCCGGCACACGAGTCGTGACAATCGCTCTCCCACACGCAGCGGCTTCCAGCAATACCTTCGGAAGACCCTCACCATAAGAGGGCATGCACACGATATTGGAACGGCCCAGTGCGGCCGGCATGTCATCGAGATGACCCCACCATTCCACGACCCCGGATTGCACCCAGGATTCGACTTGCGACATTGGGATACAACCAGGGTTCTTGGGATCAGGCTTCCCCACCAAGACCATGCGCACCGGCGCTTTTTGAGCCCGAAGTTGCTGCGCCGCGGCCACAAACTCTCGAATTCCCTTTTCCCACAGCAGTCTGGCAGGCAACATGGCGATCGGAACGCCTTCACCTTCCGGGAGTGGGACGAATCGCTGAATGTCGACACCAAATCCAGGAATGACAGTAGTTTTCTCCAGCGGCGAAATCTGCAGATCGGCCAGCAGCGCTCTGTCAGCTTCGTTCTGACAGATGACCCGGCAATTTTCTCTTTTGAGCACTTGCTTAAGAACGATCACCAGCAGACACCGCAAAAAAGCCATCTGCCAAGTGGAGTTAATGAAGACCGGGCCCAATCCAGTGATGGTGTTTGCGGCCGGAATGCTGTTACAAAAGCTGGTTGCAATGCTTCCATACACGATCGGTTTAAGAGCGACGTGGTGCACCAAATCGGGGCGTTCGATCCTATAGGCGCTGATGACGTCCAATAGACTCTTTAACTCTCTCAGGGGCTGCATGCTGCGCCGGGAGATATTCCAAGGAATGATCCGAAAACCTTCCTTCTCCAGGCGGGGGCAAGAATCACCCGGGTAGGTCATGATGACTACTTCTGTTCCTTCGCTTTTAATCGCGCGAGCCAGATTGAGCCGGTGAGACCAAAAGGTGCCATCGTCCGTAGTGAGAAAAAGTATTTTCATACAGCTATCTGGGTTCGCCGCCGGCTAGCACGCGAGTTCCGAAGGATTACGAAAAACGAGATGTAGTGAGCCAATGCGGGATATCCTCGAAATCGAGTCTGTGGCGCCTGGCCAAATCAGGTGGATGGCTTCAAAAGTATTTGTTTCAAATTTGACCGGCGACGGGACGCGCGACTCCGTGATCAGGCTGTGCCCGAAGGTTTTCGTACAGTGACTCATACAAGCGAATTGACTCGCTGGATGAGAATTCAGAGCAAATGCGCTGGCGCCCCAGGCGTCCGAGTTTTTGTCGTTCCACGGGACCAAGTTCGATTAACTGGAGTAAACTTTCCGCGAGTGCTTCTGGACTTCGGGGCGGCACCACGCGTCCCACGCGCCCAATAATTCTCTCGACGTCTCCCGCATTTGCAGCCACGCAGGGAATTCCGCAAGACATTGCTTCGACCAGGACATTGGGAAAGGATTCACTCCAGGAAGACAAGCAGGCGACGTCGAGGGCTGCAGTCAGCCGCGGCATGTCCCGTCGAACACCCAGGAGATGCGCGGCGCGGTGGATTTTGTTTTTTCGGAGCAGTTCTAGAAGCTGATCATTTTTTCCAGTGATGCCCTCCCCCGATAGCAGGATTTGGACTTCGGGGTAGCGCGCTTGAACGAGAGAAATAGCGCGAACAAAGGTTGCGTGATCTTTCATGGGACTGAACCTGGCAAACATTCCCACAAGAAAGGAGTCGCGGCTGAGGCCCAATTCCTCGCGAACCGATTCGCGGGCGGCTTGATCGGGACAAAAATGATCAACGTCAACGCCATTGGGGATTACCCGCATTTTGGCCGTGTCATACCCTTGCTGTCTGTGGACCATCCTGCCGGCGTGCGAGTTCACGACAATGACGCTGGGAAAACCAGATAGCCTCGCGCAAAGACGTACGACTTGGCGGGTCAAAAAGCCATAGCCCTGCAACGAACCATTTGCCGACCGCAATCCCCAAATCAAGCAAGGCACTCCCGCGAGGCGCGATCCCAGCAGACTCATCAAGCAGCCATGGTAGAGCCAGCCATGAACCGCGTCCGGCCTTAACCGGCGCAACAAAAGCGGCAGTCTTATGGTCCCGAGTAAAGAAGAAAGTCCACGTTTCATGGAAAGCGAGTGGACTTCGGCTCCCGCCGCGCGTAATTCACTCGCCAGAGGCCCACCGTCCACCAGAGAAACCACCACGTGACGGAAGCGAGATGGATCGGAACCCAGGACAAGTTGCTTCAACTGGCTCTCCGCACCTCCAGTCCCCAATCCGGTAATGACGTGAAGTATCAGCATGGCAACATTCAAGGATGCTCTTGGGTGGACAGCCACAACTGACGGCTTCGCACACCTAGCCGGTGAGCATGCGAGTACAGCGAATCAATCGAGTTTTTTCTGCGATTCTGGTACGTGGCGAGCACGGATGCATAATCGGTGAACGATTCCGCAAAGCGCCTCAAGTTCCCGCGAAACCGCGTGACATCTCCCGAACTCCAGTGATTGATATGCTGGCAAACGGTCCAAACTCCCATGGGCATCCGGCGAAAGCGCCAGAGTTGCTGGGGGATCCAAAACATCCCGGAGCGATCCCGGTGGGGATGCAGATAAAAACCATCGCTGATGCATCGAATCCCCACCTCTTCCAGGGCTTTGACAGTCAACAAATCAAATGAGTGGGCGGGCGCAACCCAAACCTCGGGTTGCACTCCCTCATTACGGAAAATTGCAATTGCAGCGCGCAGCTTTGACAACTGTGCGGAATACGGAAGCCCGCTGAATTCACTACGCCGGTTGATCCGCGCGAGCCCCGCATTGTTAATCACATAAATGTGCTGATAGCCATGCAGGCCGATCGTCCACCCACGAGATTGCCAGCGCCTCACCGTGTCCCAGAAACCATCTCTGGCCGGGCCGACGTTCAGCTTGGGGTCACGATTGTCGGGAACTACCGCGAGGATCGGCTTGATGCGGAATTCGAGCAAGGCGTGCTCCACCTCTTCCCAGACGCCCCAGTTCATGGTGGGGCAGAGATCGTCGAATCGAAGAAGATACTGTGATTTCATCTATGGTTAGTCCGACGCAAGCCGATGAGGATTCTCATTTAACAAAGAGGACGACGTCGGTGAGGTTCGACCGATAATCCAGCTCCATATACGACACCGGATAGCGCTGAATCAGCGAAGCGATGCGGCCGTGGGGAGGATAAGGATGACCAATCTTCCACCACAATTTGCCGTTCAACCAGTACTGAAGCCGGCGATGGCCGCGAGGCGGCGAAAAAGCGGGAGTACTGCATTCAATGTAACCGGTCCCTCCGGGTTTGATCAGCGAATAGATCAGGCTGGCAAATCGCCGGTCGTTCCTGCAGTAGTACCAGCAGACGCGGCAAAAGAGCAGGTCAAACGAATTGGGCGCGAACCGTCTGGCCGTCTCCAGATATCCCAGCGAGAATTGCAAAGTTACCCCGGCCGCTTTCGCGCGCCGCTCCGCCAATTTCTGGTATTCCTTGCTGACGTCATGCCAGACGACCCTTGCTCCACGCTCCGCCAACAGAACACTGAAATGCGCGGGACCTCCGCCCAGATCGAGTACGGACTTGCCCTGAAGCCCGCCCATAAATTGCGCCACCCGGTTCACCACAGGCGCGGGGTCGCTGCTGGTGACGAACTCGTCGTATTCTTGGGAGTACTCGCGGGTGATGGGATCCCAGCCATTTTCGACCCGGTGAAACATGCTGTGAATAAGATTGACCGGCATAAGTGAAGGTATCCCGCTAAACGCCTGCGTGCGCCCGGGACACTTCGGCGATCACTGGTTCTTGATGCACTTCCGTCAGCCAGGCTTGAAACATCAGAATGTTCCACAACAATGATTCCCAGTTGCGTACTCCGGAAACATGCTCTTGCCACTTCGCACGAACTGCTTCCGGACAGAAAAACCCGTCGATCCGGAGCCTGCGCTCCTCCAACAATTCCTCCGCCCAATCCCGCAGCGGCCCCCTGAGCCAATCCGCCAATGGCACGGAAAAACCATGCTTACGCCTTCCCAGCTTTGCTTGGGGGAGATATTTCTTGAGAAGTTGGCGCACGATCCATTTGCCGCGTCCATTCCGTACTTTGAGGCGCAGCGGAAGCCTCCACGCAAATTCCACAACCTGGCGGTCGAGGAACGGGACGCGCGATTCCAGACCAACACTCATGCTTGCACGATCGAGTTTGACCAGAATATCTTCGGGGAGATACCCCGAAGCATCGGCGAACATCATCCAGGAAGTGAACTCGGGGAGAACGGCCCATAGGCTGGGATCTGTCAGTACTGTCAACGGTTCGGAAGAGTCTCGGAGAAGCGTTTCCGGCGCGTGATCGTGTGACGCCAATCTCCAGTAGAGTTGTTCACGACAGCCGGAGCGCATGACCTGGGCCAGTTTTCCGAGCCTGTCGGTGATACGCCTGGACTGCCCAGAAGGAACCAGCAATGGGTTGCCGAACTTGGCGCCCCGCATCAACCGGCGGTGGACCCGCGACTCGATGAGATCCGCCAGCGCCCTGCGCCCTGATTCAGGCAACCAGCCAGTCGCGTTCCAGAGCCGCCGGCCAATCGCGTAGAGGTTGTAGCCCGAAAACAGTTCACCGCCGCCGTCCCCGGAAAGACTCACCTTCACGGAATTTCTGGCCAGGCGCGAAACCAGCAACGTTGGAATCTGTGAAGGATCCGCGAAGGGCTCGTCATAGACTTCAGGCAAATGAGGTATCAGACCGAGTGCGTCTTCGGGGCTCGCGTACAACCCGGTGTGATCGGTGCCCAGGGAATTTGCGATTTCGCGCGAACGGCGCGTCTCGTCCAAGCCGGGATGATGGAACCCAATCGTAAACGTTTTGACGGGCTGGGAAATGAGAGATTGCATGAGCGCAACAATCAGCGGGGAATCGATCCCGCCGGAAAGAAAAGCGCCGAGCGGCACGTCAGCAATCATCTGGCGGCGAACGCTGCCGCGAAGGAGGAACTCCAGCTGTTCAATAGCTTCCTCATCGGAACCGGCAAACGGCGAGGCGGCTCCGTGCTCGGCGATCTCCCGCATCGACCAGTACGCGGTGGGAGTCACGGGCTCGGGGTTTGCAATGGAAATGTCCAGCAGGGTCCCCGCACAAAGCTTATGCACTCGCTGGTAAATTGAGTGGGGCGCGGGAATGTAATCGTGTCGGAGATAAACACTAAGGACATCGCGATCAATCTCTCCGCGGAAAGCCGGATGCAAGCGGATGGCCCTGAGCTCTGAAGCAAAGAAAAAGGTCTTGTCCATCCACCCGTAATACAACGGCTTTTCGCCCAGGCGATCGCGGGCAAGCTGCAGGCGGCGATCCTTGCGATCCCAGCAGGCGAACGCAAACATGCCTTCAAACAGTTCGAGCGAGCGGGAAATCCCCCATGCCTCAAACGCACCCAGCGCGATCTCCGTGTCGGAGTGGCCTCGGAAGCTGTGGCCCAAAAATTCCAGCCGTGCCCGCAGGTCCTCGAAATTATAAATTTCTCCGTTAAACACAATTACGTAGCGCCCGGATCGCGACACCATTGGCTGGTGGCCCGCGGGAGAAAGATCGAGAATCGCCAGGCGCCGATGCCCGAGTCCAACGCCAGTCTCGACGTCGCACCAAGCGCCACTGTCGTCCGGCCCGCGGTGCGACAAGGTGTCCGACATGCGCTCGACGATCGCCCGCAACTCCGCTGCCGGAGTAGAGATGCTGAAATCAATGAATCCGCAGATTCCGCACATAATTATTTTCGAGGATTTCTATCGTGGCTGCGTCAGGGCTTCCGGTACACCCCAACTACATAAGGAGAGAGGTAAGGCGATTCAAATGTCGCATGCAGGGCATGCAGCGACCAGCAAAAGGCATGTTGCGCAAATTTAAGTGGGGGAAGAATCCACTTTCCAGGAGCGCCAAAATTCACGACCCCTGGACCAAAACAGCCCCAGAATTGCGCGGGCATCTCGGGAACAAGGCCCGCGGCGGCGTGGTGGGCATCGAGTTCTGTACCACGCATCACTACATGTTTTTCAAACACCCTGGGGTTAATCGCTTTCTGTATTGTCCCGTAGAGTGAAGCGAAATTGGGAATCAGGGTCATCACCCTTCCACCGTTTTTCATAACCTCGGCAATGCGCCGGGTCGCCAGCGAGACATCGGCGAAGTGCTCGACGAAGCCGAGGGAGTAGACGAAATCGAAATGGCCGCCGGGTAGCAGAGATTCATCAAAGAAATCGCCTTGAATCAATCGCAAATTGGACTCGCGGTCACTGTTGCTTTGCCGGGTCAGTTCGAGCCCCGCGGGCGAATAGTCGATGCCCCACGTCTCGCGGCCCAGAACGCGGTCAAAAAAACCAATCCAGCGGGAGCCACCGCAGCCTACCTCCAGAACTCGGGAACCGGGCCCGGCCAGGGTGCGGAAGAGCGACGCCAGGCGGAAGTCGTAGTAATTGCGAGTCGAGAAGGGGGGTACCGAACGGGTATCCCGCCAGACAGACTCCCAATGACTGGTTCGAGCCATGTCTGTAGAGCGAATCGTTTCCTGATTAGTTGACATAGATTCTTTTGGTCTCACCAAGCTTGCAACTCAACGAACGGGAATGACGGCGAACGCCACGAAGTGTCGTTTCTTAATACCCTGGATTGGGCTGAGCTTCGCGAGTCCTCAGCGGCCCTGGCAGGGGTGAGAAGGCCAGAAAACTCGCGACGCGGCAAAGAACAATTACCAGGGCGAGCACCAGTAGATTGGCGAAGAGCGCCGCAAACTCCCATCCAAGACTCCGAAAACTGGCCAGTTGAGGAAAGAAAAGCGCCATCTGCACGATCCAGAATACGTCCCTGGCCTGGATCCGAAAGTAAACGGCGCGGCAGAAGACGGCCAGCAAGAGTGGAACAACGAACAGCCCGACATACCAGAAGTTTGCATACGCTTCGACCAGGATTCCCGGAGGAAACGTCGCATTCGGAAATTCCATGAGGTCGGGGGCCAGACGGTCCTGTAACAGCACCGCCCCATAGCGCTCCGGCTTGTTTGGAAAAAGAGTCCGGGGGTACCAGGTGTAGAGAATGTCGCTGACATAAGAACGGCCCCAAAAAAGGTCGCGGAAACCCAACTGATCGTTCGCGGCGACGGTAAATTCCATGCTGTCCCAGGCGCTGATGGCCATCCCCACTATGGCGGAGGTGGTCACCTCTTTCTGCTTCATCAGAAGCCCCACCGGTCCGGCGATGATCATGAAAAGCAGCGCGAGTATCCATGCCCGACGCGGAAGAATGTTTTGGCCCACTTTGTTGGTCCCCAGGGATTTCACTGTGACGAAGATGGCAAAGGGTACAAAAATTACCGTAAGGATGGCGGAGCGTTCACCGAAGGCCACCCACACCAGCACAGAAATAATCAGCCATGCATAACGCCACATGGCAAAGGCAACCCGCCGCCATCCGCGCCATGCGTTGGGATAAGCGATCCATTGCGCGCACATCAAAGCCCAACCGACAATGGAAAGTTGCATCGCAAACGTCCAGTATCCGTGCCCGAAGATGACCCCCAAAAACGTGTCCCGTTGAAAGCCAGTGAGGAGTTCAAGTACGGATCCGCTCCAGCCGGTATCGTGGATAAATCCCCAAAGTCCGAGCACTCCGGCTGCCCCGAGCAAAAGCTTTGCCGTCAGATAAGAACGCGACTTTGCGAGGCGACCAAGGTCGGCGGTTGGCAAGCACCGCGAAACGCTCCATGCCATTCGCTGGCAATACAAATCGCCAACGGCAAAGCCCAGAAACCCGATCATTGCGAATAGCAAAGCTCCCGGGAGACCTGCGCGAAGTGCCGAGTCGGTGTTAAGCGTCTCCTTATAAAATGACGCCGCGTCCGGATCAAACAGATAGACGGCCGGCCGAACGCAGTAATTCATGAAGTAGCCGCCCAAGAACGCCCAAGCAGGGTCCAGAATCCGAAAAGGCCGCCGGCGATTCCGAAGGAAGAAGAGCGTAGCGACCGCGGCGAAATTCAGGGCGATCAGAATCCGCAGACTCATGGCTCACCAATGACGATGGCCAGCGACTTGCGCCAACTGGCGCGAAGTGCAGTACTCAGCGCCCCAAAAGCGTATTCGCGTTCCTCGCTTCGATAAGCCACGGCTGTGCAAAGGCCCAGATAGACGGCATAAGCGCCGGCGAAGGCCACCGCGACTGCCAGTAAGCTGTGGAGGCGGGGTTCCACCAAGTACCAACAAATGGCGCCGAGGGTGACTGCGGAGATCCACGGGCCCGCGAAACACTGACGCAGCACACAAGCCACGCTTACTTCCACCAGATTTCTGCTGACCCACACCAGAAGTGAGCCGAGCACAAACAAAAGCGCCAGTGCAAAAGCCGCGGCCACCCCGGCTATCCCCCAGAATCGCAGCAGGACTAGGCTGGCGATAATGTGAATCGCCACGGCAATCGAAAAAACCTTCATGCACACGGCAGGCTGCCCCGCGCCGGCAATGATGGCCGCGGATGGAATGCTCACGTAGCAGGAGAGCAGCGAAGCCACCGCCAGCAACATCAACGTGGACGTTGCATTTGCGGCATATTCGGGACCGATCCAATCGGCAAGCAAGGGCTTGGCGAAAACGACCAAGACCATGGCGAGGCCGGTGCTCCCCACGGCGACGGCCTTGGTCGCCTGCAGATAGCTGCGCTCGAGGTCGCCGGGATTTGCCGCGGCTTGCCCGCTGAACACCGGAAAAAACGCCTGCGCGATGCTGTTGGAGACATAGGACTGTCGCGAAGTAATGTCGAACGCCATGGTGTAGTAGCCGGTCAACGCCAACGGCAAAAACGCCGCAATCAGGAAGCGGTCCGCGTACAGAAAAACAATGTTGGCGATGATCCAGCTTGCGGTGATGGGAATGCCCAGCTTCAGCAGCTGCCTGGCAATGTCAGGATGCCAGCCGGCAGTAAGCTTCACGGAATTCGCGAAATAGCGCGCTGTATAGATCCACAACCCCAGCACGTGGAGATAAGCGACGCCGACGTTCACTCCCAGCACAGTGAGAAGCGATTCTCCATGGAGGATCGCCGAGACACTCAGCCCCAGCCGGAGCGTGCTGGCGGCCATGTTGCCCAGATTGAGCGCCGCGATTCGGTGGTGGCCCACCAATACGCCGTCCAGGAGAATGCGCAGAAGCACGGCCAAGAGCCCCGCGCTGGTGATCCAGAAGGCGATTTCAGCTTCGCGTTGCATTCCTGCCGGAACACGGAAGGCGTGGCGCACCAGGAGGGGTGCGAAGACCGCAAGCAGGAGGGTTCCCAAAATACCGGTGACGAGCGTCACCGTCATCGCGGTGCTGATAAAGTTTTGTGTGCGGAAAGATTCCTTGCGTTCGAAATCCTCAGCCAGATATTTCGAGGCGGCACGTCCCACGCCCAGATCGGCAACCGCGGCAAAATTGATCAGCGCCAGATTCAGCGCCAGAAGCCCATAGCGCTCCGGACCCAGTCCCCTCGCAAACACGGGCAGAACAGCCAACCCGAGGATGCCGGTCCAAGCCTGGGCAATCAGGCCAGAACTTACGTTTTTGAGCAGCCGGACAGACATTTGTCAGGGCATGCTTTTCTGTGGATTGCCGGAAGCGGCACGGGCTCCGCGCTGGAGGACTGGTTCGAGGTCGCCTGCGTCCACCTCGATGGCTGCGGCCCGCTGAATCAAACCGATCGAAATCACAACACGCGTGTTTCGTTTCCGGCGGACGAGGAACCCCTCCAGACCTGCGAGCGGGCCATACTTAACCCGCACTCGGCGCCCGACAGTCAGCGAAGGATGCGGCTCAGCCAGCAGCCCGCAGGCAAGCCCCGCGCGCATCATTTCCAGCTCCTCGTCGGGCAGCGCAGCCGGCCGGCCGGCAAACCCAACCAGATGAACTACACTGGGAATTTGCAGGACGCGGAGCCGGTCGCCAAGAGCGATGCGCACAAAAACATAGCTGGGGAAAAGGGGCATTTCCAGGTTGACCCGGCGTTTATTCCAATGCCGCACGGAGCTATAAAGAGGTAGAAAATATTCGACGCCTCGGGCCCGGAGTTCCGCTGCGGCTCGCTTTTCGTGATTGGCGCAGGTGTAAACAGCGTACCAATGCGCCTCGCAACGCGAAGCGGGCAACAAAAGCTCCTTGAAGTTGGATTGATTTTGCATCGGCGACAAACTGGCGCTCGAAAGATCCATGGGCCACCCTAGATAAAGCTTCGCCCCCTCAGCCGCAGAACGGATTTGCACCTAACGTTTTTATTTGCAACTACTTGCGTTCAAATTCGCGGCAATTCCGGATCGCTGTTCGGCTTGCTTGACGATCCGTTTTGCGACGCGAATTTCACCCAAATTTTGTGTGTCCACGCCTGCATCTGCGATCCATTCGGTGGCGCCCAAGGCATTTTTGCGTTCAGCGTCTGGAACACTTCCTGCGCCAGGACTTTTCCCGGCTCCCCGGGGTCCGTCGCTGCCCAGCGCTCTCTGCTGAGTATGAAGAGGATCGCCGCAACGAGTGTCAGGCTTGAGGAAAGGAAGATGATCAGCAAACGCGGCGGAAAGGATCGATGCTCGGGGAGGGTCGCTGGATCCAGGACTTTGACGCTGGGGGTTTCCTTGGCTTCCTGAACCTTTGCCAGTTCGAACTGTTGCGTCAATGTTTCGTAAACGGCCTCCTGAAGCTGCACCCGGCGATATAGATCCGCATAGGTCACTCCGAGAATAGGCAAATTGCGCAGCGAGGGATGCGTCGAGTCCGCCGAATCGGGTTGTCGGATGGATGGATCCGACGACCCTCCTCCAAGTTTTTCCATCTGGTGGCGCAGTTCGTTAATGCGCGCCTGCAGCGAGCGCACCCTCACATTGCTGTCCGTATAAATAGCTTGCAGCCCCTTTAGTTCCGACTCCGTGGCAATCAATTCGCCCTCCAGGGTTGCTGCACCCTGCAGCATGGCGCGGGCTTCGTCTTTGAGGTCGATGGTTTTGTTCTTGCTGGCAAATTGGCTGAAATCCAGAGAGGCCTGGTCGAGATCGTGTTTCACACTGGTCAGCCGGTCTTCCAGGAAAACTCTTTCGCGATGCGCCGAAGAGGTGGATAGTTCCGCGACCAACTGGTTGAGTTCCTCGACGTAGGCGTGAGCGATATCCGTGGCGCGCCGCGGATCCCGGTCGGTGACGGTGATCGAAATGATTCCGGTCTTGCGGTCTTCCGAGATGGCGGTATTGTCCGCGAGCTTGAGCCGGGCATCCTGTTCGTAGCGGATTCCATACACCCGGCGAAGCTGGAATCGATTCACCAGGCGATCCGCGACTGTCTGGCTTCTAAGGATGCCGACAAACAGGGCGCCGGAACTTTTTATGCCCAGGAGATCTCCGGCCATGGGACCGAACAGGCTGCCGGTTTTGGCCGACATCGCAGCCAACATTGCCATCCCGGAACTCGACTGATTGTCCGGCGGCATGAGTTGCGTTCTGGATTCAAATTCTCTCGGCAAAACAAACGCCAATAGTGTGCCCGCGAGCAAACCCGCCAAGGTGGCTCGCTGAAGAACACGCCGCTGCATCCAAAGAGCATTCAAGCGGACGTATAGCGAAGGTCCTCCCTGGAACCTCAGGTTTTCATCGGAAAAGACATCCGCCGGCATCTGGTGAGACGCCGGGGCCGGCTGCTGTTTTGTTGCTGTCTGGCTCAAGGTGTGAGTCCTTCTTGGATTCCCTTTCCTCCAGAATCAGTTCTTCGGGACTTCCGACTTCCCTGGCCGCATAAAGTGGCCTCCCACCGGGGAAAATGTAATGCCCAGCGAAGAGGTCACATTTGCCTGTGGCCCGTTGGCCAGAATTGGAAAACTCCACTGTTCGTATTGAACGGCGGCGTTTACATTCCAGACCTGGTGGAACCAGAAATCCGCGCGCACGGAGGCATCGTTGATGGTGCCTCCCCCGGGAACAAATCTCGGGCTAACTTGGGCGTGGCGATAGGAAAACTCCAGATTCGTGCGCGGCCCAATCCAGTAGCGGCTCCAGGCTTGGATGGCTTTGCCGTCCCGGCCCACCGGATCGCCGAAAATCTGGCCATCGTTAACGTATAAATCGTGATAATCCCTGTCCCAGTAGATGTACTCTCCTGGTGTCATGCTGTGGGGAACATCGGTGTAGGCCGCCTCGAGACGAAAATCAAATTTATTCAGGTAGGGAAGCTTGGGCAGGTAGATGCCGGGGTTGACACCTGCGCGCCGTGGGGCAGCCAACGGCGAGGGGTCATCATCCGCGATGGAGTCGCAATACAGGGTCAGCCAGTCGCGCACAAAGGGCATGCGGTAGCTGAAATCGAACCCCCCGGATTGTTTGCCAGGATTGTTCAAAGGCGTTTCGTTCACCGGGCTGGCAAACGTGAAATAACTATTGAACGTGGTTCGAAAGGTGAGTGGGTGACCCGCGCCCGCGAAAATCGCGCTGCGCGAGAACCCCAATTCCAGATTTTCCGTTGGCTTGAAGCTGATTTTCTCGCCGTGGAAGGCCGGACCAGACGGGAAATGGTGTCCATCCAGGTTGCCGAAATAGGCGTCCATAAATACAGGACCCATAAAACGAAAAAGCCATGGCAGACGCAGGGCAGCGACTCGTTTCAACTGAATCATTCGTGCGGGTGCGGCGTTGTCGCTGTAGAGGAACGGTCCCATGCGTCCGGGACCCCAACAGAGACTCTGTTGCCCAAAACTCAATTGCCAGTTCGACATGCCGAGGCCCACATAAGCGTCAAGGAGCTGGAATTGACTGCGGGAGGGAACGGGTGTCGCGGGTTGGACGGGATTACTGTCGATATTGGCGATGAAATCCCGAACCGTCTCCGAGTAGGCTGGCCCGGACGGCGCGTATTGATACTCGCCGCGCACATAAGCTATCCAGCGGCCTGCAGTGGCCCACCCGGAAGTGCCGGTGACATTGCTCAAGCCTTCCTGGTAGGGGCGCCCAAAGTCATTTGTAAGTGTCTGGCCGAAATGATACGAATCGGTTAAAGGCGGGCCGGAAATCCCCGTGAATCGCGTATATGCTGATTCCAAATGACTGCCCTGGTTTTCGCCTCCGCTTAACAACTCGGTGTCCGCCGAAAATTCTCGAGCTAATTCATTCAGGAGATTTTCCACTTGCGGGGTTGTGGCCGCAGTGCGATCCACTTGTTCCAGGGCTTCGCTCAAGAGCCGGGCGCATTCGAGCCTTGTCCATGGTCGCTGGCCAGCGGTGCCCGTCTTTACATAGCCCATTGCGCTGAGACGATCAAAGAGGGGATAAACCCAACTATCCAGGGGGACGTATGGCGACCCCTGATTTCCCGGCCGCGCAGCAGCTTCGCTTCGAAAAGTTTGGCTGAAGGAGTTCCAAAGCGCGCCACCCAACTCCGGATCGTGGTGCCGGGTGTAGGTCTGCTGCGCAATCATGTCGCCGACAAGGCCGCCGATAAACACGTCCGAAGGAAAGTGCTGGCGTGCACGGACGCGGGAAAAACTGACCACCGAAGCGAGGCCATACGCAAACAGCTTGGGAAGCGGCCCCGGATATTCGTGGGAGATAACCCCTGCTACCGCCCAGGCAACGGCGGCGTGCTCGGAAGGAAAAGAGACGCCGCCATTCTGAAAAAATAACCCCTGGCCAGCATCTTGAAAGGGCCGTTCGCGCTGCGAGGCGTATTTCATGGCCTCGACCACAACCATAGTGTTGATAGCGGCTTCTCCGGCGAGAAAACCTGTCTCCCTCCAGTGTTGGTCATGGTTTCGCAAACTCATAAACCACATCCCGCCCGCCCCACCCGCCAGGGCCGCAAGTGACGCGTTGGATAGATTGTTGTAGCGGCTTAGCGTGCTGGGCGTGTGGGAAAGGTGACGGCTGTACTGAGCATCCGTTTCCAACAATCCGGCGGTGACGCCGGCAATCGGCACGAGCCATTGTGTGTCCGAAAAGCTGAGTTTCGCCGGACTGGTCCAAATCGCTCGCTGGTCCTCCAGAAAGTCTTGACCCAGCCGGCGCCAGTTGTGTTGAGCTGTAAAGGAATGCTCGTCTTCAAAATGAAGGGCGCCGCGCTTCACCGGTTTGATCTGTGGTTGGAAAGGGTTTGTGATTGCGTTGGTGCTTTCCATAGCGGGGACTGGCCGCGCCTCTTGTGGTTTGCCGGCCACACCTGGTGGGGCAATTGCCAGCCAAGTTGTAGCCACCGAACCGCACAGCATCGCAGTCACCTTCCTCAAAATCGCTCTCCCTCACGGGTGGATGTAGGCCACAGCAAGAGCAACGGACGAGGCGACCTGCGCCGCCTGCATCACCTGCATCCAATTGACGCCCCCAACTTTCATGGCCTTTTCCGGAACGACCACCGTGTCACCGGCCCGCAGCGCCGTGTCCATCGAATCCCCTTGCCACCATCCGGAACCATTATTTTTGCTGGAAATTACGGATCCATCCGCGCGGATGACGAATACGGCCTTCTTGTCGGCCAAAGGCGTTAAGCCGCCCGCTTGACTCAAATACCATTTCGCGGAAAGGCCGGGGCGATAGCTGATAGCGGTTGGGTTGAACACCTGCCCGTTGACGGTCACGTAGTTTGCTTTCTTGGGGATGAAAAGAACGTCGCCGTCACGAAGCGGGACGTCGGCAGCAGTGTTTTTCCAATCCTTGACGCCCGGCGGCAGGTGGATCACGACACGCCCGATGGGGTCGCTCGAAACCAACTGTGTCAGGGTCGCGTCGGTTTGCGCCAGGGCGGTCAGCTTGGCATTCTTCTGGTCCTCATTTGCTTCCGGAAGAGCTTTTAGCTGCACTCTCTCTTCTTTTATGCGCGCGATCATTTCGTCGTGCGCCTTCATCTCGAGTTCGCGCACTTCGCGGCGCATGAGCACCGCACCATAGGGGTAGGCTTCCAGAGTGAAGCCGCCGGCGCGCTCCAAGGCGGTGCTCAGGCGTTCACCTGAACGGATCCCGTAAGTACCGGGATGTTGCAGTTCGCCCCGCAAAGTTACGGAGGCGCCGATGTCGCTCCAACCGGCGATCGGCTTAACGGTGAGGACGTCGCCATCGCGCAAAGCAAGATTGGCCTTGGACTCACCGCTCAAGGCATTTGCAAGATCGACGCCTACAAATTCACTGCCGATCTGTCCCTGAGAAGTTTCAGGGAACCGCATCAGATCCGCGGAGTTGGTGTAAGCGCTGCGTTTCAGTCCGCCTGCGACCTGCACGAGATCTTCAACATGCATATTCGAGGTGAGTGGATAGCGCCCCGGCTTGGCGACTTCGCCTTTGATGTACACCGTTGGCGGATCAAGCCTGGCGGAACTTCGCTGAATCAAAAGGCGGTCACGGGGCTGCAACAGGATGTTGTCGCGGGGATTTCCGGAAACGGCTTCAGCGAGATTCACACTCAGGATCTTCATCGTGCCGTCGGCTTGCGTCCGGAAAAGTTGCGCGGAGCCGAGCGAAGCATCGGACGTAATCCCGCCCGCAAGAAAAATTGCATCTCGCAGCCGGACTTCACCGGAAGTATTGTATTTTCCGGGCGCTCGCACTTCCCCGCCAATCCAGATGGAAGGCGCAGCCTCGAAGTCATACTTGCTATAGATCCGCAGGGTATCGAGCGGCTGAAGAGGTGGCGCCGCCTCGGGATTTGCCAGAGCTACCGCCAGGTCAAAACCTTCGACGCTGGGATGGAAGTCGGGCGGATTCAACCGGATGATTTCGGCGTAGTGGGTGGCGGGCACGGGCAACAAATCTTTGTAAGAGCCCACGAGATCCGTGATCTTCATGCCGGCTTTATAGGAGTAACGCCCTGGGCGGATCACGTGTCCCTGCAAGTAGATGGCGTCTTCGTTGTAGGGCGCCATGGGGTAGATGTGCACTTCATCCCCGTCGGCGATTGCAAACTCTCGCAATTTTTTGAGCACAGAGTCAGGATCCTCAGTGGACGCGATGGTTAAGCTCACCATGGTGCGCTTCTGGTGGGCTTCGAGGCGTTGCACTTCGATGTGACTCAGTGTGGCTGCTGGAAGAATTCCTCCGGCCAGCGACACAACTTCAGCCAGGGATTTCTCTCCATGTAGCTCATAGATCGCCGGGCGCCGGACCATGCCATCCACGGTGAATTGAGGTCCCAGCGGAGGAACCCTCAGGGTGTCGCCATTTTCAAGGTGATGCAGGTCAGACTGCATGCCTCGCAGCAGGAGGTCGTAAGCGTCGACCTCCTGCACCAATTGCTTGCCGTGATAATGCTGCAGGCTGCGGAGGGATCCCCTCGGCGTAACACCGCCGGCGGCGTACATGGCGTTCAGCGGAGTGGAAAGCGAGCTGATGTCATAGGCTCCCGGCTCCGCTACATCTCCTACCACGTATATCCTGACGGTGCGCAATCTCGATAGCGACACGTCGGCGGATACGTCGCGAAATTCCGTCTGCATGGCCCTTTGCACTGCTTGCTGCACTTCACCCAGTGTCCTTCCGCTTACCAGCAGCGGCCCGGCTTCCGGCAACATGATCCGCCCCTCACGGTCCACGACGGATTCCAGCCGTTGCGAAACGCCTCCCCAAACGTCGATCGCCAGGCCGTCTCCCGGCCCCACGACGTACTCTGGTCCAACCGGCAAATCCATCGGGACAACACTGGCAAGCCGCGAATCATTGCGGAAAACTTCCAAACCAAACCGTTCGAGCTTTTGGTGGGATGCCGCTTGAACGTACATGTCATACAAAGAAGGGATGTTCGCGAAGGGCGTCGGCTGATGGACGAGGGCGACCGGCTGGAACTCCGCTTCGTCTAAAGAATGGCGCTCGGCGCGCATTCGAGACGTCCCCATTGGCCCGGCTTTGGTATTTAGCGAATCTAACAGGCCGGCCCCTGCCGATGAATTCATCCGGGCTCCGGGCAAATCATTGGAGGACGCTGAGTCCTTCGGATCCAGCGCTGAGCCACCTTCAGAGGCATGCGGAAGACGCTTCGGTGAACCCGATGCAGATTCCCAATTCGTATACTGGAAGTCCACAGAATCGTTGTGCGCGCCATCCACCGGTAAATTCGCCGTCTGAATCAGCTGACCCGGCCTGCTTTGCGGTTGTTGATCAGGCATCGACCTCGGGCTCACAGGCGCTTGCGGCGCATCACTGGGTGAATCCCCGCTGGATCTGGGGGCATTTCTCCGCTTCGAAGCACAATCCTGATCGCGCATCCGATCACACGCCGAGGTTTCCTCGATTTGGTCTTCTCGATACACTTTTTGAAAGCTCGCCACATCTTCCTGGCTCTCGATCAGTACCATTCGCCTTGCGCGTTCCTTGAGAATCAGTTCTTCCTCTTTCGCCAGGGGAGAGTCTGGATTCGGGCTGGGGTTGAGATACCCGTAGCGCTGGAGGAGCTTCGTGGCCACGGAGCGGAAACGGACATCGTGTTTCAAGCGATCAAAGATGGACTGGTTGCTGAGATCCGATTCGTCCACAATTTGTCCGCGGTCGGAGGCTTCATTGGCCACATAGCGTTTCAGTTCGACCAGGAGGCCGACATCTTTGGCCAACACCTCTTGTATTTGCGCCGCCGAGGCGGCCACATAGGCGAGGTTTTCCTTTTCCAATTCCGACTGCCCGCCCAGCCTGCGTTGCATGGCGCGTTCGTCTAAGGCAGTTCGGCCTTGGTCCGGCTGTTGGGCATACAAAGAAAGATGCGTGGTCGAAACGAGGAATAAGGCAACCGTCTTCAGCCAGTACTTGCGCGCCCGCGTTCCGCGCGATGGAAAAGGTAGCTTGAGATCGCTCATCCCTGACTCACAATTGTTTTCGATTTGCCGCGAACGATTTGCAGGATGCCCTGCTCGGAAGCCTCCACGTCGCGTGAATGAAAGTCCAAAGATACCCAATAATGAACGGTGTAATTCTGATCCGCCGCAACGGCAATGATTTTCAAATCAGGGTGTTGTCGGAGCACCACGTCGCATACAGAGGGCCGCTCCCCAAATTGGTGCTGAGAAATCACCAGGAAATCAGGAAGTGTCTGGTCCACAGACTTTGGGATTTCCGCTTCGTCCGTCACTTCGCCGACGATCTCGATGTCAGGCTGGTCCGCAAACGTAGTCAGAATCGTCTCCCGCATGAGTCGCGGGTGATTCGCCACTAGCACACGAATCTGTTTTTCCATGACTTTACTCCGAGCGAATATCTCGTGGCGGAGTATGGGCTGATTAATGAGGGCCGAACAGAATCAAATCTCTACCCGGGCAGAATACCCAACGCATTCTTTAGTACAACTGGTAACTATTCGGTTTATGTACCCATCCAAAATCAACGGCACGTTAGTTCAGGGCTTAGTAGGGGGAGTCGACCATGTGACACCCAGATTGAAACGATTCTTCTTCCAGCTGTGTAAGAGTGGGAGTCACCGGATGAAATATTACAATTATGAAACGATTGATACTATGTTGGCTGTTATATTTACAGCTGTGGGTATTGACCTTTATCATACGATTGACTATTTTTCCTAAGCCCTCTGTTGGCGTAGTCAGATGTGAGTACCCACCCTCTCAAGTACTAACGCTCCCCGACCGAAAGGACTGGACAAGGTGAGTGAGACGGTCTCGGAATCACCCATCAAGGTCTTTCTGCTGCTTGAGAATCGCCTGTTGCGAGAGGCTCTGGACCGGCTTTTGCGTAAACGCCCCGACATGCTAGTGGTTGGACGCGGGGGGCGGGGAGATTGTTCAACAGAAATCCTGCAGGAAGCCGAATGCGATGTTCTGGTCCTTGATTTTCTTGATACAAAATGGATGCCGGCAAACTTGCGCGGCAAAATGGGCATAACATGCACCTTGAAATCACTCATGATCGGTATGGACGGAGACTTTTCGCCGTTTCTGGCAGCGGTTCGTGGAGGAACGACTGGCTATCTTCTGAAAGACGCTTCCACCAATGAGGTTGTCACAGGGGTACGCTCGACGTTTAAGGGCGAAGCGGTTTGCCCAACTAAACTGTGCGGCTTGTTGTTCGAATATGTCTCAAACCTCGCAAAGGCCAATTGTTCCGCACCGTTGGCGGGCCGACCTGACCTGACCCTCCGCCAGCAACAACTTGTTGCCTTGATTGCGAAAGGGCTCACGAACAAGGAAATCGCCACGCGACTGAATCTCTCCGAGTTCACTATTCGAAATCACGTCCACCGCATCTTGAAACAAGTTGACGCCGGAAACCGGACTGAAGCGGTAGAAACCATCCTCTCACACGGATATTCACTGAGCTCTCTATAGCGCAAGCAGCGTGGCTGAACCGGGTGGCTGCTCTGGCACATAGTTCAACGTGCATCTTCCAAGAGAATCTTCCAGTACGGGCGGCGCCTAAAACCGGCACCATTTACGCACGGTTGCGCGGCCTGCCTTAGGAAGGATTTTGCACATTGATTTATGTGCGGTATCCGTGTGCTTGGTCGAGGTTTCTGCGCGCGTTTTGATTTTGCTTGCGGCCATGGAAACCCTTGGGCCTGGAAGGCCTGAGCTACAGACGGGGCGGCGGACTGGTGCGCGCAAGTGCTATGGCGGAAAGGGTGCAGAGTGCGGGGTCGATTAGAGGGACGCGGAGGCGGGTGTTCATGGTGAAGGGCAGGTGGAGGAGGGTGGCGAGGACGCAATAGAGGAGCAGGAGATGGGCTATGCGGGGAGAGGATTTGCGGAGACGGAACCAGCCGAGGATGGCAGCGACGAGGATGGCCCAGTAGAGGAGGACTCCGGCGGCGCGGAGTTTGCGCTGGGTGTCGTGGAAGGAATTGGTGGAAAGAAGCTGCTCGGTGCTTAGCCAGAAGTAGGAGATTTTTTTCGCGAGCAAGGGGATGGCTTGGAATCCCAATTCTTTCCAGGCGTTGACGGCGACGACTTTGGCCTGACGGTTTAGTACGGCCTCGGATGGGAATTGCAACCTGGAAGGCTGGTCGGTTTCGATTTCGGAGAGCCACCAGCCTTGCCGCGCTTTCATTTCCTCCAAACCTTCGGGCTGGGTGCGTCCTTGCGGTGCCAGCGCCCCTTGCAAGGCGGTGGTACCGGTTTGCGAGGAGTACAAGATATCGCCATGAAAGACGCGGAAATTTCGAATCAGCCAGGGAGAAACAATTGCCAGCGAAAGTACAAGGGGAAGAAGCGCGCGTTTGAGAGTAGTGAAGGAGAGCGGGAGACGAATTGCAGCCAGGGCTGCCACGGGAGGAATGAAGAGCGTGTTGAAGCGGAGGAGAAGCAAGAGACCGGAGCAGATGCCCATCCCGATCAGTGGAGTCCATCGTTGGCTTGCGGAGTAGCGCACCAGAAAATAGAGAAAGAGGGATACGAGGAAGGCGGTGAAGATTTCGGTGAGGATTTGGGTGGTGAAGAAGAGGAGGGTGGGCGTGCAGATGGCTATGGCGAAGGCGAGCCATTTCGCTGGGTTGCCGCAGAGTTGTTGGGCGGTTTTGGCGCAGACCGCTGCGGTGAGAATGGCGATGACAAATTGGACGAGGCGCATAATTAACAGGTAGTGGGAGACCGAGGGGGATTCCAGGGCGGCCAGCATGAGTGGGTAGAGAGGGGCTCGGAGGGCGGTGGGTTGGCCGACGTAGCTCATGCCGTGGCCGTTGTAGAGGGAATGGCCAAGAAGGATGTAGGCCGGGGCGTCGCTGCCGCCACCGAGAATGCCTTCGGGTTTGTCACCGGAGAGGACGATCAGATAGATACGCAGGGCTAACGCCGCGAAAACGAAAAATGAGATTAGATAGGGGTTGGTGAAAAGGCGAGTGGGCAGGGTGGGTCCTTGGGAATTTGGGGGAGGGGCAGCCGGAGAGTGGAGAGGGTGGGCCAAAAAGATTTTCAGTAAGAGACTTGTGGTGAAGATAAAAGAACGGGAGTGGGGTGTCAAGTTGGGGAGCTGTTTTTCGGAAAAGAATTAAGGGTGCGGAAAAGAGGGGAGCGGCGGTGCGGTTGGGATTGCTATTGATGAAAAGTTTGGGTGGTTTGGTTTTGGGCGTGAAAGCGGAAGCTTTGCTTCCGCACTCCAAAGTGGGAGGGTGGCCCATCTGAAGTTCGGCCAGTACATGGAAGAGGTGGCGCGTTTATTGGGGGCTTAGGGAGCGGGCCAAGCTGGTTAGATTTTGGGGGTGGATACGGATTATACCTCCGCGAGGGCTGTCGATGTCGGCGATTAGGAGGAAGGAGATGGCCACGATAAGTGGGAGAACGAAATGACGAGAAGCGCGCGTTTCGACGCGGTGAGAAGAGTAGCCGATCAGGATGTTGCAACAGATAGCGATGGCTACCATGAGACCCCAGGCGGCGATGGGGATGCGATTCCACCAGGCGGCTTGGGTGTAGCCCTGGGTGTTCAGCACATCGTTCATGCCGGAGATGGCGAGAGCGACCACGGGAGTGGGGCTGGCCTCGGCGGGGCCCTGCACGGCGTTCCAGAGGTCGTTCTGGAGTTTAGAGGTGTCGGCGTTGACCTGACGAAGTCGGGAAGGGTAAATGGTGTTGTAGAACAGAATACGCTGATCGAGGTAAGCGCGAAGGAGCGCCTGGGTCTTAGCGGCATCGGCAGGCGGCAAAAGCCTCACACGAAGATACTCGGTGCCGATGGCGTTGGCTTCTTCCTCTTCGTAGTTCTTGCGCTGATCATAACGGGTGATGGCCATCGAAAAGGTGAAGCCGATGATGAGTCCGAGGAGGGTCAGGGCGGCGGCCACGATTACGCCGAGATCTTCACGCTCGTCATCGTCCATGGGACGACGTTTCAGTCGAAGCTGCGAGCCGATGCGTGCCGCAAGCCAAAGGACCAGTACGGAGAGAAGGAAAACGAGTATTGGAAGATTCATGATTTTCATATGTTATAGCCTCCGGGCTGGCGCGGGTCAAACTGTGGCATCCGACGAAAGGCGCAATGCTTTCGGCGGGACCCGGAGGGGCGTCTGACAATACCTTAGCGAGGACGCGGACGACAATGGGGTGTGGAAGAACGGGCAGAGTGGAGCGCAGTGGGGTCCCCGAGCTATTTCCATAAGAACTTTTTCCTTCTGTGAGGAAACCGGGAAGGCCGTAGAATGAAGCGGCATTCGGGAGCAGAGTTGCCCGCAATCTTACCGGGAGCAGGGTAAACGTAACTCGAAAAAGAGAAGCAGATTGAAGGAGGCGATTTCCATGAAGATGATGCGTTCACTCCGCGACCTTTTGCGGGAGGGTGCGAAAATGGCGTTTCCTTCGAAAAGAGTCACCCGAAGCGTAGGTTTGTTGGTATTTACCGCGATGTTTTTCGCGGGGATCGCGGCGACGCTTGGGTTTGGGAATGCCCAGAAGAGCGGGTATGTGCGGTTTTCCAAGCCGGAGACGCTGACGTTTGACGAATTGGTGCAACTGGAAAAAGTGGACGAACCGGATGCAAAACTTGCGGAGCGCCTGGATAAACTTCTGCACACGCCGTTTCTGAGCAATGAGGCGTATCTGGATGGGGCCAAGCCGATCCGGCCGTCTTCGGATGCCTTAGGACCGATGATGCGGGCGACGATGTGGAACATTGAACGTGGAATTATGTTTGACGGGATTCGGAGCGGCTTGACGGAGCCGGAGAAGTTTCCTCAGTACATCCAGGATAAGAAGGACGCGAAAACGAAGCCGCTTACGGCCGGAGAGATGGGAGTGGTGAAGAGTCAACTGGAGCTGATCGGCGCCAGCGATTTGTATGTGCTAAATGAAGTGGACTATGGAGTGACGCGGACGGATTACCGGGACGTAGCGCGGGAATTGTCTCAGGCGCTGAAGATGAACTATGCGTACGCGGTGGAGTTCCTGGAGATCGATCCGCTGAATCTGGGGCTTGAAAAGGTGAAGATGGACGACAAGAAAGCCCAGGAAGATATACAGAAGTCGTTTGCGCCGGACAAGAAGCGGTACCTGGGGATGCACGGGACGGCGGTGCTGAGCAGGTATCCCATTCGAAAGGCGACAATTCAGACATTGCCGATGTGCTACGACTGGTTCCTGAATGAGAAGAAAGAAATTTCGAAACTGGAGTCGGGAAAACGGGCGGGAGCAAATCTAGCGTTCATGGAAAGGATTTCGCGGGAAGTTCGGCGTGGAGGGCGAACGACGCTGATCGTGGAACTGGCGGTGCCGGAATCGCCGACGGGGGCGGTGACGGTGGTGGCGCCGCACCTGGAGACGAAGTGCAAGCCGGAGTGCCGCAGAAAACAGATGACGGAGATTCTTGGGTGGATCAAAGGGGAGAAGAATCCGGTGATCCTGGCGGGAGATTTCAATACATCGGGGTCGGACACTTCGCCGACGTCGGTATCGAAGGTGATTACGGAGCGGTTGAAGGATCCCGACAAGTGGGCGACGAGCGCGATCAAGTGGTCGACAGGAGCGCCAACAATTCTGTTGATGCCGGTAAACCTGATGCGGAACAAGAACGACCCCACGGGATTCGATGTGCCGCTGGTGTCGCGAAAAAAAGAGGCCAAGATGTTCGGGGATTTGAATGGCTTCAAGTTTGCGGATGGGAATACGTTTGATTTCCGGGGAGAGGATATTCGGAGCGCGGATGGAAAGGGCGGAACGCTGAGCGATTCGAATCAGCGGGCGAGCAAGGGATTTCGGTACACGTTTGCGCTGGCGAGGACTTATGGCGGGTTAGTGGGAGAGTACAAATTGGACTGGTTTTTTGTGAAAGGGTATGCGACGGATTCGAGCAAGCCGGGAGGGAGTTATCAGTTTGCGCCGCATTTCGCGGGGACTCTGCAGGAGATGAATGAGGCGCCGGATGTGGCGTTGTCGGATCATTTTCCGATTGTGGTGGATCTACCGTTGACGGAACCGAAGTTGAAGGCCGGGGCGCCGTAGGAGCCCGCGTCAGTTCCCTTTCGAGAAGTTGGAAACCTCGAGAGTCTTGAGAGTTGGTTGGGAGTCGCGGTAAGTGCGGTAGGCTAGCCAGGCCAGGATGGCGCACATGCCGAGCCAGCCGAGGTCGCGGAAGAATTGGCCGATCTTGCGGTCGTACTCGAGCAGGCCCCACTGACCGAAGAGCAGGGTCCAGTCACCGATGTCGCCATTGATGAGCGGCAGGGCGTCGTCGCGGGCGTCCTTCATGTACGTGCCGATATAGAGAAAATTTTCAAAAAACCAGAAGGTGGAGAAGACGAAGCCGTAGGTCTGTCCGTGGAAATAGAAGAAGAGGCCGCAGAGGAAGGGGACGAGGAGTTCGCCGAGGGTGCCGCCGAGAAGCATAAGGGTGCGGCCGCCCCAACTGAAAAAGAGGTGGCCGGCTTCGTGGATCATGAGATTGACCATATCGGGAAAGAGGAAGCCGGAGGTGTCGCGGTAGGCGTGGAGAAGGAAGAGCGAGTAGATGAGGAGCCAGGAGAGGCCGGCGTAGCGAGAGACGCGGTCCCACGATTGGGTTTCGGGGAGAGAGAACGGCATGGGGATAGAGTAGCAGTGGGAGATTTAGAGAGGGGGCCCAAGCATGGCAAGGTTGCGCATGGAGAACGTCTGCGATTGATGTGGGTGGAGGGTTTGAGGTCGAGGTCCTTCGCGCATCCTTATCGAATGCGCTCAGGACGACAGATTTTCTATCGGGAGAGTTTGCCGATATGGCCTTCTGCTCAGAAACGGAAAGGTGCCGATCTGAAGTTCGGCCACTACATTTGGTTCGGCTTGGATTGGTTTAGGGGCGGGGGATCGGGGGCTAGGTCGCCGGTGATTAGGCGGGCGCGGCGGCTGAAGCGGAGGTAGAGGAAGCCCCAATCGATGAGGACGAGGATGCGGCTTTGGAATTCGACGATGTAGACGAGATGGATGAAGGCCCAGATGAGCCAGGCGAGCGTGCCGGAAACGTGAAAGCCAAAAATATTATCAACGGCGGCGGCGCGACCAATGACGGCCATGTCACCTTTATTGAAATATTTGAAGGGAGGAAGCGTGCGGCCGGCAAGGCGGGCGAGGATGAGCTTGCCTGCGTAGCGGCCTCCCTGGATGGCAACTTGGGCGACGCCGGGGAGTTGTTGGCCGCGTTCGTCGGAGGCGAGGACCAGGTCGCCGAGGGCAATAATTTCGGGATGATTGGGAAGGGTGAGATCGGGATTGACCTTTAAGCGGCCGACGCGATCGGTTTCGGCGTTGAGGCGCTCGGCGACTTTGCGGGCAAAGGGAGTAGCCGTGACACCGCCGGCCCAGAGGACGGTGCGCGCCGCGACGGTGCCGGGAGTATCGCCGTGCACGTAACTGACGCCGTTGGCATCGATGCTGGTAACCATGGCGCCGACCATGACTTCCACGCGGAGGTGCTTGACCAATTTTTCGGCTTTGGCGGAAAGATCCTCGGGATAAGCACTTAAAACGCGCGGGCCACCTTCCATGAGAATGATGCGGGCTTCCTGAGGACGGATGCGGCGGAAGTCGTGCTTGAGGGTCTGGTGGGCGATTTCGGCGAGGGCGCCGGCGAGTTCGAGGCCAGTGGCGCCGGCGCCGACGATGACAAAGTTGAGCCAGGCGCGGGCTTCGGCTTCGGATTCGGCGCGTTCGGCACGTTCGAAAGCGTAGAGAAGTTTGTGGCGCATGGCGAGAGCTTCTTCGACGGTTTTGAGGCTGGGAGCGTCTTTGCGCCATTGATCCTGGCCGTAGTAGGAAGTTTGCGAACCGGTGGCGATGACGAGGGTGTCATAAGGGAAAATGCCGCCATCTGCAAGGAGGACTTGTTTTTTTTCGGGATCGATGTCCACGGCCTCGCCAAGAAGAACTTCGACATTTTTCTGGCGGCTGAGCACGGCGCGAAGCGGGGCGGCAATTTCAGCGGGCGAGAGCGAACCGGTGGCAACCTGATAGAGGAGGGGCTGGAAGAGATGGAAATTGCGTTTGTCGAGGAGGGTGATGTCGACCTCGGCGCGTTTGAGCGTTTGCGCGGCCGCCAGGCCAGCGAAACCGCCGCCGAGGATCAGGACGCGATGTGGATCGGACATGGAAAGACTTTCTCCTTTGGGGAGTGCGGGGTTTATGGTTCTTTAGGCACTGTTGTTAGGATAATTGGTGGAGAGGGATTTGGGAAAGCGCGGGGCGTCGCTTCGGCTTTCCAAATTGGTACGAGTGCAACGCTGCGAGAACAACGGAGGCGGCAACTGGGGGGAAGAGGGCGGAGAGCAGAGGAGAGAAGTCAAAACCCGCACCCTTGAAGGCGAAGGGTGAGGCACCCAAGATGGAAATATGGAATGCGGGCTGGGCTGAAGCCCAGCCCCTACAGGACGGATGGAATGGAGAGAGATGAGGAGTTGCGGGAGGAGCGGCGGGCGTTGCGGCTGCTGTGCTCGAATCTGGTGCGGCCGATGACGCGGATGGAACTGTGCGGTTTGCTGGATAGTTCCCTTTTCGCGGATACGCTGAACCGTGTGGCGTTTGAAGAAATTCGAGCGATGGGAGCGGTGCCTGCGGCGAGACTGCGCGAGGCGTTGCCGGGACGCATAACCAATCGGGGATTTCCCGATTTTGAGTTGCTGGAATTTTTGGGAAAGGAGATGGCTTCGGAAGGGGAGATCGAAGAGCTGTTCATGAGCGTGTTGCGGCTGATCAAACTGCGCCACGAGAGCGATGGAAGCGAGTTGGAGAACTGATGGCGGAAAAACGGGCGCGGCGAATTTCGTATCTGGTGGAGGCTTTGGGATTCGCGGGGCTGGTGGGGTTGTACATCTGGCGCTGGCAGGCGGAGCGGCCGCAGACGTGGTGGGCGATGGTGGCGTGGCTGGGATTGAGCGCGCTGCTGCGGAGAGATACGCCGACGACGATGGGGTGGCGCGCGGATAATTTGTGGGTGGCGACGCGCAGGGCAGTTCCCTTCTTCGCGGTGGCTTCGGTGGTGATCTGCGGGGCCGGGCTGTTTCTAGGAATGTTGCAGCGATTGCCGGTGCATTTGATCGAGCCCCGGCGGTTTGCCGGGTATTTGTCTTTTTGCGTGTTGCAGCAGGTGGCCTTGAACTCCTTTTTGACGAATCGTTTGCTGAGCTATTTTGAGAAGACCTGGCCGGCGGCGGTGCTGGCGGGAGTTTTGTTTGGGGTGCTGCACTGGCCGAACCCGGTGCTGGTGCCGATGACGGTGGTGGGCGGAGTGGCGATGGCCTGGCTGTTCGCGCGAGAGCGCAATATTCTGCCGCTGGCAGTGGGGCAGGCGATTCTGGGAGCGCTGGTGTGGTGGGCGTTTCCGCTGGCGTGGCACCACTCGATGAGGGTGGGCCCTGGGTATTGGGGATTTCACTTGTAAGAAAGAAATGAGGAGTTGGGGAGAAAAAGGGAGGGAATCCCGTATCGGGAGAACAAGTCAAAGCGGTAAAAAGTCACAACGACGAGTGATGGATGTCACACAGTTCTGTGCGATATGGCGCACGAGCGCCGGTTATGGTACAGCCCCAGCGTCGAGTTAGGGCCGCAGTCAGGAATTAAGTTCTTCTAATTGAGCATTTTACGAAAAGGATGAGTTTTGCAACGCTATGCACGTAAATGGCATGTAATGTGCCCTTTCTCCTTCTGTGAATCCGAGGACAGCGGAGTAGCAGACTAGAAAGGATACTTAGCATGCCGAGCGCATTGATTGCGGAAAGACCCCAGACGGTCACTTACCGGAACCCGAGCCATGCGGTCAGAAAGGTGAATTCGCCCTACGGATTGGCCGCGGCGGAGAGCTGCACAGCATGCAAGATGCAGAAGGACAACTTCTTCTGCCGGTTGCCGGAACGCGCGCTGCGGGAGTGGGAAAAGATCAAGCATGTGACGTCGTATCCGGAGGGCGCGCTGCTGTTCATGGAGGGAGAGCCGGCACGCGGAGTGCATATTTTGTGCCAGGGGCGGGTGAAGCTGCTGACGACGAACAGCGAAGGGAAGACGTTTATTATGAAGATTGCGCAGCCGGGACAAGTGTTTGGGTTGAACTCGATCGTGACGGGAAGGCCGCATGAAGTGACAGTGGAAACGATGCAGCCATCGCAGTTTGCATATGTGGGCCGGGAAGATTTTCTGCGGTTTATCAAGGAAAACGGGGACGCCTGTTTGCGGGTGGTGCAGCAATTGGGGCAGGAATGCCACTCGGCGTATGAGGTGATCCGGTCGTTGGGATTGGCGAACTCGGTTTCGGAGAAGCTGGCAAAGTTCCTGGTGGGCTGGTCGGCGGACGGCCGGGAGAGCGAAGGAGCGGTGCGGGTGAAGTTGGCGTTGACACATGAGGAGCTGGCGCAGTTGATTGGGTGTTCGCGAGAGAGCGTGACGCGGACGTTGAGCGATTTTAAGAGGCAGAAGCTGGTGGAGTTGAATGGGTCGACGCTGTTGGTATGGAATAAGTCGGCGTTGGAGGCGGTGGCGGCGATATGAGAGATTGAAGGACCGGACAGACTTAGAGAACGGCAAGAGATAAGCACAGGCTAAAAGCCTATGCTACGTGGATCGGAACGGGGGCCTGCCAGGTCAGGTCCCCGTTTCTTTTTTGGCTGTGTGGGTGGAACTTTCGGGCACTCCTAGTCGTATTGGTAGGCAGGGAGTGTGCTATGAACACATTTAGGGGATACCTCGGATTGGGTTTTGCGGTGGCGTTTGCGGCGGCCACCTTCCTGCCTTGGGTTGCGATTGCACAAAACACATCTGTGAGTTCGGACGGCAAATCGGAGCAGTGGATCCACGTACGCGTGGAGAGCAAAGAGGACCACGGAGAGGTCGTGCGGGTGAACGTGCCGGTGGAGATGGCGGAGAAGGTGTTGCCGGCGATCGATAAGGACAATTTACATGACGGGAAGGTGCGCATCGACTCGGCGCATGCGAATGACGTGGACCTGCGGGCGATCCTGGATGCGGTGCGGAGTTCTCGGGACGGCGAGTACGTGACCGTGCAGAGCAACGAAAATGATGTGCGGGTGGCGAAGAGCGCGGGGTATTTGTACATCCATGTGACGGACAAATCGGAGAATAAGAAAACGGCGGGGAAGATTGGGAAAGGTGGCGGGAAGAGCGCGGCGGGCCACGAGTCGAAGGTAGAGATCAAGGTGCCAATTAAGGTGGTGGATGCGCTGTTTTCGGCAGGCAAGGACGAGCTGGACATCGTGGCAGCGTTGAAGGCGCTTTCGGCGCACGGTGATATGGAGTTGGTGACGGTGAAGGACGACGAGAATACGGTGCGGGTCTGGGTGGATTCGAAGAACGTAGCGGACTAAGCGCGGATGGCGAGAAGGAGGAGATTATGCTGATTCTGGCGAAAGCGGCGCTTGGGTTGGGCGCGACGATGGCAATGGCCGGCGTGTACGTGTTTCATGAGGGAGTGATTCGCGTAGATGTGGATGAACATCGCGACGGCGGGTCGCATGTGCACTTCTGGGTGCCGGCTACTGTGGTAGGGACCGGGATGCATTTTGTGCCCAAAGAGAAGATGCAGCAGACCGCGGAACAAGTGCGGCCATACTTACCGGTGTTGCGCGAGGTCGCCAAGGAGTTGGAAAAGTATCCGGACGCGGAGTTTGTAGAGGTGACCAGCGGAACGGATCATGTGCGGGTGGCGATGTCCGGCGGGAAATTGCGGATTGATGCGGTGAGCGCGGAGGGAGATGTGGTGCACGTGAGCGTGCCTGCGCCAGTGTTGCGCGATGTGACGGATGAGTTGGAGCTACGGGTGCCGGGGGTTTGATAAAGAGTACAGAGATTTAACACAGAACGCACAGAGAAAAGAGCACAGAGTACGCAGAGCAGAAAAACCCAAAAGCTCGGCCAGGAGTGCCTGAGCCCCGAGAGAATGCCGATCAGGCAGAGGGCGAGGCGCCGGGCTGGAAGTAGACTTCGTCCTGGAGGGCGTCTTTTTTCCAGCCGGCGCGGAGGAGCATGCCGCGGCCGTTTTCGACCATTCCCGGGTGACCGCAGAGATAGGCGGTAGTATCCTGCGGGGTGAGATTCCAGACTTCCATGTATTTGCGGATCAGGTCGTCGACACGGCCGGTTTCGCCATGCCAGTCGGGGTTGTCCCACGGGCGGCTGATGGTGGGGACATATTTCAGCCAGGGAGCTTCCGCGGCGATTTTTTCGAGTTCCTCGCGATAGCCGAATTCGTGAACGTGGCTGGAACCTTGCACGCAGAAGAGGCGATGCTCGCCGGGCATGGGTGTACCTCCCTTTTTCCAATCCTGATAAATCGTGCGGACATAGCTGACGTAGGGAGCGACTCCGGTGACGGTGGCGAGGAGCAGATGATTTTTGCGGCCGCTTTTGAGGTCGAGGGTGAAGCGTCCTTTGGCGAAGCGGCGGAGGAGGAGTTGCGTGTCTTCTTTCATTTCGTAGAGGATGGGCGTGAGTTTGCCTTGGGGAACGCGCTCGACGAAGAACTCGAGGACGGGTTCATAAGGGGAGGAGCAGATGGAGTAGGCGCGCTCGAGTCGCTTATCGCCTTGCTCGACGCCGAGAGTGGCGTACTGGCCAGCCAGGTAGGTGAAGGGGCCGCGGGGATCGACTCTCAGGATGAAGAGGTCTTCGGTGATGTCGCGGCGATCGAGGATGCGCGCGGAAAGAAATTTCTCGGGATTAGCGACCAAGAGAGCCCCCAGGGATAGGATGCGAGCCACATGAAAATGATACAGGCGGAGAGCCGAGGCGATCCGCCTGCGAATGGTAAAGAGTATGGACCAAGAGGGGCGAAATTTGGTGGGCGATTTGAGGAATGGACGGTGGGAACCCCAAGAGCACAGCCTCTTGGAAGCTCAGGGTAGACAGGAATGGCTTTGCCACTGAGAGGCGTCAGGGCTGCTGGCGCTGCTGATGTTGTTGCTGCATTTGCTGGATCATTTGCTGCATGTCGAATTGTTTTACGGGGCCGGTGATGCGGTCGGTGGCGTTGTCGAGGATTTTGGTGAGGACCTGGGTAGTGCCGTTATGGGTGTCTTTCACCATGCCGAAGGGGGTGATTTTGTCGCTGGTCCAGATATCGCCGTTGGTCTTGTCGTTGTGCCAATGTTCGCAGGGGAAGGTGCCGGCGGGGACGGTGATGGTGTCGGGGCCGACGGAGTGCCAGTCGTTGGCGTTTTCCTCGATTTTGGATCTGTGAGCATTGGCCATGTTCATGGGCATTTCCATGGCTTGCTGGCCGGGAGGCTGGATGATCATGCGCTGGAACTGAAAGTCGGCGAGGGTGATCAGGGCTTTGCCGACGACGGCCTTGCCGGTGCTATCGGTGGAATAAAACTCCACCCAGAAGCCTTCCTTGCCGTCGACGGAATCTTTTCCGACTACGGAGACTTCCGTAGTTCTGGTTTTGCCATCTTTATCGGTGGAGAGATATGCGGCGCCCTTGCCGACGACCGGGTGTAAGACTTTCGTGATGCTGGGACGCTGGAAGATATCCATGCCTATCTGGGCTTGCGCCGGAGCGACGGCGGCGAAGAGACAAATTGTCGCAAGAAATCCGAACACGAGAAAACTTCGCTGCATTTATTTCTCCTTCGAGGATGATGATTCGACCCGGGAGAGGGGTTCGTGTTGCTTCTCTCATATCAGTTTTGGAGGGCGGAGACAATTGTGAGGTTGTGGAAGGTTGTGCAAAAGAGAGAAGGGGAATTTACCACAGAAAGCACGGAGGGCACGGAGAAGAGAAGAACGTAAGAACTTAACACAGAGACGCAGAGGGCGCAGAGAAGAAGCGGAGAAGAAAAACCCGCACCCTTAAACGCGAAGGGTGCGTCACCCGCCAAGGCGGCCGCTACAAATGCTATTCGTAGGCCAGGGCTTCGACGGGATCTACGCTGGAGGCGCGTAGGGCGGGGATGGCTGCGCCGAGAGCGGCGCCGATTAGAGCGAGGCCAATGGAGCCGATTACCCAGCCTGGCGTTAGAAGGATGGAGAGGCCAGGACTGGTTTGTTTGAGGATGCCTTGCATGAGGAAGGTGATGGCGATGCCGAAAAGGCTGCCGGCGACGGTGAGAAAGGCGGTTTCGCCGAGGAGCATCTTGACGATGTCGAAGCGGGAGAAGCCGAGAGCCTTGAGGATGCCGATCTCACGGGTGCGCTCGAGAACCATGGTGTGCATGTTCATCAGGACAACGAGGAAGCTGATGATGATGCCGAGGCCGACCATGGTTTTGATGAAGGGCTTGAGCTCGGGAAGGTTGGAAGAGTTCATGAGCGAGACGTATTCGGTCATGGAGCGGATGCGGTTTTGCGGGTCGAGCTTGAGAATTTCCTCGCGGGCGGCCTCGGTGTCGCCCTTGCTGCGAACGAAGATCATGGAGATGTGATTTTCGGCGCCGAGGATGTCCTGGCCGGTTTTGAGCGGTATGAAGAAGCGAGCGCCTTTGCCGTGGGCGACGATGCCGGAAACGGTGAAGGGATGATTGGAGAGAACGACGGTGTCGCCGACTTTGAGGTGGCTAGTCTGGGCGATGATGTCGTCGGCAAGGCATTCATCGGGCGACTGGAAGGGACGGCCGGCGCGGAAGATAAATCCCTTGCTGAGGGCGTTGAAGCGTTGGTAGTCGATGCCGTAGATGATGATGAGGGTTTTTGGATCGGAGAGGATGAGCGTGGGGGCGGCTTCGTCGACGTCGGGGAGTTTGGCAACTTGATCGCCGAGGGATTCCGGCATGACGGCGCTGGAGAAGGCGAAGAAGATGGAGGAGTTGGGAGGTTGGACGAGCAGGTCGGCGCCGACGCCTTCGACGCGCTTGCCCCACTCGGAGATGACGCCGCTGGTGAGGCCGACAATCATGAGCACGAGGACGACTTGAATGGCGATGGCGAGGATGCTGAGAGCGCAGCGGAGCGGGCGCGCGGCGAGATTGCCCCAGAACATGCGGACGAGAGAGAAGGGACCGTCGTAAGATTCAGGCATAAAGAAGTTGGAAATCCAAATTCAATCCAAAAGAAAGATTGCCCAGCGGACCGGAACTCGCGGAAACATTGGAAGTTGAGGTTCTTCGGGCATTCTGACCGGATGCCCTCAGAATGACAATTCACAATTTTCCGGAAGTCGTGGCCTCCCGAACAAAAGAAATGCTGCCGCAAATAGGAATGTAACACCGTGGAATGGGAGCGGTCAAAAGAGAAGCGGGCAGAGTTGTAGCACGACGGAGGCCGAAGTGCAGCAATAATTATTTCAGTGCGGTTAAGTTTTGCACACGAATGTTGAAAAGTTTGTGGAAAGCGTGGGTCGAGCAAGGGGTAACTCCGCAAAATTCAACACGATGATACGGATTGCACAATTATTGTGCAATGAAGGGAGAAGTGGAGAGCAGCAGAAAGGAAAATAATTGCACAAGTGATGCAGAGCACGGGTGTGTTGGCAGAAACGCACAGATTTTTTGGCGGAGAAGATATTTCAAGGGGAACATTTTGAAACGAATCGGGAATTATTTTGGCGGAGCGGAGAAGACGAGCCCAAGAACACAGCCCCTTCGGCTTCGCTCAGGGCAAACAGAAATGGGTGTGTTACTAAAGCTCTGGCCGATCTAAAGTTCGGCCACTACAACTAGTACCACTTGGGCGGGCGATCGAGATGAATCTTGACGACTTGTTTGGGATCGGTGAGGTCGTACCAGTGGCCGTAGGGCTTCCAGCCTTCGGCGACGATTTGGATCAACACACGGCCTTGCGGCGCGTCGGAAATGTGGGCAAGCCCTTGCATGTTGGTTTTCACGTTGATTTCGGTTTTTTTGTCTTTGATCAGGTGATCTTCTTCGGTTTTGACGTAGACGCTGGCGTTCTCGACGGGCTTGTTGGCATCGCCGCCGGTGACTTCGATGGTGAGGCGCGGAACGGGAGCGGAAGGAGGAGCTGCTTTGGGTGGAGCGGATTGTTGAGCTGGCGCTGAAACGCAGACCGCGAAGAAAAGGAACGCAAGGCAAGTTGAGCGAGAGAACCTGGAAAGATTCATGGCGGTGTATCGAGTATGTTCGCTGGAAAAATGGCGGTGGTCAAGTTCGATAGCGGGCAATGCGCGGGGGCGGGAGCAAGCTGGGTAAGTTGTTGAATTAATTCACGCAGCCGAATGTGCGGGAAGATTTGACTCGCCGCGCGGGGTCTTGTAAGTATGGTGGGCTACGGAGCGCAGGAAAAATTGAGGAGAAGACATGGGATTTGCAACGAACGCGATACACGTGGGCCAGGAGCCAGATCCATCGACGGGCGCGGTGGTCGCGCCGATCTATCAGACATCCACGTATGTGTATGAAGAGCTTGGGAAGGCCAAGGGCGGATACGACTACGCGCGAACGAATCATCCGAACCGCAAGGCGCTGGAGCGCACGGTGGCGAAGTTGGAGGGCGGTCACGCGGCGTATGTGTTTACTTCGGGGATGGCGGGGATTGACGCGGTGTTCCGGTTGCTGAGGCCGGGCGATCATGTGGTGCTTTCGGAAGCGGTGTACGGCGGAGTGTACCGGTTGTCGACTCAGTTGCTGGTGCATTTTGGAATGGAGTTTAGTTTTGTGGACACGACCGACCCGGCGGTGGTGCTGGGAGCGATGCGGCCGAACACGAAGATGCTGTACATCGAGACGCCGACGAATCCGACGCTGCGGATTACGGATATTTCGGCGATGGCGAAACTGGCGAACGAGCGGCGAACAATGCTGGTGGTGGACAACACGTTCATGACACCGTATTTGCAGCGGCAGATTGAGTGGGGGGCGCACATTGTGGTGCACTCGATGACGAAATATATGAACGGGCACAGCGATGCGACGGGCGGGGCGGTGATTCTGACTCGGCCGGAAGATGCGGAGAAGATTTATTTTACGCAGAAGTCGGCGGGGGCGGGGCTTTCGCCGATGGATTGTTTTCTGGTTTCGCGCGGGTTGAAGACTTTGGCGGTGCGGATGCTGCAGCACAATGCGAATGGGTTGGCGGTGGCGCGGCATCTGGATGCGCATCCGAAAGTGCGGAAGGTATTTTATCCGGGGCTGACTTCGCATCCGCAGCATGAGCTGGCGCGGAAACAGCAGAAGGGTCCGGGAGCGATGATTGCGTTTGATTTGGGGGATGAGGGAGCGGCGCGGCGGTTTTTGAATCAGGTGAAGATTTGCGCTCTGGCGGAGAGTTTGGGCGGAGTGGAGTCGTTAATTTCGTTGCCGGCGCAGATGACACATGCTTCGATGCCGAAGGAGATGCGGGACCGCGTGGGGATTACGGATAGTCTGGTGCGGCTGAGCGTGGGGATTGAGGACGTGGAGGATATTATTGCGGATTTGGATCAGGCGTTGTTGTATGTGTGAGCTTTCCGAATAGAAAGAATCCGAGAAGGCAGCCCCACGCTGCGCCAAACGCTACAACTGCCGTGTCTGAAAGCAAATCGAACACTCCAAAGCCCGGGGTGGGACTCGGCGTTAGATAGAGCACGAGTAGCATTGGAATGTCCACCAGTAGCGTCGCAGCAAAGATGATCAGATAAGACCAGCTTGGCCATCCCCTGGGCCAACCCTTGGCAGCACAGAGGGAAATCAGGATAGGGCAAACCAAAAATAAAGACAGAACTAGAGTGCTTTCCAAATCTAGGTTCACCGGCGTGACCCTCCGATGATCTCAGTAACGCAATTGTCCACCCAAGCAAGGTAGGCGCGGGAGCCGGAGGAGACGGGGAGGACTAGGAATTCGGGGGTTTCGTAGGAGTGGAGGCGGAGGAGTTCCCTTTCGAGGGATTTCAGGCGGCGGGTGGTAGTTTTGATTAGGAGGAGATGTTCGCGGGCAGTTTCGATTTTGCCTTTCCAGCGGTAGAAGGATTCGACTGGAAACGCGTGAATGTTGACGCAGGCGGCCAGGTGTTTTTGGATTAGGTGGCGGGAGATTTTGCGGGCTTCGGGGAGGGTGGGGCAGGTTACTAGGACCAGGCGGAATTGGGTGGGCATGGGTTTCTCGGTGACATTGTACCGGATTCTCGTAGCAAGAAGGCTTAACGGAGAGACGCAGAGGGCGCAGAGAAAAAGAGGGCCAAGAAGCAGAAAGTTTGTGGCGTTCGATCGCAAGAACCCACCTGTCGCAAAAGGCGCGAAAGGTGGGGCACCCTCAAGTTCAATTGTTGGGTGGCGTTAAGTGAAGAACCGATTGCGGTAGAATGTGGGGACTATGGCTACTACACAGATTGCTTCGCCGATTAAGTTTGGGACTAGCGGGTGGCGGGGGTTGATTGCGGATGATTTTACGTTTGCGAATGTGCGGCTGGCGGTGCGGGCGATCGCGGAGCATTTGACGGAGAAGAAGAAGCGGCCCACGGTGCTGGTGGGGTACGACACGCGATTCTATTCGGAGGAGTTTTCGGCGCTGGCGGTGAGGATTTTGCAGGAGCACGGGATTCATACGCTGTTGTGCGAGACGTTCACGCCTACTCCCGCGATTGCGTATGAGATTCAGCGGCGGACGCTGGACGGGGCGATTAATTTCACGGCCAGCCATAACCCGGCGCAGTATCACGGGTTGAAATTTTCGAGCGCGGATGCGGGACCGGCGCTGCCGGAAGTGACGAAGGACATTGAAGCGCGGGTGGCGAAGATATTAGCGAAAGAGGGAGCGAACGCAGGAGTTGCTTCCGGGCACGATGGGCATGGAAAGAAGGATGCGGGAGAGACCGTCAATCTGAAGGCGGAGTATTTGAAGCGGCTGGATGAGCTGGTGCGGTTTGAAGTGATTCAGAAGGCGAAGATCAAAGTTGTTACCGATGCGCTGCATGGAGCGGGGGCGGGTTATCTGGACAAGGCGCTGGCGGATCATGGGATTGCGGTGACGGCGCAGCGGGCGGAGCGGGATTGTTTGTTTGGCGGAGGCGGGCCGGACGTGGACGAGAAGAATCTCGATCCGCTCGGGAAAGCGGTGAAGGAGAACGGCGCGAAGGTTGGGCTGGCTACGGACGGGGATGCGGACCGGTTTGGAATTGTGGATGGCGATGGGAAGTGGATACAGCCGAATTTGATCTTGGCGCTGGTGTACGATTATTTGGTGGAGACGCGCGGATGGAAGATGGCGGCGGCGCGCAGCGTGGCGACGACGCAGATGGTGGATGCCGCGGCGAAAGTGCATGGGCAGGCTACTTATCAGACGCCGGTGGGGTTCAAGTACATCGGGCAGTTGATTCGCGAGGACAAGATTGCGCTGGGCGGCGAAGAGAGCGCGGGGCTGACGATTCGCGGGCACGTGCCGGAGAAGGACGGGATACTGGCGTGCCTGCTGGTGGCGGAGATGACCGCGGCGCGAGACGCGTCGATTGGCGAGCAGGTGCGGGCGATGTTCAAGAGATTGGGGCGGGAGTTTCATCCGGTGCGCGAGAATCTGCACTTGTCGGACGAACAGAAGGCAAACGCGATACGGAAGGCGGCGGTGGACGCTTCGACACTCATCGGAAGGAAAGTTGTATCGGTGGACCGCACGGATGGAGCAAAATTCGTATTCGGGGATGGATCCTGGATGTTGTTGCGGTTGAGCGGGACGGAACCGCTGCTGCGCTTGTATGTGGAAGCGGAAAGCGAAGCGGCGACGGCGAAGCTGGTGAAGGAAGCTTCGGAGTGGATCCTGAAAGCCTGAAAGATTGATGAACGAATTGCGCGGAAAATCGAAAAGAAGTTTGCTGCAGTATGCGCCGTATTTGATGGGTGTGCTGGTGGTGGTGTTGCTGGTGCACGACGTGTTTGGGACGCACGGGTACCTGGCGATGCGGCGGAAGCGGCAGGAGATTCAGAAAATTGGCGTGGAGTTGGGCAAGCTCAGCAAGGAAAATTTACAGTTGCAGCAGGACGCGCAAGACATGCAGAGCGACCCGGAAACGATCCGGAAGATAGCGCGCGAGGAGTACGGCCTGGCGGGGCCGAACGAAAAGATTATCAAGATGCCGGCGCTGAAGCCGGCTGGGCCGCCGGTTGGACAGCCCTGACCGTTCTCTTCTTATAGCGCGTGCGAAGAATCGACAGCACGAGCATCGCAAGAAAAATCACACATAAACCGAGAGTGGCTTTGGGAATCGAGCACGCGCGCTTGGGGAGGATGGAGAAGCGCCCGTAGACGAACTCGATGTGCACCCAGTAGACGAGGAGCGAGGTGGTGCCGAGTTGAATGACCGGGCTGAAACCCATTTGCGCGAGTCCCCAGCGGCACCAGGCGTAGACGAGGAACATCAGGATGAGGAGAATGCCGCAGCGCATCAGGAGGAAATTGGGATTGGAGTGCCAGTAATCGTAGACGGCGTAGAGGCGGATGGAGGAGTTATCGAAGAAGCGGGAGAGGTAGCAGGCGGCGACTCCGCCGAGGCCGAGGAGGCAGAAGAAGCCGGCTTCGTTGCGACGGGCGAAGGACGTGTAGATGAGAAAGCCGATGGCGAGGCCGGCGAACGCGAAGGCGGACCAGGGGAAGAGCGGGAAGAGCCAGTGCTGCGGCTCGAAGAAAACGTGG
>Ga0074045_10000156_pt1 | contig 61659 bp, 48 predicted proteins | sample BogForMeECP23OM2_FD_94442 | JGI IMG/M metagenome (GOLD analysis project Ga0074045, IMG submission 94442) | Bog forest soil microbial communities from Calvert Island, British Columbia, Canada - Bog Forest MetaG ECP23OM2 | ecosystem: Environmental > Terrestrial > Soil > Wetlands ... | reverse complement strand
TGGGAGCACGCCTACTACCTGAACTACCAGAACCGCCGGCCGGATTACGTCACGGCCTGGTGGAACGTGGCGAACTGGGACGCGGCCGAGGCGAACTTCGCCGCGGCCACGAGGTAGCCCTAGCGCGACCAGACGTTCGCCTGCAGCGCCGGGCCGAAGCTCGCCGGGCTGACCGTCGTGCTCTTGCCGGTCTCCGTGTCGAGGATGCAGACGCGGCTCGTCGTGGCCGAGCGCGCCGTGTAGACGACGTGGCGGGCGTCCGGCAGCCAGGACGGCTCGACGCCGTCGAAGGCCGCCCGGGAGGCCTGCTCGCCGCGCCTCGTCGAAAGGCTGAGGACGCCGATCTGGTAGTTGGCCCCCACCCTCATCGTGAACACGACCCTGTCCGGGTTGGTCCGGCTCCAGTCCGGCTCCGCGCAGTAGATGCCCAGGTCGTACGACACCCGCTGCGGCGTCCCGCCGGCGGCCGGCATGACGAAGAGCTGGGGGCCGGGGCTCATGGCGAAGATGAGGCGCGTGCCGTCGGGCGACCAGCAGGGCGACGCCTTCACGGTGTCCGAGAACGTCCTTCGCGAGACCCCGCGCCCGTAGGCGTTGCTCACGTAGATCTCGGGCTGGCCCTCGCCCGACAGGACCATCGCCACCTGCCGGCCGTCGGGGCTGAAGTGCGCCCCGCTGTTCGTCCCCTTGAAGCTGACGAACGTCGTGCGCTGGTAGCCGCCGAGGTCGATCTCGAAGATGTCGGGGAACCCCGACTTGAAGAAGCTCGTGTACAGGATCCGCTCGCCGTCCGGGGACCAGCGCGGCGTCATCGCGACGGCCCGGTCGCGGGTGACCTGGGTCACGTCCCCGAAGAAGAGGTCGGACGTGTAGACCTCCTGGTGGCCCGTGCGCTCGCCGATGAAGACCAGCTTGGACGTGAAGAACCCGCGCAGCCCGAGCCCGTTCGTCTTGGCGACCGCCGCGTCGGCGGCCGCGAAGAAGGCGCTGCGCTGGCTGGTCCCGGACGCGACCTCGGAAGCGAACGGGGAGCCGGACGGTCCGCGAGAGATGTCGACGCGCACCTGGCCGGCGCCCGCCGGCGAGAACCGGATGTCGAAGACGTATCCGCTAGGCACGACGTGGTAGCGGCCGTGGGCGGAGAAGGCCTGGAGCGCGAGGGCCTGCAGCTCGGCCGTCGCGCCCGACACGCGGACGGGGACCATCCGGTTGTCCGCGGCGACCTCGACCTCGCCGATGTATCGGTCGGCGAGCGCCGGGGCGCAGATTGAAAGTGAGATCAGGATGGCTCGGGTGATTCTCTGCATGGCTGCAGTCGCTTATGATGCATTTCTATTTGCGCGCAAGCAGCGCATCACAACTCTTATCGTCCACGTTGAACAGCGAAGACCTAATCGAGCAGCTCAGAAAGGTGAAATACCCCGGATTCAGCCGGGACATCGTCTCGTTCGGCCTCGTCAAGTCGGCCGGCTTTGAGGGGGGAGTCGCGCACGTCGCGCTCGCCGTCACGACCAACGACCCGAAGGTGCCGAAGCAGCTGAAGGATGAAGTCGAGCGGAGCCTGAGCTCGCTCCCGGGCGTCACCCACGCGATCGTCGAGGTCTCCGTTCAGGCCGCCCGCGGGCCGGCCGCGCCGCCCGGAGCCGGCGGCCAGCCCGGGGCCGCGCGGGGCATCAGGAGCTCCGTGGCGATCGCATCGGGAAAGGGCGGCGTGGGCAAGAGCACGTTCGCGGTCAACCTGGCGTGCGCGCTGGCCCAGGTCCTCTCGGCGCGCGGGCGCCCCGGCCGGGTCGGAATAATGGACATCGACATCTACGGGCCGAGCGTCCCGCTGATGATCGGCCTAAGCGGGCGGCCCGAGATCGAGGGCGAGGGCGCGAGCTCCGTCCTTGTCCCGATGGAGAGGTTCGGGGTGAAGGTGATGAGCATGGGCTTCCTCGTGGACGACGACACCCCCGTCGTCTGGCGCGGCCCGATGGTGATGAAGACGGTCCAGCAGTTCGTCCAGAACGTGAAGTGGGGCGAGCTCGACGTGCTCCTGGTCGACCTGCCTCCCGGCACCGGGGACGCGCAGCTCTCGCTCGTCCAGACCCTTCCCCTCGACGGCGCCGTGATCGTCACCACCCCCCAGCCCGCCGCGACCCGGGTGGCGACGAAGGGCGGCCTCATGTTCCAGAAGGTCAACGTGCCGCTCCTCGGCGTGGCCGAGAACATGAGCCACTTCGTCGACCCTGCGGGCCAGAGGCACCTGCTCTTCGGCTCGGGCGGGGGCGCCGCCACAGCCGAGAAGCTGGGCACGGCGCTCCTTGGCCAGGTTCCGCTCATCCAGGAGATCCGCGAGGGGGGCGACCGGGGCATGCCGATCGTGGTGAGCGCCCCCGAGGGACCCGCCGCGGGCGTGTTCCGCGCGATCGCCGAGAAGCTGCTCGCGCTGCTGGAAAAGGTCGGGAATGGGCACGTGTGACGATTGGAAGGCATGGTCGGCATTGACAGGCCCCCCACCGTTGCTCACATCTTTCATTTCAACGGACGCGTTGAATGACTTCTCCCAACAAAGAGCCTGTGATCGCGTCGTCCCGTGAGTTCGTGAAGCATTCGAGCCTCTACCAGGAATTCCTGGCGGAGAGGGAGGAGATCCTGAAGCACAAGTGGCTGGAATCCGAGCGCTTGGGCTATGACATCGGCTTCGAGCGCGCCCTGCTCGACTGGATCCGCAAGCACCGCGAGGGCTGGCGCGCCGCGCGCCGCCAGAGCCTCTCGCAGACCCCTGCCGGAGCCTCGACCGCGCCCTTTTCCGGCCCCGGCGAGAAGCCGCCCTGAGGCGGCCGGCGCAAGTCCCGCTACTTGATCTCCTTGTGGATCGTGTGGCGCTTAAGGTGGGGATTGTACTTCTTCTTCTCGATTCGCTCCGTGACCGTCTTCTTGTTGCGCGTTGTCAGGTAGCGGGAAACGGGTTTGCCCTCCTTGCGGGCCTCGGTGCACTCCAGCGTTACTAGTTCTTGCATGGGAATTGGGAGATTGAACGGTCAGAAGGAACGCGCCTGGGCCGGCGCGCAATCCCAAACTTCCGGCGCGGGCGGGCCTAGCGGCGCCTCTCCGTCAGCGGAAGCATGACCCCGCGGCGGAAGAGCGTGACCTGGCCCGTGCTCGACGACACGGCGATCGAGATGCAGTTCGCCGCGACGCTGATGGCCGCGGCCGCCGCGTGGCGGCTGCCGAGCCCGCTCGGCAGCGACACGGCGTTGCCGGTCGCCTGAACGAGGCTTCCGGCCGCCTCGACGACCCCGTCCCCCCGGATCACGAACGCCCCGTCGATCGACGAGAACTCCTTGACGGTCTCGTCCATGAACGGGTTGAGGATGTTGCGGTCCTCCTCCTTGTACCCGTAGAACGGGTTCAGGACGAGGGGCTTGGTGAACTCCTCGACCTTGGCGGTGTCCCCGACGACGAAGAGGCAGCCGACCGGGCGGCCCTCCCGGCCCTCGACCGCCAGCTCGGTGGCGACGGCGAGCACCCTCTCCAGGACCTCGGGCTTCACATCCTCGGGAAGGAGGTCCGTCGATGGCCCCGACAGCAGCGTCTGGAACTCGCGCTCGATCTCCGCGACCACGATCGTGTCGAACTGGTTGCTGCCGGTGATCCCGCCGACGCAGCATATCCTGTCGTTGAAGGAGATCAGCCCGCGGGTGAGGGCGACCAGGAGGGCGCTGCGCAGCTGCGCCAGGCGCTGGCTCGAGAACGAGCGAACCTGGATCGTGTCCGTGAAATGCCACTTGTCCTCGCCCGCCTCGATCGGGTTTCGCGTGACGAGTATCGTCTTGAGCTTGGGCCGCAGGACGCCCGGCTCGATCCCCCCGATGAACGTGTCGCCGAAGACCATGGTCGCGCTGCAGCCGGCCCCCCGCGCGACGTGCTCGGCCTGGCGGAACATGAGCCGGTTTACCCGGTTCTGCTGCGCCTGGATGGGCCTCATCCCCCCGAAGCCGCCGAGGAGCCGCTCGTAGAGGGTGTCCAGGTCGGGCGCGTTCACGAAGCTGTCCACGATCTCGCGCTCGCGCACCAGCCGGCCGATCGTCGCGAGGACCTGGAGGGTGTCGCGCGCCGACTCGCCCGCGATCAGCATGATGATCAGGTGCACACGCTCGCCCGACATCGCCCCCTGGTGGCGCATGCCGGCCCGGCTGCGCCCGATCGCCAGGATGTAGCGCCTGGCCGTCTTCACCCGGACGTGCGGAAGCGCGACCCCGAGCCCGAGGTAGGTCGTCATCGTGCTCTCGCGGGCGAGCAGGCCCTTCAGGATGGACTCCCGCTTCATGTCGGGGAACCTGGCGATGCAGACGTCGAGCAGCTCGCCCAGGGCCGCCTCGAGCGTCGAGCTGCGCAGGTCGATGATGCGGCTCCTGACTATGATCTTGTCGAGCCGCATGGCAGGACCGCGGGTCAGCGCTCCCACTCGAGCGCGCCCTTCCTGATCTCGTAGGCCAGGCCGAGCACGATGACAAAGATGAAGAACAGGATGGGGCCCAGTATTGGAACGTGCTGGTGGAGGAACTCCCGGTAGACGAAGACCCAGGGCACCAGGATCACGACCTCAAGGTCGAAGAGCATGAAGAGGAGCGCGGTGAGGTAGAACTTGACCGAGAAGCGCGCGCGCACGACCCCGTCGCCGCGCACGCCGCACTCGTACGCCGAATCCTTGATCCGGGTGTGCCTTGCCCGCTGGCCCATGAGCGCGCTGACCCCGATGATGGTCCCGGCCAGGGCCGCGGCGAGGAACGCCTGGATGACGAACGGAAGGTACGAGGCCGATGCCATTTGGGAAATGGGAAGCGTGCGCCCGGCCCCAGCCGGAGACAAGGCGTTTGTGTCTGGCGGCCGCTCAGTTGACGTCGATCATCTTGGCGCTCTTGACGAGCGTCGAGCCGACCCCGAGCGTCTCGGCGAACTCCAGGGTGCGGATCTCGTCCGAGATGGGCTCGAACCCGTCCTTCCTGCGGCACAGGTTGATCCGGGCGCGCATGAGCGCGTCGAGCATCACGGGGTCCGTGGCCAGCCAGACGAGCGGCTCCGAGCGGGTGTACAGGGAGTTGAAGTAGGGCCCGCCGATGAACTGGTAGTGCTCGAGGCTCGCGATGGTGAAGAGCCAGGTCTGGCGAAGCTCCGGGATCGCGCTCATCTCGGCGACGGCGGCCGGCGCCGTGGCGGGCGAGCGGAAGAAGCGCGCGGTGTTCGACGCGTTCCAGAGCGTCGCGTTCACGAGCGCGCCGTTCACGCCGAGCACCTGGTGGTCGGTGTAGGAGGGCAGGTTGATCCAGAAGTCCGTGTCGAGGAAGAGCGGGGTCGCCAGGAAGCTCTTGCGGTCCTCCTCCTTCGTCGACGTGTTCGGCACGCCCTCGGTCTGGTGCGCGGCGAAGATGGGGTCGAAGCGCTCGGGGAGCGGGCTGTCGTAGAACCAGACGGGGTCGTAGTACCGGTTCGACTCGAGCACGTAGACCGGGTTCCCCTTGAACGGCGTCTCGCCCGTCACGAGCGACGGCAGGTATCCCGTCATCCTCAGGCGCAGCTGGTTCAGCCCCACGAGGAAGATGTTCCTGTTGGCGTACCCGCGTTTCTGCAGGGCGGCGATGACGCCCCTGACGAGGGGGACCGGGGTCGCCATCCCGGGCCCAGAGTCGGAGTAGATCTTGAGCCCGACCTTCTTCTTCGCCCCCGGCGTTATCGGGCGCCCCCTGGACTTCTCGAACGCCGCCATCAGCTTCTCGACGGCCGCGGCGTAGTCGGCGTCGGTGAACGCCGGCAGATGGGCCTGCCAGACGGGCTCCTTGGGCTCGCGCTGCACCTCCGGCGTGAACTCCGCGCGGCAGACGGTCGCCTCGGTCGAGGCAAGGCAGGCGGCGATTGCGGCGAGCGGAAGGATGCGCATGAAGTGTTGGTTAGTATGTCGCCTGCGGCGGAACAAAGTTTCCTCAAAGTCCTGCCGGCCGGGACGAAGCGGTGCGCAAACTTGACAGCCCCGCGCCGCGGTTGAAAGTGGATTCTTTGCACGCGCGGTAGGGCCCGCCCACTGGCCCGAGCGCAGTCCATGGCCGTCATCAAACCCACCTGCGTCCGCGACCTGAAGCTCCGCGTCAACCTCGCCGAGGTCGTCTCGAGGGTGGTGTCGCTGCGCAAGGCCGGCGGGACCCGGATGAAGGGGCTCTGCCCGTTCCACGCCGAGAAGACGCCCTCGTTCAACGTCGACGCGGACAAGGGATTCTACAAGTGCTTCGGCTGCGGAAAGGCGGGCGACGTGATCTCGTTCGTGCGCGAGACCGAGCAGCTCTCCTTCACGGAGGCCGTCGAGGCGCTCGGCCAGCGATACGGCGTGTCTATCGAGTACGAGGCGGGGTCGGGGCCGAGCCGGGAGGAGCGGTCCCTGCGCCAGGAGCTCTTCGACCTCCACGACCAGGCCGCAGCGCATTACCACGAGTCGTTCAAGGCGGCCGGGCCCGCCGGCGATTTCATGAGGGCGTACTGGGTCAACGAGCGCCGATTCTCGCCCGAGCTCGCCGCCGAGTTCGGCATCGGCGCTGCCGCGCCGGACGGCGGCGGCCTAGGCGCCGCGATCCTCAGGCGGAAATATTCGGAGGAGGCGATCCGCCAGTGCGGGCTCTTCTTCGTCCGGGACGACGCGATGATCACCACCGGGGCCCTCAGGCCCCGATTCAGGGGGAGGCTCATGATCCCCATCAGGGACCACCAGGGCCGGGTTGTCGCGTTCACCGCGAGGCAGACGGCGCTCACTCCCGAGGACGATCCGGCCCGGGAGGCGAAGTACGTCAACTCTCCGGAGACGCCGATCTTCACGAAGGGCAACCTCCTGTTCAACCTGGACCGGGCCCGCACGGCCGTCGGCGAGGGCCGGCCCTTCGTCATGGTCGAGGGCCAGCTGGACGCCCTTCGGTGCTGGTCCGTCGGGCTCAGGACCGCGGTCGCCCCCCAGGGCACGTCGATCACGGACGGGCAGATCGCCCTGCTTCGCCGCTACCACTTCGAGGTGGAGTGTTTCTTCGACAGCGACGAGGCCGGCCAGAAGGCGGCCCTGCGGATGCTGCCGATGGCGCTCAAGGCCGGCCTGGAGGTGCGCTTCCTGACGCTCGACGGCGACAGCAAGGTCGATCCCGACCTGCTCTTCCTCGACAGGGGCATCGCCGCGTACGAGGAGGTCCGAGGGGCGTCGCTCTCGGCGATGGCGTTCGCGTGCCGGGCCTCGCTGCGCGCGCCCGGCGCGGCGTCGTCCGAGCAGAGGTCGCGGGCCGCGCAGGCGGTCCTCGGGATCATCGCCGCGGCGGACAGCGAGGTGTCGCGCTCGGCCTTCGTGTCCGAGGCGGCGGAGCTCCTGCGGCTCCCCTCCTCAGCCCTCCAGGGCGACCTGAGGCGGCTCCTTGGGAGGGCCGGCCCCGCGCCCGCCAGGCCGGCCGCGGCCCCGCTGCAGGCGCGCTCCCCGGCCGCCGTCACGCCCGAGCACGACCTCCTGCGGCTGTGCCTGCACTACGAGGCGCTCGGCCGACCGCTGAGCGCCGCCATCCCCCACGACTGGATAGACCGCGGCCACACGGCGGGCGTCCTGCTGAACCGGTTCCTCGGCGAGCATGAGAACGGGAGCTGGCCGGGCCGCGACCACCTCGAGGCGCTCGTGGAAAGCGATGATGAGAAGTCGCTTATCGCATCCCTCCTTTTTGACTCCCCCAACGTCGAGGATCCCTTCAAGGTCGCCCGCGAGGGGGTCCGCAGGCTCAGGGACCGGGCGCTCGGGCCCCGCATACGGCAAATAGAACTTGCATTAGCCAGACCCCCGTCGGACTTTAATGATGACTCAACGTCACTATTAAGGGAGTTGTCTGACCTGCAGCGCCAGCTCCGGCAGCCGGTTTCCCTGACCGGCGCCGTTTGAGGCGTCGTCACCTCTATTCCCTAGTCAAACCATTCATGTCGAGAAAAGCCAAACCGGGCGACAACACGAACGCCGCCGCCGTCGAGAGCGCCCTTGCAAACGCCCCGCAGGCGCCGGCGGAGGCGGGAGACGCCACGGCCCCGATCGGGGGCATCAACGAGAAGATCCGCCAGCTCATCCGCCTCTCGAAGGAGCAGGGATACCTGACGTTCGACGACATCAACGAGGCGCTGCCCGAGTCGATCGAGAACCAGGAGGAGATCGATAACGTCCTGTCGATCCTCCAGAACCTCGAGATCGAGATCCTGGAGCCCGACCAGGTCGAGGACTACAAGCTGCGCCAGGAGGAGGCCGAGGAGGAGGAGTCGCGCTCGTCGCAGAACGACATCCTCGACGACCCTGTGCGCATGTACCTGAAGCAGATGGGCCAGGTGCCGCTGCTGACGCGCGAGCAGGAGGTCGAGATCTCGAAGCGGATAGAGAACGCCGAGCTCAAGGCGCAGGAGGCCCTGTTCCACGCGTCGGTCGTCGGCGGCCACATCGCCGCCCTCGGCGCCAAGCTGCTCAACCGCGAGGAGCGGTTCGACCGGATCGTCATCGACAAGAAGATCGAGAGCCGCGACGCCTACTTCAGGACGCTGCCCAAGCTGGTCGAGTCGACCAAGAAGGCCGAGGCGGGCGTGGCCGAGGCCTGGATCGAGCAAGCGAAGGCCCGCACCGAGCCGGACAGGAAGAGGGCCCTCGCGAAGTTCCGCAGGCGCGAGACCGCCCTCAGGGCGAACTTCCCGAAGTTCTACTTCAAGCTGAAGGTGTACGAGGAGTACCTCGAGCAGCTGCGGCCCGTCCTCGAGGAGATCGAGACCTTCTTCTTCCAGCTGGAGCGCGCGAAGCACCCGAAGACCAAGAAGGACGCCTCGATCGACACCCGGGCGATCAACAACCGGCTGCGCCACATCGAGCTCGAGCAGAGGATCGCGCCCGCGAGCCTCCTCGAGGTCTACCAGCGCACGATGACGCACGTGCGCGAGGCCCACCGCGCCAAGACCGAGATGGTGGAGGCCAACCTGCGCCTCGTGATCTCGATAGCCAAGAAGTACACCAACCGCGGCCTCTCGTTCCTCGACCTGATCCAGGAGGGCAACATGGGCCTCATGAAGGCGGTCGAGAAGTTCGAGTACCGCCGCGGCTACAAGTTCTCGACATACGCGACGTGGTGGATCCGCCAGGCGATCACGCGGTCCATCGCGGACCAGGCCCGCACGATCCGCATCCCGGTCCACATGATCGAGACCCTGAACAAGGTCATGCAGGTCCAGAAGCAGCTGCTCCAGGAGTACGGCCACGAGCCGACCCCGGACGAGGTGGCCGACGAGATGAACCTGCCGGTCGACCGCGTCCAGCAGATCATGAAGATGGCGCAGCAGCCGATCTCGCTCCAGTCTCCGGTCGGCGACGGCGACGACACCTCCTTCGGCGACTTCATCGAGGACAAGTCGGCGGAGAACCCGTACGACATGACCGCGTACTCGCTCCTGCGCGAGAAGATCATCGACGTCCTCGACACGCTCACCGAGCGCGAGCGCCGCGTGCTCTCGCTGCGCTTCGGCCTTGTCGACGGATACAGCCGCACGCTCGAGGAGGTGGGCAAGCAGTTCAAGGTGACCCGCGAGAGGATCCGCCAGATCGAGGCGAAGGCGCTGCGCAAGATGCGCCACCCGACGCGCATCCGCCAGCTCCACGGCTTCTTTGACGCCGAGCAGATCGACAACGCCCAGAACCTGCTCAAGGTGGCAGCCTCGCTTCGGCCGCCGAGGCCGTAGGGCGCCGAACGCACTTGCCTAGGGGGTGATACGGCCTAGGTTGGTGACATGGCACCCTTTGACGTCCAGTTTGCCGGGTTGATTCCCAGTGGCGGCGGGGAGTGGGTCCTTATCCTTCTCGTCCTCCTCCTGCTCTTCGGCGGCACCAAGCTGCCGGCCCTGGCAAAGGGCCTCGGGCAGTCCATGAAGGAGTTCAAGAAGGCCGCGAGGGACGACGAGCCCCCCCCGGCCCCCGCCAAGGAGGAGCCGAAGAAGCCCGACGCCCCCGGGGCCCACGGGTCCAACTGAGGGCGCGGCAGGGCTCCCCCCGGGCCAGCGGCCGAGGCCGCGGATCCGGGCGAGGATGCCGGGCGTCGGCGGCGACTGAAGTATGCCGGGATTCAGGATGCGGATCCCCTCTCGCCGTACGCCCGCGACATGCGCGAGGCGTCTCCATGATGGCGGGACGGCGCCCGGCGAGCGGCCGGCCGCGCCGCCAGGGGCCCCGTCGTCCGGCATGCCCGGCCGGCTGCGCCCGCCTGCCCCAAGCGGCGTATTTCCCTCGTTGACAGGTGCCTGCGACGCCCATTCGATTCCATCGGCGTAAACGCCACTGACTCCAGCCCCCCGGCAGCACGCGATCATGGCCAACCTTTTCGGTTATTTCTCCAACGATATCGGCATCGATCTCGGAACGGCGAACACGCTCGTATACGTCAAGGACAAGGGGATCGTGCTGCGCGAGCCCTCTGTGGTGGCCCTGGACACGGTCACCCGGAAGGTGCGCGCGGTGGGCGACGAGGCCAAGCGCATGCTCGGGCGCACGCCGGGAAACATCACCGCGATCCGCCCCATGAAGGACGGCGTCATAGCCGACTTCGACGTGACCGAGGCGATGCTGCGATACTTCATCCAGAAGGCGAGCCAGAGCTTCCGGGCCCCCCCGCGCGTCGTGATCGCGATCCCCTCCGGGATCACAGCCGTCGAGAAGCGCGCGGTGATGGACAGCGCGACCCACGCGGGCGCGCGCAAGGTGATCACCATCCCCGAGCCGATGGCGGCCGCGATCGGCGTGGGCCTGCCGATCGACGAGCCTGCGGCCAACATGATCGTCGACATCGGCGGCGGCACCACCGAGATCGCCATCATCTCGCTGAACGGCATCGTGTTCTCCAAGTCGATCCGCGTCGCTGGCGACGAGATGGACTCCGCCGTGATCAACTACATGAAGCGCGCCTACAACCTGCTGGTGGGCGAGCGGACCGCGGAGGAGATCAAGATGCGCATAGGATCGGCCTACCCCCTCGACGAGGAGCTCTCGATGGAGGTGAAGGGTCGCGACTCGATCGCGGGACTGCCGAAGACGATCCACATCACGTCGCAGGAGGTGCGCGAGGCGCTCTCCGACACGGTGGCCGCGGTGGTGGACGCCGTCCGCACGACGCTCGAGCGCTGCCCCCCGGAGCTCTCGGCCGACCTCGTGGACCGAGGCTTCGTCATGGCCGGCGGCGGATCGCTCCTGCGCGGCATCGACCGGCTGCTCAGCGACAAGACGGGACTGCCCGTCACGGTAGCCGACGACCCCCTCTCCGCAGTGGCCAACGGGACAGGAGCCGTTCTGAACGACCTGTCCTGGCTCATGCATAACGCGTGAGGATTGGGCAATCCCAACGCTTTGACCAAGCCAGACCCTTCGTCGCGCTAGGCGTGGCGCTTGCGGCTTGGCTCGTCGCGCCGGTCGCCTTCAAGGCGTTCGCCCGCGCAAGCTTCTTCGAGATGACGGCGCCGGTCACGGCGACGGCGTCCTACGCGAGCGACCTGCGGCGCTTCTGGGCGCTGCGGCTCCATTCGAAGGAGGAGCTGCTCGAGGCGGGCCGCGACCTGGCCCGGCTCGACGCGTCGTACTCCCTATCCGTCCAGCAGAACAGCGAGCTCCAGGCCGAGGTGGAGCGCCTCCAGGGCCTCCTGCACATGCCGCCGCCCGAGCACTACCGCCTCGAGCACGCGCGCGTGGCCCAGCGCGACTTCTCCGGCTGGTGGCAGCGCATGGTGATCCGCAAGGGCAAGGACTACGGGATTCCCGGCGGCGCCCCGGTGGTCTACAGCGGCGGCGTGGTGGGGCGCGTGGCGGAGGTGCACGCCTACACCTCGGTGGTGGAGCTGATCAGCAACCCCGGGCTGAGGATCGCCGCGGTCGTGGCGGGTGACACCCGCCCGATCAGCTACCAGGGCGCGGAGAACCCCCTGTTCGGCGTCGCGAGGGGCGTCGTCGAGTTCCTTCCCCTTGACGTGTACGCAAGCGCCACGGCGCCCAAGGTGCTCGCAACCTCGGGGCTCGGCGGCGTCTACCCGGCCGGGCTCACGATCGGCCGGATCGTCCACGTCGAGTCGAGCGCGGACGGCCTCTTCAAGACCGGGGAGGTCGCCCTCGACCCGCGGCTCGCGGAGCTGACGGAGGTGACCGTGCTCGTGCCCGCCAATCCGGGCTGAGAGGGGGCCCCCGATGCGCGGAGCCGCCGCCGTGTTCCTGACGCTCTACCTCCTGCACGCGCTCGTGGCGGAGGCGAACAACGCGCTGTCGGGCGCGCACGTCTGGCTGTTCGCCGGCGGCCTCTATGTCGCCTACTCGGCGCTGATGGTCCCGTTTCGCCAGGGCCTTGCCGCGACCATCATGGGCGGGCTCCTCTGCGACGCCGCGGCCCCCGTCGCGTTCGGGACGCACGCGGCCCTGTTCGCGGCGGCCCACGTGGCCGTCTACGCCTTCAGGGAGCGGCTCCAGCGCGAGGAGACGCCCGTCAGGGTGGCGGCGGCGCTCATCCTCAACCTCGCCTTCTTCCTCGCTCTTTCGTTCGCGCGCCTGCGGCTTTTTCCGGCGATGGCGGCGGCCTGGCCGAGGATGCTCTCGGACCTGCTGTGCTCCGAGGCCGTTGTCGCGCTGATCGCGCCCTGGTTCTTCGCGCTCCAGGCCCGCTCCATCGAATTGGCGCGTGCCTTGCCGCCCCGCTTAGCCTAGGGTCCGCCCCCGGACCGAGATGGACACGCCCCACAACGAGCGCTCCGGAGGCCTCGTCGAATCCAAGGCCGGATTCGACCCGAGGATTCTCGCATTCCACGGCGTGGTCGCGCTCATGCTGCTCGTCCTCGTGTGCGGCCTGGCCTACCAGCAGCTCATCAAGGACGCGCTTCATCACGAGCGGGAGCGCCAGCAGAACGAGCGGCGGGTCATAGTGCCCGGGCCGCGGGGCAACATCTACGACCGATCCGGCCGGCTTCTCGTCGGCAACCGGCCGCGCTTCGCCGTCGTGCTCAACCTCGACGAGCTGCGTCCGGAGTTCCGCAGGGAGTACCTGCGGATCCTCAGCAACTACAAGTCGGCCGGCGAGAGGGACATCCCCGACGCGGACCAGCTGGAGCAGATCGCCCACGCGAGCGTCGTGCAGCGCTACATGGACCAGGTGAACGCCCTGCTCGGGCGGTTCGGGACGGTGGACAGCGGCCGGCTGAGGAGCCACCTGCGCAGGCAGCTCCTCCTGCCCTACACGCTCGTGGACGACCTGAAGCCGGATGAGTTCGCGCGCCTCATAGAGCACCTGCCGGTGATCTCGCCGCTGCAGGTGTACACGTCGAACACGCGGTTCTATCCGTACGGCGCGGCCGCCGCGCACGTGCTCGGCTACGTCGGCGCGAACGAGGGAGCGGACGACGAGGAGTTCCCGGGAGAGGACCTGACCACCCTGAAGATAAAGGGCACGGTCGGCCGCGACGGCCTCGAAAAGCAGTTCGACGCCCAGCTGCAGGGCGAGGCCGGCTACACGATCCTCCGGGTGGATCCGGCGGGCTACAAGGTCAACCCGCCGATCGAGCACAGGCTGCCGGTCCAGGGCCGCAGCCTGTCGTGCAGCCTCGACATCGACCTGCAGGCGGCCGCCGAGGACGTGCTCGGCGACGTGACCGGCGCGGCGGTCGCCATGGACGTGCACACGGGCGAGGTCCTCGTGATGGCGTCCAAGCCTAGCTACGATCTCAACGCGTTCTCGCCGCGCCTGAGCGTCGCCGCGGCGGCGGACATCGAGGCCCGCAAGGCGTGGACCAACATAGCCCTGAACGGGGTGTACTCGCCCGGCTCAACCTTCAAGATCGTGGTCGCGACGGCGGCGCTCCTGACGGGCGCGATCACGCCCGAGGACAAGCCCGCGGACTGCGAGGGCTCCATGATGGTCGGCAACCGGCGCTTCACGTGCGGCAACGGGCTGGAGCAGCACGGCAGGCTCGCGCTCTCGGACGCCATTTCCGAGAGCTGCGACATCTATTTCTACACCGTCGGCCTGAAGACGTCCGCCGAGGCGATCGCAGCCGAGGCGCGGCGCTTCCACCTCGACCGCCCCACGGGCATCAACCTGCCCGGCGAGACGCGCCGGATGCTCATTCCCGACCCCCAATGGAAGAAGCGCGTGCGCGACGAGAACTGGACGCCGGGCGACACGGCCAACATGGCGATCGGCCAGGGCGACGTGCAGATGACACCGCTGGTGATGGCCTGCTTCGCCTCCTCGTACGCCCGGGGGGAGCTGTGGACGGCCCCGACGCTCGTCCACGATCCCCTGCGGCCGGCCCAGCACACCGAGCCGATCGGCCTGTCGGCGTACCAGAGGGCCGCGGTCCTCAAGGGGATGGAAGGGGCCACGATGGGGGAGGGAACGGCGCACATCCTGACGAGCCTCGACGTCCTGCGCGTTCCGGGCGTCAGGATCGCCGGCAAGACCGGCACGGCCCAGATCAAGAGGCCCCAGGGCGAGATCGACGAGGCCTGGTTCATCTGCTTTGCCCCGATAGAGGACCCGGAGATCGCGGTCGCCGTCTCGGTCGAGGGCGACGTGCCCGGCGAGACCTTCGCGGGGGGGCGCTACGCGGTGCCTGTCGCCTCCGCGATCCTCAAGAAGTACTTTGAGAAGAGACGGGGCGGTGCCGCCTTGAACGCGCCGCCTGCCGGGCCTTCCTGAAGACATCCGAGGGACGGGGCCAGGTGTGCGACGGCCCGAAGCGGATGCGCTGCAGGTCGGCGACGAGCGCCGCGGGGCCGCCGAGGCGAACGAGCCAGCGGCCCGCCTCCCTCCTCACCGGGTCCACCCCGCGGCCGCGCCCGATCGGGGCCAGGCGCAGACGCCCGGTCGCGAGCGCCCACCAGGCCCCTCCCGCCGCGGCCGCGGCGCCGCAGATGCGGGCGAGCCGCGCCCCGTCCCACGGGCCCCTGAACCATTCCTTGACGGCGCGCGCCGCCGCGAGGATTCCGGACCGGAGCCACTTGCCTGAACTGTCCGTCGCGCCCCGGACGACCCTCAGAGCGTCGACCTGGTCCTGCTGGTCGAAGTTCACGATCCGCCGGTACCAGAAGACGCGAAGGCTGCTGAGCCTGGCGGACCAGCTGCGGTCCGTCCTGCCCGCGAGCGCCGCCTCGCCCGTCGCCTCGGCCTCGCTGCCCTGGGCGGCGAGCGCGAGCGGATCCTCCCTGAGCCAGACCATCCTGTGCTCGTCCCAGACCTCGGCCCACGCGTGGGCGTCGGAGTTGCGCAGGGTGAAGTTGCCCGAATAGGCGTTCCAGGTCCCCCCCTTGAACCCCGTGACGACCCGGGCGGGGATGCCCGCCGACCGGGCCATGAGCACGAGGGCGCCCGCAAACAGCTCGCAGTGGCCCGGCTCCCGCGACGCCATCCACCTCACCAGCGGATCGCCGGGCCCTTTGGGAATCCGCGGGGACAGCGAGTAGGTGTGCTGGCGCCTGAGGATCGCGCTCGCGCCCCGCGCGAACGCCGCGGCGTCGGAGCCGGCGGGCGCGGCCCCGGACGCGATCCGCGCGAGCGTGGCCTTGTCGTCCCCGGACAGGTCGAGCCCGAGCTGCAGCGGAAGGGTGCTCGGCACGGCCCGGTTTCTCAGCCGGCCGGCAAAGGTGGGGTCGGCCAGCTCAGGCGAGTCGGGGGCCATTCCCTCGACCCGGTAGGCCGTCATCGTCGCCGGCTCGTCGCGCAGGGCGACCAGCATGAGCTCGCCGGAGTACCGGTAGTTCTGCGCCTCGCGGAACCGCAGCACGTCAAAGCGGCCCAGTATCGGGAGATACCGGCTGACGCCCGACTCCACGTAAAAGGTCCACTCCGGCGCTCCCCGCACGCCGTGGCCCCCCGTCCTGACGTTCGCCCCGGTCGTCTCGCCTCCGAACACCAGCCTCGACTTCATCCCCGCCGAAAGCGCGAAGCCGCCGTTGTGGTACCGGTCGAGAACGACCATCCTCCAGTACGGATTCGCGGGCGCCCGCGCCGCGTCCGACACGTCCACGAAGAACGCGATGCTGTCGTCCTGCGCGATCTCGGTTAGGTCGCCGAACTTGATCGAGTCGCTGAAGCCCGTCATCGCCTTCCTCGTGACGAACCGCTCGAGGAACAGGCTGTTCTCCAGCTGGAAGCGCGGGATCATGAGGAACAGCAGGCCCGACAGCGCGATGACGCCGAGGAAGAGGGCGGCCGCCGCGGCGTTTATCCTCCAGTCGGATACCTCGTGCAGCCTCCGGAACAGCCGGCGCCAGTTCGAGTGCGCGGCCCAGAGGGGGGCCACCCCGCGCACGGCCAGCTTGGGCGCCTGCCCGCCTTCTGCCGAGGAGGCCACCGTCACCGCCATCAGGAGCCCGAGGGCGCACGCCGTGAACACAAGGATCTGCGCGGCGAAGAGCAGCGACACGGTGAGGACGCCCGCGACCACGATGAGGAAGAGGCCGAGCACGATGATCTGCAGGTCGTCGCGCCGGGCCCGGTGGCTCACGCCGCGGTAGAGGAGCAGCAGGAGGTCTAGCCTGACGATGGCCGGCAGGAGCTGGCCCGTGCGCCAGAGGTCCACGCCGAAGAAGATCGCGATCGCGGGGAACGCGAGCCGGTGGGCCCACGCGGGGACGAGGGCCGGCAGGGCGGGCATCGCGAGTGCGAGCAGGACGCCCGAGGCGGCGACGGCGGCCATCGCCTCGGAGCCGATGTCGAGGTAGAACACCGTCGCGATCGACAGCAGCATGAGCACGCCCCCGAGAAGCCATCGCAGGAGCTGGAGCTCGTCCGGGCTAAGTCGCTGCCGCCTTTTTTCCATTGATGAATGCCGCGACGCCCCTTGCGCCGTCGGGCCCGAACGTCAGGACGTTCGCGCCCTGCCTCCAGCTCCCCTCGGGCGCGGCCGCCGAATCCCGCGCCGCAGGCAGCGGGCGCGCCTCGGCAAGCCGGTCGAGGAACGACTCGAGGTCCGTGACCCTCCTCATCGCGACCTGCGGCCCGGAGTCGACCGCGGCCGACTGCAGGCGGCCCGCGCGGAACAGGTCCTGCGCGAGCGTCGCGGCGAAGCTCATCAGAAGCTCGAACTGGTCCGGCCGGGTCCACACCGCCGCGTCAGTCGACAGCCAGACCGAGCACGCCTCGGAGCTCTGGGCGGAGAACTGGCGGATGAGGAGCCGGCCCATGCGCGCGCTGGCCTTCCAGTGGATCAGCCTGTGCGAGTCACCGGGCTCGTAGCGCCGGAGCGCGATCATGTCGCCCTCGTCGCCGGCCCGCGCCTGCCGGAGCTCGCCCGAGGGCCGCCTGGGCCCGGCCGCGGCGAAGCGCCGGTATTCCACCGGCGCCGGCCAGACCGGCACCTCCCTGCGGAGGTCGATGGCGGTCAGCTTGCTCAGGAACCCGAACGGGAAGAGCGACCCGATCCCAAGGAGCTCGATCCTCAGCAGGCCCCGCCGCGCCGGCGTGAACACCCAGTCGAGCCTCGCCTCGCCACCCGGGTCGAGGCGGGTGCGCAGGTGCACGGTCCCCCGCGCGCCGGCTTCCTCGGCCCTCGAGAGCGCCGCCCGGACGTCGATCCCCCTAGCGGTGAACGTCGACTCCGGCCGCGCCGGCTCGCCGCGCACGAACGGCCTTGCGGCGAACTCGAACCAGAGCGCGTAGGTCGGCATGAACCGCTTGCCGTTACGCAGCAGCAGGCCAACCTCGGTCTCCTGGCCCGCCCGCAGCGGCGGCACTATCTCGATCTGCCACTCCAGGCGCCGGAGGTTGAGCCACGAGAGGACGCCGCTGAGTATTAGGCACGCCAGGAGCAGCGACAGGGCGATGAAAAGGATGTTGCTCGCCGAGTTGTAGGCGGCGGTCCCGATCCCGAGCGAGAGCCCGATCAGCACCATCCCGGAGAGCGTCGGCTGGATCCTCTCGTGGCGCCTCGGCCAGAGAAGGCTCCAGAGGACGCGCCGCCAGAAATAGCGCCGGCCGCTCGCCGCAGTCGCGCTCACATGGGCGGCGGCAGGGCCGAGAGGATTCGCGTGAGGTGCGCACCGACCGACCGCCTCTCCTCGAGCGAGTCCCCGGTCTGGCGCGCGAGCGAGAGGCGGTGGGCGAACACGAGAGGCACGAGCTCGGTCACGTCGTCGGGAATGACGAAGTCGCGGCCGCTGACGAGCGCCCTCGCCTGGGCCGCCGTGCGCAGGGCGAGCCCGCCCCTGACGCTCGCGCCCGCCTTGAACTCCGACTCCGTGCGCGTGGCCGCGACGATCCGGAAGATGAAGTCGAGGATGCTGTCCTCAATGAACACCTCGGGCACGAGGGCCTGCAGGTCCGCCACGTCGGCCCGCGACGCCACGGGGTTGAGCGAAATCGAGTCGTAGCCGCTGCGCGAGGTCCGCAGGATCTCGATCTCGTCCTCGTGCTGCGGGTAGCCCATCCTTAGCCGCATCAGGAACCGGTCCATCTGGCTCTCGGGGAGCGGGAACGTCCCCTCGTAGTCCACGGGGTTCTGCGTCGCGAACACCATGAACGGAACCCCCACGGCGTGCGCCTTGCCGTCGACCGTGACCTTGGCCCTGTCCATGACCTCGAGAAGCGCGGACTGCGTCTTGGGCGGGGCGCGGTTGATCTCGTCCGCAAGCACGATGTTCGCGAACACCGGCCCCTTCTTGAACACGAACTCCTTTGTCGACTCGTCGTAGATCGCGACCCCCGTCACGTCCGACGGCAGGAGGTCGCTCGTGAACTGGATCCTCGAGAAGGCGCAGTCGGTCGAGCGGGCGAGGGCGTACGCGAGCGTGGTCTTGCCCACGCCGGGCAGGTCCTCGATCAGAAGGTGCCCGCCGGCCGCCAGGCAGATGAGCAGCTGCTCGATGACGTCGTCCTTGCCGAGGATCGCGAGGCGCATGTTGGCCCTGAGGCGGTCGAGCGCCGCCTTCGCGTCCGCGATCCGGTCCGACTGCAGGAATTCGCTCATGGGTGCGTCCCTCGCGCCGTCAGGCCAGTATCTCGAGCATCCGGGTGAACAGCCTGTTCACCCTCTCCTGGTTCGTCTTCACGAGGTCCTTGAAGCGGACAAAGTCGATCTCGGTGCCTTCGAGCCCATTCGCGTAGTTGTCTATGATGGCGAGGCTATTGTAGTTGAGCCCGGCCTCGCTGCACAAGTCCGCCTCGTTCGCCGCCGTCATGCCGACGACGTCGCCCCAGGCGCGGATGGCCCGGATCTCCGCCTTGGTCTCGAAGCGCGGCCCGCGCATCTGCACGTAGACCTTGCCCGTGGCGATGCTGAACTCGGGCGCGAGCTTGGCCACCAGCAGCGGTATGAGGTTGTTGGAAATACCTGGGGATCCGCCTTTTAGCTCATGGTCGAAGAAGGTGGCCGGGCCCTGCTGGAGGCTCACGTAGTCCGTGCACGAGACGATCGACCCGGGGGGGATCTCCGGCCTAAGGGAGCCCACTGAGTTGAGCGAGACGATGTCCCGGAACCCGAGGTCGGCCAGAGCGCGGATGTTGGCCCGGTAGTTGATCGAATGCGGCGGCAGTGGGACCCCGTAGCCGTGGCGGTTGATCAGGGCGTGGTCGCCGCGCGCCTTGTAGGAGACCTGACCGTACGCGGTCTCGATCCCGCGCACCTCCCAGGACGAGAAGAGCGTGGAATTGACTATGCTTGTGCCGCTTAGGAACGCGACTCTCATGAGGGGGCCGATTCTCGCCCGCCCTTCCACCTTGTCAAATCCGGCGGCGGAGACGTACCCTACCCAGACTCACATGACCCGAGCCAGTAATGCGCCCGCCGAGCAGGGCCCCGTGCCGCGCCACGTCGCCATCATCATGGACGGCAACGGCCGTTGGGCGAAGCAGCGCGGCCTCCCAAGGATCGAGGGGCACCGGCGCGGGGTCGAGACGGTCCGGACCGTGACCTACGCGGCCCGCGACCTCGGCGTGCGAATGCTCACCCTCTACGCCTTCTCGGCCGAGAACTGGAACCGGCCCAGGGACGAGGTCGGGGCCCTCATGGGCCTCCTGGAGCGCTACCTCAAGAAGGAGCTCAGGACCTTCGTCCGCGACCGCGTTCGCCTGCTGACGATCGGGCGCATAGACGAGCTGCCGCCCGGCGTTCGCCGGCACCTGGCCGTCACGGTCGAGGAGACGAAGGCGTTCACCGACTACACGCTCGTTCTCGCGCTCAACTACGGGTCGCGCACCGAGGTCGTGGACGCGGCCCGGAGCTATGCGGCCGCCATCGCCGCGGGCCGCCAGATGCTGAACGACGCGTCCTGGGAGGCGTTCGCGCGCCACCTGTACACGGCGGGCATGCCCGACCCGGACCTCGTGATCAGGACCTCGGGCGAGACGCGTGTGAGCAACTTCCTGCTGATGCAGGCGGCCTACGCCGAGTTCGTCTTCACGCCCGTCCTATGGCCCGACTTCACGAAGGCCGACCTCGCGGCGGCCATCGCGGATTACGCGCGGCGCGAGCGCCGCTACGGCCAGACGAGCGAGCAGGTCAAGCCCCCGGTGGTGGCGGCCGGCTAGCGCGCGGCGGGCGAACAACGTGGCAAAACGCATCGCAAGCACCGTCGCGCTCTGGCTGGTCATCTTCGCGGTGCTTTGGTTCTTCCGGACGGCCGGGGCGGTTGCGACGATCGTCGCGGTGTCGCTGCTGACGCTCAGGGAGTTCTACAAGCTCATGGCGGCGGCGGGCTATGCGCCGTTCCAGCGGCTGGGGCTGCTGTTCGGCGGCCTGATCACGCTCGCGCCCTGGGCCCAGTCCAGGCTGAGCCTCTCCTCCCATCAGCTGGTCGCCGCCGCGGTACTCGTCTTCTCGTTCAGGATGCTGCGCGAGCGGACGCCGGAGAAGCGGGTGGAGGCGCTCGCGTCGACCATCCTCGGCCTCGTCTACGTGTCGCTCCTCCTCCAGTACCTCGTCCGGATCGTCACCCCGGTCGCCGGCGACGGGATCGATCCGGACGGGCGGCTCGTCCTCTGCCTCTGGGTCATCGCCGTAGCGAAGTTCTGCGACGTCGGCGGGCTCCTGACAGGGCTGGCGATCGGGCGCCACCCGCTCGCGCCCGGCATAAGCCCCAAGAAGACCTGGGAGGGGGCCGCCGGCGGGATCGTCCTGGCGATGGCCGCGGGGGCCCTGACGGCCTGGCTCGGGCGCGCGGTCCTTCCGGCGAGCATGAGCCCGGCCCGCGCGGCGCTCCTGGCCGCGCCGCTCGCCGCCGTCGCGATCGTGTCCGACCTGGTCGAGTCGGCCTTCAAGCGCAGGGCCGACCAGAAGGATTCAGGGGACGGGGTTCCAGGGATTGGCGGGGTCTTCGACCTGTGCGACAGCGTGATCCTCGCGGCACCCGTCGGGTATTTCCTGCTCGGCCTGCCCTAGCGGCGCGGGCAAACCTCCTGCCCACCGTGAAAGCATCGCCGCCACCGACCCCGGGACCCGCCCCCCGAAGGCGCGTCGTCCTGCTGGGCGCGACGGGCTCCATCGGCTCCAGCGCGCTCCGCGTGCTGGCCGCCCACCGCAGCCGCCTCGAGCTCGTCGGCATCGCGGCGCGGTCCGACTGGCGGCGCCTGGCGAAGATCGCCCGGGAGTTCTCCGTTGCCAACGTCGCGATCGCCGACGAGAAGGCGTGCTCCGAGGCGGAGAGGGCCGGCGCGATGGCGCCGGGCACCCGCCTTCTCCAGGGCGCGGCGGGCATCGCCGAGCTTGCGGCCCTTCCCGCGGCCGACCTCGTCCTGGTTGCGACGTCCGGGACCTCGGGCCTCGAGCCCGCCCTGGCCGCCATAGCGGCGGGCAAGCACCTCGCCCTCGCCTCGAAGGAGGTCCTCGTCCTGGCCGGAAGGTTCGTGATGGAGCAGGCGAGGCTGCACGGGACGCGGATCCTGCCTGTCGACAGCGAGCACAACGCCGTCTTCCAGTGCGTCCAGGGCCACCAGAGCTCGAGCGTCCGGCGGATCATCCTGACCGCGAGCGGCGGCGCGTTCCGGGACTGGCCCGTCGAGGGGCTCCAGCACGCCACGCCGGCCGACGCCCTGAAGCACCCCAACTGGGCCATGGGGCCCAAGATCACGGTCGACAGCGCCACCCTCGCCAACAAGGGCCTCGAGCTGATCGAGGCGCAGTGGCTCTTCGGTCTCAGGCCGGACCAGTGCACCGCCGTCATCCATCCGCAGAGCACCGTCCACTGCCTCGTCGAATTCAACGACTCGGTGATGCTCGCGCAGCTCGCCCCCTCGTCGATGACCTTTCCGATCCAGCACGCGCTTCTCTTCCCCGATCGCGTCGAGGGCGTCGAGCCGCCGCTCGACTTCACGCGCCTGGTGCAGTTCGAGTTCAAGCCGATCAACGAGGACCGGTACCCGATGTTCCGACTTGCGCGGGAGTCCATGCTGGCCGGCGGCGCGGCGCCGGCCGTCTTCAACGCCGCGAACGAGGTGGCGGTGGAGGCATTCCTCAAGGGGCGGATACCGTTTCTTGCGATTCCAAAGATAGTCGGTCATGCTCTCGACCACACAGCCAACTTTGAACCCGCCGACCTCAATGCTGTCCTTTCAGCCGACGCCGAGGCCCGGCGGCGTGCCACGCTGGGTGTCGATGTATTTACGTAGTTGATGACCAATTAATTGCAATCGCTGTGCCGCTCGAAATGATCCAGGCCTTCCTGTCCAACGCATGGTCGATCTTCCTGATCGTGCTGTTCTTTGGCGGATCGATCTTCGTGCACGAGCTCGGGCACTACCTCGCAGCCCGCAGGAGGGGCGTGCACGTCGAGAGGTTCTCGATCGGGTTCGGCCCGCCCATCTTCTCCTGGAAGGGCTCGGACGGGACCCAGTACCAGGTGTCCTGGTTTCCCCTTGGGGGCTATGTGCTCCTGCCGCAGCTCGCCGACCTCGGCACCGTCGAGGGAGCGAGTGAGACGGACGCGGCTCAGCTGCCGCCCGTCGGCTATTGGACCAAGCTGCTCGTCTTCGCGTCGGGCGCGGCGTTCAACATGCTTTTCGCCTTCGCGCTAGCGTGCGTGATCTGGAGGGTGGGCCAGCCGGCGAACGACGAGACGACGTCGACGCGCGTGGGCTACATCCTCAAGACGATGGAGCTCCCCGACGGTTCCAGGATTGTGAGCCCGGCCGCCGAGGGCGGGCTTCGCGTCGGCGACGTCGTCAAGGCGATCGACGGCAACCCCGTGTCCGACTGGGACGAGCTCTTCCAGACCCTGATGACCAGCTCGGGGCGCGACCGTGACGGGAACCCGCGCACCGTGTTCACCGTGGAGCGCGCCGGCCAGACACTCGACATCGCGCTGCGCCCCCGCCTCGCCGGCGACGAGCGCACGCGCCGGATTGGCATCAGCCCGGGATACGACCTGAACGTGAGCGCGGTCGCGCGCGATTCGGCCGGCTTCAAGGCAGGGCTTCGCGCGGGCGACCGGATCCTCAAGGTCAACGGCGAGGCGATAATGAATGGGTCCGGCCTCGCGGCCGAGCTCTCCGCGGACCCGTCGCGTCCCGCCATCCTGGCCGTCGAGCGCAAGGGAAAGGCGATCGACGTGGTCATGGGTCCGCGCGCCGCGGCGGACCCGCTGGCGGGCATCGAGATCCAGATAGGCTACCACCTGATCCACCCGTCCCCGTTCGCGCAGATCGCCGGGGAGGTGATCATGACCCTGCGGACCCTGGAAGGCCTTCTCAACCCTCATTCGGACATAGGCTTGTCCAAGTTGACCGGCCCCGTGGGAATCGTTCATATCTTCCACGAGGCGGCCGACGCGGGAATTCGCTACGTCCTCATGATCACGATCCTGGTCAATGTGAATCTCGCGATCCTCAACCTCCTGCCGATTCCCGTGCTGGACGGGGGCCAGATCGTGTTCGCCTCGATCGCGCAGCTGCGCGGAGAGGCGCTTCCCATCCGGTTCATCTCGGCGGCGCAGGGTGTCTTCTTCGTGCTCCTGATATCGATGATACTGTACGTGAGCATCTTCGACGTGCGCCGCTGGGCGCGTGACTCCAGGGAGGAGCGCGCGCAGGCGCCCGCGGCGCCGGCGGCCACCAAACCCTGACGCCATCCGCCATGCCCTACTGCGCATCACGCTTCCACACCGTCCGCCGGCTGACCCGCGAGGTCAAGGTGGGTTCCGTCGGGGTCGGGGGATCAAACCCGATCCGCGTCCAGTCTATGACGACGAGCGACACGCAGGACGTGGCGGCAACGGTCCGCCAATCCGTCGCCCTCGCCGATGTCGGGTGCGAGATCGTCCGCGTGACGGCGCCCAACGTCCAGGCCGCCCGCTGTCTGAAGGACATTCGCGCCGGGCTCACCGCGGCGGGCTGGGGCGCCGTTCCCCTCGTGGCCGACATCCATTTCCTGCCCCAGGCCGCCATGGAGGCCGTGGAGCACGTGGAGAAGGTCCGCGTGAATCCGGGCAACTATGCAGACAAGAAAAAGTTCGCCGTGCGCGACTACAGCGACGCGGACTACGAGCGTGAGCTCCAGAGGCTCCACGACGCGTTCTCCCCGCTGGTCAAGAGGAGCAAGGAGCTCGGCCGGGCGATGCGCGTCGGCACGAACCACGGGTCGCTGAGCGACCGGATCATGAACCGGTACGGGGACTCCCCCCTCGGGATGGTGGAGAGCGCCCTCGAATTCCTGCGGATCGCCGAATCGCACGGTTACAGGGAGATCATCCTCTCGATGAAGTCCTCCAACCCGAAGATCATGATCGAGGCGTACCGCCTGCTCGTGGAGAGGATGGACGCGGAGGACATGCACTATCCCCTTCACCTCGGGGTGACCGAGGCGGGCGACGGGGACGACGGACGCATCAAGGGCTCCATCGGGATCGGGTCGCTCCTGCTCGACGGGCTGGGCGACACCGTGCGCGTCTCGCTCACCGAGGACAGCGTCTACGAGATCCCGGTCGCGAGGGCGATCGCCGAGAAGGCGATGAACCTTTGGCGCGCCGGCGAGGCCGACGCCGTGGGCACCGACTCGATCAATCCGTACCATTTCGCGCGCCGCGAAACCGCGGCCCTCCACCTGGGAACCGCCGTGGATGTCGGGCCGGAGCAGCCGCCCCGGGTGATCGTGCGAATCGCCGGCTTGGACCAGGCCGCGGGCGCGCTCAAGGAACTCGCCTCGCTGCGGCTCAAGGACACCCCGGCGGAGGGGCTCCTCGTGCCGGTCGGCGCGGCCGGCGAGATCGGCGCGCTGCTCGAGGCGGTCCGCGCGGCTCCCTCCTCCGTGAGCTTCCTGGTGATCGAGCTCGCGCCCGGCATCAAGGCCGCGGTGGTCGAGCGGTTCCTCGCCCCGGGGGTCGCGAGGATTGTCTTCCTCAGGCGCTTCGGGGCCGGCGAGGGCGCGGCGCTCGAGGAATGGGCCGGGCTGGCGCGCCGGACCGGCGGTTTCGTGGCGGTGGACGCGCCGCCGTCGGCCATCTCGAGCCTTGCAGGCGCCCTGCGGGCCGTGGGCGAGGACCGCCTGATGGTCACCTACTCCGGCGTTCCCTCCCCGGGCATCGATCACCCCGTCGGCGCCTACCGCAAGATAGTCGAGGAGCTGCTCGCAGTGGGAATCCGGGCCCCGGTCTGGATTCGCAACACGGCCGCCACGGCGGTGCGCGGGGACAACAGCTTCCTCTCCAGGCTTATCGAGGCCAGCTTCCTGACGGGCGGCCTCCTCTGCGACGGCGTCGGCGATCTCGTCAGCATCGAGACCGAGTCCGACGCGCCGCGCGCGGCGCGGCTCTCGTACAATGTCCTCCAGGGCGCGGGCGCGCGGGTCTCGAAGGCCGAGTTCGTCGCGTGCCCGAGCTGCGGCAGGACGCTCTTCGACCTCCAGACGACCACGCAGAGGATCCGGTCGCAGACCGCCCACCTGAAGGGCGTCAAGATCGCCATCATGGGATGCATCGTCAACGGGCCGGGAGAGATGGCGGACGCCGATTTCGGCTACGTGGGAGGCGCCCCCGGGAAGATCAACCTCTACGTCGGGAAGCAGTGCGTGCAGTACAACATCCCGCAGGAGGAGGCCGACGCGCGGCTGATCGCGCTCATCAAGGAACATAATAAGTGGGCCGAGCCGGAACCCGCGCACGCGTGATCGCGGCCGCCGCCGCGTATCGAAAAAACCCACGCACCGTCACAAGCGCGTAACATCGCCGTAACCTGAATCAGGCTTTGAAAGCCTGATTCAGGGCGATGTAATATTCCTGTTATTACGCGTCGCGCAGTGTGTGTTTTTGACACCTAAATTTGTGTGACGGATGCAATGAAAAAAACCAAATAAGTTATGCCCATACCCCATGTGAACAACTTGTCAGAAAGTTGACCTTGTAATGGATTTGGCGTTCACCGTTACTCATCCCTCGTCCAAGCATTTTTGCTCCCCGGATGTTCTTTGCCACGCCACGAAAGCCGCCCCCTATGGGCCTCGCAGTGACACCCTACCCTACTCCCTGGTCAACAATTCTTTACATATACACGCGCCTCTGAGGCGCTGGCGCTGATCAGGATCGAACTTTTGTCGCAGCGAACGGACCCACAAGCGGCTCGAAATGACGTGCCGAAGCACCCCACCGGTGGGCAATGTGAATAAGAGCCGAATTCTGCCGATCCATGCCTTCTTTGTCCCTGCCACATAACCTGTGGGAAACCGTCAAGTGTGACTTCAAGTCACTGTTCCCGGAGGACGTCTTCCAGATGTGGTTCGAGCCCGTCGTATGCCTCGAAACATCCGAGGATTCGATCACCCTGGGTGTCCCCAACGACTTCGCAGCCATCTGGATCCATGACAACTACCTGGACCTGATCACGCAGAGGCTCCGGCTGAACGCGGGCCGGGCGGTTAGCGTGGAGCTCCAGAAGATCGAAGGGGCGCCGCGGGGGATGGGAGCGCACCGCTCCTCCGAGTCAGCGCCCCCTGTATCGAGGGCGCGCTCGGCCACCGTGCGAAGGCTGGCGCGCAGCGACGACCGCGGGCCGGCTCCCGGCACCCTGAACACGCGCAACACGTTCGAGTCGTTTGTCGTCGGCGCGAACAACCAGATGGCCCACGCCGCCGCGCTGGCCGTGGCCCAGGCCCCGGCGCAGGCCTACAACCCCCTCTTCATCTACGGGGACACCGGACTCGGGAAGACGCACCTGATGCACGCGATCGGGCACGCGATCCTGCGCAATAACCCAGAAGCGCGGGTCGCCTACCTGTCCACCGAGAAGTTCACGAACGACTTCATCCAGGCGCTGCAGGAAAACAGCATGGTCAAGTTCCGCCAGCGGTACCGCAACGCCGACGTGATGCTGCTCGACGACGTCCAGTTCCTTGCCGGCAAGGAGCGCATCCAGGAGGAGTTCTTCCACACGTTCAACGACTTGTTCGAGTCGGGAAAGCAGATCGTCCTGTCCAGCGACCGCCGGGCGAGCGAGATCCAGAAGCTCGAGGCGCGCCTGGTCTCCCGCTTCGAGTGGGGCCTGCCGGCCGACATCCAGGCGCCGGACCTCGAGACGCGGATCGCGATCCTGAGGACAAAGGCGTCCACGCTGAAGTGCCCGCTGCCGGAGCCGGTCATGGCCTTCATCGCCCAGAACATCACCAAGAACATCCGGCGCCTCGAGGGGGCGATGATCAAGGTGGCGAGCTACAGCGCGCTGAGCAACAAGCCGCTTGACCTCGCGACGACGGAGCGGCTGCTGCACGACATGCTGGTCGAGCAGGCGCAGAGCATCCTGACCATCGAGACGATCCAGAAGCGCGTCGCCGACCATTTCCAGATACGGCACATCGACATGACGAGCAAGCGGCGCCCGAACAACATCGCGATCCCGCGCCAGGCCGCCATGTACCTCGCGCGCACGCTGACCAAGCATTCGCTGCAGGAGATAGGCGACGCGTTCGGCGGCCGGGACCACGGCACCGTCATCCACGCCTGCAAGGCCGTGGACAACATGATGGAGCAGGACGCCTCGATGCGGGGCAGCATCGAGTTCCTGAAGAACCAGCTCGCGCGCTGACCGAGGCCCGGCCGACCCGGCTTGAGTTGTCGGCCTTGCTCGGATAGCTTGGCGGACCAACCCATGACCCTCACAGCCGAACAGAAGATGACCGTGTCCGAATGGGTCGCCGCCGGCGACAGCCTGTACACGGTCCAGAAGAAGCTCTCGGACCAATTCAAGATCCAGATGACCTACATGGACGTCCGGTTCCTCGTGGACGACCTCAACCTCCAGCTGAAGGACCCGGAGCCGAAGGCGGACGCGAGCGACGTCAGCAAGGCCGCGCCGGCCGCCGAGCGCAAGGGGTTCCTGGAGAAGGCCAAGGAGAAGCTGGGCCTCTCGGCAGGAGGCGTCGAGGGACCGGCAGGGGACGAAGAAGACCTCGAAGGGCCGGCCCCTGCCTCGGGCGTCCGCGTCACGGTCGACAAGGTGAACCTCAATCCGAACGCGATGGCGAGCGGAACGGTCACGTTTGGCGGCGGCGTGACCGGGAAATGGACGGTGGACCACCAAGGCAGGCCGGCGCTCATGGAGCTGAGCAAGCCCGGCTACCGGCCGTCACCGGCCGAAGCCCAGGCCTTCATGCAGGAGCTTTCCCTCGCCCTGCAGGGCCTCTGATCGGCTCCCGCCCGGGCGAGCACTCAGCCCCGGGCTCTTGGCAGCGCCAGGGCATCGACGCGCCTGCCAAGCCCCGAGGCACTGATGAGGGCCTCGAGCCGCCCCAGGCGGGTCTCCTCCCGCTTCGCGCTGACGACCCACCAGCTAGCCATCCTCCTGTAGGAGGGTGCCTGTGCCCGGAAGTGTTCCCAGGCGGCCCCGTTCGAGCGGAACCTTCGCTCGTAGGCCGGGCCGAGACGGGCGTTCTTGCGCTGCTCATACGAGTAGACGGCCACGCGTTCGCTCCTGAGCCGGCGGAAGGCCTCCAGGCCGGAGGGCTCCATGAGACCCTGCCGCTCGAGCTCGCGCACCCGCGCTATGTTCCTGACGCTCCATATGCTGCGCGGTTTGCGGCGGCTGAAGCGGATCACATAGCGCAGCGGGCCTGCGCTCTTTCGGACGCCGTCGATCCAGCCGAAGCACAGGGCCACATCCACCGACTCCTCCCAGGTCAGGCTGGGCTCGCCCGAGGCCTTCCTGTGGAAACCGACCCACAGGTCCTGCGCCTGCGCATGATGGCGCCTGAGCCACCGGCGGAATGCCGAAACCGACGGGAAGAATTCTGGATTCGCGGGAAGGGAGCGCGCCACGCCGGGAGCCCTTCCCCAATCGCGCGCCGAGTCAAGCAATGTCTCCTGCGCCGGTTGACTCGGCGGCGCCTTCGGGCACCCTTTGCCCCACCGCGGGCCTCCCCCCGGGTCCACGGTTTCACCCCAAAACTCGGAAGCACCCATGCAGAAGCATGAACCTGTTTCGTGGGCGCAATCGCGCCGGGACCTCTGGCTCGACTGCGTCCGGATCTACCTCGGCCTCGGGCTTTTCGCCCGCGGCCTGCTCCTGATCACCAACACGTCCACCGGCTACTTCGTCGACATGCTGCAGCGATCGGGCCACAACTGGCTGATGACGGGCGCCTTGCTCCACTACGTGATGCTCGCGCACTTTGTCGGCGGGGCCATGCTGGCGCTCGGCTTCCTGACGCGCATAGCCGCGCTTGTGCAGATACCGATCCTCGCAGGCGCGGTCTTCGTCGTGCACCGTTCGGACGGGCTCTTCGCGATGGGCCAGTCGCTCGAGTTCTCGGCCCTGGTCCTGTTCCTCCTTATCATCTTCCTGCTGGGCGGATCGGGCCGGCTCTCGCTCGACTACTCGGTCTTTGCCTCCCGGACCACCGGGCCGGCCGAGCTGAATCCACAGATCTGAGGAGGCTAATCGCCGCCCAGCAGCTTGAGCAGTTCGGCCTCGCCGATCACCGCCACGCCGAGGGCCCTGGCCTTTTCGAGCTTCGAGCCGGCATCGGAGCCCGCGACGACGTAGCTCGTCTTCCTGCTCACGCCGGAGACGGTCTTGCCTCCCGCTGCCTCGATTCTCGATGACGCCTCGTCGCGGGTCATCGTGGGCAGGGTGCCCGTGAGGACGAACGTCTTTCCCAGGAGGGCGCCTGCGGCCGGCGCCGCCGCTTCGGGCGCCCGCGGGTTCACTCCGGCCCTGATGAGGTCCCGGACGAGCGTCCGGTTCACGGGCTGGTTGAAGTGCTCGATGATCGCCCCTGCCATCGTCTCCCCGATCCCCGCAATCAGGCTCTCCTTGGCCGGGCCGATGTAGTCCGCCAGCCTGGACTGCGAGAGCTCCTCGAGGCCCCGGAACCTCGCGGCGAGGTCCCTGGCGGCCGCGGCGCCGACGTGGGGGATTCCCAGGCCGTGGACGAAGCGCCAGAGCTCCGCGCGCTTGCTCGCCTCGATCGCCGAGAGAAGGTTGTCCGTCGACTTGTCGACGCTCTTTCCGAGGGAGAGGAGGTCGTCGCGCTTAAGGCGGTAGATGTCGGCGACGTCGCGCACCCAGCCCTTCTCGACAAGGACGTCCACCATGGCCTCGCCAAGCCCGTCGATGTCCACGCACGCCTTTGACGCGAAATGGCGAACGCGGCGCCGCACCTGGACCGGGCAGTCGTAGTTCGGGCAGCGCAGGGCGACCTCGCCCTCCGTCTGGACCACGGGGCTGCCGCAGGACGGGCACCGCCTCGGGAAGACGAAGGGCGCGCATTCCGGGGTGCGCCTCGCGGGATTGACCCCGACGACGGCGGGGATGACCTCGCCCGCCTTCTCCACGAACACGAAGTCGCCCACCCGGATGTCTTTGCGCGCGATTTCGTCGCGGTTGTGCAGGGTCGCGCGCGACACCGTCGTTCCCGCCAGGAGAACGGGCTCGAGCTCGGCGACGGGCGTCAGGACGCCCGTCCGGCCCACCTGGACGGTGATCGACAGGAGCCTGGTCTCCGCGCGCTCGGCGGCGAACTTGTAGGCCATTGCCCAGCGCGGGGCCTTGCTTGTGCTCCCCGCCTCGCGCTGGAGGGCAAGCGAGTCGAGCTTCACGACGGCGCCGTCGGTCGCGTAGGCGAAGCCGTGGCGGAGCCTGTCCAGCTCCCCGATGGCGGCCCAGACCTCGTCGATCCCGCGCGCCGTCCAGAATTTCTCGACGCCGGGCACGCCCCACGCGCGCAGCCGGGCGTGGTAGCCGGACTGGGTGTCGCCGCCCGCCCGGACCGGCTCGCAGGCGCCGATCCCGTAGAGGACTATCTCGAGGGAGCGCCCCGCGACCTCGCGCGGGTCGAGAAGCTTGATCGTGCCCGCCGCGAGGTTTCGCGGGTTGGCGTAGCGCTCCTCGCCGGCCTCCTCGCGCGCCGCGTTTATCCTGCCGAACTCGGCGAGCGTCATGTAGATCTCGCCGCGGATCTCGATAAGGTCCGGCGCGGGGCTCTTGCCCTCCCTCTTCAATTCCCTGGGGAGGGCGCGGATCGTGAGCGCATTCGCCGTGACGTCGTCGCCCTCCATCCCGTTGCCGCGGGTGACGGCCCTAACGAGCCGCCCCCTCTCGTAGGTCAGGCTGACCGCGAGGCCGTCGATCTTGGGTTCCACGACGTAGGACAGGTCCTCGCGCCCGAGCAGCCGCGCCAGGCGGGCGTGGAACTCCCGGAGCTCCGCCTCCGAATAGGTGTTGTCCAGGCTCTGCATCGGCTGGCGGTGGCGCACCACCTGAAAACCCTCGGCGCGGTCGTCGCCCACGCGTCCCGTAGGCGTGTCGGCGCCCGCGGACTTCGCCGCGTCCGGGAACCGGGACTCGAGGTCGGAAAGCTCGCGCTTCAGGCGGTCGTAGTCCTGGTCGCTGATCTCTGGGCTCGCCCGGCGATAGTAGAGCTCGTCGTGCGACGAGACCTCCGTTCGGAGGGCTGCAATTCGTTTCTGGGCTTCGGACGAAGTCATCTGGAATGGCAGGGGAAGGGCGCCGGCGCCCCTCCCCGAAAATTCCCCGAAGTGGCCCCCGATGCAATGACCTTCGTCGCGCCAACGGGCTCAGGCCCCGCCGGTGGGCTCGCGCCGCCCCGGATCCGCCCCGCCCGCCTCGCGCGACGGCCCGCCGCCGGGCCGCCGCCCGCGCCTGACCGCCTCCCTCAGGATGAACTCGATCTGGCCGTTCACGCTGCGCAGCTCGTCGGCCGCCCACCTCTCGATCTCCCTCCAGAGGCCGGGATCGACCCGCAGCAGGAACGTCTTCCTTTCGTCGGCCATCCTCAGGGTGTCGGAGCGCCGGGCTTCACTTCAGGCCCGCCGCGGCCCGCGCGCTGTAGATGAAGAAGTCCGGATCGTTGGGCGACACGGCCACGATCTGGTCGGACCATCGCAGGACGACCGCCTTCTCCGGGTCGGTCATGAAGGCCTCGAACTTGCCGACCCGCCTGCTCCAGTAGCGCCCCCGGATGGCGCCGACCCCGCCGTTGCCCCGGATCCTGACGGCCCGGCGAAGCACCTGCGGGTCCCGGACGACCTCGGCCAGGCCCGCCAGCGGATAGCGCTTGCGGCCGAGCACCAGGCAGTTCTCGTCGATCCGGAACCTCGAGACGCGCGACCGCTCGACAAAGTAGAGCGGGAGCACGACGGCGAGGCCGGCGACCGGCGCCAGGAGCGTGGCGACCCGGGCCGAGGCGGGCATGCCGTGGGCCGCCCTCTGGGCGACGAAAGCGGCCGTCGCGGCACCGGCGAGCGCCAAGAGGACGATCGCCACCTTTGCGACTGCAAGCCCCCCCAACGGGGCCGACTCGAATTCCTGACTTACAATCGCCATGGCACCGGGGCGGCTCAGCCGTAGAGCGTGCCCGCGTTGAGCACCGGCTGCGCCTGCGACTCGCTGCAGAGGACCACGAGGAGGTTCGAGACCATCGCGGCCTTGCGCTCCTCGTCCAGCTTGACGACGCCCTTGTCCGAGAGCTCCCGGAGGGCCATGTCGACCATCCCCACGGCCCCGTATACGATCTTCTGGCGCGCGGCGATGACCGCCTCGGCCTGCTGGCGGCGCAGCATGGTTTGGGCGATCTCCGGGGCGTACGCCAGGTGCGCCAGGCGCGCCTCCTCTATGCCGATCCCCGCCCGGTCCAGGCGCTCCTGGAGCTCCTTTGCAAGCGCGGCGGCGACGCCGACTCCCCCGCCGCGCAGCGTCAACTCGTTGGACTCGGCGTCGTCGTAGTAGTAGCTGCTCGCGATGTGCCTCACGCAGGACTCGCTCTGGATCCGGATGAAGGTCTCGTAGCTGTCCACGTCGAAGACCGCCTGCGCCGTGTCCTGGATGCGCCAGACGATCACGACGGCGATCTCGACGGGGTTGCCCCGCTTGTCGTTCACCTTGAGCTTCTCGCCGTTCAGGTTGCGGACTCGAAGCGACACCTTCTGCTTCCGGTAGAAGGGATTGGTCCAGAGTAATCCGTTTTGCCGGGTGGTTCCGCGGTAGGCCCCGAAGAGGGTCAGGACCGCGGATTCATTCGGCTGAAGCGTGAAGAAGCCGCCGGTGCACACGGCGCCGACAATTATTAGGATGACGCCGGCGGCGACCGAGGCGACCGAATCGGCGCGTGCACCCATGAGGGTCGCCAGCACGCCAATGAGGATGAGCGCGAGCACTATGAAGAGCGACAGCCAGCCGCCGGAGACCGCAGTCGGCTGCTCTCGGTGGGTTGTGGCGGGAGTCGAAGTGGATGAGTTCATGGGGAGGATTAAAACGGATATTGAAATGATATCATTCCAATATCTCATCAAGCATTTTTGCCATGACTGGGGATAAGGTATTCTCACTAAATTCGTTAGCGCACGAATTCGGCCGTGGAGAGACTTCCATCCTCCCCGGTCTTCAGCCGGTTTGCCCAGCAGCGGATCGTCCGGATCGACTGGCTCCAATCGAAACATCCCCCGGCGATCCCGCCGTAGGTTCGACAAGGCCCGACGTCGCCCAAGTGCCGCCGAGTCAGCCCATGCCGAACCCGTTCTCTTCTTTCCGCAAGGATGCTAGGGAGCCTCCAGGCACGCCGAAGGGCGCGTCAGCGGGTTCCCTTCCATGGTTCCGGAAGCACGCAATCGGATCATGTGCTATCCATCTTCACATTAATAAGTTACTCAATAAAATAACAGCCGGGTTTATGACACAGCCATAGGGGAAAAAGGGCTTGATTTTATCCATACTTAATTAATGTAGATTAATATCATCAATTAATGATCCTTCCAAGGAATGGCGAGAACACCCTGCGTTCAGCCTAGCGACACGAATCTGCTCCGAACCGGCACCCGATGCATACCTACCGTGGAGAGCGCGTCTCTTTCTTCCCATTGATCCCGCGCCGCGCCGCGCCGCGTCTCCTTGGCGCGCGAGCGGCACTCGCCGCCACGATGCTCCCCCTTGCGATGTCGATCTGCGGCCGCGCCCAGACCGCACCGTTGGCGTCCGCCATGCCGGCGCCGGCGGCGAGGCATCCGGCCTCCGACGAATGGGGCGTCTGCCTGCCCGCCTGGCTGAGCGCAGCCTCGCTCTCGGTCAGGGAGGGCTATGACTCCAGCATCTACGGAGTCTCCGACAATCTGGCCGGACATCCCGCGATCGCCAACGTCTCGTCCCGGTTCACGACACTGAGCGCCAGCGTCACGTTCAATCTGCTGGCGGCCTCCCAGCCGCGGGATGCAGGGCCAGTGAAGGCGCTGACCCTCGCCTACTCGGCCGACTATACCCAGTACGCCGCGGCGGCGCGCGAAGACAACCTGCGCAACACCCTCGCGCTCCACGCGGCGGGCGGGGCCGGCCCTTGGTCGTTCTCCGTCGACAATCCCCTGATCTACGTGGACGGGAGCAGGGAGGACGAGTTCTTCAGTTTCTACAACAATCTCGGCTACGGGGCCGTGCGCGAGCGCCGCAACCAGGTCCAGGAGCGCAACACCTCGTTTCTCCGGTACGACACGGCGGACTGGTTCATCCGGGCGGTGGACAGTGCGACGTTTTACAACCTCCTAATCGATGAGCACGACCCGGTCGGCGCCTACAAGGGCTACGCCAACTGGGTCAACCGGGACGACGCCAATGCCGGGCTCGACCTAGGCTTCAAGCTTGTGCCCGATTTTGCACTCGTGGCCGGCTGGAGGCTGGGATCACAGACGCAGGCGCACTATCACTACAGCCTGGTCCACGATGACAGCACCTACGACCGCGCGCTGCTCGGCTTCGAGGGGAAACCGCTGCCATGGCTCCAGGCGCAGCTGCTCACCGGGCCCGACTTCCACCGGTACAGCGACGCCGCCCGCCTGGGCCTCGCGGGGGATCGGCACACCTGGTTCTACCTGAAGGGCCAGCTGACAGCCACATTCACACCGGCAGACACGCTGACCGCATCCGAAAGGGTCTGGCACTTCGTCTCGAGCGCAGGCGTGTCCTCCATCCAGGAGACGGTGGAGAATCTGACCTACAAGCATGATTTCTCGAGCCGGCTCTCCGCCTCTGTGGGTCTGGGTGAGCTCGGGCACCGCTATGATGCCCCGACCGTCCGGGATGATTGGACGACCTCCGTTCCGGTCGGTGTGGCCTATGCGCTGACCCGGGATCTTACTGTGAGCGCGGAGTACTCGGCTACGTCGGGTCATTCCCGCTTCCCCGCCGCGGTCACTCCCGGCCAGAATTTCGAGGACAACATCGTCTCGCTCTCGGCAACCGCCTCATTCTAGGGCCCTGGCGGGCCAGACCGTTGTGTCCCGGTCCATCTCCTTGGGCCCCTCGGCGCCGCAGGGCCGTCGTCCCGGCGAAGATTAATGGATTTTAATCGCGGCCTCGCCGGTTTTTAATCTTGGGCTGGTAGGATGCGTGCCGATGAAACGCGCTGGATGCCGACCCCGTGTCGCCGCCCTTCTCCGCCTCGCGTCCGCCGCGGTCCTGGGCGCCCTGGCGGAATCGTGCTCGAAGGCGCCGCCCGCCGGAAGCGCCCCCGCGGTGGCTGTCGCGCGGGCCGTCAGGGCCCGCCTAGCCACCACAATGACCCTCCAGGGCGAGTTCTACCCCTACCAGGACATCCTCGTCTTCGCGAAGGTCTCCGGGTACGTGAGCGCCATCCGCGTCGACATTGGCGACCGCGTCAAGGCGGGCGACCTCATGGCGACGCTCGAGGTGCCGGAGCTGAGCGACCAGCTGGCCTCCGCGGTCGCCGGCGAGCAGCGCGCCGAGGCTGAGAACGCCGTCGCTCACCTCAACTACCAGAGGCTGGCCGAGGTCAACAGGTCCCAGCCAAACCTGGTGGCCCAGCAGGACGTCGACGACGCCCAGGCCAAGGACAGCTCCACCGCCGCGGCCGTCTCCCTGGCCAAGGCGGACGTCGCCAAGTTCCGCGCGCTCACGGACTACACACGGATCGCGGCGCCCTTCACCGGCGTCATCACGAAGCGGTTCGCGGACTTGGGCTCGCTGATCCAGGCCGGCACGTCATCCGGCACGATGCCCTTGGTCGAGCTGGCCGAGGACGACCTGCTGCGCCTTCGCTTCCCGGTCCCCGAGTCCGAGACGCCGCTCATCCACCCTGGCAAGGACGTCCAATGCGCGGTCGACGCCGTCCACCGGGCATTTTCCGGAAAGATCGTCCGCGACGAGTGGGCCATCGACCGCTCAACCCGGACCATGATCGCGGAGGTCGATGTCTCGAACCTGGCCGGCGACCTGAAGGCCGGGATGTACGCGACGATCGTCCTGCCCCTGCAGACGGCCCCGGACGCCGTCGCAATACCGCTCCAGGCCATCTCCGGGGAGGACCATCCCACGGTGATGGTCCTCGGCGCCGACGGAACGCTTTCGGAGCGCCCGGTCGGCGTGGGCCTGAAGACGGCGACGTCGGCGGAGATCAGGTCCGGATTGTCCGAGGGTGACCTGGTCGTCGTCGGCGAGCGCGGCGGCCTGCGCCCGGGCGACAAGGCGGTCGGCCAGGCCGTCGACCTCCAGGCCCCTCCCTGATCCACAACCCCATGAATGCGCCGGCGGTCACCCTGGAAACGCTCCGGAGGCTAGGCGAGTTCGACACGTGCACCGTGGCGAACGCCATCGAGTCGTTCAGGGTGAGGCTTCGCAACGAGGGTTTCAGCAACAGCTCCATCTCCTGCCGCATACCGAAGCTGCCGGTGGTCGTGGGGCTTGCCGTCACGCTGCGCGTCAAGTCGTCCGAGCCGTCGATGAAGGAGGGCTACTACCTGGGCGGGCCCGACTGGTGGGAGCGCCTCGAGATCGAGCCGAGCGAGTACCCCAGGATACTGGTCATCGAGGACGTCGACCATCATCCGGGCCGCGGCGCCCTCGTGGGGACGATCCACGCCTGCATCATCAAGGCGCTCGGCTGCGTGGGCGTCGTCACAAACGGCTCCGTCCGCGGCCTCGAGCGGTTCGAGCAGTACGGGCTGCAGGCCTTCTCCGCGGGCGTGTCCCCTTCCCACGCGTTCGGCCACGCAGTCGCAGCGGGTGTGCCGGTCGAGATCGCGGGCATGCGCATAGGACCGGGGGACATCCTTCTCGGGGACCGCCACGGGATCATCACCGTCCCGGCCGGGATCGCGCCGGAGCTGCCCGACGCCGCGATGCGCTTCCGCGCGCAGGAGACGAGGCTGTGCGACTTCTGCGCCTCCAGCGGATTCTCGCCGCCCGCCCTGCGCCGCCTCATCGAGACCGAGTCCAGCGGGCGCTGACCGAAGGCCGCCATGTCGCGCTTTTCGATCCGATACCCCTACCTGATCATCGTCATCTGCCTGATCGTGGCCGTTGTCGGCGTCACCAGCGTCGTGCGGATGCCGGTGGACCTGTTCCCCCCCATAAACATCCCCGTCGTGGTCGTGGCGACGTTCTACTCGGGGATGCCCCCGGAGCAGATCGAGAACGACATCACGGGCACCTACGAGCGGTTCTTCACCCTGGCGAGCGGCATCGAGCACATCGAGTCGCGATCGCTCCCCGGCGTCAGCCTGATCAAGGTATACTTCGAACCCGGGACCAGCGCCGACTCCGACGTGACCGGGATCACGAACCTGGCGATGGCCAACCTCCGGCGCCTTCCGCCGGGCACGCTGCCGCCGGTCGTGCTCAAGTTCGACGCGTCGAGCCTTCCCGTCTGCCTCATCACCCTCAAGGGCGAGGGGCTCAACCAGGCGCAGCTCCACGACGTCGGCCAGTACAACGTGCGCAACCAGGTGGCCGGCGTCCCCGGCTGCGCGATCCCGCCGCCGTTCGGCGGGAAGCTGCGCCAGATCCAGATCTACCTCGATCCCGTGAAGATGGAGGCCCGGCAGCTGAGCCTCATGGACGTCGTCCGCGGGGTGAACGAGGCGAACCTGATCCTTCCCGCGGGAGACGTGAAGATAGGGCCCTTCGACTACAACCTATACACCAACAGCCAGCTGGGCACCGTCGACGAGATAAACCAGCTTCCGCTGAAGATGTACAAGGGCTCGCCCGTCCTCGTCGCGGACGTCGGCCACGCCGCCGACGACGCGGCGATACAGACGAACATCGTCCGCATCGACGGCCAGCGCTCGGTCTACCTGCCGATCCTGAAGTCGAGCGCCGAGGCCAACACGATCGCAGTCGTGAACGGCATCAAGGAGACGGTCGCGCGCCTGATCGACATCCCGAAGTCGCTCATCTCGACAGTCGTCTTCGACCAGTCGGTGTTCGTGAAGGCCGCTATCCTGAACCTCGTCGACGAGGGCACGATCGGGCTGGTGCTCACCGGCGTCATGATCCTCATCTTCCTGGGCAACGTGCGGGCGACCTTCGCCGTATTCCTCTCGATCCCCCTGTCCGTGCTGGCCACGTTCATCGCCCTCCAGATGGGCGGCAGCTCGGTGAACGCGATGGTCCTCGGCGGCCTGGCCCTCGCCTTCTCGCGCCTGATAGACAACTCGGTCATCGTGCTTGAGAACATATTCCGGCACATGGAGCTCGGCGAGTCGCCCGAGGTGGCGGCTGAAAAGGGGGGCGAGGAGGTGGCGCTCGCGGTCCTCGCGGCGACCCTCACGACCGTGATCGTGTTCTTCCCCGTCACCTTCCTGTTCGGTGTCAGCAAATTCCTCTTCTCGGCCCTGGCCGTCTCCGTCGTCCTCTCGCTCTTCGCCTCCTACTTCGTGGCGATGTCGGTCGTCCCGCTCTTCTGCGCCAAGCTGATCAGGGCCGGCGAGGTCGCCCATGGGGGCGAGGACGCGAGCGGCGCAATCCCGCCCCGGTCCGCGTGGGGCCGGTTCAACTGCTGGTTCAACGCGAGGTTCCACGGCTTCCTCAAGAGGTTCGACCGCGCCCAGGCCCTCGCTATCGCGAGGCCGACGGCAACCGTGGCCGGCATCCTCGGCGTGTTCGCCCTCAGCCTGGGGCTCGTGCCGGCGGTCGGGCTCGCCTACTTTCCCAGGACCGACCCCGGGCAGTTCGTCATCAACCTGAACGCCCCGCCGGGCACGCGGGTCGAGCTCACCGAGAAGGAGGTGACCAAGGTGGAGGACATCATCCGCAGGGTCGTCTCCCCTTCGGACCTGCGGATCGTCGTGTCGAACATAGGGTCCACGCCCGACCTTTCCTCCATCTACACCAGCAACTCGTCGCCCAACACGGCATTCGTGCAGGTCAGCCTCAACGACGGCCACAAGGTGGGAAGCTTCGAGTACATGGACCGGATGCGGACGGCCCTGCGCAGGGAGACCCCGGAGCTCACAACGTACTTCCAGTCGGGGGGCCTCGTGGACGCCGTCCTCAACCAGGGCATCCCGGCGCCGATAGACGTGCAGGTGAGCAGCAACGACCTGGACCAAGCTTTCGCCGTCGCCGACGAGATCCGCTCGAAGGCCTCGCGCATCCCCGGGGTCAGCGACGTCTTCATCCCCCAGGACGTCCATGCGCCGTCGCTGCAGCTCGACATCAACCGGTACCACGCCAGCGAGATGGGCCTGTCGGAGCACGAGGTGGTCGACAACGTCATCACCGCGCTCACGTCCAACGGGATGATTGCGCCGAGCTACTGGGTCGACCCCAAGAGCGGCAACCTCTACATGCTGACGGTCCAGTATCCGGACAACACGGTGAAGTCGCTGGCCGACCTGCGCAGCATCCCCATCCGCTCCCCCGGCCAGCAGAACACGGCACTCCTCGACACGATCGCGGACATCAGGGACATCCTGACGCCGACCGAGGTCGACCACTACCAGCTGCGCCGGGTGATCGACGTCTACGTCGCGCCGCACGGCGAGGAGCTGAGCCGGGTCGCCAGGCGCGTGGACAGGATCATCTCCGGCGTGAAGCATCCCGCGGACGTTATCATCCGGGTCCGCGGCATCGTCGGGGCGATGAACAGCTCCTTCCGATCGTTCGCGATCGGCCTCATCCTCTCGGTCGTGCTCGTCTACCTTGTGCTGGTCGCCCAGTTCAAGTCGTTCCTCGACCCCGCGCTCATTCTCCTGGCGGTGCCGCCGGGGCTGACCGGCGTGCTTATCATGCTCTCGTCGACGGGCACGACGCTCAACATCATGTCCCTCATGGGGGTAGTGATGATGGTCGGCGTCGTGGTCTCCAACAGCATCCTCATCGTCGAATTCACGCACCGGCTGATTGCCGATGGCATGCCGCTCAAGGAGGCCGTGCAGTTCGCGGCCCGGGTTCGCCTGCGCCCGATCCTCATGACATCGCTCGCGACCATAATCGGCCTGATCCCGATGGCCCTCGCCCTGGGCGAGGGAAGCGAGTCGTACTCCCCGCTCGCGCGCTCGATCATCGGCGGGATGATCGCCTCCGTCGCCCTGACGGTCTTCATCGTGCCGTCGGCCTTCTACCTGGCCTACCGCGGCCGCGAGCAGGGAGCCCCGGCCAACGAGGAGGGCGGCAAGGCCACGGAACCCAAGCAGTGAGCCGTCTCATCCTCCTTTCCCTCGCCTGCTCCTTGCTCGCGTGCCGCGCCGGAGCCGCTGGGGCGCCGGCGCCCGAGCCCCTCTCCCTCGAGGAGGCCCGCGCGACCGCCCTTCGCAACCACCCGCAGTACGCCGCGGCCCAGCTCAAGATCCTTCTATCGAAGGAGATGCTGAAGGAGGCGCAGGCGGGATACTACCCGGTCGCGAACGGCTATGTCACCGCTGTCGGCGCAAACGCCGAGAACACGAGGATTCTCGCCGGGACGCTCAACAATCCGTCGATCTACGACCGGTTCGCCGAGGGGGTCGCGGTCAGCCAGCTGATCACCGATTTCGGGCGCACGGGCAGCCTGGCCTCGGGCGCCAAGTACGAGACCCGCGCCGCGACCGAGGGAGAGGAGGCGGCCCGCGAGCAGATCCTCCTCAATGCCGAGGCCAACTACTACGCCGTCCTCAAGGCGCAGTCCGTCATCGACGTCGCCAGGCAGACGCTGAGCGCGCGGGGCTTGCTGACCGACCAGATCCGCGCCCTCGCCGCCAACAAGCTCAAGTCGGAGCTCGATGTCAGCTTCGCCGAGGTGGCCTACGAACAGGCCGAGCTGCTGCTCCAGAACGCCGAGGGCCAGGGGGAGTCCTCGATGGCGTCCCTGTCGACGGCGCTCGGCTTCAGGGAGCCCAGGACCTTCGTCCTCACCTCCCGCACCCCAGCCTCGCCCAACGAGCCCGTCCCCGATGTCGGGCCCCTGATCGAGCTGACGCTGCGCCAGCGCCCCGACCTGCTCGGCCTCCACTACGACCAGCAGGCGGCCCAGAGCAACGCGGACGCTGAGCGCGAGGCCAACTACCCCACGGTGGCGGCGGTCGGCGTGGCGGGCAACTCGCCCTCGCACGACTACCATCTGCCAAGCAACTACGCGGCGGGGGGGATCCAGCTCAGCCTGCCGATCTTCGCCGGCGGCTACTACATGGCCCGGCAGCACGAGGCGCAGATCCGGGCGCGCCTGGCCGAGGAGACCCTGCGCGACGCCGAGGACAATGCCGAGCGCGACGTGCAGGTCGCCTGGGTCGGCCTCAAGGACGCGGTGCAGCGGCTCCGGACGACGGAGCAGCTACTGAAGCACGCCACGCAGGCCTTCGACCTGGCGAAGGCCCAGTACAAGGCCGGCAGCGCGTCCCTCGTCGAGCTCACGGACGCGCAGGTGAACCAGACCTCGGCCGCGATCGCCGAGGCGGACGCCCGCTTCGACACGCTGATCCAGCGGGCGATCCTCGACTTTCAGACGGGATCGCTGCGCTGAGGCGCGCCTCGGGGTGCCGGCACCCGCTCAGACCGCCAGCGGCAGCTTGACGCGGAAGCAGCTCCCCTTGCCAAGGACGCTCTCCGCCTCGACCTCGCCGCGGTTCGCGTTGCAGATCGACTCGACGATGGCGAGGCCGAGGCCGGCGCCGTCCGGGTGCTCGGACCGGGTCTGGCCCGCCCGGAAGAATCGCTGGAATATGCGGGGGAGGTCCTCCTTCGGGATGCCCACCCCGGTGTCGATCACCTCGAGGACCGCCTGGCCCTGGGCCGAAAAGACGCGAATCCGCACCGCTCCGCCCTCGGGCGTGTACTTGATGGCGTTGTCGAGAAGGTTGACCACGACCTGCTTCAGCCGGGAGCGGTCGCCGTCCACGGGGATGGGCGCGCCCGCCTCGCAGGCGATCGAGATCCGGCGGTCCTCGGCGAGGAGCGCCATCTGGCCGGCGGTGGTGGTCGCGAGATCGCCCAGGTCGAACCGGACCCACTCCGACTGCGCCTCGCCCGCGTCGAGGCGCGAGAGCGCGAAGAGCCGCTCGACGATCATCGACAGCCTCTCGACCTCCTCGAGGAGGCCCCCTATGCGCTCGCGTTCCGCGGCCGGGACCCCTTGGTCCCGGACCATGCTCTCCAGCTCGCCCCGCAGCACGGTCAAGGGCGTGCGCAGCTCGTGCGACGCGTCGGCGACGAACCGCTTCGAGTTCAGGAACGCGTCGTCGAGGCGCGTGATCATGCGGTTGAGCGCGACCGACAGGCTCTCCAGCTCGTCGCCCGTGCCAGGGACCGGGAGCCGCTCGCCCAGGTTGTGCTGCGTGATCTGCTCGGCCTTGCCGGCGATCTGGTCCACGGGCCGCAGCGTCCGCCGGATGAGGATGTAGCCGCCGGAGGCCGCGAGCACGGCGACAACGGGCAGCCCGAGCCCCAGAAGCACCAGCAGGTGCCGGAACATGCTCTCGACGGGCGCCGCCGAGGTGCCGACCTCGACAAGATAGGAGGTGCCGCCTGCCCCCGCCCGGACCGCGGCGATCAGGAGCGCCGGGGCGCCCTCGACCGGCTGCTTGCGCGTGAACTCCTCCGGCGACGAGGCGGGCGCAGGCGCCACGGCCGCCGGATCGAAGGCCTGGCTGGCCGGCGGCCCCGAGACGTAGACGAGGCGCCCGCCGCGGGCCGTTATCCGGATGAACCGGTCGCTCTTCTCCGGGTCGTAGAGCGCGGCCACCTCCCTCGCGACGTAGGCCTCGCCGGTTCTCCCGACGTTCGCCACCAGCGTGTCCGAGATCTGCCTGGCGCGGCGCTCTTGGGTCTCCAGCAGGACACCCTCGAGGTAGCTCTTGATGTGGACGAAGAGCAGCGCGCCGAGCGCGACGGCGACCACCGTGAAGAGCCCTGCGTACCAGGCCGTCAGCCGGAACCGGATCGACCGGACCGTCACGGCGCGGAATCCTCCGAGAGGCTGTAGCCGACGCCGCGGACCGTGTGGATCAGCTTCACCGGATGGGCGGCGTCCACCTTCTCGCGCAGGTGCCGGACATACACGTCGACGATGTTCGTCAGCCCCTCGAAACTCTCGTCCCAGACGTGCTCGACGATCATCGTGCGCGACAGCACCCTGCCGGGCTGGGTCGCCAGGTACTCGAGAAGCCCGTATTCCTTCGGCGTCAGGTCCACGCGCCTGCCCGCACGCCGGACCTGCTGGGTCAGCCGGTCGATCTCGAGGTCGGCCACCCGCAGCGTGCCGCCCTGGCTCACCGGCCCTCGGCGCAGAAGCGACTTGACCCTCACCTCCAGCTCGGCGAACGCGAACGGCTTCGTGAGGTAGTCGTCCGCGCCGGCCTCGAAGCTCTCGACCTTGCTCGCCGTGGCGTCCTTCGCGGTCAGGATGAGCACCGGCACCTGCGCGTCCCGCCGGCGTATCCTGCGGAGAAGTTCCAGGCCGCCGATGCCCGGCAGGGAAAGGTCGAGGATGACCAGGTCGTATGGGTAGGTGTTGACCATCGCCCAGCCGGCCTGGCCGTCCGGGGCGACGTCGACCGCGTACCGCGCGGCCCTGAGGCCGCGCGAGACGAACTCGGCCACCTTGCGCTCATCTTCGACGACCAGAATGCGCATCGGGCTACCTTATCAAAGATTCATTAAGGGACACCTAATAAACCATTAAATTCCCTTCATGTAATTGCCGTGGCCGAAATCGCGCGCAAGGCCCGCCCCGACAGGAGCACGGCGCCGCAATGCCGGCTTGGCCCCGATGTTTCCCGGCGCCACGAGCCTCCCGGAATGCACCCTTGGCTAACAAGCAATCGCGCGAAGGCCCTGCCCATTGTTTTCCAACTTGTCACGAAAACGACACGCGACCGTACGGCGCCGAACCCGCTGTCCGGCAGGAAAACCCCGCCAATCACCTCCCATTTGCGGTCCGGGGGCGTGCTTCGAAATGCACCCAAGACCCCGTATGACATGGGGTAATCGCATCGGGCTGTCAGAGGTTTGCCGATTTGTCACGCAAACGCCACGCGACCGTAACATCAGCCAGCTACAAGAGCGGCGCAACTAGTCACCCACCGAAACATCATGAGTCTAAAAAAAGTTCGCATCTGTCTCGCGCTGCTGGTCGGCGTTCTTCTGGCCACCGGCGCGGCGTACGCACAGGATAGCAACAAGGCGTTGCTCGACCTCCTCGTCAAAAAGGGCGTGCTGACGCCCGACGACGTGGCAAGCCTGCAGAAGGAACTCGCGCAGCAGGCGGCCCAGGCGGCTGCCGCGCAGCCCGCCGCTCCGGCCGCGGCCCCTGCCGCCACTGCGGCGGCTCCGATGGCCACCCCGACGGTCGCCCAGGCCGGCGGCGGCCCCGCCTTCGGCGGCGCTGCGGCCGCGGGGGTTCCCGTGCCGGGCAGCGCCGGAGCCACTTCGCCGCTGTCCTTCAGGATCGGGATCGCCGACTTCACGCCGTTTGGATTCATGGACTTCACCGGGGTCTACAGGAACGAGGCGACGGGAAGCGCGATAGGCACGACCTTCAACTCGATCCCGTACACCAACGGCTCGACGGGGCAGCTCTCCGAGTCGAAATTCAGCGCCCAGAACTCGCGCCTCGGCCTCAGGATCGATTCCACCGTCGCCGACACCAAGGTTCTCGGCTACCTGGAGACGGACTTCCTCGGCAACGCCCCGACCAACCTCGGCGTGTCGAGCAATTCGGACACGCTGCGCATGCGCGTCTACTTTGCCGACCTGAAATACGGCCCGTGGGAGTTCCTGGCCGGCCAGGACTGGAGCATGCTTACACCGAATCGCCGCGGTCTTTCGCCGATGCCTTCGGACATCTTCTATACCAACGACATGGACACTAACTACCAGGTCGGCCTCACATGGGCTCGCCAGCCGCAGTTGCGCCTTCTGTTCCATGCCACGAATGAGCTGACCCTGGGAGTCTCGCTGGAGAACCCCGACCAGTACGTGGGCGGGGCGGTCGTCCTGCCGGCCGCGTTCACTGCGACCGAGGTCGACACGGGCACGGCCACGTCGCAGCCAAACATATTCCCGGACATAATCGCGAAGGCCGCCTTCGACACGAAGGCTGTCAACGGCCTGCCCTGGCACTTCGAGGTGTCCGGCCTCCTGAGCTCCTTCAAGATCAACACGTACAGCGCGGCCATCAACACGGATGCGACCGCCGAGGGCGAGGGCGTCGGGGGAGCCGTGAACCTCGAGGTCGTGAAGGGCCTGTCGCTGATCGGCACCGGGTTCTACAGCTACGGCGGGGGCCGCTACCTCTTCGGATCCGGCCCCGACTTTGTCGTCACGCCGGCAAACTCGGCGGGCGCCTACGGGATCGGGCTCGTCAAGGCGGATTCGGCCATCTTCGGACTTGAATACGCGTTCGTGCCGCAGGACACGGCGTCCGTCTACTGGAGCACCGCCGACTTCGGCAACCGCTATGACAAGCTGGCCAACGGTTCGTACGTCGGCTACGGGTACCCCGGCTCGGCCAACAGCAACAACAAGTCGATAACCGAGTTCACGGTGGGCAACACGTACACGTTCTGGAAGAACCCGAGCTACGGGGCCCTCCAGCTCATCGCCCAGGTCTCCCATATAGAACGCCAGCCCTGGTTCGTCGCGGCGGGCCAGCCGAGCAACGCCAACGCCAACATGGTCTGGCTCGACCTGCGCTACGTCCTGCCCTGAGTCCTCGGTCGGCCCAGAGCTCTCGACACCCCGGGCGCGTTCGCTCCCGGGGTGTCTTCTTGTCCGGCCAGGCCGCCCGCCGCGCGTCAAATATTCAGGGTCGCCTGGACGTAGCAGTAGTTTGCGTCTCTCGAGCCCGTGGCGCGCAGCGACTCCCTCACGTAGTCTCCCCTGAAGAAATGGCCGAGCCCCAGCTCGAGGAGCAGGCCGCGGTGCACCGTCCAGCCGCCGATCGCATCGACCTCCTGGCCGAGGTTGGAGCCGTAGGACGGGTTGATCCCGAACCCCTTGCCGCTTCCCGGAGCGGCCCCGGCCGTGTTGCGCGGCACGCCCGCGACATTGTACCAGTAGTCGCTCGTCGTCTCGAGGTACTGCTGGTGGATGTCGAGGGCGAGGCTCGTCGTGGCGCCCGGCCTGGCCGTCAGCGACAGGCGGTAGTCCACGATGTTCTGGAGGCTTGAGAGGTCCATGATCCCATAGAGGCCGTGGTTCGAGGGCAGCAGGTTCTGGAAGGTCTGGCTGTCGCCGTCCTTCGAATTCTGGTCGCCCGAGGCCGCGCTCACAATCATGGCGAGGCGCGGCTTCCAGGGGATGTCCTTCCACGTGAAGCCGCCCTGCAGGACGAAGGCCCAGGCGTTCTGGTCCAGCCGGGGGGCCGCCTTCGCCGCGGCGAGGGGCGTCGCGGGAAAGACCGCGGTCCTGTCGCCAAACTGCCACATCGCCTCGATCGAGTAATCCCATGGGCCGAGCGTTCCCGGCTTCGACTTCTCGCGGTAGCCCAGCGTGTAGGTGTCCTGCGGCGCGGTGAACCGGAACGGGGCGGGGACCAGCGACCAGTTGTCCGTCACGATGCCTCGGGCCACGTTTCGGGCAAAGAGATAGAGCTCGGTCGCGTTGTCCTTGGAAAGCCCCGGGAAGTCGAGGTAGGCGCCCGAGAGGGTGTCCTGGGAGTTGCCCCCCTCGAAGTGGTCCTCCTCGACGTACACGAGGTTCGCGGCAAAGAGATCGACGCCAAAGAAGGAGTTCTGGTACCTCACCTTGACCGCGTCAAAGGTGTGGGGGATATTGAGCCAGAACGCGTTGCCCACGAGCCTCTGGTCGCCGTAGGTCAACTCCTGCCGGCCGATCTTGGCCGTTACCGGGGACTCCTTCGGGTTGCCGATGAGGACATAGGCCATCTGGAGCTGCAGCGGTCCGTCGTCCTCGGCGAGGTTCTTGCCCGCCGCCGCCGGCGTGTAGCGGCCGTCCCCTAATGAGTAGCTTGATCTCGCCTCGACGACAAAGGACAGGAGGTCGCACGCGTAGCTGACGCGGGGCATGAGGCGGCTCAGCCAGTAGTCGTTGCTGTTGCTGCTTGGCGGCGCGGCAAAGAAATCGAAGTTCGAGCCGGCGTGGGTCGTGCCGGCGTCGGACTTGTCCTCGTAGCGCAGGCGCTCGTTGACCACGAAGTCCCAGCCGCCGAGCGCGGGGACCGTCTTCAGGTAGTCGTCAATGGCTCCCGGCACGGGCGCCGCCGGCGACGGCGGGCTGTACTGGGCGAAGGCCGCGGTGGCGGCCGAGGCAAGGAGGGCGATCAATGCGGTGCCTTGTCGAATGGGCATGGTGGGTGTGTGATTGTAAAAGATTCGGGCTTTCGGCGGTGGCGCTGGTCAGCGCTGGGCGATGGGTCGGGAGTCCGGGTTTGGGTTAGGTGTGAAGAGGAGCACGGGGCCGTTGCACTGGGTGACGGCGATCGGGGGCACGCCCTTCTGGCCCGCGAGGGAGACGGCGACCGCCCAGCGGGTGTCGCCCCCGGCGACAAGGCCGCTCCGCCAGGGCGGCACGGGCGTCAGTCCGCCGTGCCCGTCGCCCTTTAGGAGCAGGCCCACGCCGCCGTCGAAGCGCCCCGTGGACGGCTCGGGCGCATTGTTGTTGCCGACGCAGTAGATGTCGGGGATGCCGTCCCCATCCAGGTCGCGCACGACGAGCCCGCTTATGGGCGAAATCTGGGCGAGCGCGGGCAGCCGCTTGAACTCGAAGGTCCCGTCGGGCTGCTGGAAGTAGACCCCGCTGGCCATCTCGTTCGCGTCGAGCCGCCGCGCCCCGGAGAGGTGCTCGGCGGGGAAGATCTCCTCGATCGAGGCCCGCGAGTAGGCCTCGTATGTCGGGAATTTCTTGCGGAGCCACGGGAAGGAATAGGACAGCTTGCTGCGGCCGCGCACCGGATACAGCCTGCCGTCGCTGTACTGGGCCTCGACCAGCTGCTCATTGCCGCTGCCGTCGAGGTCGCCCGAGAAGAGCACCGTAGGCTCGGCCTCGCTTGCGTGGTACTTGGTGTTCAGCCCGACGTTGCCCGCGACTATGTCGAGGCGCCCGTCGCCGTTCAGGTCGGCCACGGCCAGGGCGCTCCACCAGCCCGTGCGCCGCGCAAGGCCCGCCTTCTGCGTCCAGTTGTCGAAACCGTGGCCGTTGTTGTGGAAATACACGATCGGGCCCCACTCGACCGCAAGGAGGAGGTCGGGCCGGCCGTCGCCGTCGATGTCCGCCCATGCCGCGGCCGTCACCATCCCGATGTCCCGCAGACCGGGGGCCAGCTCGTCCGTGACATCCACGAACTTCCCCCCCGTGTTCCGGTAGAGGAAGCTGCGGGGTGTCGCGGGCCAGCGGCCCGGGACGACCCTGCCGCCGACGAAGAGGCCGACCTTGCCGGTTCCCTCGAAGTCGGCGGCGGCGGCGACGCACGCGGATTCGCCGTCGGGCGGAAGCGTGCCCGGCGGGGCGAGGGTGAAGTGCCCGTGCCCGTCGTTCAGGTACAGGCGGTTGTTGAGCGCCGGGTCCCCCTGGTCGTGGCGGACGCCGCCGCTGACGATGAAGAGGTCGGGGCCGCCCTTGCCGGTCGCGTCGAAGAACAGCGCCCCGACGTCGTCGGAGTCCTTCGCCGCTTCGGCCCAGGGCTGCTCGGGAGCGGGCTTGAATCCGCCGCCGGGCTGGCCGAGGAAGAGCACGCCGGGCTGCCCGTCGGTTCCGCTCACAAAGACGTCGGGAAGGCCGTCGCCGTTGACGTCGGCGACGGCGATGGCGGGCCCGTTCATTCCCTGGCGCCTGGGAAGGAGGCGCTGGCGCCTGAACTCGTCGGTGGGCTGGTACGTGTTCGTGAATTCCAGGCCGCGGGCGCGGGCGTTCTCCGTGAAAAGGGCGGAAGGGTCCGGCGGGCGGTTCAGGCGCGCCGGGGGGCGGTGGGCCGTCTCGCCCGTCGCCAGCGCCGGCTGCTTGATGGTCAGCAGCTTGTCGACCGGCAGGTCCTCGAGCACCTGGACCTGGCCGTTCGGCCAGTGGATCGTGAGCCTCGAGATGGCGGTGTCTTTGCCCAGCCCGAAGTGCACCGTGGCGGGCTCGCTGGCCACGACTCCGCGCTCGGTGTAGATCTGGCGAACCTGCACGCCGGAGGCCGTCTCGATCCTCAGCTCGGCGCCGATGGCGTCGAGGTTGGGCGCACGGCCGGCCAGCTTGATCATGACCCGGTGGCCGTCGCACGTGTGGTTGCGGATCAGCGTCGGCGGCCCCTCGTAGTTGTTGTAGACGATGTCGAGGTCGCCGTCGCCGGCGAGGTCCACGATCGCGCAGCCGAACGAGACGCCGACCCGGTCCAGGCCCCATTTCTCGCTGACGTTCTCGAACTTGAGGTCGCCCAGGTTGTGGTACGCGAGCGTGCTCTCCCTGCGCTGCGTCGAATTCCTCCAGACCAAGGCCCGCGCGTTGAGGTTCGGGGCGATGTTCTGCTTGTCGACCAGGTCCGGGTCCGTGAAGTTGCGGATCATCCCGGCCGTGAAGAACAGGTCCTGGCGCCCCGAGTTCGAGAGATCGGCCATGCGGACCGCCCACGTCCACCCGGTGGCGTCGAGGCCGATCAGGTGCGCGATCTCCTGGTAGCGGTCGGTGCCCGTGTTGAGGTATGTCGCGTTCCACATGTACTGGGGGATCAGCTCGGACACGCGCTCCATCTCCCAGAGGCCCCGCCCCTGCTCCTCGAGGCCCCTCATGAACTCCGCGCGGGTGCGGTCGCGCATGTCGGTCACCATGAAGTCGATCAGCCCGTCGTTGTTCAGGTCGCCCGAATCCGCGCCCATCGAGAAGTACGTGACGTGGGGGAGGCGCTCGTCGACGACGTCCGTGAAGGTGCCGTCCCCGTTGTTCATGTAGAAGCGGTCCGGCGTCTCGAAGTCGTTGGCGACGTAGATGTCGGGCCAGCCGTCCTGGTTGGCGTCGAACCACAGGGCCGTGTGCCCCTGGGTCGTGCCCCAGATCCCGGCCTTCTTCGCCACGTCGGTGAACGTCCCGTTGCCGTTGTTGTGGAAGAGGTAGTTCCTGCGCCCCGTCGGGCTCTTGGTGAAGTCGAGGACGTTCGTGAGCAGGAAGCAGTCGAGGTAGCCGTCGCCGTCGTAGTCGGCGAACGTCGCCTCCACGCTCGCGTCCTTCACGTCGAGGCCGTACTCGTGCGCCCGCTCGGTGAAGGTGCCGTCGCCGTTGTTGACGAACAGGAGGTTCGGGGCGTCGAAGCGGCACACGTACAGGTCGGGCCAGCCGTCCTGGTTTATGTCGACGACCGTGGCGCTCGTGACGCTGCCCGGGCCGTTCTGGGTGCAGTCGACGCCCGCGGCCGCCGCCACGTTGACGAACTTGAACGGCGCGGTCTGCCGGTAGAGCGCGCAGGGGCCGTTCCGGGAGACGACGAATATGTCCAGGAGCCCGTCCCGGTCGAAGTCGGCGACGGCGACGCCGGTCTCGACGGCGCCGAGCGTCAGCTCGCGGAAGCGGTCGCCCCACATCCGGGGGTCGCTGTAGAGGTTGCTCACGCTGACGCCCGTCGACTCGGGCGCAAGGACCTCGAAGGGCTTGGCCCCAGGGGCCGCCGGCACGCGCGGCCGAAGCGGGGTCGCCACGTACGCGGGCTCGGCCGCGGCCGCCAGGGACAGCGCGCCCAGGGCGGCGCAGGCCAGGATTCTCTTGAGCATCGTTCGGGGGGCCGGGGGGATCACTTTGGAAGCGGGAGCAGCGCGTTCGCGTAGACCCAGTCCGCGATCTTCACGCCGACCTTCTGGGCCTCGACGTTGTCCGACATGGTGTGGATCCCGCCCCAGACGCGGCTCATGCCGACCTCGCGCTGGGCGTCCGACAGCTTCGCGAAGGTGTGCACGGCGCCCGGCAGGCCGTCCGACGCCACGCTGAAGTCGACGTCGTCGGTGCCGATGAAGAGGGCGATCATGCGCGCGCCCGCGGCCGAGAACGTGCTGTGCCCGGACGTGTACGACGGGAAGGGCGGCGACGCCATGTTCGGGATGAACTCGGGCCTGAGCTCGACCGCGGGGTTGAGCTTCGGGTCGAGCTCGCGCAGGGCGGTCTCCGGCCGCCAGAAGTTGTAGAAGTATTTCGTCTCCCAGCAGGAGATCCCGGCGTCCGCCTCGGCCAGGTTGAGAAGCGCGAAGAGCCGCGCGCATTCCGGCACGGAGAGGTTACGGCGGCGGGCGATGTCCTGGGCGATGACATTCCAGTGGCCCGGCGGCGTCGCCGTCCCGAGGTCGTCCGACCAGAACGGCGTGCAAAGGGTCTGGTACTCCGTGCGGTCGGCGTCGTCGCGCGCGCCGTGCCTGGCGACGAACGCGAGCTCCTGCGCGTATTCCTTGGACCCCAGCGTCTCGGGGGGCGGGGCGCGGAACTGCGACTGGGAGGTCATCACGAAGGGCGTCACCCTGCCCCAGTACGGCAGGAGCGGCGGCCGGAAGGCGGGAGGCGTCTCCCTCCACTTGCCCTGCTCGGTGCTCGTGAACGGCCCGGGGACGGGCTTGTTGTAGCCGCTGTCCGCCCGCTTGGCCAGCACGGCCTCGGCGACCTTCCTTCCCCAGGCTACGCCGTCGGCCTTGGCCTGGCCGTCGGGGATCCCGGCCAGGGCCCTGTCGTAGGCGGCCTGAATGGTGCGGGGATTGGTCGCCGTGAAGAGGTTGTTGAGGACGGTGTAGGCCGCGCTGGCGATCGCGGCATCCATGCTGGCGCCCGCGGGGGCGGCGTCGTTGACAAGCCAGCCGCGGTGCGTGCGCGTGATCCCGTTCACGGCGTCGAAGATCGCGACGTGGTAGGTGGCATACAGCAGCGCCGCGAGCGGCGGCGGGTTCCGGGCGAGGCGGATGGCGTCAACGGCCTCCTCGTTCCAGTCGAGCACCGCGTTGGCGGCGCCGGCGCGGGCCGCCAGGGCGAGGCAGAGCGCCAGGAGAACGGACGCGGCGCGGAGTGGCTTCATTGGCAAATGGGGTCGTGGTCGGTTGACTGGAGCGGCTTTGGCGGGAGCACGGCGCGGGGCCGCGGCGTCCGCGAAATGGACCGACGGGCGCCCGTGTGGGAAGGCGTTTGTGGCCGAACGCCGCCTTTGCGGGGCAAACGGCGGGAAGAACGAAGCCGGCGCCCGCGAGGCATTAGGTCTGGCCACGGCCCTAATTAGGCTCGGTTATGACGAGGCGCCGGTTGATCCCGGGCGACCGCACCTCCTGGCGCACGCCGCTCGGCCACCGGACCACGACGCTGCGCACCCGGTCGTCCTCGCCCAGACCGAAGGTTAGCGTCTTCTCCGACTGCGCCATGAAGCCCATGGCCGGCTCCATGGTCTGCACGAGCACTCCCCGGGGCGTGTGCACCTCGACGCGCGCGCCGCCGGCGTCGCGCTGGCAGTGGGTCCCGACGAGGTCGACCCGCAGCCACGCGTGGTGGAGGCGCTGGTCGTTGCGCAGGAGCCGGGGCGGCCCGCCGTTCTGGGCGATCACCACGTCGAGGCTCCCGTTTCCCTCGACGTCCGCGACCGCCACGCCGCGCGCGACCAGCCTCCCTCCCAGGACCGACGCTCCCCCCGGGGCGCGCTCCCATCCATGGCCGTCGTTCCAGAGCAGCGTCGGCGCCACCTCGAAGCCGCGGCCGTGCTCGAAGCGGTTCAGCCCGGGCTCCGTGAGGCCGTTGCCGGAGACGATGTCCATGCGCCCGTCGAGGTCGTAGTCGAGGAGCGCGACGCCGAGCTTGCCCCTGAGCTCGCAGTGGGACTCGGCCTCGCCCGACACGGGGCCCAGCGCGAGCCCGGCCGCGCGCAGCACGCCCAGCCGGTCGGTCGCCTGGCCGGGGCGCGTGAGCTCGCTTGCGCCCGCCAGCCCCGCCGACGCGCCCTCGCGCCGCTCGGCGGAGGACGGCTTCCACTGGCGGAAGGTGCCGTCTCCCTGGTTAATGAAGAGGACGTCGTCCCCGGACTGGTACGTGAACAGCAGGTCGAGCCGGCCGTCGCCGTTGGCGTCGACCGCGGCGACCGCGAGCGGAAGGGCCCGGGGGAACCCGGTCTGGCGGTCGATAAGGTTGAGGCCCGTCTTCGCCGAGACCTCGGCGAACCTCCCGCTGCCGAGGTTGCGGTACACCGACGGGAACACGCTCACGAAACCCGTGGGCGCGGTGTACGACGGGCCCACGCTCTCCGCCGTGAACGCCTCCCTGAGGCTCGTCTCGCCCGCCCACCGGGCGTAGTTGCACACGACCAGGTCGAGCCTGCCCTCCCCGAAGATGTCGATCCACACGGCTCCGGTGCTCCACACGCGGTCGTCCCCGCCCACGCCGGCCGATTCGGTCACGTCGGCGAACTTGCCGTTGCCCAGGTTGTGGAAGAGCCGGTTGCCGCCGATCCCCGTGATGAAGATGTCCGGGAACCCGTCCCCGTCGTAGTCCCCGACCGCGACCCCCATCCCCAGCATCGTGATGTCGAGCCCGGCCTCGCGGGTCACGTCCGTGAAGCGCCCGGAACCGTCGTTGTGGTAGAGGGCGCACGTCGGCGGCCCGCCCATCGCGGACGGAATCCAGGGCCACGTCGTTCCGCTCACGAAGAACAGGTCCGGGCGCCCGTCGTTGTCGTAGTCCAGGAACGCGACGGCGCCCGGCAGCGTCGTGGGCGTCGCCTCGTCCTCCCTGGCGCCGTTGTCGTGCACGAAGTTGAGGCCCGCCTCCTCCGTCACGTCGGTGAACCTCACGGCCGGCGCGTAGCCGGCCTGCGCCGCGAACGGGAACAGCCTGGAGAAGAGGACGCCGACGACGATCGCCGCGACGGCCAGGGGCGCCAGAACGGGCACGAGCGGCGATATGGCCCCCCGGGCGACGGCCCCGCCCGGACCGGCCGGCCCCCGGGCGGGCGCGGGCGACCGCGCCGCTGGGGCGCGCTCGGGATTCGCCGCGGGGCCGGGCATGAACTGCTATTGAACTTCCCGCGCGGCGATGTAAATTTCATTCCCATTGATGAGCGCACGGTCCATGGCCCCAACCCTTCTTCGCGGGCTCGGTCTCCTGGCGCTTTGGTCGCTGGTGGGCCTCGCGTTCGCGAGCCAGCTGTACCTTTCGAACACCCTTCTCGGGCGCCCCATCACCTGGGGCGAGGCGATCAGTGCGCCGCTGGAGGACTGGTACGTCTACGGCGTGCTGTCGCTGCCGGTCGTCTGGCTGGCCCGGCGCTACCCGCCCGAGCTCAGCCCCCGCTGGCTCGCCGCCTGCATCCACCTGGCGGCGGCGCTCGCGTTCTCGCTCGCCTACGTGGTGCTGCGCGCCCTCGTCGGTCAGGTCGACAGCTGGATCGTGGGCGAGTCCGCCACCTTCGGGGAGATCTTCGATCCTCTCCTGGTGCGCACGTTCCCCTTCAACCTGCTCATCTACGGGGTCATCATCTCCGCCAGCCACGCGCTCGACTACTACCGCAAGTACCATGAGCGCACCGTGCAGACCCTCGAGCTTGAGAAGCACCTGACGGAGGCGCGCCTCCAGGCCCTTCTCCACCAGCTCAAGCCCCACTTCCTCTTCAACACCCTGAACGGGATCGCCTCGCTGATGCACACGGACGTCGAGGCCGCCGACCGGATGCTCGTCCGCCTTAGCGAGCTGCTTCGGATAACGATGGCCCACACCGGCGCTCCGGAGACGACGCTCAGGGAGGAGGTCGCCTTCCTCGAGCGATACCTCGACATCGAGCGGATACGCTTCCGCGACCGCCTCGAGGTCTCGATCGACGTCGACGACGACGCGATCGACGCAAAGGTGCCGAGCCTGATCCTGCAGCCCATCGTCGAGAACGCGGTGCGCCACGGAATCGAGCCCCAGTCCCGCACCGGCCGGATCGAGCTTCGGGGCACGCGGGACGCCGGCCGGCTCGTCCTCACCGTCAGCGACAACGGGGGGGGCGTTCCCGCCGGGGGCCCGGCGCGCGAGGGCATAGGCCTCGCCAACACGCGCGCCCGCCTGGCCGAGCTGTACGGCGACCAGCAGCATTTCGATCTGGTCAACCGGCCGGATGGCGGGCTGTGTGTGCGCATGGTGATCCCGTTCATCCCCTCCGAGCCGTGAGCAAGCTCCGCATCATCATAGCCGACGACGAGCCGCTGGCCCGCGCCCGCCTGCTCGCGCTCCTGCCCAAGGACGTTTCCATAGAGGTGACCGGCGAATACGCGACGGGGACGGAGGCGGTGGAGGCCATCCGCCGGGACAAGCCCGACATCGCGTTTCTCGACATGCAGATGCCCGGGTGCGACGGCCTGCAGGTGGTCGAGGCGCTCGCGCCCGAGGAGCGGCCCGCGATCGTGTTCGTGACGGCGCACGAGAAGTTCGCCGTGGACGCATTCGGCGTCCGCGCCGTCGACTACGTGCTCAAGCCGTTCGACCGCGGGAGGCTCGAGACGGCACTCGAGCGGGCCGCCGAGTACGTCAGCACGCGCCGCGCGGGCGCCCTGGGCGCGCGGATCGAGGGCCTGCTTTCCGGAGCCGTGCCGGCGCCAAAGCCCGAGCGGCTGGCGGTGAAGGCCGACGGGCGCTACGTGTTCCTTACGCTCGACGAGGTCGTCTGGGTCGAGGCGGCCGACAACTACGTGGTCATCCACACCACCGCGGGCGAGCGCCTGATGCCCCGCGAGACCCTCTCGTCCATCGAGGCGCGCCTCGGGCCCGAGCACTTCAGCCGCGTGAACCGCTCGGCCGTGGTGCGGATCGACCAGGTGAAGGAGCTGCAGCCCTCGCCCCAGGGCGACTACACCATTCTTCTGCGCAACGGCACGCGGATCCCGCTCAGCCGGAACCTGCGCGGGCGCTTCTCCAAATACCTCCTGGAAGGCTGAGGGGGTTCCCTCCCATGGACCAGGCCAAGCCAGAGAGGCCGGGAGCGCCCCGGCCGGCCGCGCGCCCCGCCGCGGCCGCGTGGCTGTCCAGCCTGGCCCTCTCGCTCCTGGTCCTTTCGTGGATGGCGGCGGCCGGGGGGCGCCTGGCGGACACTCTCTCGGTCACGCGCGACGAGCCGGGCCACGTCAGCGCGGGGCTCAGCGGCTGGAGGGGCGGGGACTACCGCCAGTCGACCGGAAACCTCTTCTTCGCGCAGAAGTGGGCTGCCTGGCCGCTCTACCGCAGGGGGCTGAGCCCGCCCGACACCGAGCTGCAGCGCGAGGTGCAGTGGAACCCCCTCCTCATCGGCGAGGTGCTTCTCTTCTCCGGCCCGGCGGACCCGCGGGCCATCCTGGCACCGGCGCGCGAGATGACCCTCGTGCTGTGCATCCTGGCGGGTGTCCTCGTCTGGGGCTGGGCCTCCCGGCTCGCCGGGCCCTGGGCCGGCGCGCTTGGCGCGCTCCTCTATGCCTCGAGCCCCGTGATCCTTGCCAGCGGCGTGCTGGCGACCACGGACACGGCCGCGGCGTTCTGGTACCTCGCGGCGCTCGCCTGCTACGCCTGGCTCCTCGGGCGCCCCTGCGCGCCCGCGGCCGCGCTCACGGGATTCTGCGCGGGCATGATGCTCCTTACGAAGTTCTCGTTTGTCGCGTGGCTGTCCGGGGCCGCCCTGCTGCTCGCGTGGCACCTATGGCGCCAGCGCGGCAGGTGCCCCATCCTTCCGCTCGCCGGATGGCACTTGCTGGCGTGCGCCGTCGCCTGGGCCAGCATCTGGGCATTCTTCGGCTGGGCTTTCCGCCCGGGGGGCTTCACGTACATGGCATCGGAGCCCCCGGGCGCCGCCGGCCGATGCGCCGCGCTCCTCGGCAGGCTGCACGCGCTGCCCGAGCCCTATCTGCGCGAGATCCTCACGCTCGGGGACATGATGAAGCCGCGCCCCTCCTACCTGCTCGGCGAGTTTCGGTCGGGCGGGTTCTGGGACTACTTCCCGGTCGCGTTCCTAGCGAAGAGCACGGTGGCGATGCTGCTGGCGCTCCTCGCCTGGCTTTTTGTCCGGCGGGCGGCGCCGCCCGCCGGCCGGAGCCCTCCCCTTGCGGTTTCACCGATCGTCGCCGGCGCGCTCGGGTACCTCGGCGTCGCCATGCTGGCGCCGCTCAACATCGGGGTGCGGCACATCCTGCCCCTGTTCCCGCTCGCCGCGGCGGCCGGAGGGGTGGCGCTCGCCCGGTTCGCGCTGCGCGGCCGGATCGCATGCGCGCTCGTCGGCCTCGTCGCCCTGCTGGCCGCCGCCGAGGGCTTCTCGGCGCGCCGGCAGCCGCTCGCCTGGTTCAACGCCCTGGCGGGGGGGCCCATGTCCGGGTACCGGATCATGGTCGATTCGTCGCTGGAATGGGGAGGCGACCTGCCCGACCTCATCGCCTGGGAGAGGAACCTGAGGGCCGCCGATCCCGCCACGCCCCTTTTCGTCTGCCTGCTCGGGCCGCCAGGCCACGAGCACTTTGGCCTGCCTGCGACGAACCTGGACTGGGCGTTCGAGAACGGGCGCGTCCGCGCCGGCTACTTCGTGTTTGGCGCGACGCGGCTCGTGGGCGGGCCGGCGGAGCTTTACGGCGAGTGGAGCGACCAGCTCAGGCGCGAATGGAGCGCCGAGGGGGCGTCCGCATGGCGCGGCCCGCTTTCCCACCGCGTCGCCCAGCTTGCCGTGGCGAGGCTGGCGGCGAGCTGCCGCAGGCTTGAGCCCGGGGGGAGGATCGGGCCGGTCTACTTCGTCTACCATCTCGATGAGCGGGCCCTCGAGCGGGCGCTGGGCACCGATGCGGACAGCATGTCGGGGGGCGCCTTCCGGAGGCCGGCGCCGTCCGGGCTGGCGTCGCTGGCTCCCTGACCCCGCGGCCGGCCTGGGCGGCCCGCCCGGGCTCAAACGTCCTGCGCTATCAGGAACTGCTCGTAGCGCCCCTGGGGCGTCAGGTAGACCCAAATCTCCACGGCCCCCTTCTCGAATTCGACCTTGTACTCCCGGAAGATCATCCCGCCCCGATGATCCTGGCGGGTGCGCTCGATCGCCTTCACGACGCCTAGCGGCCTCAGGGAGCCCCGGATGTCCGCAAGCGCGGCGCTGCTGAAATAGAAGCTGGCGTTCGGCGTGAGGAGGGATCGATCCACAGTGCCATGGCGCAGCCCGTCGAGGATGGAGGCCACCTGCTTCATCTCGGCCGGCGAGGCCTCGCTCGCGGCCGCGTCCTCCGCCTCGACGACCCAGCGCGCCAGCTGGCGGGCGACAGTCCTCGCCACCACCACGCTGTCCTCGTTGCTGCAGACGACGACTGCGGTGTCGCGCGTCGGGAAGATGGAGTTGTACGTGAGAAAGCCGGCGACCTCCCCGCTGTGCGAGATTTCCGGGATGCCGTCCATCTCGCCGACGCCCAGGCCCAGCGCGTAGTGGGTCAGGTCCCCGTTCCTGAGGCTCACCGCCCCGGTGAAGTCCCTGTACGACTTCTCGCTCAGGATGCGCCGGCGCAGCACGGCGATGTCCCAGCGGGCGAGGTCGGAGGGCGTCATCGCCAGCTCGGCGGCGCCGTGGTACCAGCCCGGCGCCTCAGGGACCGCCGGCCTTGGCGGCCCCAGGCCGAAGCGCGTGTAAGGCACCGCATCCGAGGCGCGCCGCTCGACGTAGCCGTCGGTCGCGCTGGTCATCCCCAGCGGCTCGAAGATCGTCCGCCTCAGGAAAGGGACGAGGGACTCGCCCGTGGCCTTCTCAAGGATCCGCGCCGCCAGGACGTAGTTCGTGTTGCTGTATTGCCAGCGCGTCCCCGGCTCGAAGTCGAGCGGCCTTCCCGCCCACGCCTTGATGACGGCGTCCGGGCTGGTCGAATGGGCCCATTCCGGAATCGAGTAATCCTGGGGGGCGTAGTCCTCGTAGCCGGAGGTATGGGAAAGAAGCTGCCGTATCGTTATGTCGCCCGCCCGGGTCAGCTCGGGATAGTACTTCGACACGGGGTCGTCCAGGGTCAGCTTCCCCGCCTCGGCCGCGAGGAGGACGGCGGCGGCCGTGAACTGCTTGCTGATCGAGCCCACGAAATAGCGCGTCGAGGGGTCGGCCGCCCGGTCGGGCGAGAGCGCCGCCTTCCCGAAGGCCCTCGCGTAGACCACGGCGCCGCGCTCGGCGACGGCCACCGAGACGCTCGGCGCCCCGCTCTCCCTCAGAAGCTCCGCAACCTTGCGCTCCTTGTCGGCGTCCAGGATGCTCTCGGCCCTCGCAAAGGTGCCGACGAGGACCGCGATGCAGGCGGCGCACAGCTTGGAATGGCTCATCCGGGAATGACTGTGTGGCGAACCGGGAGGCCGGGAACGAGTCCAAACTCGGGCCAGGGGTGCAGCGCGGCGCACCGGGCTGCGCCAGGACCCGCCTTGAATAGATCGGTCCCGGGGCGTTAGGTTTCGGCTGCCACTCCAACGAGCACCCCCTAACCACCTGGAACCCCATGCATGCCGCCGCCACCCAACGATTCGAACCGGCCAGCCAACGTGGATCGATGCTGGCGGTCCTCGCCGTCTGCCTCGGCCTCGCAATTCTAGTCGTCGTCCTCAGCCTGAGGGTCCACCGCCTGAACACGCAGGTTGCCAAGGGCGCCGAGACCCAGCAACAGGCGGCGCCGCCGGCCAAGCCCGAGAACACCCAGGCCCTTGCCGACCTGGACAAAGCCAAGGGGGTACTTGCGCAGCTGCAGTCGAAGCTGGACAAGGCCGCGGCCCAGCAGGGCGAGCTGCAATCGGATCTCGGCAAGGCCAAGGCGCGTTCCGCGGACCTTCAATCGCAGCTGGACAAGGCGAAGGCCTTGTCGGCGGACCTGCAGTCGCAGCTGGACCTGGCGCGGTCACAGTCCGCGGACCTGCAAAGCCGCCTCGACCAAGCGGCCTCAAGGTCGTCCCAGCTGCTTTCGCAGCTCGACCAGGAAAAGGGAAGGTCGGCGGACCTCCAATCGCGCCTCCAAAGGGCCGAGGGCGAGATTGCCGGCCTCCAGCCCCTGATCCATCGGGCGCGCCACATGCCAGTCGCGACGTCGGTCGAAAGGGTGCAGGGCAGCCTTTTCGGGCTGGCCGCCTCGCACGGCAGCCTCACCCTGCACATCAACAATCTCTCCCTCGACCCCCTGCAGGTGAACATAACCGTGGCCGGCCCCGAGGCGAACCGCTCCGTGTCCGGCACGATAGCAGGCGGCACGACGTTGGATATCGTGAAGCTGGCCGCCGGCGAGAAAGTCGCCATCGCGAGCGAAAGCTACGACACGGTCTCCGTGGACATTCAGTGAAGCCGGGGCGCCTTTGGTCCCAGCTTCCGGGCGGCGCGTGTTGGTAGCGAAGGACTTAGCGAACGCCTTCCGGGTGGCTCGGTGCGATCGCGGCCGAAGCGCGCCAGCCCTAGGACGCTGCGTTGGACCACGGCCTGGACATGATTCGCGCCAAGCTCGCAGTGCGCCCGCCTTTACTGTATAAGGTTGACGATGAAGGTGCCCGACAGTGGCTTGCCGGAGGAAGCCTACTGGGAATCGTTGTTCGACGTCCCTCTTGTGCTGGAGCGCCTCGGGCTCGACAGGTCGGTGAAGGACGTCGCGGAGCTTGGGTGTGGCTACGGAACCTTCACCATCCCGCTGGCCCGCCGCGTGAGCGGCACCGTCTTCGCCTTTGACGTCGAGCCGCGCATGATTGCCCGCACTGCGGCGCGCGCCGCCGCCGCCGGCATCCGCAATGTCAAGGCCGAGCTTCGGGACGTCTTGAAGGACGGCTTCGGGTTGGAGCCGGGATCCTGCAGCGCGTGCCTGCTCTTCAACATGCTGCACTGCCCCGACCCCGAAGCCGTCCTGCGGGAAGCGGCCCGGATCATCATCCCCGGCGGCCATGTCCTCCTCATCCATTGGCGTTCCGACATACCGACGCCGCGCGGACCGCCTCTCTCAATCCGCCCTCGCCCCACCCAAATCCTCCAGTGGGGCCACGCGGCAGGGCTCAAGCCGGGCTTCACGGCCAACCTCCCGCCCTGGCATTTTGGAATCGGCCTGGGGAAGCTGAGCTCGGCGCACCGGCCGCCGCACCATATGGGCAGGCGCGC
>Ga0074045_10000155_pt1 | contig 61853 bp, 52 predicted proteins | sample BogForMeECP23OM2_FD_94442 | JGI IMG/M metagenome (GOLD analysis project Ga0074045, IMG submission 94442) | Bog forest soil microbial communities from Calvert Island, British Columbia, Canada - Bog Forest MetaG ECP23OM2 | ecosystem: Environmental > Terrestrial > Soil > Wetlands ... | reverse complement strand
CTTGAGCTCGACCACAATGCGCATGCCGTCGCGATCGCTTTCGTCGCGCACGTCGGAGATGTCTTCGATGTCTTTGTCGTTGACCAACTGGGCGATGCGCTCGACCAGGCGGGCTTTGTTTACCTGGTAGGGAATTTCGGTGACGATGATGGCCTGGCGATCTTTGGAGATATTTTCGATGGCGGCTTTGGCGCGCATCATGAAGCGGCCGCGGCCGGTGCGGTAGGCTTCGAAGACTCCGGCGCGTCCGTGGATGATGCCGGCGGTGGGGAAGTCGGGGCCTTGAACGAACTTTAGAATTTCGGCGAGCTGGGCGTTGGGATCGTTGATGAGCGTGATGGTGGCGTCGACGATTTCGGTTAAGTTGTGCGGGGGGATTTTTGTGGCCATGCCAACGGCGATGCCGTCGGAGCCGTTGATCAGCAAGTTGGGAATGCGCGTTGGGAGAACATCAGGCTCAACTTCGCTGCCGTCGTAGTTGGGGCGGAAGTCGACGGTTTCTTTGTCGAGATCCTCGAGCAGTGCGGTGGCGACTTGATTGAGTTTGGCTTCGGTGTAGCGATCGGCTGCGGGAGGATCGCCATCGACAGAGCCGAAGTTTCCCTGTCCGAAGATCAGCGGGTAGCGCATGCTCCAGGTTTGGGCGAGGCGGACCAGAGCGTCGTAGACGGCGAGGTTGCCGTGGGGATGGTACTTGCCCATGACGTCGCCGACGATGCGGGCGCACTTGCGGGTGGCGCGATTGGGCTGGAGGCCCATCTGCTGCATGGTGTAGAGAATGCGGCGGTGGACGGGCTTGAGTCCGTCGCGGACATCGGGGAGAGCGCGGCCGATGATGACCGACATGGAGTAATCGAGATACGACTTGCGCATCTCGTCTTCAATGTTGACGGGCTGAATGTGCAGGGCTCCAGGGCTGCCGTCGCCGGGGGGCGTTGGCGGAGTCAGGGGGAGTTCGGGATTTTGATCGTCGGGCATAAGTAAGCTGTTGGCTCTAGGCTCTTGGCTTTTAGCTTGAAAACGCGTCTACATTGCTGTGCAGGCCCGCTAGATTACGGGCCGATTTCGGGATTCGTAAATCTGCTCTAAGCGATTGCATTCACAGGTGGTTAGTTCGTTTTCAGTCTAATTGCCATTGTATCACGACAAGGGGTGGACGGGGTGTGTCGAGCAAGGCGCGAGCTGGTGGATTTGGTTCCGGTCTCTGGCGCGACTGTCCCGGCAATCTGAGTCCGATCGGGCACTTGCAGGTCTGGTTGGGCATGCAGTTTGGCTTACGCGCCAGGCCTGTCGAGCGGGAGATCCTTCGCTTCGCCGGAAAAACGGCTACGCTCAGGATGACGCCGTGGTGTAGCAGTTCAAAACTGCACTAGCGCGATGCCGAATGAAGGCATGTATAACGTCATCATTTGATGCTATAATTAGTGCCTTGGAGTTTTTATGAGAACAACAATTGCACTGGATGACGATCTGGTGCGCACGGCCCAGGAATTCACCGGCGTGGCGGAGAAAGCGGCGCTGATTCGGGAAGCGCTCAAGGCTCTCATCGAGCGGGAAAGCGCGCGCAGGTTGGCGGCGCTTGGGGGCGCGATGCCAGCGCTGAAGAATATTCCACGCCGCCGAGTGCGGCCGCGATGATTCTCGCGGATACGTCGATTTGGATCGACCATCTGCGGGCGGGAAATAGGGAATTACGCGAGCTCCTTAACCAGGGGCAGGTTGCGATCCATCCCTTCATCGTTGCCGAGCTTGCGCTCGGCTCGCTGAAGCAGCGCAGCAAGACGCTTGCGCTACTAGACCTTCTACCACAGGTGCGAATCGCGCAGTTGAGCGAAGTACGGCACACGATTGAGGCTCGCCGTTTGTATGGCCGCGGGATCGGGTTGATCGGCGCGCACTTGATCGCCTCGGTGCTTATCGATTCGTTGACGCTATTGTGGACAAGAGACAAGCCGCTGCGCAAGGTCGCTGAGGGGCTTCGCATCCACGCCGAGCTACCTTAAAGGACAGAGACGGTCGGGGCTGGTGACCAATGAGTGCCGCAGGGGCTGAAGCCCTTGATTTAGTGGCGTTGGGCGTCGTGCTCTGATACGGAACAATTTGCCTTGACGGCAGGGCTGAAGCCGCTCCCCTTTCAAAGCAGGATCGAGATCGAGCTGCGCTCGATGGACAGCCCCTTCGACTTCGCTCAGGGCAGGCTCGGGTGGCTGTCCCCACATGGTACTTATCGGGTGGCTGTCCTACCTGGTTCCTCTTCATGGTTCTCCCTCAATGGTTCCTGGTTGGGAAATCCTTGGAAAATGATTTCAACAGTTGGTTGGACGTCACCGGGATTTGGGCGGACGGGCTGGTATGCTGCGCGGCGATGAAGCGTATTCCATCGCTGGATGGTTTGAGGGCTGTTTCCATTTCGCTGGTGGTGGCGGGGCATTGGGCGGAGGTGCGATATCACTCGGATGTGGCGGGAGCGTTTGCAAATCTGGGCGTAAGAATCTTTTTCATCATTTCCGGATATCTCATCACGACCCTGCTGCTAAGGGAATACGGGAGGAGTTCGACGATCCGGCTGCGTCAATTTTATGTGCGCCGGGCTTACCGGATTTTGCCGGCGGCGATGGTATTCATGCTGCCCGTGTTTGTGATCTACAGGCATGAGTTGCGGTGGTATCACGCGGCGGCTGCGGTTTTTTATCTGGCGAATTTTGACTTTTCGCATCCGTGGTTTCTGGGGCATCTGTGGTCGCTTAGCGTGGAGGAGCAGTTTTATTTTTTATGGCCCGGAGTGCTGAAGAAATGCCACCGGCATCGCGTGGCGATTCTGCTGGGAGTGGTGGCATTGGCGCCGTTATATCGCGTGGCTTGTCATCTGCTGCATTTGCATGGGCGGGCGGACGAGACTTTTCCCGCGGTGGCTGACATTTTGGCCATGGGATGCCTGGCTGCGATTTTTGCGCCGCGATTGCAGAAGATCAACGTGGCCTGGGGATCGGCGATGGTGTTGCCGGTGGCGCTGGTTCCAATTTATGTGGGCGTGTTGCATTTTCACATCACTGCTTTGCTGTTATTTGTATTGTGGCCTTTGATGCATTTGTCGATTGCCGGGCTGATGTTGCATGTGGTGGAGAATCCTCACCGGGTTTTGAATGTGAGACCAGTGGTTTGGCTGGGCAAGATCAGCTACAGCCTTTACTTGTGGCAGCAGTTGTTTGCGTATGGGAACGGTCATCGGCCCTGGTATTTTGCGGGGTTTGCGGTGGGACTGGCTAGCGCTTCCTACTATCTGGTGGAGCAGCCGATATTGCGGGTACGGGAGAAGAGAGCGCTGGAGAAGAAAGTGAAACGTGTGTTTGTGGTTGCGGCTTAGGTGGAAAAGGTCGAGCTGCGCTCGACGGACAGCCGAGGGCGGCTGTCCCCACACGAGTTTTCTCGGCGCCTGTCCCGAATTCAAAGTCTCAGCTTTAGCTCTTCCGTTTTAGGGTCGGGTGATTACTTCGTTGGGGGATGAGGGGAGGATGAATTTTACGTTGTGACTCTCGTTGGTTTGGAGAGTCTGGGACAGATCGAGAGTGGAGACGGCGATTTTCTTGGTCCAGAATCCATCTTTGTAGAAGTCGCCGCGGATGTAGAGGAAGCCGTCGGCGATGGTGTAGTCACGGACTTCTTCACTCTGTCCGTCGCGGAAGATGAGGACTGCGGGCGGCAAGTCGCGGGTTGGAGCCGCGGCTATGGTGGTCGCCGGAGCGATGGAGATTGCGGGTCGAGCCGCATGAATGCGCGCTGAATTCGGAGATGCGGTGTTTGGCGGAGAGCTGAACGGGGCTGCGGTCGGGAGTTCGTTAGTGTCACCATTGGCTGCAATGGGATTCACGCGGACGTAGCGGCCGTTCTGGAGTTCGATCATCAGAGGCTGTGACGAGGAAGGGTCACCGCCCGTAGCAGAGTCCCCGCCCTGGCCCTCCAAAGAACGGAGGGACGACGGGGCACGCATGGCGCGTGCCGCTTCCAGGAGGTACGGCGGCACCTGGGAAGCTACCGGGTAACCGGTGGAGTAGATGTCATCGGGATTGAAGGAGTCGTCGAAGAACGGGAAAGGTAGAGACACGTAGGGGGCGTAAGTGGAGCGCCGGAATCCGGACGAGTAGGGATTGCGGCCCACGATGAAATTGGAGTGGCGGGAGTTGAAAGAACGTCCGGCGTGAGTAGGGGCGACGGCGTGAGCGGGCGGGGCGAAAGCGGCTCTTTGAGCCGGGGCGGCGGCTGCTGTTGTGAGCGCGATCAGTAAGCTGACGACGATATGTCGGTAGAGGTCTGGGATAAGGGCTTTGGGTGCAGTGGTTCCGCTGGCTGTTTGCGGGCGGGGGCGCCCGCACCACACTGAGTCGGGCGTGCCTGAAAGGCGCATGTTAGTTGGCCTGGGCGGTGGGCGGGAGTTGGAAGGTGACGCCGCGGTCGTCATTTTGTTTTTCAGTGGCGGGGAGATCGAGGTCGGCGAGAGCGATCTTGCGGGGATGACCGTGGGTTAGATCGTAGAGGGTCTGGCTGACGATGGCGTAGTTTGCGATTTCTAGTTCATGACCATCTTTGAAAACCAGAAGCGTGGGAGCCTGCGGAGGATCGGCCTCGGAGTACGCGGCGGGCTCGCGCTCTGGTGATTGAGTCTGGGCTGGCGGATCGTTGACTGGGGGAATGTAGGAATCCGGGCCGGATCCGCGACGGTCGAAGATGGTGGGGCCTCCCTGGTAGTTGGCGTCGTCGTCATTGTTATTTTCGTCGTTAGTGGCATCGCCGTCGACGGCGTAGGGTACGGGGACAGCGTAGAAGTACGGATAATAGTAAGCTGTGCCGTTTGTGGAGCGGGGCCGATGATTTCCGTTGTTGCGGTGATTGCTCCAAGTGGAATGCTGAGTTGTAGCGGAAGAAGTTACACCTGAATGGGTTGGTACTGGGCTGGAATGGCCGGCTGAAGAAGTTACGCCGGGGGCGGCCGCGTTGAAGGAGTGGACGGAGCTGGAAGAAGTCGTATTGTTTTGAGAGAGGCTGGCGGAGACAAGAAGAAGCGGGAGCAGGAGCACCCCGAAACGAGCCAGCGAAGCCGGAATCGACCGCTGCACATACTCATGATACTCCAATGAGCGAACCATGGCGCACCTCTGCTTGGTACAGTTTAGATCGCGGCGTGGTCCGGTTGATGCAGGGAATTGTAGAGTGTTGTGGCCGGTGCAGCCTCGGTGCGCTCGGCTGGACAGCCGAGCGCGGCCGTCCCCACATGGAATGGTCGGCTGTCCCCAGACCGGGCCGCCGCGTTGACTTAGCCTTGGGGGACTTGGGCTAGATTCAGCAGGTTCCAGAGGATGTAGGCGCCCAGGAGCGCCCAGACGGAGGCGGTGACCAAGGCGCGGAAGGGGGTTTCCATCAGGTCGGCGAGGATTCCGGAGACGAAGATCAGGAGGAAGGGCACGGAAGCCAGGAGGAGTCCGGCTCCGGCTTGATCGGGATGGGCCATGCCGAGTACGGTGAAGAGCACGGCGACCAATAGAGGCGCGGTGTTGCCGAAGTAACGGGCGCGGGGCCAGGCGCAGTAGGTTGCGATCGCGACCGGAATTAAGAGCGCGAGGGCTGGACAGGCGCGCAACATCTGCTCGGCGACGTGGCGGTAGACGGCAAGCACGGTGAAGGCGCGCCAGGTTGCTCCCCAAAAGGAGGCGTGGCGCAGGCTTTCGAAAAAAAAGTGGAGACGAAAGAAGTAAGTAGCGAGGAGCAGCACCAAGGCCACCAGCGATGCGGAGACCCAAATGATAAAGGCGGCGGCGCGGCGGATAGGGGCGAGATAGAGCAGGAAGGCGAGCGCCAGCGGAAGGAGAATGATGAGGGAGAATTGGGAACCCACGGCGATCGCGAGAGAAATACCGAGGAGGACAATGCGGCGCCAATTCCAGAGCACGACTTCGCGGGGAGCGTAGAGCGTGTGGGCGACGGCGATGGCGGTGAAGATTGCGCCGAAGGATCCCCAGGCAGCGAGAATTTCTGGTTCGGTGTGCCAGACGGCGCTGGATTGAATCATGGCGGGAGAAAAACAGTAGAGGGTGAGGGCGAGGAAACCTCCGGAGTTTCCGCAGAGGCGGCGGGCGACGTACCAGAGCGAGGCGCCGAGGGCGATTCCGCAGGCCAAGAAAGGCAATCGCGGGAGCCAGCGCCAGTGCGGGAAGGATTCGGGATTGAGCAGGCTCTGAGGCGCGGCGAGGAGGGGGGCGGCGGTGACGAGGGGGAGAAGTGGTGAGTGCTCGGTGTCGAAGCCGGCGTTCTGAGAGACCTCGAGGGGAAGCGCGGCTGGAGGGTCGGGGAAGGGCGCGCCGGCGATGCTGCCGCCGTGGAGTTGCCGCCAACCTGCTGTGATGCGAGCTTGTTCGGACGCGGCGGGAGCGTTCGACGCAAGCAGCTCGGCGTGCACTAGCCAGACCGCTTGACCCAGGAAGAGCAGAAGTAAGATGGCAGCGAGAAGCTGGGGTCGGCCGAAGCGTTCGCGGGTGAAGAATTGGACCATAAGAATGAGCCGAAGTGTTTTACCATGAGCGGGGTTGTTTGCGGAAACTATGCGTGGACGGTGTGGGGACTTCAGATCGAGGCTTTGATAACGGGGCCTTCGAGCTCCGCCCGAATGGACAGCCGAGGGCGGCTGTCCCCACACGAACTTGATCGGATCCAAGATAACTGTCCTTTCGACACATACGATGGATGCGCATATCTCTCAGGATTCTTCGGACAGTGAGTCACTGACTCCGGAAACCGCGAAGACGGAAATAGCCGCTCCGGCGCCGGACTTTGCGGTGCAGCCGTCGTATGCGCGGGCGGTGTTCTTTGGTCCTGATGGTTTAAGGGCGGGATGGGGGCTGGCATTTTACGTGGCGGCGTGTTATCCGCTGCAGTTTGTGGCGCGGCAGTTGGCATGGTCGCGGAATCTGGGCGCGGACGGATTGTGGTCGATGATGGTGGAGGAGCTTGGAGTTCTGCTAGTGGCAGTACTTCCGGCAGTGGTGCTGGCAAGAGTGGAAGGGCGGCGGTGGGGCGATTATGGTCTGCCGGAGCGGCAGGCATTCGGGAAATTGTTTTGGGTGGGCACGGTCTGGGGATTCGCGAGCTTAACCCTGCTGCTCGGGACGATGTATGGGCTGCGAGTCTTTGCGGTGGAACGGCTGGCGATTCATGGCGAACGCTTGCTACGATTTGCCGTGTTCTGGGCGGTGTTTTTTCTGCTGGTCGGTTTGTTCGAGGAGTTTCTGCTGCGCGGCTATTCGCAATTCACATTGACCAGAGCGACGGGGTTTTGGCCGGCGGCGGTGGTGACGTCGTGCGCGTTCAGCGTGATCCACATCAACAACCCGGGGGAACAGTGGCCCGGCCTGGTGGCGGTGGCGGTGATTGGTTTTTTCTTTTGCTTGACGCTGCGACGGACGGGAAGCCTATGGTTTGGTGTGGGATTTCATGCGGCCTGGGATTGGGGAGAGACATTTTTTTATTCGGTGCCGGATAGCGGGACGGTTTTTCCGGGGCATCTGCTGAAGTCGGTGTTGCACGGGCCGCGTTGGCTGACGGGAGGAGTGGTTGGTCCGGAGGGAAGCTTGCTGTGCTTCGTGGTGCTTGGGGTAACGGCGGTGGTGTTTGCGAAGGCGTATCCGGAGGTGAAATATAGAGGTAGCCGGTAGATTTCGAACGGCTGGAGCTTGATCGTGAGATTGGAGCGCAGGAAGGTCAGATATGTGTTTTTCGGCGGCGGCGAATTTTGCGGGCAGCGGAGTATTGGCAACCGTGGGGGTTGCGACCCTGAGCAAGGTGAAACACCGGCGCGAACTTCTTTTTGCGGCGCTGCCTACGCTGTTTGCGATCCATCAGTTCATCGAAGGCTTCGTGTGGCTTGGATTGGATGGAATGCTGTCTCCCAAGTTTACGCACAACATGGGAGCGGCGTTCATGCTATATGCGCAGGGGCTGCTTCCGTTTCTGCTGCCGCTCAGCGTCCTTCTATTTGAGCCAGACGCGAAGAGCCGCCGGCGCATGCTGCCCTTTCTGGTGGTTGGAAGTTTGACGGCCCTCTATATTCTGTGGGCGCTGGCAGCATATCCAACCGAGGTTTTTGTTAAAGGCAACAGCATCGTGTATATCAATCCGGCCACGAACAATACTTTCGTGGCGGTGCTCTATGTCATTGCGACCTGTGGTTCGCTTCTATTCTCGAAGGTTAAGGACATTGTGATGTTTGGAGTGGCGAATCTGGCGATCCTGCTGGCGGTGATGGGGTTCAAGCGCTACGCCTTTACTTCGTTGTGGTGCGCCTACGCGGCGGTGGCGAGCGTGATTATTCTGGCTTACTTCTGGAAAAGCAGCGGAATCAGACCTTTTCAGTATGCTGCGGCGAAGTAGGGCGCGTGGGCGGGCCTGAGCATGGGTAGGTGCGGCTTGGGCTTCGCCCTCGCCGGACGGCCGAGGCGGCCGTCTCTACACGAGTCTGGTGGTTCCCGCTTTGGAAAGTTGCACAGAAAATCTGCGATTCGAGTTTCTCCTAATCTTCGCCTCGGACTATACTTCATTTCGTGGCCACAGAAAGTGATTTGCAGACCCCGCTGCGGCGGTATTGGGGATATAGCACGTTTCGTCCGCTGCAGGAGCGGATTGTGCGCAGCCTGCTGGCTGGGCGCGATACGTGCGTGGTGATGCCGACGGGCGGCGGCAAGTCTTTGTGCTATCAGTTGCCGGCAGTGGTTTCGGGGGGAACGGCGGTTGTGATCTCTCCGCTGATCGCGTTGATGCAGGATCAGGCGGCGCAACTGGCGCAGATGGGAATTCCGGCGGCAGTGCTGAACAGCACTTTGAGCGAAGCGGAGCAGGCGGCGGTGACGACCCGGGCACGGGACGGAGCCTACCGGCTGCTCTATGTTTCACCGGAGCGGGTGGCTCGGGGCGACACGATGGGCTGGCTGCAAAATGTGCCGATCACATTTTTTGCGATCGATGAGGCGCACTGCATCTCGGAGTGGGGGCACGAGTTCCGTCCCGAGTACCGGCAGTTGAACCGGCTGCGTACGAAGTTTCCGGATCGTCCTATCGCGGCATTTACGGCGAGCGCGACGCGGCATGTGCGGCACGACATTCTGGCGCAACTGCAGTTGCGCAATCCGGATAAATACATTGCCAGCTTTTACCGCTCGAACTTGCGCTATCTGGTGCGCGAGTGTGAAAGGCTCGAGCAGATGGAACTGCTGGTGAGCGCGCTGCGCAGCTACGAGGGCAGCAATGTGATTGTTTATTCCCCGACGATCAACCGGGTGGAAGAGACGGTGGATTTTCTGGGAGACCACGACATTGCCGCGGTCGGGTACCACGGCAAGATGGGGGCGGATGACCGGCGGCGCAACCAGGAACGGTGGATGTCTGACGAAGTGCGGGTGTTGGTGGGGACGATTGCTTTTGGACTGGGGATCAACAAGGCAGCGGTGCGGGCGGTGATCCACTTGTCGCTGCCGAAGTCGATTGAGCAGTATTACCAGGAGGCAGGACGCGCGGGGCGCGACGGCGCCAGCGCGGATTGCGTTTTGCTGTGGCAGAAAAAAGACGCGGGGCTGCTGGGTTTCTTCGCGAATCAGATTACGGATGCGGCGGAGCGTGAGCGGGCGTGGGAGCGGTACCGGATTATCCGGGAGTTCGTGGAGTCCAAGCGTTGCCGGCATCGGCAAATCTGCGCGCATTTTGGGGAAGCTCCGAAGTGGGAGAGCTGCGAGGCGTGCGATGTGTGCGGGAAGTCGGCAGAGTGGATGGTGGGGACGGCGCGGGCTGGGAGTCTTGCCGGGAAGGCGGCCCGGCCTCAGCTGGTTCCGGGGGTTGCGGAAATTTCTGGGGAAGACTTGGAGCTACGCGAATATTTGCGAGAGTGGCGGCGTGCTACAGCGAAGGAACAGAGTGTTCCGGCATTTGTGATTTTGCACGATACGACTCTGGAAGAGATTTGCCGTCGGCGGCCCTCGTCGATGGCTGATTTGCTGGGCATCACCGGGATTGGTGAGCGGAAAGCCGAGGTGTACGGGAAAGGAATTCTGACAGCTCTGGGGCGCTACCGGGAGGGCGCTCGCGCGCTGGGTCCTCCCGAGAAGAAGACCGCGCCCGCGCTCGAGACCATGCGCTTGCTGGCCGAAGGTCGCAGCTTTGAAGACATTGCTAAGATCCGCGGACGGCAGGTCACTACGGTGGTGAACGCCGCCGCTAATCTGGTTGAAAAGGGTGACATCGAGTTTCAGCCGGCCTGGCTTGATCGGAACAAGCAGGCGGTGATCGAGGCGGCTTGCGCCAAGCTTGGGATCGAGTGGCTGAAGCCGCTTAAGGAGTCTTTGCCTCCGGAGATTAGTTATGACGAGATTCGGTTGGTGGTCGGGAAGGTGCGGAGGGAGGTGAGGGTTAGGAAGGCGGATGTTCCGGCGTAGCGTGCGCAGTTTTCGATACTAACCTAAACTCAGTTTAAAACAGTACCAAGTTTTCGACGCCTGGGGGAATTCAGAATATTGATTTCTCGCGATTACTCTACTCCTCAAGGTCGATTAGTTCTGCTGCTTTAAGGATGACTTGATTGGGTGTAAGGATTAGGAATATGGAGAGCGGCGGGACGCCGGGAAAGCCAAGAAGTTTTAGGCGGCGGAGTTTTGGTGCCGGGTACGAGTGGAAACAGCTCAGGACTGCCTAGCAGAGCCGGATACAGCGTCATTAAAGCCTCGTCTAGCCGTTTCCAACTGATGCGATACTTGTTGATCTGATCGGTGTATAGTTGATCCTCCACGATTTCACGCGGCATAGTTTACGGCTCGTCGGAAGTGAGGCCGAGGGCTTTCGCCAATTCCTGTCCTCGCAGAACTTCAGCCTCCGACAGGGGTTCATCGGAAAGAAATATGCTGCCGTATGGAATGGCGTCGAACTCTTGGGTCATTTTCCAGCCAACAAAGCGGTGGCTAAATTCGCTGCTTTCCTCCGCGTCCATGTTCCACAGCTCTTCGATGATGCTATCAACGAGCGCGATCTCCCTCCCAGAGAACACTTTGAGGTTGGGATCAACCAAGTTAACTGTCCGCACTTGTCTGTTGCCGCTCTTGAGAGGCAATGTCTGCACGACTAGCTTGCCGGCCTTTTGCAGTGCGTCGCGAACGGGTATCAGACGTCGCGGGGCCGGACCTTTGCGAAGATGCTGATACTCGACGGCGGTGATCGGCTCTCCCCAGTTTCCGAACGCTAGAAAATCCGAGAGGTAGAGGATCTTATTTAGCTTTACTGCGCCGAACTTGGGATCAGTGGCGCATTTTTGGCTGATGTACAAAATCAGCTCGGAGAGCTTCTCTTCGTCGCCAATTACGCCCGCCACCATGGGACCCTCCTCACACCACAAGCCTGAACCGCGCCGACCGCTGCGGCAAGAGTTTTTGTGTATCAAATATATTTGACATGACTAGAGATAGTCAAATATATTTGATGCCGCTCTAATGGTGACGGTTGACGAACCCGATCTCCCCAAGGATTTTGCGCACGCATTCGGCGATGCACTGAACTCGTATCTGCAACGTACAGGAATGGGTCAAAGTGAGGTCGCGCGGCTACTTGGGATAGAAGCTGAACCGGGAGAAAAACGCAAAGGCGGAGCACGGATTTATAGCTATTGCCGCGACAACAACGCGGGGAAACGCACTGCGCCGAAGGCCGAAATTCTCTATCTGGCGTGCACCAAATTGCCCGGCTTCTCATTCTCCTACAACGGCTACCGCATCAACGCGGAAGTGCACAGTGGAAACGGCACCCAGCCCTCGGAACCGCCACCTGAACAACTCCTGTTTGAGTTCGAGCGTCAATTTAATTTGACGCGCAAGCAAGGGATGGTGGCTGTCAGGGTTAAACAACCACCGGGCCGCATCGAGGTGTCCGTTTCATTGAACGCGAGGGCTTCGTGACTAAACTCCACAAGTGATTCTGAAGGAATGAAACCCGCTCGGGGGGTACTGGGTTAGGAATTCATAAGTTGCTGGGCGGCCGTTTGGCCGGAGCGGACACAGTCGGGGACTCCGATGCCACGGTAGCCGTTGCCGGCGAGAGCGAGTCCGGGTAATTGCTGGCGGAGGCGCTCGATGCGGTCGAGGCGTTCGAGGTGACCGACGCCGTACTGGGCCATGGCGGCCTTCCATTTATAGACGCGGGTGAAGAGAGGATCGGCGCTAAGGCCGAGGATCTGTTGCAATTCGGCGCGGACGATGGCGACGATGGCATCGTCGGAAAGCTGCCAGATGTTTTCCGCATTCGATCCGGCAAAGAAGCAGCGCAGCAGGGCGCGGTCGTCCGGGGCGCGATGAGGGAATTTGTTGTGGACGAAAGTAGCTGCCAGGAGGCGCTTGCCTTCGCTGCGAGGCACTAAGAATCCAAAGCCCGGGGGGAGCGATTGGCGGACGTTGCGATCGTAGGCGAGGCCGACGGTGATGGAGGAACTGTAGCCGATGGCGCCGAGTTCGGCGGAAAGCTCGGGACCGCAGCTGGAAAGAACCTGCGCGGCCGCGAGTGCGGGCAGGGCCAGGATGACGGCGTCGAAGTGAGCGGATTGAAGTCCGGGATTATTGGGATCCGGTTGAGTGCGGACGGTCCAGCCTATCGCTTCGGGTTGGATCGAACGGACCAGGGTGTTCGTGACGACACAGGCTCGATCGAGGCGCGGGACAAGGGTTTCGACGAGCTGATGCATGCCGTTCTTGAGCGAAGTGAAAAGCGGTTGAGCGGGCTGGTTCGCGGCCCGCGGCATTTTTTTCCGGGCGGCGAGCATGGCGCGTCCTAAGCTGCCGTGAGTGCGCTCCATCTCAGCGAAGCGCGGGAGGACGGCACGCACGCTGAGGTTGGCGGCTTCGCCACCATAGACACCGGAGAGGAGGGGGTCGGCGAGGCGGTCGACCATTTCCGAGCCGTAGTGGCGCTCGACCAGCGAGGCTACGCTTTCATCGGCTTCGGCGGCGCGTGGCGGATGGAAGAGTTCCTGGGCCATGCGAAGTTTGGTGGTCCAGGAAAAAAGCGGCGAGAGACCAGTGGGTAGGATTTTGGTGGGGACGAGAAACATCAGTCCATCGGGCATGGGGGTGAGGCGGCCGCGGACGAGGATGTAGGTTTTGCGGTCAGCGTCGTTCGAGCCGATGAGTTGATCGCCCAGGCCGAGTGCGCGGCAGAGATCGGCGGCCCAGGGCTTTTCAGTGATGAAAGAATCGGGGCCGGCTTCGACGATGCAGTCGTGAATACGCTCGGTGCGGAGGACGCCTCCTAAATTAGGCGATGATTCGAAGAGAGTGTAATCGACGGCGCCGCCGCGGCGATGTTCTTCGAGGGTGAAGGCGGCGGCGAGTCCGGAAATGCCGCCGCCAATGATGGCAATGCGGGTCATGTCGTAAAGGAAAGTTTACCCCGGCGCAGCCGACGAAAAGCACGTTCCTCCACTTCGCGTCTCGCTGTCTTCGGAAGCAAGACGCTCCGGTCGGGATGACAATTTAGATTTTTATTCAATCGAGTACTCCTGCACGAAACGGGCTAGATTTTTCACGTTTCCTACTGGAGTTTCGGGCAGGATTCCGTGGCCCAGGTTGAAGATGTGGCCGGGGCGTCCGGCGGCGAGCTGCAGGATTTGTTCCGCGCGGGCCTTCAATTCCTTCCAGTCCGCGAAGAGCAGAACAGGATCGAGATTGCCTTGCACGGCGCAGCGATGATGGAGAGCGCTCCAGCCTTGATCGAGCGGGATGCGCCAGTCGAGGCCGATGACTTCGGTTCCGGTTTCGTTCATCGCAGCGAGCAGCGTGGCGCTGTCGGTGCCAAAATAAATGACGGGCGCACCGGTCTTCTGCAACCGCTTCACCATGGTGGTGACATGCGGCAGGACGTAGCGGCGGTAATCCTCGACGGCGAGGCAGCCGACCCAGCTGTCGAAAATCTGGATAACATCGGCGCCGGCGCGCACCTGGGCCGCGGAATACTCTGCGGTGACTTCGACCAGCTTGCGCATCAGCGCATCCCAGTCATCGGGGGAGTTGTACATCATCTTCTTGGTGTGAAGGTAGTGGCGGGAGCCTCCACCTTCGATCATGTAGCTGGCCAGAGTGAAGGGTGCTCCGCAGAAACCGATCACGGGAAGCTTTCCGGTGAAATGCTTCGCAACCAGGCTCACCGCTTCGGAGACATAACCTAATTCGGCGGCGCGATCGACGCGGAGCTGGGCGACGTCTTCGGTAGTGCGAACGGGCTTCTCGATTACCGGGCCTTCGCCGGCGGAGAAATGAAAGGGCAGGCCCATGACCTCGAGCGGGAGCAGGAGGTCGGCGAAGATGATGGCGGCGTCGACGCCAAGAATTTCGGCGGCGGTGATAGTGACTTCGGCGGCGATTTCGGGTTTCTTGCAGATTTCGAGCAGGGAGTATTGCTTGCGAACGGCGCGGTACTCGGGCATGTAGCGTCCGGCCTGGCGCATGAACCAGACGGGAGTGCGGTCGACAGGTTGGGACTTGCAGGCACGTACGAAGAGAGAATTGGGCGCGGACATGGACTGGCTACTGTAGCATTTTCGGAAGAGCATAAACCACCAAGGGCACGAAGGTTCACGAAGGAAAAAAGATGACAGGCTTTCTGCGTGAGTGCGCAACCGTTATTGGAGTTAGCGCCGTGGCAGCACTCTTTGCTGGAGCCGTGGTTCCGGGCCTGGAAGGAACGATGAACTCCGTACCCGCACCCACCTTTTATAAGGATGTGCTCCCGATTCTTCAGGAGAAATGCCAAAGCTGCCATCGGAGCGGAGAAGCTGCGCCGATGGCGCTGGTGACTTATGAGCAAACGCGGCCGTGGGCGGGCAAGATGGCGGCGGCGGTTGCGACGAAGATGATGCCGCCATGGTTTGCCGATCCACGGTATGGACATTTTGCGAATGATCCTTCGCTGAGTGAGCAGCAGATCGCGACGATTGCAGCATGGTGGAAGGCAGGAACGCCTGCGGGGGATGCGCGGGATGCGCCTGCTCCGCGCCAGCGGAGCGAAGGATGGAATATTCCGCAGCCGGATGTGGTGGTGAAGATGCCGAAGGCGGTGGAGATTCCGGCGCACGGCGAGGTGGAATATACATACGAGATCGTGGCCACGCATTTTGCCGAAGATAAGTGGGTGCAGATGGTGGAGGTGCGGCCTTCGAGCGCGGCGCATGTGCACCATGCGGTGGTGCATATACGGCCTCCGGATTCGGCGTGGCTGCGGCATGCGCCGGTGGGCGAGCCATTCACGGCATCGATGTTGAGCGATCCCCAGGAGCGGAGGCAGGCGCACGAGACCACCAGCGATTTGCTGCTGGTGTACGCGCCGGGGAGCGCGCCCGACCGGTGGGCGAATGGGATGGCGAAGTTCGTGCCGGCGGGATCCGATCTGGTGTTTCAAATGCACTACACGACGAACGGCGAAGCGGCTAGCGACGAGACCAGTGTTGGGCTGGTGTTTGCGAAGAGTCCGCCGAAGCAGAGGGTGATTACGCTGCAATTGAATAATCATGCGTTGATGATTCCGCCGGGGGCGGAAGATTTTCGCGTGGAGGTGCAGGGGACGCTGCCGAATGATGCAACCCTGCTGAGTCTGTTTCCGCACATGCATTTGCGGGGGAAGCGGTTTGAATACGACATTGTGCATGACGACGGAACTGTGGAGACGTTGCTGCGGGTGAACTATCACTTTCACTGGCAGTTGAGTTACAAGCTGGCGGAGCCGCGGGAGTTAAAGGCCGGTACGAAGTTGAGGGCGGTGGCGTGGTACGACAATTCGAAAAATAACCCGCATAATCCTGATCCGGAGAAGATGGTGACTTGGGGCGACCAGACTTCGCAGGAAATGATGGTGGGATTTTTTGATGTGGCGGTGCCGGCGGGAATGGATAAGTGGAAGTATTTTATGCGGCATGGTGAGTAACGGTAAGCAACGCTGTTTGGTAAAAGCGGAATCGACGACTGTCTGACCGACGGCCGTCACGAGTGATAGTACAAATCCTCGATCGCCTTACGAACTTTCGCCGAGACGGCTTCCATATCCCGCATCGTTAGCCCAATAGTCGAGATTGGCTTGCCGACGCGCATCTCGAGCGGACGGCACTTTATGTGGTAGGTGTCCATGGGTAGCAGTTCGTAAGTGCCTACTAAAGCCACTGGAACTATATCGACCTGGGCTTTGATCGCGAGAAAAAAAGCACCCGGTAAAAACGGTTTGATTTCGCCATCTGGGGTGCGGCCGCCCTCGGGGTAGATCACCAGAGGCATTCCGCCTTTCAGGCTTTTTACCGCTGAACGGATCGCGGCAATCGAGTTGGTGGGCTTCTGCTGATCGATGCAGACCTGGCCTGAACGCTTCAGCTGCCAGCCGACAATTGGGTAGGACAACAACTCCTTCTTGAAAACGATGCGAAATTGAAATGGCAGATAGACGTAGAGGACTGGAATGTCCATTGCCGAGGCGTGATTTACCGCGTAGACATGGGGCCTGGTGGTGTCGATCTTGTCGAGCCCGGTGACCTTCACCGGAGACAGGATCGTCTTCATGATCAGCCAGGACCAGGCCCGGGAAAACCAGTGCAGGCGGCGCCCGCTCGGGTCGAACAGGCCGCCGGGAAGCGCGACGAGTCCCAGGACGAGCGTGTACAGCCAGATCAGCGGATCGAGAATGAAATACGAGCGCAGCCGGCTCAACCACCCGTAGGTCAACCCTGGAATTGCGTGCGGACTTTGGCGGGGCGCAACCGCTACAGCGCTCTCGCCGCTTTCTACTCCTACCGATGAATTCACTTCTTGCACTTTTCTATTCTAGGGGAAAACGCCCTCGCGGGCACTCATCCGAGTTCAACAAACTTCCTCAAACATCAGCTCCAATCCACCGCATTGCTTCGCCCACGAGGTAGATGGATCCTGTAATTACGACGACCGTCTCAGCACTTGCCAGCGCGCGGGCCCGCTCGATGGCCTGCTGGACGTCTTCGACGTCTTCGACGTCAACGCCAGTTCGGGCGGCTGCCCGTTGAATTTCTTCTGGGGCAGCCGCTCGAGGATTTGCCGGGCGAGTGGCGATCACTCGGTCCGCCAGGGGAAAGAGAATTTCCGTCATCTCCGAGATTGCCTTATCGCGCATCGCGCCGAAAACAAAAATCAGCGGACGGTCTTCATAGCGCTCCGAAAGGGCAGAGCGCAACGCCCATGCGCCAGCGGGGTTGTGCGCCACATCGATCACAATTTCGGGCCAGCCCGGCAGTGCCGGAATCACCTGGAAGCGACCCGGCCAGCGGGTTTCACGAATGCCGCTTTCGATAGTCTTCGCCGTGATGCTGTGGAATTCCTGCTGGCTCAACTCAACTGCGGCTGCGATTGCGAGCGCCACATTGCGCAGCTGGTGGCGGCCAACCAGGCGTGTCTCGACCGTAATCTGTTTGCCAAGAACTTCGAGTGGATAGCGAGACACGAGTCCCGCCTCGTCTTGTGCGGTACCCGGAACGAGGTACTGGGCACTATGGGGCGAAACTGGCGGCACATAGGGGACTGCATTCAGTGGCCGCGCTCCCAGTTCCAAAATCGTATTTCCGATCACATCGTTGGCTTCGGGTTGCTGGGGCAGCGTCACTACCGCACCGCGCGGACGGATAATCCCTACCTTCTCCCGTGCAATCTCGCCGATCGTATCGCCGAGGAATTTCTGATGATCGAGCGATATGTCGGTAATCACGCTGACCCGCGGTTCAACAACATTCGTTGCGTCCAGGCGGCCGCCCATACCGACTTCGAGCACCGTGAGATCAACCTTTTCTCTCGCAAAGTGCTCAAAGGCAATGGCCGTCATCATTTCAAAAAAACTGGGATGCCAGGGCAATTTCTCCTGCCCCACCAACGCTTCCGCAATCACGGCGACTTCGCCCTGCAGGGAGGCGAAATTGCCGTCGCTGATCGGTTCGCCGTTGATCTGTATTCGCTCGTTGATTCTGATTAGATGTGGCGAGGTATACAAGCCGGTCTTCAGTCCCGAAGCCCGCAGGATCGAAGCCAGCGTGGCCGCCGTCGATCCCTTGCCGTTGGTGCCCGCGATCAAAACACTGGGAAAGCGGCGCTCGGGATGATCCATGGCCTGCAAGAGCACACGCATATGCTTCAGGTCGAATTTGTGCGTAGGCGTCTGCGCCAGCTCTTGGCCGAGGGCAAACATGCGGGCGACGGCGGTTTCGTAGGACGTGGGCAAGGTTTGGCAGCTGTTGGCTCTTAGCTTGAGCTCGCAGCTTATCGATCTTACAGATTATCAAATGGCTTTGAGGACTCAGGCCGCGGAGATGAGAGTGCGGTGGGTGGCGAAGCTTAGACAAGTTGGCTAGAGCCGACGGCCCGCAACTGATGACTACGCGCTTCCGACCATAAAATCCAGGGCGCGAGCGATGTACGGTCTGAGCTCTTTGCGAGGGACGACAGCGTCGAGCATGCCGTGCTCGAGCAGGAATTCGCTGCGCTGAAATCCGGCGGGTAATTTCTGGCGGATCGTCTGCTCGATCACTCGCGGCCCGGCAAAGCCGATCAGCGCGCCCGGCTCAGCAATATTCAAATCGCCGAGCATGGCAAACGACGCCGTGACGCCGCCTGTGGTGGGGTCGGTAAGCACCGAAACATAGGGCACTTTGGCTTTATCAAGTCGCGCCAGCGCGGCGGAAATTTTTGCCAACTGCATCAGGCTGACCACGCCCTCCATCATCCGCGCCCCGCCCGAAGCCGATACGATAATCAGCGGAGTGTGGGAATCCACAGCGCGCTCCACTGCGCGGGTAATCATCTCTCCCACCACCGCGCCCATGCTGCCGCCGATGAATGCATACTCCATCGCGCTGACCACAACCGTCCGTCCCAGCAGTTTGCCCTGCGCGTTGATCACCGCATCCTTTAACCCGGTGTCGTGCTGCGCTTGCCGCAGCCTCGACGAATAAGGCTTCAAATCTACAAACTTAAGTGGATCGGTCGACGACAGATTCCCGTCGAAGGTCTCATAATCGCTGTCATCGAGGAGAAACGCCAGCCGGGTTCGCGCGTCAATGCGAAAATGCTTTTCGCACTTGGGGCACACGTTCAGATTTTCTTCGAGATCTTTCTTCCAGATAATCTGCCGGCAGCTCTCACACTTCACCCACAAGCCTTCGGTACGAACCGTTTTCTTGCCCGAAGTATCCACTTCCCCGGATTCACGTTTGAACCAAGCCATAGGAGCAGTTCTCAGTTCTCGGTTGCCAGTTCTCGGGAATTCGCTTCCCGCGATTTTCTCAGTGAGAACTCGGAACCGGGAACTAGTATTCGATCCCTCTCTGGGCCATCACGCCTTTCTCGTAAGCGTGCTTTACCTGGCGCATTTCGGTCACGGTGTCGGCGGCCTGGACAATTGTGGGGTGTGCGTTCCTCCCCGTCAAGATGACATGCACCATTTCAGGTTTCCTCTTCAGGCTCTCTACGACTCTTGCCGGAGCCAGCATGCCGTAACTGATCGCATAATTGATCTCGTCCAGTATCACCAGATCCCATTCGCCAGAGTGAATCGCCTTCTCCGCCTCGGCCCACGCGTCTTCCACCATCTTTACGTCTTCTGGATCGGGCTTCTCCGTGCCAACCTTCACGAATCCCCGTCCCATCTGCTTCATCACGAACTTATCGCCGAAGGCCTTGACCGCATCGAGTTCCCCGTAGTGCCAGGAGCCCTTCAAGAATTGCAGCATGAGCACGCGCATGCCCTGGCCCACAGCGCGCAGGGCGGTCCCCATCGCTGCGGTTGTCTTCCCTTTTCCGGGGCCGGTGTTCACGATGATCAGACCGCGGCGTACGTCATTCATGCGGGGTCAAAGTTGGCCGACTGCACAGTTGCCAGCTATAAAAGATGAAGAGGTTTGATTCTACTAGAACGCCCGGCGAAGAGTCGGTCCGGTAGACGGGATGTTTCATCAAAATGCTGAACTTTCTGCAGAACTCCTGCATCCAACCTCGCGTACCCAAGTGAAAGCAGGATCTCTGTCCCTGGCAAACTGCGGAGGTCTCGTCGTGATTAACAATTGTTTCTTGTTGTTGTTTAGCATGCTCGCGGCTTTACCAGCATTTTCCGCCCAGCACGTCGCGGTTCATCCTCGACCTGGCTTCGATACCGTTGAGCAGGAAACCATTCGCCAGATTGTCGATATGGAGCGCCAGGCAAAAGAAGCAAGCCTGCGCCGCGATGCCGATTTCTCGTTGCGAACCCTGGCCGAGGATTACGTCGCCATCACCCCGCTCGGCCAGGTCACCACCAAGAGGGAGACTATTTCCGCACGTCGCAGCGGCCAGCTTCGCTACGAAGCCATGAATGTGACGGATATGGTGGTGCGTGTGTATGGCGATACTGCCGTCGTCACCGCCCGCGCCGATGTCAAGGGCCACCAGCTCGGCGAAGATTTCAGCGGGCCGTACCGCTATACGCGGGTGTGGGTGCGGCGTAACGGCTCGTGGCAAACTGTGAGTTATCAGGCGACGGTTACGCAGTAGGCGGCTTTGGTCGGCTTTCGATTGAAGCGGAAATCCTGGGTGTGAACTTGTACTCGCCAGAAGAAAAAAGCCGGAATAATCGAGAGATTATCCCAGTCTCCCGGTTCCTTTCATACCCACGGGCTGGGACGAAGAAGACGAAGAAAAAGGCTCGTCGGGATCGTCGTCGCTGCGCAGCAACGGCAAAGCTGTCCGCAGGGCTTCGACCTGCCGCTTCACTTTCAACAACTCTTGTTCTTTGGCCCGCAATAACTCCATCACGTTTTTCATGGCTCTACTCTCCCAGCTTCAGCTAGCGCTCGCTACTCCGGTAAAATGGGGATTCAAACACTGTAGTTCGCCGCGGGAAGCAATAACAACTCACGAAGGTGCATGTTGCGCCGCGTTCTTCGCGCCCGCTATCTGTAGGCTCTTGGCATCGTCAATGACCGGAATGGTAGGGATGGCCCTGGAGAATGGTGAACGCCCGGTAGATCTGCTCGAGCAAAACCACGCGCGCCAGTTCGTGGGCCAGGGTCATTTTGCCCAGCGAAATCGTGTGCTGGGCCGCGCTGCGGGCAGCTTCGCTGAATCCGTCGGCTGGCCCGATGGCGAACACCAGAGGCAGGGGGTTGTGATCCTGATAGTCTCCCAGAAAGCGCGCCCACTCTTCCGATGAGAGCTGTTTGCCTCGCGAATCCATCAGCACCAGGGTTGACTTTCCGCGGGCAGTCTTACTTTTCTCGCCCGGCGCTGCTCGTCCGGCTATTTCCAGCACAGCGGCTTCGTCTCTTACCGCCAGCCCTTCCGCCGGAACATAGTGCGAGATTCGCTTGAGATACTCGCCGGTCAGCGACTGGATCGCGGGCACTTTCGTTTTGCCAACCCACGCAATCTTGATCTTCACGGCAGACAAGAACTCACTTGCTTCCGGATGCTAGAACCACCGCTTTAGAAGAGCCTGCCATAGGAAGAGCGAACAACCGTCAGGTCGACTCCAGTTCTGGCTAGGCTCTCTTGCGGCCAGCGGCGGCGCCGGACGTAGACTTGCGCCGCGTTGTCTTCGTCTTTGTTGCTGTCTTTGGCCCGGCCGCTGCCTTCGACCGCGGCTTCGGCTTTAACTCCGAAGGCTCAAGCCGCTTCGCGGTCTTCCAGAGGCGTTCGAGATCGTAGAACTTGCGCGCCTTCTCGGAAAAAACGTGAACTACAAAGTCGACGTAATCGACCAGGATCCACTCGCCCTGCCTGTAGCCCTCGACGTGGGCTGGTCGAACACCCGCCGACTTCAGGCGCAATTCCACCTCGTCGGCAATGGCCTGAACCTGGCGCGGATTGGTGCCGCTGCACAGTACGAAGTAGTCGGTAAAGGCTCCCGAGCCCTTCTCCATTTCGAGGATAGAAAGTTCTTCGGCTTTTTTGTCGAGGCAGGCTTGAATGGCTGCCGATACTTGAAGCTTCAGCTCACTTTTTTTCATGCAGACATTAAGTCGTTGGTCGTTGTTTGATGGTCGTAGCCCAGCAATGGGCTGAGCCCCCATTGTAAACGACGGCGGCTAGGCGCGTTTTCGACCGTCAAAGCGGAGAATGGTATGAAATTTCGCGAACGACTAACCACCAACGGCTAACGGCTCTTGTACAGTCCGACTTTCTTGATGTAGTCGCCGACGGCCGGGTCCACGAAGCGCCCGAGGGGCTTGCCGGCAGCCGCAGCCTGCCGAATTGCGGTGGAGGAAATCGGCTGATAGACCTCGTCGAGCAGATGGATGGTCACGCCACTCAGCACCAGATCTCCCGTGGCGGCTTGCTTCTGAAACGGGCGGGTCACTTCCTGCCGCGGGCGCAGGCTCGCTGGCAGCGCATTGGCGACATCAGCCAGGGAGTAGCCGGGCCGGCTGGCGACCACGAATTCGCACTCGCGAAACAATGCCTCGGGCTGATGCCACTTGGCGATGTCGGCGAAGGCATCGATGCCGATCAGCAGGAAGAGGCTGTCCACTTTTTTAAACGACTGCTTGAGCCGCTTCACCGTGTCGATGGTGTAGTTGGGCCTTGCCTCGGGCTGGTTCTTGTTCTTGCCCTTCTGTTTTATCTCCTGGAGCGCGGAGCTCGACTGGAGGTCCTGGGGCGCCTCGAGCAGTGACGGCAGGAAATCTTTTTCCTGCGCGGTGGCGAGCGCGAGCATGGCATAGCGATGGGCGAAGGCTGAGAGTGGCTGGGTCTGCTTGTGCGGCGGCAGGTTCGCAGGCACGAAGAGAATGCGGGAAAGCTTGTAACGCTCGCGCGCTGCGCGTGCCAGGGCTAGGTGTCCGCGATGAACGGGATCGAAGGTGCCGCCAAAAAAGCCGATATTCATGCGCCGCTAGTTTCTTCGTTCGCGACCCCAGTTGGCAAGCCCAACCTGCGGCTGGCCCCGCAGGGCTGCGATTTGGCTGACGCTCCATGTCGGTTAAGCGGGAGATCCTTCGCTCCGCCTGAAAAACGGCTACGCTCAGGATGACACCGTTCCGTCGTCCGATGGTTCATCGTCTGGTTGGCCCCGAGGCCGCGGCCAACGAACATTCGTCCCTGAGAATCTGGAATGAACTCCGGTAATCTCGCGGGATTTATTACCTGGTAATAGCATGGTTTACATGCGAGTAACCCTCCCCCTACTTCGCATTCAACCGGCCCGCGCGCCGATTCTGCGCTACGGCGTGGCGGTGCTCAGCACCACCCTCGCGCTGATCCCTGCCCTGCTGCTTCCCAACCTCACCGAAAGCCGCCTCGCAGTCTTCGCCGTGGCGGTGATGGTGAGCGCGTGGTACGGGGGCTGGAAGCCGGGACTGGTGGCCACCTCGTTCGCGCTTACCGTCAGCGCTTACTTCTCGTTCACCGGAGAACATACCCCGGCGCAATACCGCTCGACCATGATCCGGCTGGCGCTGTTCGTTGTGTTGGCGGTGCTGATCTGCTGGTTCAACGCCGCTTTGCGAATCAGCCAGGAGGGGTTGCGGCGCTCGGAAATAAATTTTCGGTCGCTGGTGACCAACGCACCCTACGGAATTTGCCGCTGCGATTCCGGCGGCAAACTGCTGGATGCGAATCCGGCGCTGTTGGCCATGCTGGGATATTCCGTGGCCGAAGAACTGATCGGCATGCATCTCGGAGCCTTGTACAAAGATAGTCACCAGTGGTTCGAGCTGGCGGATCATCTGCTGGCCGCGGCTCCCTTTACCGGACTGAACGCCGAGTGGAAGCGCAAGGACGGAACCGGCACCGTGGTTCGGGTGTCGGGGCGCGCGGTTTCGGCCGAGGACAAGAGGCGCACCTTCGAGCTGTTTGCCGAGGATGTGACCGAGCGCCGCGCTCTCGAACAGCAGCTTCGGCAATCGCAGAAGATGGAGGCGATCGGCAGGCTCGCCGGCGGAATCGCGCACGACTTCAACAATCTGCTGATGGTGATTTCAGGTTACGCGGAGTTTCTGCTCGACCGCATCGGCCCCGACCCCGCAGTGCGCGGTCCGGCGCAGGAAATAGCCAGCGCGGCGGGCCGCGCCTCGTCGCTGACCCGGCAGCTGCTGGCTTTCAGCCGCAAGCAGATGATGGCGCCGAAAATTCTGGATCTGAATGAAGTTGTCACCGAAAACCTGAAGATGCTCACCCGCGTGATCGGTGAGGATATCGATCTGGTCATGGTTCCGGCAGCCGATCTAGGCGCGGTGCGGGCTGACGCCGGGCAGATCGAGCAGGTCATCATGAACCTTGCCGTGAACGCGCGCGATGCCATGCCCTCGGGCGGGAAGCTCACCATCGAGACCTCGAACGTTTCGCTCGACGAAGACTACGCGCGGTTTCGCGCGCCGCTCCAGCCCGGAGACTACGTGATGCTCGCCATCAGCGACACGGGCGCGGGTATGGATGCGGAGACCCAATCGCAAATCTTCGAACCTTTCTTCACCACCAAGGGGACGAAGGGAACGGGGCTGGGGCTGTCTACGGTCTACGGCATCATCAAGCAAAGCGGTGGCTACATCTGGGTTTACAGCGAGATTGGGCGGGGCACAACCTTCAAGATTTATCTGCCTCGCGTTCCGGAAACTGCCGTTAGTGCAGCGCAAGTTGGGGTGTCGGAGGCCGCGGCGGCCGAACCGGGAACCGAGACCATCCTGCTTGTCGAGGACGAGGCTAACTTACGCTATCTTGCCCGGCAGTTCCTCGAGAAACAGGGTTATCGCGTGATTGAAGCCGCTGACGGCGCCGTGGCTATGCAGGTCGCGGTGGCGCATGAAGGAGTGATTCACTTGCTGCTCACCGACGTCATCATGCCCGGTATGAACGGCCGCGAGGTGGCGCAGCGCATTTCTGAACTTCGCCCCAATACGAAAGTGCTTTACATGTCCGGTTATACGGAAAATGTGATCGGGCACAATGGCACGCTGGACGCAGGTGTGCGTTTGCTCCAGAAACCCTTTACCCTTCGCGACCTGAAAAGTAAGGTTCGCGAAGTGCTCGACTCGACCCCAATCCCCCGCGAGGTTGCCATGCCGGTTCCAAGTGTTCACGCTTCGGCGGCGCAGGGACGATACCCGTCGTCCCTGGCGCGCGCGCAACGTTTTCAACTTCACCTGCCCTTGAAATATCGTCGCCTCGACGAAGAGAAGTGGCATCAGGGCGAAACCAGAAATATCAGCCGCTCGGGTTTGCTGTTTCAATCCGAGGATGAGTTACAGCCGAACGTCATACTGGAAATCAATCTGGTGCTCCCGGCGGAGATCGCCGGGCTTTCCCCGACGGAGGTAGTTTGCCGAGGAGAAGTCGTACGCACCGTGCAGCCTGCGAAGGGAGAAATGCCTCCTGCCCTTGCGGCGAGGATTCTGCAATATCACTTTCAGCATGGGTCACAGTTGCCCCGGGCGTAGGAGCGGCGATAGATGGCTATTCGATCAGGCGCTGTTGCTCTCTGTGGCTTCAGCCTGCTGCAGCGCCTGCTCGCGTAGTTCCTCGACTTTCTTGGCGATGGCGTACTTCAATTCTTCGACGCCTTTGCCGGTGACGGCAGAAATCTCGTAGAGCTTGAGTTTGTGTTTCTTGCAGTAACGCTTCAGCGCGGCGACTTTATCTTTGTTGGCTACATCGATCTTCGAGGCCACCATGAGCATCGGTTTTTCGTCCAGGTGAGCGCCGAAGCTGGCCAGCTCGCCGAGAATTACTTCCACATCTTTGACAATGTCAGGACGGCCACTGGAATCCGATACGTCGGCCAGGTGAACCAGCAGGCGAGTGCGCTCGATGTGCCGCAGGAACTGCGTGCCCAGCCCCGAGCCGGTATGCGCGCCTTCGATCAGGCCGGGAATGTCGGCGACTACGAAGCTCACTTCGTCCCGGGGATCGCCGACCTCGACCACACCAAGATTCGGTTCCAGTGTAGTGAAAGGATAGTCGGCAATTTTGGGCCGCGCCGCCGAGATGCGCGAAATCAGAGTGGACTTGCCCACGTTCGGATAACCCACCAGTCCCACGTCAGCGAGCAATTTTAGTTCGAGCCGGTAGTTATGTTCTTCGCCGGGACGCCCGTCCTCATGCTCGCGCGGCGCCTGATGCACCGAAGTTGCGAAACGCGCGTTGCCTCGCCCCCCGCGGCCGCCGCGAGCGATTACCATGCGCTGATCGGGCGCGGAAAAGTCGAAGACCTTTTCGCCGGTCTCTTCATCGTAGACGATTGTTCCCACGGGGACTTTGAGAATTACGTCCGCACCTTCGCGCCCGGTTTTGTTCGAGCCTTCGCCGTGGCGTCCGCGCTCGGCCTTGTATTCGGGATTGAAGCGGAAGTGGACCAGCGTATTGTGGCGCTCGCTGGACTCCATGATCACGTCGCCGCCCTTGCCGCCGTCGCCGCCCGAAGGCCCTCCGCGCGGAACATATTTTTCGCGGCGGAAGGCCATGCAGCCGTTGCCACCGTCGCCGGCTTTGACTCGGATTTTAGCTTCATCGATGAACATAAATGTTTGTCATCCCGAGCGAAGTGAAGGATTTGGGTTCTTGCCTGCGCGACCGATGTTGCCTATGCCGGCAACACCAAGTTCCCCTTCGGCTTCGCTCAGGGCAGGCTCTCGCTTCGCTCGGGATGACAAGGCGTAGCGGGCAACACGACAAAACACGAGAAAAACAAAAGCCTCGTCCCGAAGGCGAGGCTGCGTGGCGCGGGCGCCCCGCCCGCGATGCTTCGAGGCTCAGGCGAAAATTAGTCCGCGACTTCCATCGGTTCGACCATCACGAACTTGCCCATCGAGCCCTTGTTCAGGAACTTGATGCGCCCCGTGATCTTGGCAAACAGCGTGTCGTCTTTGCCGCGGCCGACGTTCAGGCCGGGCTTCACGCGAGTGCCGCGCTGGCGCACGATGATGGTACCGCCGGGAACGATCTGTCCGCCGAATGCCTTGAATCCCAGCCGCTGCGCGTTCGAATCGCGGCCGTTTCGTGAAGTGCCTTGTCCTTTTTTATGGGCCATGAATCAGTTCTCAGTTCCCGGTTCTCAGTTCCCAGCAGAATCGCGCCGGGAGACTAGCCGTTTTGGTTTTACTTCTTTTTCTTGCCGCTCGACTCTTTGGCCGCAGCCTTCTTTGGCGCGGCCTTTTTCTTGGCGTGCCCTTTGGATGCGGTCTTCGCTTCAACCTCGGGCTCGTGTTCTTCCGCGACCGCAACCTTCTTCGGTTTAGGCTGCTTCTTCGGTAACTCCGGGGCCTTGAAGCTCTGCCCGTCAAAGGCGATTTCGGTAATCCGAACCGCCGTAAACGCCTGCCGGTGGCCGCGCAGCTTTTTGTACTGTTTTTTGCGTTTGTAATGGAAGACCAGGATCTTGGCGCCGCGGCCCTCTTCCACTAGTTGACCAACGACCCGCGCTTTCCCCTGCGGCTTGCCAATCTGACCTTCTCCGCCCGACACCGCCAATATTTCGGGGAACTCCACCTGGCCATCGGTGCCCGTGGCCATTTTCTCGACTCGAATCACGTCCCCGGGCGCCACCCGGTATTGCTTGCCGCCGGCGCGGATAACCGCGTACATACGTCTGCCTCCGTCAAAATATCGTAGAAGTCAGCCCGCCAAACCCGCGCACCTTGGCGCAAAACTGGGGTTTCGGTGAACGTTCCGCTGAACTTTCTCTGCTTGCTGTGTTTTCCCCCGCGGCGTTTCAGCAGCCAGGGCGAGCCTCCCCAGAACGGTTCGGCGAGTACAGGCAAACTCAACTATTTTAGCCTGCGCTGTGGAAATCGGTCAATGCGCACTTTGCAGATCACCGGTCTCTGTGCGAGAATTTCGCCGAATCGCGGAGGAACCAAAGAATGAAGCGCCTCTTAACCGCTTTCGTATGCCTCTTAGCTCTCACTCTGTCCGGTATTGCTCAGCCTAAGCCGGCCGCCAAGAAATCTACCCCGCCTGCTCCGGACAAAGCCTACCTGCAGAAGATTTGGGATGCATGGGCTACGCTTGATCCTGCCAACGCAGCAAAGTATTATGCCAGCGGTCCAAACACCTACTTTGACATCGCTCCTTTGAAATACGGAAGCTGGGACGAATATGAGAAGGGAGCGACGAATCTGCTCTCCGGCTACAAGAGCGCCAAGTTCACCGTAAATGACGACGCGGCCATTCATCCTCACGGGGACCTGGTCTGGGTGACGGCTACGGTGAAAAGCGAGATGACCACAAAGGCGGGCAAGGTGGAGATGGGGAACTTCCGCTGGACGACGGTTTTCGAGAATCAGGACGGCAAGTGGATGGACGTTCACGAGCACGTCTCCGCGCCTTTGCAGTAACTCGTTGTTTGCGGCAGCTCTGCTTTTTGAATCGGCAAGCACGCCGTTACCTCTGTAATGGCAGGTAACGTTTGTTCACTTGCCCGAAACAACTCCCATGCGGCAGGGTTAATATTGAGTCAGCCGTAGGGGGCTATCCATGCGCAACCGAATCGTCATTTTGCTTGCACTTTTCCTGTCAGCCAGCGTGACCTGGGGCCAGCAACAACCGTCCGCGCCCAGCGCTCCGGCTGGCGCCCAGCAGAGTATGCCCGGCATGGACATGTCGGGTCACGACATGTCGAACATGAAAGGCATGTCCATGGGCGATAAAGACAACGACAGCGACGCCGGCGCCCACGCCATGCACTCCATGGAAGGGCACATGGACATGGGCCCGCACATGAAGATGACGGCGCTTCGTCCCGCCAAGCCCGGGGACGCCGAACGCGCCAAGGAGATTGTGGAGAGCGCGCGCAAGGCTTCCGAGAAATATCTCGACTATCACACTGCGCTGAACGAGGGCTACAAGATTTTCCATCCCGAAATTCCGCAGAAGATGTATCACTTCACCAATTATCAATATGCGTTTGAAGCGGCTTTCAACTTTAATCCCGAACACCCCACGTCGCTCCTCTATGAAAAGCATGGCGACGACTACAAACTGATTGGCGTCATGTATACCGCCCCCAAGCGTCTGGGCGAAGACGAACTCGATCAGCGGGTCCCGTTAAGCGTCGCGCAATGGCACGAGCACGTAAATTTCTGTGCCGCACCTGCCGGGCGAAAAAACGAATACTTGAACCCGCATCCGCAGTTCGGCCTGCGAGGATCGATCACCACCCAGGAAGCTTGTGACGCCGCGGGCGGAACCTTCCATCCCATAATCTTTAACTGGATGGTGCACGTCTACCCGTTCGAAAAAGATCAGGCCAGCATCTGGTCGGTCAGCCGGCAGCACGGCGACGCGGACTAGCTTGTGTGGCGCGGGCAGGAGTGCCCGCGTCACATACGTTGCGAGACAAGACACCCTCCTGTTGTCCATCCCTTCGTGCAAATGAATTGACCCCGGCGTGCTACCAAAAATGCGCACTCGCCGTCCATAGATGCATGACTGGGGAGAACTAGAAAAATCGAAATAGATCAACGGAACTTTCACCGAAGAGCGTTCGTAGCAGTCAGAGTAAGTCAGCGAAGAGGCTGACAAGAATTTTGCGGGGTTAGGGATTTTCTCGCTTTCGGTTTGGCGGCCCAGGTGAGAAAACCCCCATGTGCAGCGAGGCAGGCCTGGCGGCTTGTCTGCTGAACCCCGGCGTGGTGAATTGTAGGCGATTCGCGGCGAAACACAACAGTTTTCTCGCGAAAGTCGCGAACCGGAGCCGCCCCAGCCGTTCCTCGATGCGTTCGGGGAAGAAGAAACAAGGAGCAATCATGAAGTTCGCGACAATTTCGAAGTGCCTGGTATTGGGGTTGGCGTTGCTGTTGACCTCGAGCGCCTTTGCAGCCAGCAAGGGCAGTTTACAACTCAGCAATTCTGTAATCGTCAACGGAACGACGCTTAAACCGGGAGATTACAAAGTTCAGTGGGAAGGCAGCGGCCCGGATGTGGAACTTAACATTCTGCAAGGCAAGAATGTTGTGGCGAAGGCGCAGGCGCACGTGGTCGAACTGCAGGTTGCGGCCAGCAATGACGCTGCGGTAACCCGCCGTAGTGACAGTGGTCCAAGCTTACTCGCCGGTATCCGCTTCGAGGGCAGGAAACTTGCCCTGGACCTCGGCGCGGCTGCGGGCGGTATCCAAGGAGAGGCATCGAGCAAGTAAACGCTGTTGCATAAAACGATTAGTACGGTAGGAACGAGGGAGCACACTGTGCTCCCCGTTTTGTTCTTGATTTCTCTCGAAAAGGACATCACTGGCCGCATCGCCGCCCAGCGCGACGTTAGGGCCTGAAGGCGAGGCATTTTGCGCGGCGGCGGGGAAAGCGGCAAGGAATAATCCAACCACCGCGAGCAAAAGAAGCACGGCGAGGCAGGTGTACGCCGCTAGACACGCCAAGGCGGAGCGGTGAGAACGAATGAACGACCGCATGAAACCCTCCCGGGGGGAAGGGGAGTGGTGATTATGACGGCTTTGGGGAAAAACGCAAGAGTATCACCGGGGGTTCGCCTGAAGCCTACGGATTGGTAACCTTTTCCAGTTCGGCGTTGAGGTGTACGCTGCTGCCGCCGCTGACTTTCAGCCTCCGCTCCCAGTCTTTGAATCCAGCCTTCTTCACCGTCACGGTATGCTGACCCTCTGCGATCTGAACATCGGAAGGCGTGTTGCCAACAAAGCTGCCGTCCACTTCGATGTCGGCGCTGTCGGGCACGGATGCGACCGAAAGCTTGCCCGTCGAAGCACCCGCTGCAGCCGGAACTGGCGCCGGAGTTGCGATCACGGGCGACGGCGCATGCTGAGCCGGTGGAGTGTTACTTTGCTCTGAGGCGGCAGAAGTGCCGGCACGCATGGCCGCTCCGTGCTCGGACCAGTCCTTGGTGATGGCCTCGCAAGCGTCTTGCACCGAACCTCCCACCGATAAAGTTGACTTGCTGACGATGGAATCCCCGCTTACTCGCGCGAACACTGCCAGTTTGTTTTTGTGCCGCACAAAACTCTTCCCACCCTCGTGATCCAGGAGCACGATGTAGTCGGCTTTTTTTTGAATGTTGTTGACTGTAACCTGCTGGCAGCGCTCTCCGAAGGTCTTGATGATCTCCGCGGTCTGCGGCCGTGCTCCGCCGTGGGTTGTTGATCCTCCAGCGCCGCCCGATCCGCCGCCGTAACCAGCAATCTCCCACGATTGGCTGTCGGTGATGAAGACTCGGGCTTTCTCCGCGTCGGGAAGGGCTTTAGGATTCTCGCGCGCGGAAGCTGACCACAACGCGGCCAACACGCATAGAAAGGCCAGCGATACAAGCAGCGAACTTTTCATTGCGACCCTCCGGTCACAAGAGGCTTCAGGATATTCTGGGACCCCGAGAATAGGCCATTATGCTCGTCGCGGCAATTGTGTCAATGCAAATCTGCGCAGCACCGCAACGCCTGAAGGCGCGATTCCAGGAGGCGCTGGGTTGCGGTATGCCTGAAGGCATACCCTGATACGGATCGGCAGTGGGCGCGTATCTCAACCTGAACGCCTGCCGGTTTGGCAGAAGGGTTTCTCGGAAGCGCGGATTCTGGATGCGGATGCATTTCTGCGGATAAGCGAATCCATCAGGAATAATCCTGTCGCCCGGCATCTGGTGATTGAGGCGGAGCGATTCCCTCATTCGTCGGCACACGCGAGCTTTGCACTCGACCCGGCACCGCAGGGGCTAAAGCCCGTCCCCTCTTAGGGCCTTTAGCGGCATGGCTTAAGCCGTGCCCTGATACGAACCTTCCTGTGATACGAACTTTCCGGCTGATAGGAACCTTCCTGACCCGTGCGGCGCCCTCCGCGTGCGGGACACGGGAATCGAAGTGTTTTCAGTACTTCGGGACTTTCGGGTCCACGCGCTCGGACCAGGCGTTAATTCCGCCGGCGAGGTTGTGAACTTTGGTGAAGCCGGATTGCTGCAGGAAGGCGACCGCCTTGGCGCTGCGTCCGCCCATCTTGCAATGCACGACGATCTCCCGGCTGGAATCCAGTTCATGCACGCGCTTGGGCAGATCGTTCAGCGGAATCAGATGGCCGCCGAGGTTGCAGATCTGGTATTCGTGGGGCTCGCGAACGTCGAGGACGAAAAGGTCTTCTTTTGCATCGAGGCGGCGCTTCAGCTCTTCGACTTGAATTTCCAGAACTCCATTGGACACCGGTTTTTCCTCCCCGCGAATTCCGCAAAACTCGTTGTAGTCTATCAGCTTGGTTACGGTAGGATGCGTGCCGCAGACCGGGCAGTCAGGATTTTTGCGCAGCTTGAGTTCGCGGAACTTCATGCCCAGCGCGTCAATCAGCAGCAGCCGTCCGACGAGCGGTTCGCCTATGCCGAGAATCAACTTGATGACCTCGGTAGCCTGCATCACACCCACCAGTCCGGGCAGAATCCCCAGCACGCCGCCTTCGGCGCAGGAGGGGACGAGTCCCGGCGGTGGCGGCTCCGGATAGAGGCAGCGATAGCATGGTCCGTCCTCTGTGGCGAACACGCTGGCTTGGCCCTCGAAGCGGAAAATCGATCCGTAGACATTGGGCTTGCCGGTGAGCACGCAGGCATCGTTCACCAGATAACGTGTAGGGAAGTTATCGGTGCCATCGGCGATGATGTCGAAGTCGCGGAAGAGTTCAAGGGCGTTCTCGCTGCTCAACCGCGTATCGAACTTGCGCAGATTGAGGAAAGGATTAATCGCGGTCAGCTTGTCGGAGGCGGAATCCAGCTTCTTGCGTCCAACATCGGCGGTGGAGTGAATGATCTGGCGCTGCAGGTTCGAGTAATCGACGACATCGAAGTCCACCAGGCCCAGCGTGCCCACGCCCGCGGCCGCCAAATAAAGCGCCAGCGGCGAGCCCAATCCTCCTGTGCCAATGCACAACACGCGCGCCGCCTTTAGCTTCTGCTGGCCCTCCATGCCGACCTCGGGCATGATGAGATGCCGCGAGTAGCGCAGGATTTCGTCCTTGCTCAGGGTTGCTGCCGGAATTTCGGTGGTTGTGGTGGCCATGGAGTCCTCGATTAGATTTTAAATCGCTGTGTTTTAGAACGGAGCGGAACCTAGCAGTGGACGGGACAACAACAGCGGCTTGTGACGGATCGCTTCAAGTTGTGGTCCTCAGGGATGCGATGTGTTCGCCCCTTCGTAACTTCCCGCGAAATCAGCAGCTCGCCTTCAAAAGATCGCGAAATCTGCGGTCAGATCGCGCCTCCCGCAATAGAAGGCACGATAGAAATGTTATCACCTTCCTTGATCGCCGTTGCTTCTTTCTGCAGGTAGCGGATGTCCTCATCGTTCAGATAGAGGTTGACGAAAGCACGCAGCTTGCCATCATCGGTGTAAAGGTGGCGACGCAAGTCGGGATGCTGCGCCAGCAGCGCGGCCATGGCTTCGGCCACGGTGGCCGCCTTTACTTCCACGGTGGATTGTTTGCCCACATACTGCCGCAGAGGAGTCGGGATGTGAATCTTGCTCATAGGTTCAAGCATAAAAGATGCGGCGGTGGATTGGAAGATTCAAGGCCTTGGTGTGGTTGTTTGTTAGAGCAAAGAACGGGTCGAGCTTCGCTCGACGGACAGCCGGGGGCTATCCCCCATAAGCGCTAACTTAAGTGGCACTTCTTGAGCGTCGCGCCTGCTTACGGGATGCGTATTGACGAAGACGATTAGCCAGTGCTGGCATCGTTGTTTCCCGTGACGATCGCAGTGCCCGCGCATGGGTTTATGGGAAATTGCTCGTCGCCACTCCTCACGCAAAAGTTGATCCGCATTGGGAGAAACATTTCCCCCAAGGGCTACCCACTCTACGTGGAAGACAACCCAGTCCCTGGCGCGAATTCAGCTTTGCGCTTCACCAGATCCAGCAAGCCATCGAACCGCATCTTTGCTTGAAGCAAACTCTATTGTCGTGGAATCAGATTGCGCGGGCTCTCGGCGAAAGGTCGCGAAACCGGTTACTTCAGTCCGTGAAAGGCATGCCTTCTGAACATTCTCAGGCGAGAGCGAAAGAGTATTTTGACCGCGCTTCCAACGGCTAGGTCTCGGGCGCGTAAGGAAAGAAGCGTTCGACGAATTCGCTTCGATTGACTGTACATGCCCACAAGATTGCGTGGTTGGAGGGAGTTGCGCCAATGCGGCACGGTCTGGGGTCGATTGTCAACGGGGAAAAAGCAATGTTCGGTGATATCATTCGCAGCTTCCCTCAGCGGTCGCGCGCATTGCTGACGGCGTTCAAGAACCTGCGTGCGAGCTCGGCAATGCGATCCGGCTGCCGGCGGCGGATGGATTCTCTCGGGATTAACTCTCCACCAATGCCGAGCGCGACTGCTCCGGCGGCAATGAAGCTGTAGGCGGTCCGCTGATTCACGCCGCCAGCGGCAATCATCGGAATGCCGGGAAACATCGCCTTAAGATCGGCCAGATAGCTGGCGCCTCCAATATGGCCGCAGGGGACAATCTTGACGAAGTCAGGACCGAGTTTCCACGCGCCGATGACACCGGTCGGGGTAAGTGTCCCTGGGATTACGACCACATTCTCCTGCACGCCGAACTTCACCGTGTCCGGATCGAGGCCGTCGCTTGAGAGGAATTTTGCTCCCGCATCGAGACAGTCGCGTGCGGTCTCGACATCGTGGACGCTGCCCGCGCCGACGATCACATCGGGGGCGTGTTCTACCACATGCGCGATTACCTTGATGGCCTCGGGCACCGTAAGAGTGACTTCGATGATAGGAATTCCGCCGCGCGCCACCGCCTCCGCGGCGAAGAGTGCGTCCTCCGTCGTCGAGACTCGGATGGAGGGAATAATCCCGAGTTCCTGGATGCGGCTCAGTACCTCTTGCTTCTTCAAGGATGCGGCTCCTTAAGCGGCGTTTGTCTCGCCGTAGGGCTTTTCAAAAAGCAAAATGAAAGAGTGCGACGAAACGTTGCCGCTGACTCAGGGTAGCGCTCGCGTTCCGACCGCCATGCGCAGTTGCTCCAGAGCGACCAAGTATGAGGCTAGCGACTGGCGATAGGCAAGCTGAGTGGCACGATAGCTGCGCTCGGCATCGAGAAAGTCGAGAAGACTGACCGCGCCGCGCAGGTACGCGTACTCCGCGATGTCGCGATCCTTCTGTGACACGTCCAGATAGCCCGCGCGATACAGAGTGACAATGCGGTCGTTCATGCGCAATCCTTCATAGGCGTCGCGCACATCTGTCAAAGCCTGTCCTTTCGTGGCTTTCTCCTGTTCCTGCGCCTGCGTGATGGCGAAGCGAGTGCGCGCGATTTCCCCCTGATTGCGATTGAAAATGGGCAGTGGGATGCTGCCATAGATGGTGGCCGCGTTGATGGCGTTGACGTGCGAGTAGTTGCCCTGAACGGTGACATCCGGCTTGCCGACCGCTCTCTGCAATTCGTACTGACTGCGGGCCGCGATGATGCCCTGCTCGGCCGCGCGCAGGTCAGGCCGGTTCTGCAAAGCTTTCAACTGGAAGTCTTCAAGATTGCCCTTCACCTGTGCGTAGTCGAACTCACCGGCGACGTCATATTCGGGCGCAACCGATTCGTAGCCCAGCAACTGCCGCAGGTCGGAGAGGCCTTGCACTTTGGCGAGTGCAGCCTGCTGATAGTCAGTTTCGAACTGGAGCAGTTGCAGTTTGATCTTCAGGTAATCGTCTTCGCTGATGGCGCCTTTGTTGTAGCGCAACTCGCCCAGTTCCACGGTCTTTTGAAAGCTACTCAGATCTCTCTGCGCGAGTTCGAGAGTCGATTCGGCAAGCTGCACATTCACGAACGACGAGGTGACGCTGAATGTGAGCGTGCGTTCATTGTCGGAGACCAGGGAGCGGGTCTGCGCCGTAATGTCTTGGGCCGCCTGTAGGCGGTGTTGCCGCTTCTTGCCCCGCTCCAACAGGTAGCTGAGTCCAATGTCACCCTCGGTATTGTTACGCAGATAGTCGGCGGTCGATACGCCTTGATAGACACTGCGATTCTGATTGGCCGGCGAACCCAGCGGCAGATATTCCCAGTCGGCAAATAGTGACGGATTCGGTCGCAGGTTTGCGGTCGTTTCCTCCGCTTCGCTCTGCTGGATCGTGGTTCGCGACGCTAGCAAGTTGTGGTTGTGTTGCAGCGCCAGCCGGATGGCCTCGTCGATAGTGATTGCGGTTGGGCCCGCAGTTGTCTGGCCCAGCGACGAACCGGTCAGGATGAAGGCTAACATTGCGCACGAGACCACACCGGTGCGGAACTTTTTCCGGACCTCCGCGCGCACCCTTAGGAGCAGTACAAGACTATTCAAGGGACGCCTCCAGTTCCGGGAGTTGATCGCCCTCTTTCGCGATCCAGACATAAAAGGTCGGCAACAGCACGATGCTCAGCAGCAGATCGGAAATTAATCCGCCGACAATCACGATGGCGAAGGGGCGCTGCGAATCGGAGCCGATGTCATGAGAGAGAGCGGCAGGCAGGAGACCCAGAGTCGCCACCAGCATGGTCATCATGATGGGACGCAGCCGCAGGACCGCGCCTTCGATGGCGGCGTCGGGAATCGAGTAGCCGCGCGCTCGCAGCTGGTTGATGTATTCCAGCATGATTACCCCGGTCTGCACCGACACGCCGAATAACGCCAGCATGCCCACACCCGAAGAGACGCTCAAATAAGTTCCCGTCAGGAGCAGAGCCAGAAAGCCGCCAACGCGAGCCAGGCCGACGTTGAGCAGAATCAATAGCGCCCACTTATAGGAGCGAAACATGGTGTAAAGAATGATGAAGATGACGAGGATGGTGAGCGGCACGATCAGCGCGAGTCGAGCCTCGGCGCGCTTTTCGCTCTCATATTCACCAGACCAACCCAGGCTGTACCCGGGTGGCAGTTTTACTTTTTGACCGATCCGCTTGATCGCGTCTGCGACCGTGGTGCCAAGGTCGCGTCCTCTCACGTTGAATGTGACGGCGACGTAGCGGGTGTTGCCCTCGCGATAAATGTCATACGCGCCGTCTTTGACGTCCACGCTTGTGAGCTGCGCCAGTGACACGCGTTCGCCCGAGGGCGAGAGCAGACGAACTCGCTCGATGGCTTGCTGGGTGTTGCGGTACGGCGCCTGGTAGCGCACCACCACGTCGTAGCGCTGCTCGCCGATCAGCACCTGACTCACTGCGTTGCCGCCAACCGCGGTCTGAATGGCGTCTTGAATGTCGGCCACGTTGATGCCGAAGCGTGCGGCTTGCCGTCGGTCGATGGTCAGATCGAGGTTGGGCTGGCCGAAATCGCGCAGGAGTTTCACGTCGTGCATGCCGGGAATTTCCGACATCACGGCTGTGACTTCTTCGCCCTTGCGCTCCAGAGTCTTCAGATCCTCGCCGAAAATCTTGAGCGCGAGCGACCCCTTCGTGCCGGTCATGGTTTCGCCCACGTTGTCTTCGATGGGCTGGGAGAAGTTCCAGATTGCTCCCGGATATCTTTCCACGGCACGATTCATGGCCGCAACCAGTTCCTCTTTGTTGCGATGAAAAACGGGCCGCCACTCGTCCTTGGGTTTCAGGTCTACGAAGTACTCGGTGTTGCTGAACCCGCCTGTGTCGGTTCCGTCGTCGGGGCGGCCAACTTCTGACACCACGGTTTTTACTTCTGGAAAAGAAGCAAACACGTAGCGCTCACTATTGGTAAACTTCTCGCCCTCAGAAAGACTTGTGCTATTGGCGAGAGTGCCGCGCGCCCAGATCGCGCCTTCGTCCAGGTGAGGCAGGAACTCCGCGCCAATTACGCCTCCAAAACCAAGGAAGAGCGTTCCCGCCAGGGCAGCAATGCCGACCGCCGCCACCACGCTGCGATGCTGTACCGCCCAGCGCAGGCGCTCGCGGTACTTGTCGGTCAGGTAGTCCATCACCCGGTTGCGACGTTCTTTGACGCCGTCGCGAAAGAATGTAGCGGCCAGCACGGGGGCGATGAGAACCGAAAACGTCATGGCGCCGAGCAGAGCCAGCGCGACCGTCCAGGCCATGGGCCGGAAGAGCCGGCCCTCCACACGCTGCAGCGTGAAGATCGGCAGGTAGGCGGTGATGATGATGGCGATGGCGTAGAAGACGGGCCGCTGCACTTCGTGCGCCGCCTCGCGAATCGCTTCCGCCGCGGTCTTCTTGACCGCCGATCCGTGACCGTTGTGTTGCAAGCGGGTCATGTGCCGAACGATGTTCTCGATCATGACGACGGCGCCATCCACGACCATCCCAAAATCCAGCGCGCCGAGGGAAAGAAGGTTGGCGGGAATGTGGCTCAAGTCCAGCCAGATCGAAGCGAAGAGCAAGGAAAACGGAATCGTCAGCGCGACGATCACCGCGGCACGAACATTGAGCAGAAACAGGAAGAGAATGATGCTGACCAGAATCATGCCTTCGGCCAGGTTGTGCATCACGGTGTGGAGCGTGAAGCGCAGCAAGTCGCTGCGATCGAGCATGGGGACGACGGTCACGCCAGGGGGAAGCAGACCGTGGTTGAGTTCGTAGACCTTCTTGTGAATGGCGTCGAGTGTGGGCTGTTCTTCCGCGCCCTTGCGCATGAGCACGGCGCCCTGAATCACGTCGGGCTCGTCGATGATGCGCCCGTCCTGCATGTGGTTGGCTCGGGCCATGTGGCCGAGACGGATCTTCGGACCCTGTGTGACTTCCGCGATGTCTTTCACCCGCAGCGCGGTTCCGGTCTGGGTCTTCAAGACGGTGTCCTGAATATCACGCACGCTGCTGAAGAGTCCCAAAGCACGTACATTCATCTGCTGCATCCCGACTTCAACGAAGCTGCCGCCGGCGTTGATGTTGTTGTTGGCGAGTTGCTGCTCGACTTGGCCGATGCTTAGCCCATAGGAGACAAGCTTGTTCGGGTCGACGCGAACCTGGTACTCGCGCACAGTACCGCCAAAATCGGAAACGTCGACCACGTTCGGCACGGATTTGAATTGCTTGAGCAGAACCCAGTCTTCGATCGACCGCAACTCCATCAGGTCATATCGCGGATTTGTGCTTCGCAGCGTGTACCAATAAATCTGGCCGGTGGTGCTCCAGTCGGTGCCGATTTGCGGCTGAAGATTTTGCCCGGGAGGCAGGTTCACCTGAGTTAACCGCTCCAGCACCTTCTGGCGGTTCCAGTCGTTGACCGAGCTGTCGTCGAAGATCATGATCACGAACGACAAGCCAAAGATTGACTCGGAACGCAGAAAGCTCATGTGCGGCATGCCCGACATTTGAATCTCGATCGGAATTGTGACTTGCTGTTCCACCTCCTCCGCCGAACGCCCGGGCCACTGCGTAATGACCGTTACGTAATTGTCGGCGATATCGGGATAAGCTTCGACGGGGAGATTGTGAAACGAGATCGCTCCCCATCCGGCCAGCAGGATAGCGATGGCCAGCACTACGAATTTGTTGTTCAGCGCAAAGTCTACGAGAGCCCGAATCATTTCCTGTCCTGTTCAGCTTGTCGATGTACTTGACTCAACCGCCATTGACGGCACCACTGTGAATTTCCGTCATGAGCCGTACTCGCGGGGCCGGATCGCACTCTTGCATCCGTTATTGAGCGAGCACGTGGTCCAACACCAGCGCGTTCGTAACCACTTGTTGCCGTGGTTTGAGTCCTGATTTGATCTCCTGCAGACTTGTGTTGTCCGGCAACACATCTCCACTGACGACTTCCAAGCGGGAAAATTTATTGTTAGGGGCGGGGATAAAGACGAAATCGCGATCGTGCATGCGCAGCACAGCGGAAGCTGGAACGATGGTGTGCATCTCTTTGGTCTGGCCGTGGAACGTTGCCCTTACGAACATGCCGAGGCGCATCATCCCGGGATTCTGCACCTCGATTCGAACCTTGGCCGTGCGAATATTGGGATCGAGGATGGCGCCAATGTTGCTGACGGTTCCCTTGAACATGCGATCGGGATAGGCATTCAGGACGATCTCGGCGGTATCGCCCATGCGAACCTTGGCCAGGTCGTTCTCATACACGTCGCAGATAATCCAGACGTAGGACAGGTCAGAAATGGTGAATGGGCCCGGAGTATTAAAGGCCTGCACGGTAGCCGCATTGGTGACTTCCTGATCCGTAATCACGCCCGAGGTGGGCGCAACGATGTCCACGATTCCCATGGGCTTGTCCGGATCGTTGCCTAGGAGACGAAGATGCTCGGTCGCCGTTTCGAGGGTGACTTTGGCGTCCTCTGCAGCGTCTTGCGCAGTTTCGAGGTCTTGCTGTGCGATGGCGCCGTGGGAATAGAGATCTACGGCTCGATTTAATTGCTTTCGTGCGAGAAGTTCATCGGCAACCGCCTTGCGATAGGCATCGAATCCACCAGCCACATCGTCGCTTCGAATGGTTAGCAATAACTGACCTTTTTGCACCGTGTCGCCAAGTCGCGCGTGAATGCCCACGACACGCCCCGAAGCGAGCGGAATGACCGGAACATTGCGCGCAATGTCGGGAGCAACCGTACCCGTGACCACCAACTCAGAGGTCGCGGCACGCTCCGCGGAGGTGGCGAGCGGAAACTGTTCAGGATGATCCACCGTGAAAAGATCGGCGTCCACCGCGGGCACGATGTTCGCGGGGGGCGGCGCCTCCGCTGCCGGATCAGCATGCGCCGTGCACCCCGCCAGGGCCAGTAGCGCGGCCAGCGAGACCACAAAAAGAAGAGCGAGCAGCGCTGCAGTTAGGTTCAACTGTCGAACGGTGCTCCCATTTATATCGCGCATCATCGTCTTAGCCACGGTTCGTTGTCAAAGTCAGAACTTCACCATGATTGCCATTCTCAAGCTCGGCTCATCCTTCACCAGGTTCGGAGTCCACAGGCCACCGTGCGCAGAGCAACCCGCACCGGTTGGGTCGGGCGTGTTGTCCATGCAGACGAATTCGGAAGGGGAGCCGTTATTTCCGCCGGGAGGAGTTATTCCGCCTGGCCCTGACCAATACGGCTGGTTCGCGTGGCGATAGCCGTACTCCCAGACGAACGAAATGTATTGTCTGGGCATGTAGTAAAAACTGGCGGAAGTGTCCCAAGCTTTGTAGGGCAGGCCAGGCGCCCCCGGGAAGTATGGCGATCCGGAGACTGCATCGGCTCCGTTGATCGGTGGGAGCAGCGTGAGGTAGCGTCCAGGATTATCCAGCACGCCACCGCCGAGAGTGATGGCGTAACGGTCTTTCTTGAACCACCACCGGTTGTAGGCCATCCATCCTGCGAAGCTCTGCTTGGGACCGCCCTTCGTCCCGACGATTGGTTTGTTCTTGTGACAACTCACGCCACCGCCGTACTCGCATCCCAGATCGCCCGTCAAGGAGAACGCCATCTTGTCCAAAAATTTCTCCGGATGATCGTAGTACTTGACTTCGATGCTATCGTCGGTGTGGATGCGTGAGCGGCCATTACCGGGATTGGTGGTATTCAAAGTGTCTTCACCCATGCCATAGTTATTGAATACCATCGAGACCCACTGCTTCGGACGGTAGAGGATCTGTCCTCCCAAACCTGGTTTGGTGCCGATTCTGCCGTAGGATTGCCAGCCGTTGATAATCCAGGGTTCGATCTTCAATTTGTCGGTGGGGAACCACTGGATCCGAACGCCGTTGAAAAACCAGGGCGTGTTCGAGGAAACAAACGAAGGTTGGTACGCCCAGTTGTCGAAGTTGTAGTAGCTAAACAAGCCGATGTACGACACGAAGATTCCCGCGTCGACGTTGAGCCCGTGGTTCACATTGAAGTGGTATCCGCCGTAGGCTTCCGCAAAATACTTGTAGGCACCGCGCAGGTCCCATTGGCCGCGTCCTACGCTCGGGTCATTGCGTGGAGTTGTAACCCCAAACATTCCGCCCATGGTCAGAACTCTGCCGCGAACATTCTGCCAGTGGAAGTCACCGCCGAAACTGATCTGCTCAACCTGAATCTCATTGGACCGGAAGATTTCGGTCGATCCGCCCAACGAGTCGTCTTTCGGGTGGTTAAAACTGTAGATGTAGTCGGTGTCAAACCTGATTTCCGGGGTAAAGAATTTCGAATCCCATACCGCGTCTTTGTTGTGCGGGCTGCCATTCAACCAGCTCCAGTCCGCGTAGGCAAACGGAGCTGCCGGCTCTGGCTTCTCGGTCTTCGGAGTTGCGTCGGCCGGGGTTTGCGCCAGAGCGGCAGCGGGTTCTACCATTGGCGCTAGCGAGATTGTTCCGGTCGCGCTGGTTGCCGATCCCGGAACAGAAGCCGCCGGCGATTCCACCGCGCGGCCCTTCAACGCCTCTTTCAGCGCGTCAATTTCCGCCTGCAGGGCGGCGAACTGCTTGGCGACCGCCGGCGTAATTTCCGGGTCGGGCGTGGCGGTGGCGGCAGGGGCGGGAGTCGTGGACGTACCTCCGTCGCGGACCACACCGTTCGAGGGTGTGTCCCGCAACTCGGCGACTTTCGTCGCATCAGCTAGAGGGGTCTGAGCTTGGCTCTGGGCAGCACAGCGCTGGTCCGGCGCGAGGGCGAAGACGAGGCCTACGGCAACAGGCAACGCCGTCATCGTCAAGGTCTTAAAGAAACCTGCTCTTGTATTCATCTTCATCGACGTATGCCCCAATCTTTTTGCTGATCTAGAGTGGTGTTGCTTTTTGCACAGATCGGTTACAAACTCCCGAGAGTTGTAGCGGGTATCGACAACGCGCTCTGCCCCCCACCCCGATTACATTCCGACTGGTATAAAGACTGCGTAAAGAAATCGTATAAAGTGCATTAAACGACGAAAGCCGGGAACTCAGGGCCAAAGGATCCTTTTCACCGCTTCATCCACGTCAAGTACGCAATGCAGACGCGAGCGCGGGTGAGAAACCCCTAGGTCGACAAACGCTCAGAGGTCACTCCAATTGGGGTATCTCCGCACGTTCCTCAGTCACCTCAGTTCTCGACCAATTGGCACCTCGAAATTGCCCAGCGCAGCGTCAGCATTATTAGATACCGTTCCCGGATGCGCGAAGCCTACAGATCGCAAGAAACTCAATTCCTTAAGTTAGCGCTTATGAGGGCTATCCCCTGGGCTATCCCCACATGGGCGTCGAGCGGCTCTCGCCCACGTGAGTATCGGGCTGCCGTAGAATGAATCGAAGACAAGGGAGAACTACAATGACGATCTTTGATCCGGCTCGGGGCAGGGTTATTGAGGGTGGCGGCGGCGGCGGCGGACTTCTAAGGCTGATTGGCATCGGCATCGGCGCATTTTTGCTGGTAATTTTGCTGTTCAGCTGCGTGACCAGGGTGGGCACCGGCCACGTCGGCGTGCTCACGCTGTTCGGCAAGGTGCAGACCGGCGAGACTTTGGGCGAAGGCATTCACCTTATTAATCCGATGAAGACGAATAACGAACTCTCCATTCAAACGCAGACGCTGAAGGAGTCTGCCAATGTACCTTCCAGCGAAGGCCTCATGATGAGTCTTGACACTTCGCTGATCTACCATCTCAATCCCGATCGGGCCGCCGAGGTTTTTCAGAAGATTGGGTCTGACTACGAAACCGTGGTGGTAGAGCCGACTTTGCGCTCTGCCATCCGCGAGGCGACAGCCTCCCACACCGCGAATGCTCTTTACACCGGCGAACGCGAGATGGTAGCCAAGCAGATTTACGATCAGGTCAGTGCACAGCTCAACCAGCGTGGGCTGACGGTGGAGAACGTTCTGCTGCGGGATATCCAATTGCCCGCCACGCTGAAGGCTGCCATCGAGGCCAAACAGCAGGCTGAGCAGGAGTCGCTGGCCATGAACTTCCGGCTGCAAAAGGAAACGCAGGAGGCGCAACGCAAGCGCATCGAAGCGGCTGGCGTGCGCGACTTCCAGCAGATTGTGGCGCAGGGCATCACCCCGTCGCTGCTGGAATGGAAGGGCATCGAGGCCACCGAGAATCTCGCCAAGAGCGCCAATTCGAAAGTGGTGGTGATCGGGAACAGCAAGAACGGGCTGCCTCTGATTCTCGGGCAATAATCTGACGTGTTGAGCAGTGCGGGGAAGGCAGATTCGATTTGGGGACAGCCGCCCCCGGCTGTCCCGTCGCCGCAGGCGACGTCTCTTGCGACGCTGCTACCATGACACAGTGCCGCCACTTCTTGACATCCGCAACCTGAACATTGAGTTTCCTGCCGCAGCCCTGCGGGCTGCGCAGCCGGGGGAAGCTGACTCCGGACGAACTGCGCTCGCAGGAACTCTGCCCGCTGTCCGCGATCTCAGTTTCTCCATCGCTGCCGGCGGAGTCCTTGGGCTGGTGGGCGAATCAGGGTCCGGCAAGTCGATCACTTCTCTCGCCATCATGCGCCTGCTTCCACCACAAGCCAACGTTTCCGGCGAGCTCCTCTTCGCGCAGAATGGGGCGACTCGCGATCTCGCTACGCTGCCGGACAATGCTATGCGCGAGCTGCGTGGCTCGCAGATTGCCATGATCTTCCAGGAACCGATGACCGCGCTTAATCCCGTGATGCGGGTCGGCGACCAGATTGCCGAGGCGGTGCGCGCGCACGGCTCGCGCTCGCGCGGTGAGGCGGCGAAGCTTGCGGTGCAGGCGATGGCTGATGTCGCCATTCCCGAGCCCGACCGGCGGGCCCCTGACTATCCTCACCAACTTTCCGGGGGCATGCGGCAGCGGGTTATGATCGCGATGGCCATTGTGAACCGCCCGCAACTACTGATTGCTGACGAGCCTACCACTGCGCTCGACGTCACCATTCAAGCCCAAATTCTCGACCTGCTTGGCGACCTGCGCGTTAAGTTCGGGCTGGCAATGCTGTTTATTTCGCACGACCTCGCCGTGGTATCGCGGGTCGCCGACCGCGTGGCCGTGATGTATGCCGGAAACCTGGTGGAGCTGGGGAGTAAGCAGGCGATCTTTCGGGCACCGGCGCATCCGTATACTCGGGGGTTGCTGCACGCCGTTCCGGACCTGAAGACCGCGCGGGACCGGCCACTCGAGACCATTGAAGGCACTGTGCCGCCACTGCACTCGATGCCGCCCGGCTGCGCCTTTGAGCCGCGTTGTGCCTTCCGCGCGCCCGAGTGTGCGCATGCGATGCCACCTCTGGTGGAGATTTCCGAGGGACACTGGGCGCGCTGCCCAGTGGTCAATTCGAAATAACGATTCCGTAATAAACTCGGCTTGGGTATCCTCTTCCGCTCCCGCTCGTTCTATAATCGCGGTTTTGTCTGGTGCTCATTGCGCATACTGCTACTTAGCGACATTCATGCCAACCTTGAAGCCTTGGAGGCCTGCATGGCAGCAGCTCCATCGTTCGACCTGGTGGCGAACCTCGGCGACGTTGTAGGCTACGGGGCCTGCCCCAATGAAGTCATCGAGCGCTCCCGCAGCCTGGGTAAGATTTTCGTCCGCGGCAATCACGACAAAGCCGCAACCGGCTTGCTTGAATTGGACGATTTCAATCCCATGGCCGCCGCCGCGGCGATCTGGACGCGCGACCAGTTAACCCCCGAGCATTACGAGTGGCTGCACTCTTTGCCGCAGGGCCCGCTCCGGTTAGAGGCAGAAGGTTTGCCGCATGTGGAACTGGTTCACGGTTCTCCGGTCGACGAGGATGCCTACGTGGTTTCGTTGGGAGATGCGCTCGCCCCTCTCATCACTTTAGCCGTGCCCTTGATTTTCTTCGGCCACACTCATCTGCAGGGAGGATTTTTCGCCAACGGTTCAAGTGCCGACGGATTTCGTCCGGAATACGGTACCGTCGGGCAAGCCGAGTCGGTCACTTTGCAACTGAAGGCAGCCACACGTTACATGATTAACCCCGGATCGGTCGGACAGCCGCGGGATGGAGACTGGCGGGCGGCGTTTGCTCTGTTCGATACCGACGACCAGGTGATCCACTTCCACCGTACGCCCTACAACCTGAAAGCTGCGCAGGATCGCATCTTCGCCGCTAATCTTCCCTCGAGGCTCGCCACACGGCTCGCTGCCGGGCGATGAATGCGAAGCAACATCGTTGTAAACTCAGAACATGCCCTACTCGCGCGGCCCTGCAAGCAAGTCTCTCTTCTCTCAGCGCAAAGACAGCGACGGTCAGAATCCTCCTGAGCACTATCTCGTGGCTCACAGCGATGGTGGAGCGCGCGGCAATCCCGGTCCTGCCGGATATGGCGTGGTCATCCAGGATCAGTCGGGACACAGAGTAGCTCATCTCAGCGAATACCTTGGACACCAGACGAATAATTTCGCGGAGTATCAAGGACTGATCGCGGCGCTCGAATACGCAGCGAAGCACGGACCAAAGGCGTTGAAGCTGATCAGCGACTCGGAGCTGCTGGTGCGGCAGATCAAGGGCATCTACAAGGTGAAGAATCCCACTCTGCGTGATCTCCACGCGCGCGCCAAAGAATTGATCGCGCAGCTCGAATGGTTTTCGATTGGTCACGCCCTCCGGGAGCACAACACGGAAGCCGACCGCCTGGCCAACGAAGCCATGGATAAGGGGATGGGAAGAAGCGCGAAGAGTAGTTGACAATAACTAGGTCGCTACGAACCCTGATCGACTACGCCCGGCCTTTCTTTGCTGCGGTTGCTTTGCCGGCGACTTCCCAGGGGCGCTTGGGGCGATTGACGGGGGCTTTGTCGTTATCTTGGACTCGGTCGTAGTGGTAAGACTCGCTGACCGTCCCCAGTGACTCGTTGTAAAGGCTGGGCAGTCCTAGACCTTCTTTCAGTTCCTCGCTAAACGACTGCAAGGCCTTGAGGTGGTCGGCGGTGGCGGGAACTTCCGTCTTCGAGTTCTTCAAGAACTGCTGGTAGCCGCGATTGATCAGCTTCGAGATCTCGCTACCGATCAGGTAACCGGGATAGGCGAAAATCTTTACACCATCCTCCGGTGTTTTCTGTATCGCGGCCGATACGTTGTATTTTCTGAGAAAGACACGACCGTTCGTCCCCGGCGCTTCCGTCACATCAAAGGCGTGATCGCGCAACCAGGCCAGGGCGTCGTCGTAAGTTCGTGCTTCAATCGCTTTGGACATTTTCTGTGCTTACCATCTCTTTCCAAATTTCTTTGTTAGATGCGGTACCGCGAAAATTGAGACGTTTTTAATTCAGACCGCATCCACTTGCAAACTTCTTCATTTAAAGACACCATACTACATAGCGTGTTTCGCCCTTTCTTGCATATTACGATAGTCACGAGGAAACGGTTCGATCATGGTGCAGATTCCGGAGAGCCTGGCGGCAAACGGGTCGGGTGATGGTGTGGCCGAACTCGCCATGCCTCGTCCGGGGCAGAGTTTGCTTGAGCGCATCGGGAATACTCCGCTGCTGCGCTTCGATCAACTCACTCTTCATCTTCCGGGCGTGACACTTTTGGGCAAGGCCGAATGGCACAACCCCGGCGGCTCGGTGAAAGATCGAGCGGCCGCCAACATCGTCGCGGAGGGACGCCGTAGCGGCCTGTTCACCGCGGGCAAAATTCTGCTCGATGCCACCAGCGGCAACACCGGCATTGCCTACGCCATGCTGGGCGCGGCTGCGGGATTTCCGGTTACCTTGTGCATGCCGACGAATGTTTCGGTCGAGCGCAAGAAAATTGTAACCGCCTATGGCGCGAACATTCTTTACACCGATCCCGGCGACGGTTCGGACGGCGCGATCCGCATGGCTCGCGAACTTGCCGCCAAACATCCCGACACATATTTTTATGCCGATCAGTATTCCAACAACGCGAATTGGCAGGCTCACTATCACGGCACGGCCAACGAAATCTGGCAGCAGACCGAGGGACGCGTCACTCACTTTGTCGCCATGCTCGGCACCAGCGGAACTTTCATGGGAACTACGCGTCGATTAAAAGAACTGAATCCCGCGATCCGCTGCGTCTCGCTGCAACCGGATTCCGCTTTTCATGGCATCGAAGGCGCCAAGCACATGGCGAGCGCCATCGTTCCTAAGATTTACGACCCAAAACTGGCGGATGAAAATATTGAGATTGCAACCGAAGACGCCTACGCCATGGCTCGCCGGCTTGCCCGCGACTGTGGATTGCTTCTGGGAATCTCCGCGGCGGCCGGCATCGCAGGCAGTCTGAGCGTCGCCGAGCGGCTGCGGCTGAGGGATGAGGAGGCAGTCATTGTTACCATCCTCTGCGACTCGGGGGACAAGTATCTGAGTGAGAGATTCTGGACCGAGAAGTGAATCGACGATTGCTGATTAGGAGAACCGCGAAACCGTTTTTCAATCAGCAATTAGAAATTAACCATCCGCAATTCTGTCCCGAACCGAACATGCTGAAGGTCGCACACCAGGATTACGAAGCCCTTCGCCGTCACGGCGAAGAGACCTATCCGCACGAGTGCTGCGGAGTATTGCTCGGGAAGGCGGACGATGATGGCTCGCGAAGAGTGACCTCGACGGCGCGCTGCGGCAACACTCGGACCGATTCGCCGCAAAACCGTTACAACATCGATCCCCGCGAACTGGTGCGCATCCAGCGCGAAGGGCGCGAGCGCGGCGAGGACATTGTTGGCTTTTACCATTCCCACCCGGATCATCCGGCACGTTGGTCGCAGACCGATCTCGCCGAGGCCCACTGGTTTGGCTGCTCCTACGTCATTACCAGCGTGGAACTGGGGAAGGCAGAGATTACCAATTCGTTTGAGCTAACCGGATCCGGCGAAGCTGACAAGCAACTGGTCGACGAAAAAATCGAAGTGAGTTGAGGTTCGGTGTAGTTCGTAGTATCGGACGAGCCTTACCTGGCGCAGAGTCTGCGTGATTTTCACATCCCGCGACAGCACGTGAAAAAACGCTGCCGTTAGTCGTCTCCAGTCACCGTCCGCTAAAAACCGCGTCTGCCACGGCTTTTGCGTGAAGTCGTAAAGCCGATTGCACCAAATCCGGTCAGCGGCTTGTGGACAGGCTGCACTCGCGTGAAAATGCGCGACTTACAAACGTTAACTTTTTGTTGACTCCGAAAATAGAAGGAGTAAAAACATACTCGTTCTTTGACAGCTTCTAAAGTTTTTCCGGTTGGTGCGGCGTCCGGGACTCAAGCGCAGTCACCTTCTTCATGAAAATGAAGAAGGAAGGCAAGCAAGGGTCTATAGCAAAGCGCTGGTCGAGGAGAACAAGAAGAAATGTTGAAGGCAGGATAGAGTTCCGAGGCGTTGGGTAGGTTTATCCGGTTGGCGGTAAGCCCGGAGCCCGAGCGAAGATCGCACGCGGCGCCCCGCAAGGGAAGCTGTGCTTCAGGTCAAGCAAGGGTCTAACGCGAGCTACTGGCCGAGACGAATGGACCCAACACCACCTCGGAACTCTTTGACTTTTGGCATCCAGTCGCTGACCCAGACCTATGCAGCGACGGACACCCCGTGGCGCTGTCGGCGCTGTCGGCGTCACGGCGCAAAGCTCTGCACGTTCAGGTCCGATCTCAGTTAGACGCGAACGCGTCCGTTAAAGACGTGACCTTCAGCGCACCCTTCAATTGATCCAGCGTCGCGGGAGATTTCGCCGTAATCGTCACCGCCTCTCCGGGCAGCAAATCAAAATAATTATCCGAACTCTGAATATCGAGGTCGCCAAACGATAGATAGACGCTGCGGGCCAGCTTGGCTGACTGCAAAGTGACGCTGTATGCGTCACCAGTTTTGCTCAGCGTAGTTTCAATCTTCGGCATCACCGGCAGATCGAGGGCGTGCATCGCATCGAAGAAGATCAGGTTGCGAGATGCCTTCGTACCGGCCACTTCCAGATCGAACACCAGAAAGCTGCGATGGAGATCGCCTTTCGCGGCGAGCGCCGACTTGTCAACGCTGAAATATATTGTGCTCGACTGCGCCGAGATTTGAACCTCTTTGGTTTGCTCGAGCAGAGTCGCTCCCGAAAAATCGAGCAATCGCATGTGAATCGTTCCAGCGAGTGGCTGGAGTTTGTCAGAGACCACGTACACGTCGACTTTGTCGTCGTGCAGAAATGGCGAGATCAGCACATCGTCGTAGAAGCGGCGAGCGTAGTAATGCAGGGCCTTCCATCGTCCGTAGTAATCGATGCTGGCCCAGGAGGCGACTGGCCAGCAATCATTCAACTGCCAGTAGAGCGAACCCATGGTGCGCGGCCGCTGGCGGCGCAGGTGCTCAGCGCCGATCTTGATGATCTCGGCCTGTTGCACCTGGCTCAGATAGACAAATGACGCGAAGTCTTTGGGTTCGTGGTACTCGCGCAGCATATAAGTGAGGATGCGTTCATTGCCTCCCTTGTTCTTCTGGTGCGCCTGCATCACCGTGGAACGGATATCGAAATCAGACGGCTTGGCGAATGTGCTGATGGTCCGCATCTCGGGGAACGATTGAAATCCAAACTCCGACATGAAGCGGGGAAATTGCAGGGTATAGTCTGAGGCCGGCGCCTGCTGGTGCCAGACCGCCCAGTAATGCATGTCGCCGTTGTGCTGGTTGTCAGGGATCTCCTCGAAATTCGCGCTGGGTGAGCTGGGCGTGTAGGGCACGGGATCGGCGTACTGGGTGACCGCGCTCCTGAGAATGTCGCCAAACATGATCACATAGTCCTGCCAGACACGGTCGCGGGTATCGGGCGAAATGGACGCTTTGAACTCCTGGCGGTCGCCCCAATGCCACCATCCGGTTTCAACCTCATTGTTTCCGCACCACACGACGATGCTGGGATGGTCGCGCAGACGCTTGATCTGGTCGATGGCTTCTTGCCGCACGTTTTCCTGAAAGGCAACGTCGCCGGGAACCATGTCGCCACCGAACATGAATTCCTGCCAAACCATAATGCCGAGCTCGTCGCAGATGTCGAAGAAATCGTCGGACTCGTAGTAACCGCCACCCCATTCGCGAACCATATTCATGTGCGCGTCGCGTGCGGCCTGCAGGATGTTGCGATGAATCTCGGGAGTTACGCGGTTGGGGAAGCTGTCGAAGGGGATGACGTCCGCGCCTTTCGCGAAGACGGCGATGCCATTGACGACGAACTCGAAACTTTTCCCCCATTGATCGGGGACGCGGCGCAGTTCGATGGATCGGAGTCCAGTTTTTACCTCGGCGTGAGCGGCGGCTTCGCGGCCGATGCGGATCGAAGCGGAAAAACGATAACGGTTTTGAGCGCCGTATCCCACGGGATACCAAAGCTTGGGTGCGGAAATGCGAAGAGGAATCGACACATGATTGATGCCGGCGTTGAGTTGCAGCGCCTGGGTTCCATCCGAGGTTTGAGGCCCCGAAGTCTCGTCGTGGGTCAAGGCTAGCGTAGCCGTCGTGGGCTTGCTGGCTTCGATCTCGAGCTCGGCCCAGACGTTCGCCAAATCGGTAGTGACGCTCTGCTGGTGGATATGGAAGTTTTCAATACGCAGCGCGTCCCAGGTTTCAAGACGCACGGACTGCCAAATGCCTTCAGTCATGTAGCGCGGTCCCCAGTCCCAACCGTAGTTATAAGGAGCTTTGCGACTGTAGGGCGCGGTGGCGATGTTTTCTTCGTTCCCGTAGTTATGAGTCGAAATGGAAGGGAGAACGTAAGGCAGTGATTTGGAGTAAGGCAGCACCTTCGTGATGGCCGAATGGAATACGATTCGCAGCGTATTGGAACCAGGCTTGAGGTGTGTTTTGGCAGGGATTCGCCAGCGGCGAAACATGTTATCCGCGTGAAGAATCGACTGATCATTGAGGTAGACGTCGGCAAACGTATCGAGTCCATCGAAAACCAAGTCGACGTGATCGTGAGCCAGCGTGGCCGAATCGATTTGAAATGAAGTTTGATATTCCCAGTCGGCCAGGCCGATCCACTGCAGATGGAATTCGTTGTCCCTGTCGAACGGATCCGGGATGAGATTGCTGCGCAGCAGGTCGGTTTGAACCACGCCGGGGACCTGCGCGGGGTGCCATTCCTTCACATCGGAGCGATCGGTGTTGGCTACGGCGCGAAACTGCCAGCCCGAATCCAGATTGCGCGAGGAAGGGTCTGCCGCCTCAACCGGCAATGCAATGAAACAGCAAAGTAGTGAAAGCCCGAGAAAGCAAAATGTCGTAGCCACCAGGCTGCGAGTGATTCCACACTGAATCGTACCCATGGTCAGATCTCCTGTTTAAGAGGCGAAGGTTCCTAATGCTGTGATTCTTGTTTCCCTTTCGCCTGCGGCGGGTTCGGACTGTTTTGCAATTTTTCGAACTCCTGCATCTCGTGCTGCGCCTCGGCGGGTTTTCCTTGTTTGCGGTAGAGGCCGGCTAATCCGAAATGTGCCTGCGCCGCGAGGGAACTTTGCTGCTCAATAGAAAGGAGCTGCGTCCAGGCTTTCTCGGCGGCGGCGGAGTCACCTTCGAGCGAAGCCGCTTTCCCCAGCGAATACAGGGTCTCAGGCATTTCCGGCAACAAGCGGTCGGCGCGAGAGAGTTCGCTTCGCGCTTCATGTGCCTTCCCTTGTTCAAGGAGTGCCGCTCCCAAACGGTAGGCGGCTTCAGCATTTCCGGGTTGCAATTTGGCTTGCATGCGAAACTGTTCTTCCGCTTTGGCCCATTGCGAAGCGCCAGCATACACCTCACCGAGTGCAAGGTGAACTTCGGGCAAACCTGGCCGCAGCCGCAAGGCATCGCGATATTCCTTTTCTGCCTCCGGCATCCGTCGCAGCACAAAATAGTTTTCCGCCATCGCCTGGTGCGCGCGGGCCGAGTCAGGATAGGCGGCGAGCAAAGTTTCAATCGATTGTTTCGAGAGCATGCCGCAAGCACGGCCAAGGTAATAGAGAAGATCCTGATCGTTGGGGTGTGCGGCTAGCGCGGCTTGCAGATTTGCTATCGCCTCGGTCAATTGCCCGGTCTGGATCTGTGCAATCCCCAGCGCAGTTTTATCCGACGAACGTTCGAGATGGGGGATCGCCTCCGCGGCATAACCTTGAGAGAGCAGGGCGTATCCCAGCAACTGGTGAGCCGGCGGTGAATCCGGATTCAATTCCAGAGCGTGTTTCAGGGGCGCGATCGCCGAAGTGTATTCGCCATTCTCCATGTAGGCCTGACCAAGGCTGACGAAGCCGTCTGCCAACGACGGTTCGAGTTCAGTCGCTTTCTTGAACTCTTTGATGGCAACACCGAACTGTTGTTGCTTCTCTGCCTCGACTCCCGCTTGCATGTGTTGGGCAGCCTGTGGCGATGCGACCTGCCACGCGAAATATAAGAGTAAGAATGCGCGAATCACGGCTTCTCCGGTTCACGCACTTCCAGGAACTGATCGGCGTGAACATCACTTAAGACTTGGTGAATACCGGAGGGCCACTTGATATCGACCTGAGCTTTCTCCGCCTTGCCCAGCCCGAAGTGAAGGCGTTTGTCGCTGGCGGATTCGTAGCTTCCGGCGGTGGTAGCGAACCGGGTCTGTCCGTTCACTTGCACGCGCGCGCCAAGGCCGTCCCGGTTACTGCGCGTGCCGCGCAGCGCGACGGTTAACCAATGTGCCCCGCCCTCGTGGTTCAATCCGCCGCGGTTGAAAAAGATCTGAGGATGCGCGCCCAGAACTGTGGTCACGACGTCGATCCAACCGTCGTTATTGAGATCGCCGAAGGCGGCGCCGCGTCCCGCAACCAGAGTGTCGTTTCCAGAATCGACTCGCTCGAAGCGCCCATCGTGATTCATCGCTAGCAGCGTCGGCTCTAGATAGTGCAGCGAAGGGTCGATGGTTTCCACATTGTCGAGGACGTGCCCTTGCACGATGAATAAGTCTTTCTGTCCGTCGTTGTCAAAATCCTCGAGGCCAACGCCCCAGCCCGAGGTTACGCCCGAAAGCATCGCCACTCCGGTTTGCAAGCCGCGATCACTGAAAGAGCCGTTCCCATCATTATGAAAGACCGCGTAAGTCTGGCGCGGCAACGTGGTCACGATGACGTCGGGCTTGCCGTCATTATCGTAGTCCTGAAACACGACTCCCATCCCCGACAAAGGCCCGCCATCCAGAGACAGACCTGCGCCCGCCTCGAGGCCAACCTCTGTAAACGTGCCATTGCCGTTGTTATGCCAAAGATATTGCTGCATGCCGTCGTTCGCTACATAGATGTCGGTGAATCCGTCGCCGTCGTAATCGGCAAACGCGACGCCAAGGCCGTGCCCCTTCTTAGCTGCAATCCCGGAGCGTTGGCTTACGTCTTCGAAGGTGCCGTCTCCGCGATTGTGATAAAGAATGTTGGTGGTGCGGGGAAATTCTCCGGGAGGGCAATAGGTGTGAAAATTACCGCCGCAATCTTTGCTGTGCTGAGTGTCCCAGTCCATGTAGCGGGTGACGAATAGATCCAGCTTGCCGTCGTTGTCGTAGTCGAAGAATCCGGCGGAGACCGACCAGCCGCCGCCGGCGACTCCTGCCTTTGCTGTCACATCGGTAAACGTGCCGTCCCCGTTGTTGTGATAGAGAATGTTCTTGCCGTAGCTGGTCACGTAGAGATCAGGATAGCCGTCATTGTCATAGTCGCCCACCGCAACGCCCATGCCGTAGTTTCCGTCTCCGGCATTCGCCAGACCGGCTTGCTCGGTTACGTCGGTGAAGCTGCCGTCTTTGTTTTGCCGGTAGAGGCGGTTCCAATAGAGCGGATCATGGCGGTCGAAGTTGTCGGGAGGATGCATGGGATCGTCGATCCGGCCGCCGTTCACCAGGAATATGTCGAGCAAGCCGTCGTTGTTGTAATCGAGAAGGGCGACGCCGCCGGGCATGGTTTCAATCAGATATTTCCTGGAGGTGGGAGAATTACGGAGCGTGAAATCCAGTCCCTGCGGCATTTTGACTTCGAAGACAGGCGCGGTAACGGCCGCAGCCAGCAAGACCAGGGTCAGGAGACATGACGCTCGCAGCAGAGTGTTCCGCAAGGTTAAAAGTCCTTCAATGGTTCAGCATATCGTGTTCGTGGCGACCATTGCACACTCGTACTTCGAGGCACACTCGTACTTCGAGATTATGTCCATTGTGTCTTCCGCTTGTTCGCGCGGTAACCTGCGAGTCGCCCGTTAACCAAGCCCACTCTGAAGCTTTCCCGGGCAAGAGCCACCGCGGTGCCGAGTCGATTCGCGCTCCACGAGCCGGGGAGGAATCAGGATGGTTCTTGGCGGCAACGGCCGCTTCGACTCGATTCGGGCAAGGAGAAGTTTGGCCGCGAGGACGCCCATCCGGCAGGTCCCCTGATCTACGGTGGTAAGCGGAACCGCCAAGACGCGGGAGTAGTGAACGTTCCCCGCTCCGACGACGGAAATATCGTCAGGCAGTTTAAGGCCGGAGCCGAAAATTGCCCGCATGGCACCGACGGCAACCGGGTCGTTGTAGCAGAAGACGCCGTCGGGCAAGGGGCGAAGTCTCAGCAATTGCCGCATGCCCTCGTAGCCAGTTTCCTCACCGTGTCCACCGTCGATGACGAAATGGGGATCAGGCCGCAGGCCGCTTTTGAGCAGAGCTTGGCGGTAACCTTCCATGCGCTCGGCGGCGATTCCGACTTTGGGACCGCGCAGGTGGGCGATGCGCTGCCGACCTTGCGCGATCAGATGCTCCGTCGCCAACCTGCCGAGCGCGCGGTTGTCGACTCCGACAAAGCAAGCCCGCAGGCCGGCAATGGGACGGTCGATCAAAACATAAGGCACCTTCTGCTGCTGAACGCGCTTGAACAAGTCCAGATGCTTGGGCGACTGCGAGGAAGCGACGATGAGACCATCGACCCGCCGCGCCAGGAGGGAATCCGCCTCACTCACTTCCAGTTCGGGGTCCTCCTCGAAGCAGGAGATAATCACGTGATAACCATGGGTCCGGACCGTCTGTGCCACCGCCCGGGCAATCTCCGCGAAGAAGGGATGAGCGAACTCCGGCAGGAGTAAGCCGATGGTATAAGTGCGGCGCGTCACCAGGCTGCGCGCCACCCAATTCATCTGATAATTCAATTCCTTGGCGCGCCGCAGCACCCGTTTGCGAGTGGCATCGCTGATCCGGCCTTGATTTCGCAACACCTTGGACACCGTGACCACAGAGACATCCAGATCTCGCGCGATGTCCATCATGGTCGCGGCCATGCCGGGAAGCATACCATCCTTCTTCGAGGGTTAACGATTATTCAAATGGGAAAGATTCATTTTGCGCTTGACAACGGTTATTGATGTATTCAAGAATCCACGCGCTACACCTTGGGGAAATTCCGTACTAGAAAGAGCCACCTATGCCAAGTCGCAAATTGTGGACGCTGCTGCTTTCGTTGAGCATGCTGGTCTCCGCCTCCGTTTCTCTTTACGGCCAAAGTACCTACGGCTCAATCACCGGATCGGTCACCGATACTTCCGGAGCCGCCGTAACGGACGCCACCGTGACCATGACCAACTTGAGCACCTCGGAAAAGCGAACCCAGTCGAGCGGCAGTGACGGGCTCTTTACGTTTGTGAACCTGTTTGCCGGCCAGTACCGAATTGATGTGGAGAAGGCTGGATTCAAGCACTTCACGCAGTCGGGGATTACCGTCGACGTGCAGCAGAGCACAAAGGTCGCTGCCTCGCTCCAGGTCGGCGAAGTCAGCCAGGTCGTGGAAGTGACCTCTGCCACACCGCTGCTGCAGGCTGAGACCTCGTCGCTTGGCACCGTCGTCGATCAGCGGGAAGCCAATGAGCTGCCCCTGAATGGCCGCAACATTTATAACCTGGCGACGATTACGCCTTCGGTGATTCCCCAGGGCAACACGGAAGGAAACGTGGTAGGCAAGAATCCCTTCGACTTTGCGAACTACCAAATTGGCGGAGCGTTCGCAAATGAGGGTGCGGAGTACCTGGATGGTCAACCCCTGAATATCGGCTACATCAACCTGCCTTTTGTGGTTCCCACGCAGGACTCAATTTCGGAATTCAAAGTACAGGACAACAACCTTGGTCCGGAGTGGGGCAAGTTCGCCGGCGGCGTGATCAACATGAGCACGAAGTCCGGCACCAACTCCTGGCACGCCGAAGGTTATGAATACATTCGCAATAAGGTTCTGAATGCCAACGAATTCTTCAACAAGGAGCAGGAAGTTACCGCAGGGAAATCAAACAAGCCAGTCCCCTTCACCCAGAACCAGTTTGGCGCGGCAATCGGCGGTGCGGTTATTAAGAATAAGACGTTCGTTTTCTTCAGTTATGAAGGCTTCCGACTCCGGAGTGCTACGCCGTTTAACACGACCGTACCGACGGTGGCTGAACGCGGCGGTGATTTCTCAGATCTTTGCGTATCCAAAAGCTTTACCACGCCTGACCCGAACGGATCCTCTACTCCCGTTTGCGATGACAAAGTTAATGGCGTATCTGTCCATCAGCTTTACAACCCCATCCAGTTCACCAGTTACAGCAACGCGGGCGGCGTAGTCACAGTTGGTAATCGGGTCCCGTTCGCCAACAACAACATTTCTTCAGCGATCAATCCAACTTCCGCATATCTTTTGAACAAGCTGGTCGCGGATCCGACAAGCGGGGGTACCCTCCTTAACTTTCTCAAGGCCACCAGCACCGGCGGTAACACAAACGAATACGTGGCCCGCGTCGACCAGACTATTAACAGCAAGCAGACTATTTTCGGCCGCTTCAGCTATTGGAAGCTGCTCAGCCTCGCACAGGATCCGTTCGCTACAGGACTCTGCAAAGACCGCTGCGCTGAGAACACCAAGAGCAAGAGCGTGGCGGTGGGCTACAACTGGGCCATCAATTCCAATACTATCTTCAACCTGGGCGCCAGCCTCAGCCGGTTCATCTATCTCCGCGATCCCATCAACAGCAATTTCGACGTGAGCCAGGAAGGGTGGCCGACCGCCTACAATGCTCTCGTTCCAAGTCTCGAGCGCACTCCGCTAACCCCGTGCTTTGGCCAGAATGATTCGCTCGTGGGTTGCAGCCAGGGGCAAAGCGCGATCGCCGACTACAACACGCAATTTAATATTTCTCCGCAAGTCACCATGATCCGCGGCCACCACACCATGGTTTGGGGCGCGCAAGTGGAAGAGGGTTACGACAACTATCTTCAAACCAATACGGGCGGCGGTTTAATCTCTTTCGCCGGCTCGTGGACGTCCGCTACGCCCGGCACAGTAGGAGCTGGCAACGTGCAGGGCTCTGGCGCTGGGAACGGTGAGGATTTTGCCGACTTCCTGCTTGGATATGGCAACGGCCAAGGCGCCGCGTTTGGTAACCAGACCAGCGGTTCACTGGTAATTTCCGGTCCAATTTCGGGCAAGCAAACCTACCGCGCCTTCTACTTCGGCGACACTTGGCACCTGACCCCAAAGCTGACCTTAAACCTCGGCATGCGCTACGAATTGCAAGGGCCGTGGTCGGAGCGCTATGACAAGATGACGTACTTTAATACCACGGCGACCAACGCGTCGGTGACGGGATGCAGCGGCGTCGCGGGCAGCGCCTGCACAGGAGATCTGTTCCTGGTCAAGACCGGCGTCAATAGCAGCCGCAACAATCTGCCGCTTTCGAAGAAGGAATTCCTGCCTCGGTTAGGATTCGCCTACTCGCTAGACTCCAAAACCGTGATTCGGGGCGGATACGGGATTTTCTTCATTCCGAACTATGTCTCGTTCGGAACCAACCCCTACGTAGATCCGGTGAGCAGCTCGACCTCAAACTTCTTCTCCAGCAACGATCAAGGTGTGATTCCTGCGGGAACGCTCAATCAGAACACGTGCACGCTGATCGCCAACGGCAACCTTTCCTGCTTGGGGATGGGGCCGTTCGGTCAGAACTACGCCAGTCCCAGCGGCGTGAACAATCTTACAGCTGTACCCGGCCGCAACCCGCAGCCGGACGTTTCCCAATACATCTTGACGCAAAACAACTTTTCGGCAACCGGCTATAAGGTGCAGAAATACGGATACCTGGAGCAGTACAACTTGGACATCCAGCGTCAGTTGCCGGCTGGATTCTTTGCTGACGTGGCCTACGCCGGATCGCACGGCGTTCATCTCGAGCAGTTCAACACCAATATCAACCAGATTCCCGACAGCTTCATTGCTCAAGCGGCGAGCCAATACGCCGCCGGCGGCGCGTCTGCTGTAACCATAGCCCAGCATGTGGTTACGCCCCTCACCCCCAACGCTTATCCCTTCAGCCAGAATCTTCCTGGCGGTCTGGGACCGACCGGCTTAATCAAGGGCCAGTTGGATCGCCCCTTCGCACAGTATGCGGGATTGAACCTGAACGGCTACGGCTGCTGCGGCAGCAGCTATAACGCATTGCAGGCAACGGTAACCCGTCGGTTCCAGGGTGGTGGTACCTTGCTGGTGGCCTATACCAATGCCAAACTGATGTCCAACACCGATACGCTTACCTCATGGCTGGAAGGTGGAGTTACAGGCGGCGTTGGAGGGGTACAGGACTGGAACAATCTGAAGGGAGAGCGATCTCTTTCCTCACAGGATATTTCCCAGCGCATGGTTGCCAGCTATGTGCTTGACCTTCCCTTCGGACATGGCAAGAGATTCCTCTCCGGTATGAGCGGCTTTGCCAATGCTGCAGTCTCCGGCTGGGGGTTAGATGGCATTACCACCCTGCAGCGTGGCTTCCCAGTGAAGATAAGCTGGGGCGGTGGTGACGCCCTCACCCAAGCAGGCTTGGGAATCGGTTCCCTCAGGCCAGACTATGTCGCCGGTTGCTCCAAGGGCGGATCCGGAAGCGCTCTTGCCAGGGAACGTTCGACGTGGTTCAACACGGCTTGCTTCACTGCGCCCAGTGGAAACAATCCCGATGTGGCACATCCGGTTAATCCTTGGACTTTCGGCGACGAGCCTCGTGTCGATGCTTCACTGCGGCAACAAGGCGTGGTTAATTTCGACTTCGCGGTGTTCAAGCGGACATCGATCATGGAGAAACTGAATGTTGAGTTCCGGGCCGAAATGTTTGATATTTTCAATCATCCTCAGTTCGGGTCGCCGAACGGAACGGTGACGAGTTCAACCTTCGGAGCGGTAACTAACACCATCAATAACTCCTTCCGCATCGTTCAGTTTGGGTTGAAGTTCATTTACTAAGTTCGAATCCTATCGCTCCGGGCCGGAAGCCATAACTTCCGGCCCGGATTTTTCTGTGCCTCAGAAGGCCGCTGCCTGACAGGCCTGTTGTATCCTTCCCAGCATGAGAACGGTCCAAACCATCGATTATTCCGAAGCGAAGCGAGCTGTCGATCTCATCCTGCAAAAAGCTTTGCAAATGCAGAAAGCGGCAGCAGTCGCCGTGGCCGATGCGCACGGTGACCTTATTTGTTTTGCGCGGATGGATGGCGCTCCTGTGTCGTCAATTACCATTGCCATGAACAAAGCGTGGACTGCGGCGCGCGAGCGCAAGCCAACCAAAGAAATCGGAGAGAAGGTCAGAAGCCCGGAAAAGGGCCACGACATTTCCTACTACGGCGACCCGAAGTATGTAGGATGGGGCGGCGGAATTCCGGTCTGGAAGAATGGCGAGGTTGTGGGCGCCGTCGCGGTCAGCGGCCTGTCGTCCAATGAAGACAGCACCCTGGCTACACTCGGTGTGGAGCTGATCGCCGCGTCTTAGAACCACCGGACCGCCTTGTAATAGTTTCGTAATGTATCCGAGATCACCGCGAAACGCTCGGCTGGGAGAGTACGCTTCACCCAGCCATGGAAAAGCACCCCAAGGGAAATCGTGCTCGCATCCTCCTCAGTTCGGTCTTCGGGCCCTATGCGCAAGATGATGAATTTGGCAGCCGCTCCATCAATCCGATGGAGCTGTATCACAACCAGGTAACCCGCGCCCAGGGCAGCTTTTCGCTGCGCATGTTCCATCGCTCCTGGGGCATCATGATGATCCAGGAAAATATCTCCGCGCCTTGCAGCGTCTTGGATTTTCCCACGCGCGAAGCATTTGCCCGTGAACTGACCAGTCATCACTATGACATCGTTGGCATCTCTTCGATCATCGTGAACGTTTTGAAGGCGCGGGAGATGTGCCGGATGGTTCGAGAGCTGTCTCCGGATTCGGTGATCGTGGTCGGAGGCCACGTAGCTGCAATTCCCGGCCTTGAGTCGATGATCGATGCCGACCACATCGTGCGCGGAGAAGGTATTTCCTGGATGCGCCGGTATTTGGGAGAAGACGAACATGCACCGATCCGTCATCCCGCGATTGTCTCGGGCCTGCAGACGCGCCTCATGGGAGTGCGCCTTCCGCAGCGTAAAGGCGGTACAGCAGCAACCATCATTCCGTCCGTGGGCTGTCCCATGGGATGCAACTTCTGCGCCACGTCGGCTTTCTTCGGTGGCAAAGGAAAGTTCGTCAACTTCTACGAGAGCGGCGATGAACTATTCGATGTAATGCGCCGCATCGAAGCCGAGCTGAAAGTGCATTCCTTTTTTGTGATGGACGAGAACTTCTTACTGCACCGTGCGCGCGCCCTACGCCTCCTGGAACGCATGAAAGAGGCTGGCAAGAGTTGGGAGTTTTCGGTGTTTGCTTCTGCCAATGCGATTCGGAAGTACACCATGGTGGAACTGGTCGAGCTGGGAATTTCCTGGGTATGGATGGGCTTGGAATCTCCGCGGTCCAGCTACAGCAAATTGCAGGGTGAGAATGTCCGGCAACTCACGCGGGAGCTACGCGAACACGGCATTCGCGTGCAGGGTTCGACCATCATTGGATTGGAGCACCACACCCCGGACAACATCGTCGAAGAAATTGAATCGGCGGTCGATTATCAGACCGACTTCCACCAGTTCATGCTGTACACTCCCGTTCCTGGCACGCCGCTCTTTCAGGAGATGTCTGATCGGGGCCGCATGCTATCGAACATTGATTTTGCCGACATACATGGCCAGTACAAGTTCAACTTTCAACATAATGCAATATCGCGGGACGATTCAAAGAGGTTTCTGGATTGGGCCTTCTGGCGCGACT